>JAABUW010002211.1_pt1 | contig 30142 bp, 28 predicted proteins | sample 5560081 | NCBI WGS metagenome assembly JAABUW01 (sample SAMN10711882, study PRJNA513363) | rock metagenome | isolation source: Antarctica rocks | place: Antarctica: Victoria Land, Knobhead sud | reverse complement strand
GTCTGGTCCAGCATCCGGAGGGGTCTATGAAGTTATGGCCAAACATCACACGTCCTATGGCCATTTTGGCGTGACTATGGATGAGATGGACTCCGAGTTTATCGTGCACATTGTGTTTGACTTGGGAGATCACAGCCTTTCTTATAACCAGAACCGGACGGTGGCTGAGATCGTTCTTCTTCCACATCTGTAATCCGCTTTTTCGCTAGGATCAGCTCCTTGAAGATAAGAAGAATGGCTTCATGGGTGATATAACCAAGTAGCGATCCAAAAAAAGCCCAGCTACTATTAATAGCCTGAGGAACATTCCTCTTTTAACGCTCTAGGTCCTTTTTGTAGGTGTTGATTACATCCTCAGCTTCCTCGGAAATTTGTCCGTGCTTGTACTAATAGGGGTATTAAATGTCACGTGGTAAAACGCCTGCCGAATCCGTTGTCTCCCAGGAAGTCTCCATATCCACCAGAATTGTGGAATGGTAGAGACTCTCTCTACAATACGAAGGATGAAGAGCTTTGTCACCAATATTACGCAGGCCTTCCTTGAGACGACCGAGGTTCCGTGGGACTTGTCACTTCGGTTCCTTCTGATGACATTTTGAAACTTCGTCTTTTCCTGTCTTCAGATGGCCGCTCGTCTTGTCCCGGTGTGTTGCGTATCACTTGAGCTTGGCTCAACTCTTTAGCTCTTTCCATGAATCTTTGAATGTCATCGTAGGCCAATCCTAGTTGTGCCCCCAACGCTCGATGTGCAATTTCAGGGTTTGATCGAACTGCCATCTCCAATGGTATCGGCAACCTTGATGACAGGCTTGAATCACCGCTGGAATCATCTGAGTCGCTGTATCCTTCGAGGCTATCTGTATCCCTGCCCCATTCTTCGTATCCTTGAATCTTGTAGAAGCGAATAAGGTGTATCAGTCGATCTACTGTTTCTATCATGAATACAATTATATCTGTAGAGTTACGGCTTCGACTAGAGGGAGGACGTATGTCCTTATGGCTCGAGAAGCTTTTATCGAAATTCGAGCGGAGTACCAGATATGCAAGATTATGTCAGCTGCTTCATTTGGGGGGCATTAGAGAGCAATCGAAAGCATAGCGAAGTTACGGAAGACAATATCAAAGTCTTTGTCATTAACAAAGACATCTGAATGGGACCGGAATCCCTTTGGAAGCCCGAGGACACTCAGAATCACATTTCGAATGTCACCGGATGCTGATAGCTTGGTTAGCTATGCATTCGAGGGAGTGATGATTTGAATCACCGGCAAAGCACAGCCTAATATCCTTGTTATAGGCCGTACCCTCGTTTTGACCAACGTTCATGATGTCCAAGGCTGGCATATTGCCCCAAAGATACTTGAGAGTTCCGAAGATGGCTATTCCACCTTGTGAAGTTATGAAGTCTGGGCTGCGACCTTGAAGCACCCATCGCGGACGCCATTTGTCATCAGCGTACGTATTCTTATAGTCCGCTTTATGAATACCCCAGTGCTCTTCTTGGCATTCTCGGCTGCAGTACTGCGACGAGATTAGCGCTGATGAAGGGATATACGCTAAAGGAAGTCAATGATGTCTAGATAGTGTGAATTCACCTTGATTAGGTAGTAATTCTTGCAAGTGTTCCCAGCCTTCTCTGCACAAGCTTCCTGGCTTGAATCCAGCCGGAGACTACCGCAAGTAGATCCCCAGACAAAGCAATTTGTGATATGCGGTTCCTCATTGGCAGGTAGAGTAGCCATCTGGTGAGGTGAAAGGACACCTCCAAAGCCGGTCGAGTGGGAAGACGTTGTTCGATGGTTTGAGATATAGTAGCGTTTAGAAGGTACACAGCTACTGGTATCCAACTCGTTCCCGTCCTAGGCTCAGAAAATGGTGACGAGAAGCGGCGACGTTGAATACGTTGCTTTGGATGGGATTTCTCTCCAACTGCTAGAGAATGGGGCACGTATACAGAGCTCCTCGGGCAGATCAGGAGGGTAAAAGTCTCGGCGCGCCAAACTTGGAGCCAGCCCTACTCCACTTCGGTGGCATCTTAGCGATCTTACAGGGGACGACTTTGAGCATTAAGCAGGCTGCTAGCCAATGACTCTACTAAAGTATATTATTAATAATCTTTATCTATAAGAAGAAGATATTTATTTAATAGTATGACTAAAGAAATATTGATTATACCGTGCGCCTCCGCACTCCGTGGGTGAAAAACCTCTTCCTGCTACGGTCCGCTCCCTGTGACACGTCCACTGTCTACCACACTACATCCGATCAACTAATAGCGTTCCTACGCGTCTAATACCTGCACAAAAGGTCCTCGGGATAGCCGATCATGCTCTACCTAGTCCGCCTCCCTCCCGGCCGGGTCGCATGCTCCAGTTAGATGTTCGGGCTACCATCCAGCCCCAGGTCATTTCCGTGGGCCAGATCTAGGCTAGATACTTTAAGTGATATATTTATTATAAAGCATTCAAGATTATTAAGAATTAACTAGTTATTAATTTCTTTAATTTAATAATTATAATTTAAGTTAAACTTAAGGGTAGTAATTAAGATAAGACGGAAATTCCTATTATTACTTTAAATACTAACTATTTTACTTCTTTATTAAGGATAATTGTAATTGAAATTGAAATTAAGACCTTATAAAATTAGGTATATTATCTATAAAGGAATCTTTAAATAAGGATTTTAAAGGTAATAATCTTAAAGATAAGGATAACTTTAAAGGGTATAAAAAATGATCTTAAATATAGAGAGAAGTATAATAAGATTAAAGGAGATAATACGAATTTATTACCTTTAATTTATAAGTTAAAGATAATAGTTCTACTTAGAATATAAAGGAATCGTTTATTAACTTTTAAACCTTAAATTATTATAACTTAAAGGTAATTATAATAATTTATAATTATTATTATCCTCTTTAAGGATAGGCTATTTAACCTCTTTTTTAATAACTTTAAATAAATAAGGAAAGAACTTTGACTTAAATTATTGATAAACTCCTAGCCCTAACCCTAAGGGTAATAAATATAAGGTATACTAGGAGAGGACATAGCTACTCGAATATAAGTTAGGAAACGTATAGGAGTTTAAGGCTAAACGCTAGGCGTAGTAGGGAGGTAAACGAGGAAGACTAGTATATATAAACAAGGGTTAGTAACTGTTAATTATTTCTTTTTATCCTCGTAAGGTGACTAAGGTCCTTATTATTTAAACGAAACATCTCTTTTAGGACCGTAGTAAAAGTTTTAGTAACTAAGGATATATCGCGTTTATAGTTATTATATTAAAAGTTAAGATGAAGAGGAAATAACGCTCTATTATATTAATGCTTACTCCTTAGGGAAATCAAGTAAGTAAGGTAAGTAGCAAGTTTTTTCGTGAATTTATAAAAAGTAAGATCTATAGAATATTATAAATCTCTTTCTTACTTTAAAATTCTAAGGTAAAAAATACTTCGCTCTTAATATTATAGCGCTTATATTACCTATTCTATATCTTTCACCTATTCATTAAAGTTTATTTAGATAGTTAGTAAGTCTCTACTATTCCCTTAAAGTAATTCTCTTTAGCGGCGAGCTTTCCTATTAATACTTCCTACTACTATATATTCTCTTAGATCTAACGTTTTGAAATAATATAGGTCTTAAGCCACGCCGTCGCTATCTCTCTAGGTTTTAGTAGTATAGCTTCTTTTAATTATTACTAGACTCCTACGTCCCTTATAAGATCTCCTAGGTAGTATCCTAGGAATTCTAATATCTAGTAGACTAGTTAAAGCTAATACTAATTACTCTAAGTCTTAGGATAGATCTCCTAAGCCTATTCTCCTAAGATACTAGCTCCTCCCTAATTATCCTAAGCAGCCTATTCTCCTAGGATATCTAGACTCGCCTACTAGCCCCCTAAATCTATTTTACGACTACTAACTCGAGGACCTTAAGGCTATTAATCTAAGTCCTTATTACTATTATAGGATATTTGTAGTAGCTTTCTATATACCTAAAAACTAAGGAACTAACGTATAGTATAGTATTGGATTCCTCTCCTACTACTTTATCAATCCACGTCTTCTACTTGCTATCCCTTAATCCTTGACCGCTCCCTAACCTATACTATTCCTACGAATAGATACGTTATCTAGCTAGCTTTCGAAACTAAACTTTAGTATTAAGCGGGTAAGAGGGTTTATAGAAAGAGTATTAGACAGGGGTTATAAACGCTTAGGAAATTGTTAGCCGTTTAAATTAAATGTTTTATAGAATACATAGAGGAGGAAGTAATAAAGCTTAGACTTTAGTGTTTCGTATAGAGTTATTAGCTCTATTAGAAGATTTAGGAATTCGTGTATAATCTTCTATTAGATAATATAACTAGCTAGCGTCATCTTTTAGGGTTTTAACGCGAGAGGTTTAAGGCTATACTATTAAAATTCTTCTTGATAATGATTTAGCGATGATAATAGGAAAAATACAAGGGTATTATAAATATCTAAATCACCTCGCTTTAGCTTAGAGGTCCCTAAAGCTAACTTCAAAGCCTATCCTACTACCTACGTACTAGGTATTTCGTATAAGTAATTAATAGAGGGGACTACCATATATTAACTAGATATAGTATCAAGGATAATAAATAAGTTATAGAAAGCGTTTATAGTAGATAGAGGCTTTTTACCTATAGGGCCTATAGGAAGTTATATAACTACGGCTTTAAGGGTTTTCTTTAATAGATATCGCGCCTTACGTAATTTTTTAGTATATTAAAGAAACCTACTATTATCTAGCCTTTAGATAAGCGCGTATATAAATAATTTTATTAAATTAACTTAATACATAAAATATTAAAAGATACTCTTTAATATTAATTATCTATTATTTTAATTTTATATAATAAATAGTCTTCGTTATTATCTTATAGTACTAGCTAAGAATAATACTTAAAGTATACTAGAGAGTTTAATAACTAAGAAGAAGAAGGTATAATAGTAGTAATTCTTAATATATTATATTATAGTAAAAGTATTTCTAACTTATATATATTATTAATCTTACTATTAGATAGATAGTAGGTCTAAATAAAGCTATTTTTATACTTTATATTTACGCTAAAGAATAAGATAGAATAAGATAAATTATAGATCTTAGACTCTTACTATTACGGAAAATAGTAGAGTTAAACTATCTAATTTATTCTATATAGGCCTTAGCGGTAATACTTAGTATAAACGCTAAGTATTTAGCCCTACGATAAGGCTATAGGCAAAAAACTATAATGATTACCTATAAATAACGAAAATTATAGCGCCCTCGCTACGTATATCCTAGTGGTAGTAGTATACCTATTCTAACTAATCAAAGCCTTCTATCTATACTTTCTATTACGTAGAGCCGTAGGAAACTAAAGACGCTAATATCGATCCTGGGTTTTCATTTGGAAAATCATTTCCTTAGAATATACGATAATACACCTTCTATAAAAGTATAGGAGCTTGATAAAGCCTGCGATACAGAGACATGCTATTGTCTTAATTCATATCTACCCTATGATAATCTCGACGTTGCAGAAACCCTTGCAGCCGCACGAGCGCAATGCGTGCTCCGGCTACTCCGAGCGTCAACCTACCTCCAGAGCAACTATTACACCTAGCCCACGTCATCATCAGTCTCCAGCAATGTCCCCTCATCACTTTCCAGCGATGTCTGCTCATAACTTTCCAGCGATGTCCCCTCATCGGTTTCCCGCGATGCTCCCTCATACTTCCATGGCATGTTGATACCTCTCCCGAAGCACCAGATGATCAATCCAACGCAAGAAACATTGATAAGAAACGTCTCATCGCCGAAAAAGATTGAGCTCATGAGGTAGCTGACGCGCTGGCGCTCGCCTGGTTCAAAGTTATCATTGAACGGCCAGCTCACTGCGCATGGGTCCGCCTGATCACTGGCCCTTTCGCACGACGAATCGCTGAGATTGATGGCGTTCAATTCTATGTCCTCCGATTCCAAGCTCCTGGACCACGAACTTCGACAGTATACCATATCATTCATAACGAATGCCGAAGTGATTTCATCTTTGGTACGAAGGCCATGAACAGTATGATTGTGAAATTCGAGTCGCTGCTCACGTTGGTTATAGCATACTCGAAGTATATCCCAAGAAGAAGTCTCTATTAAATTAGGAAGTTGACGCTTCATGAGTGTCCAAATAGTTGAGCAATAGTCTTGTAGTACAGTTTGAGTGCTCTCATTCCAATGGTCATAAGACTGGACAATTGGGCACAGAAGAGAGTTTCCGCATTCGAGGTTCCCTTGAAGACCGTATTGAGTGTGATTTATCTGTCCAGATTTCCGATCGAAACTGAATAGAGTGATATGTTGGCCTGAATGGTCGAGCATGATGCGCCTGTAGCAGCTCCTGTAGCTGCTGTCTCGTGGAGACGAGAACTCGTAAGTCGTAATGGGAGAATCGAGATGTATTGATATGATCTTCTGCTCGCTTGTTCGTATCACAAGCGTTTGCTTCGCAATGCGGATTTCTTCAATACGAATGTATTGACTAAGTGTTGGGTTGACCTGAAAGGAATTTACCAGGCGCTGCGACAGGCGACGGAGATCCCAGATATGACATATGCTGGACTCATCTATTACTGCAATCATCGAAGCAGATACAGCAATGTGCTTCAATCTTGTACCCTGCGGCGATGAGAAGTTACTTGGGACGCCACCGCGCAGGCGCTGAAGCTTCCCTTTCGTAGACTCGTTGCCATCAATCCAGGCCAATATCCCATCTCCATATGCGACAGTCCAAAGGTGATCGTCGACTGAATAACAACGGAGGTCACGAATCGCCATGCTGAATGGCGAAATGCGCTGGTACGCATCGAACTTCTCCGCCATGCTAGCTATGTTGTGGTTCTTAAGCTCATCCTCCCGGTACCATTGATGCAGGTGGACCTCAAGGATCTGCCGTGATAATAATCTTTCTAACCAGCATCGGGACACACGACGAGCCTGGAAACACTGATAGATGGGGAGGTGCTGGAAGACCATGAGTACAATTTCAGGCGGAATTTTGCCGATAATGTCGTAACGGAAGTCTAACTGCATGGCAGCTTGTCTCAATTGACGCAATTCTCGACGTGACAGAGATTGCATAAAAGAAGCTCTGCTCGCTGATTAGTAAAGCTTGGATACGCGAAATTCTAAGCGCGACCTTACATATAGTTGGTGTCTGGGCCCTTTCGTAGCCCAACGTGGCTATCAGATAGCTCATGCTCGGCCGTTCTCGATGGACTGGAGAGGGGTTAGCTTAGGATAGCAGCCTCCATTATTGCCAGCTTCTCAGGCGGAGGATATGAGTTAGGACTTTCGACAGCGTCATCTTACGAGAGGGAACCTAGTGTATAGTTTTGCTCTGCTTTTCGAAGTGGATCTTGTAAACAATTTGGACATTTGTCCAAAGGATGCTGCTCTGCGATGGTGTTGCGATGGTCTTGCGACAAGTCGGCCATCTCAAGGTAGGAGGCGTGGACCCTGGACTGTAGCGATTCTTATATCTCATTTGCAAGCTGCTAAACGAGACTGCACGATGTTAGTAGGTTTGAAAGCGATGGCAAGAAAAATAGAAAAGTTAGAGGTGAAATTGCACGACCTTTGGGATGACTAATAGGCTGTCCAGGGCAACTTAGTACCTCAGACGTACTGTTATTAGCCGGTAAGCCGGTCGCTAAGCCCCTTCGGGTTAGTAATACTGACAACGCAGCTCAAGGGCGGTATCTAGGAGTAAGTCATTAGGGACGTTATCTTTAAGCGTTAGGTAGTACTTGCCATGGAAAAGCCTTTGAATCTAGCCCTACTAGCAACGCTTTTCGTAGCCTCCGCGGTGCGTTTCGAGTTTACACCCTAGAGGATACATCCTTAGGAGAAGTATCATCGTTAGCGATAGAAACCTGATCGGTATCTGTTAGTCCGTCCATGCTAGCTTCTAACACACGATCACTTGGCTTAATACCCTGAGCGTCAGGGCGGCTAGAACCCTTAGGACCCTAGTCATTATTAACATCTTCAATTTAATAAGAAAAGATTCTTTAGATAAAAAATTTAAAATAGAGGGGTAGTATTATAATCTAAGACTTTTAACTTAATAAGTAAGAGCTTACCTAGTTATCTAAGATTTAATTAAGATAAGTATATCTATATACTTATTATAATCTCTTTACTATAATAGAATATACGGATATTAGGACCCTGAATATCTCCTATATTAAGCGAGCTAATATATTTTAAGAGAAGTACCCCTAATACTATCTTAGGCCTAGCGTATTTTTACGGCGAATATTAAAATATATTTACTTCTTTATACTCTATGTGAACTCTATTAATTATATATAATATATATTTAACTTTCCTATATTATACGTATTTCTTTAAGGATTTCAATTTTTTAAGAATCATGTTGGAAGGAAGGCGGCTGGGGTCTATATATATGCAAGGTAACTTCGAGGGAGTAGTGTCTACATAGAGTCGCGAGATAGTAGGGTCGTTATGACTAGGCGTTCCAGTATGTCGCAAGGATGAGACGAGGAACGCTTATACTCAAGGTGTCTTTCTAGGAGTAGTAGTTACATGGGGTGGATCGTCCGTACGGTCGCAGTACTACCGCGTTCCCCGTAACCAGCTGCATGGAAACTTCCTCCAACGGCAGCGACATCAATACTGCATTGAATTCTCCAGTTCCAGCGGCAATCTTCTCTAACCAGTCAACCGTGAAGTTGATATACCCAAAGTATCTTACATGGAGCGATATCTGAGCCAAAAGTTGGTGGTTTCCGGAGCCAAAACCGCCAAGCTCCGAGGTCCGGACCAATTAAAACATGCACTAATTTGGTTTTCCGTGCCAAACCACTTCTTTTTATGATTAGTTATTAAAGTTCTCTTAATACCTACGCTACCGGTCTCGATCTCCGTCATATTCATCCCTGACGGACTCCGGCAAAGACGACGATCGAAGCACATGCTCCCCTGCGACGGGATTCAATGAAACATGGCCCTTACGCGGAAGGAAGATCGTCTTCCAGTAAGTCCCATCAACCATCACCTCGTTGTAATGCACTATGCTTCGACTAAAGCTAAAAAAAGCACGTATTATACTACGACTACGCCTACCTATATAGAATACTAAGCCTAGAATAGAATTGCGACTAAGCTAACCGTAGTAGTCTACCTTAGAAGTTAAATCGCTAAGTCTACCTAGGTACTAATACTTATATAGAACGACGGACTTAGTATTAGTCATGCATGATATCTAATTCTATCAACTGTACATTGAAAGTAATAGTAGACTTAGAAGATACCGCGGTCATTACGAGCTATTTTCGAGAATTCGAAGAGGACCTCTACCCTTGTAAGATAGTTAGAAGATCTCTTTGAAGAAGGGGTAGGAAATAGTACTATTAGTATAAGAGTAGAGATTACCCGTTCTAACGTAGGAGGATAGGTCTATGTATTATTACGCGAGTAAGAATAATTTAAAGAACCCTAGAATTAGATTTATTCTTATAGCTTACAGTACTATTAACTATGAGATATAAGAATAGGAGAAGTATTATAGAAAGTATTAGCGTATCTAGCTTATTTATAATTAGTTAACTACTTTCTTACTTACTCTACTTATCTACCTATTAAATACTCCTATAGCTAGTTATTCCTTTATCTCTATTAGCTACTTAGGAGCTAATAGTCCTTAGGTTAGATTAACTATACTTTCTAAATATTAGCGCTGTAATTCCCGCTAAGAGGAATTATAGACGTCTATTAAGAATAGTTAACGCTCCTAAAGTAAGCGAATAAGGATATTAAGCCTAAGTTAAGTTAGTTAAGTTAACTAATTATATTATAGATAAGTAGTATAACGAAGACTTTTAGCATTTAAACGATGAGGCTACTTAATCCTTGTACGGAAGTATGCGAAGGTAAAATGTTATCTTGAATTAATATAATTCACGTAGCTTAAACTAGTAGCTTAGTTATTAATAGAGCTTAGTACTAAGACTATCCCGCCTTAAGTAGCCTTAATTATAATCTTATAATGTTAAGGCTACTCGCTTACAATGTTTACTAAGCCGCTAAGGCTAAGGGAGTAGAGTAGTATAAGCTTACGGATCTAGATAAGAGCTTCTAATTTCGATTCTTGAAACGCCTATACTAATCCCTTAATACTATATCTAGGTTGTATAGGCTAGTCCTCTCTATAGGTAGGCTTAGCACGCGAAGGCGATAAAATCCTACCCCTTACTTCGCCTAGGCCCTACCGCTTTAGCAAGCGCGCTAGGTGAGTAAGGGTAGTGTAGTACCTGGTCTAGGTAATACGTTACTAGTCGAGGTGATATACGCTTTCCTCTTACCTACTAATTCATCTAACCCCCTACGTTTAAGTATCTAGAAAGTACGGTCTCTCGTACAGCCTATTTGAGGGGCCTTAGAGATAGCTACTAAGGTGAGATATAAGAGATAGCGGTGCGCCGCTCTATCCTAGCTCTTTAAATCTTACTATTGTAGCCCGTAGATTACGACTACTATCTCCCCCATCGTTATCCAGGACTCTTTCCTCTATTTCATACGGCTATAAGCCGGAACGAGGTATTACTAGTAGAGCTACTAGAGAAAGCTATAGCTAAATAGAATAAGGTTACTATTAATTTAATTGATACCTTTGCGGAGTACTTCTTTACTAGATTCGCTTAAGTAAGGGGTAACTGTATTAACAGCGAGGATAGACGTAGCGGTATACGATGTAAGTATATACTAAAGCGGGAAGATAATATCTCTAGAGCTAAACGGAACTTCATTAGTACACTAGGAATACCCTAACCGAAGAAGGCCTAGTCGTGAATAAGAAAAAGCCGAAGCACTTATTTTATGAAAAGGAGCTAGTTTAGTTCATTAATATATTCTAGACCGTTGACGATAATTTCCTTATCTATCCACGTAATAAAGTTCAAATTCCCTTTATTATCACGGTCTTCTATTAGAATAGCGCGAGGATTAGTACCTTATTCCCTTATAAGAAGAATGATCATATAAGGGATCTTTAATACCGGGTAAGAGTTAGTAGGACGGCTGGCGGAGAGTATTACTAAACTTCTATAGGATACTAAACTCGTTCTAAAACGTATCCCGAGTGGCGGCTAGAAACCGATGTATCGAATTAACCAGCGTTAGGTGAAAACTAATCGTGACCTAGAGAACACAGTGTATTATCCCTTTCTATCATACGTTTAATCTATTAGATAATAACGTTTTCCTTGGTAGATATAGCGTATCAACTAGCTAACACGATATACTACACTATAATAATACTTAATTCCTACTATCTTTAGCTGTTACAGACAACGCTATCTAGGGTATTACTTCTCTCGATGATTTTTAGCAATTGCAAATTCCTGACGGCGAGGATAAGCTTCTTCTTCGATAACAGGATTCTGTTATTACTCTACTGATCCTATGTAATACTACCATGTAACAGGGTACTACTAATAAGCCGCTTCTAAAGAGAACCTTTAATCGTATTATTAAATCGGTACTTAACCTCTTAGGATACTTTAGAAACATAATAGTTTATACTATACGCCGTTACCTCGCTAAAAAGGTTCAAGGTAGGTAGTGTTAGAAAACGTACAGAACGTTATCTTACTAATAACAGACTATATAGGAAGGTATACTATAGTTAAACTAGCTTAATACATCGATTATAATAATCCTCGTACCTACGGCTAAAGCTACGTAGCTAACACCTTAGCTATATATAGGAAATCCACTTTCTTAGATTAAACTACCTAGTATAACCACGTTGATTATTTCTAATCGTTTACGAAATTCCGCGAAAAGTACCTTCCTACTAAACTACTAACCGAAAAAGAAGATACTATTAGATAAGATCTATAACTTCTAGAATTCAAATTCGAAGTCTAACGGCTTAAAAGACGACGAAGCCCTACGTGCGATATTAAAGCTACTGAAAGCAAAGCTTAGGCGTATTAAGCTAGTCTAATAAAGAAAAGATTATAGCAATACAAGTTTAAACAGATACGGGAGCGGAGGGATTAAAAAGTTAAGACTCGTAGTAAAGAGATTCTAGACGACGAGAAAGGGATAGACCTTCTTAATATTCTCGAAATTACAGAAGCTTATAGTAATATCCACATGCGAGTCTAAGTCCATCGCCGTAGTAGAGGCATGTAAGGAGGCCCTATACTTCAGGCCTATACTTGAAGAGCTGGGTTTCATGGAAGAGAAGGCCCTCGTAACAATTAATATTAATAATCAAGTAGCTATAAAGCCTGCTACTAACCTGATTAATTATAGTAACATGAAGTATATACGAATGCGATATCATTTTATACGGCAATTAGTTACTAAAACTTAAGAAGTTCGTCTTTCATAGGTTAATACTAACAGGCAAGCTACTAATCTACTAACGAAGGCTATTAGTCTAAATGCCTTTGCCCTTACTAAGAGCCTACTAGGCCTAGTTCTAAACAAGCTCTAATTAGTTAACCACGCTATCATTACGTCGCTATCATCCTAAGAGGGAGTATTAGATTATTTAGTTCTCTAGTAGTAATTAGCGGATACTAAGGCTAATAGGGCTAACGGGAGTATATAAGAAATTCTCATACTAGGGATATATAGACTATGTAACTATATAGATAGTATTAATACCTATATTATTTAAGCTAATTAGCTTATATATTAAACCTTATTATATTTCAATATATTATAGTAGTAAATAAGGAATATCGTATATAAAGGTTCTAGCCTCTAACTTCTTACCTAATACTCTATGTACGCTACCTTTCCGTCGCCTATTATAGATAGCTAATATCTATATAAAAGTCTAGAAAAGCTAGTTAGATTTCCTATACTAGTATTACGGATGTTACCCTTACTTTAGTAAGTAATTACGAGGCTTATTAGACGGATGTCTATCTAGGGAACCTTCTAAGAAACGAAAGACTATATGAATACCTTTACTTACGCCTTACTTAGCGGTAGCGTTATCTTATTATCTTTTATTAGATAACCCGCTAGTATTTAGAATCAAAGGAGTAAGAAATTAGAGTAAATAAGTTAATAATATTATTAATTGTAGAATAACCCTAGCGCTAGTAATTCCGCTATAGCTCCTTAAAGTACTAATTATAAGGCTCTATCTCCTTCTAAGCGTTAATAAGCCTTATTATCCTAATAAACTTCTCTAATAAATAACTTATTCTAGATTATAAAACTTATAATTAATTAAACTTTATTTAAATCAAGATTAACTCGTTGGAAAGTATATAATCTAGTCTTACTAATTCAACCTAAAACTTTACTAGGGGACTCCTAGTAACCTTGTAGAAGTCTAGTTAACCTATAGATTATAGAATATTACGAAGCCTATCCTAACCTAAATCACTACCTAAATAATATTACGTAGGTAAGAATACATGAATTTTATTAATTGCTTAGACTAAATACATATCAAGGGCGTATATTACTATAGTAACTAGTACTATCTAACTAGCCTTATATACGGCTAATAGTAAGCTAGCCTTATTAATCCTAGTAGTAACTCTACTACTTGCTAGGCTAAGATAAAGAAGCGCTAAGGACTCCCGTTTTTAATCCCTTACCTTAGATAGTACCGCTAGACTAGAGATATAGATATAGAGGAGGTATTCTCCTTCTTATCCTATAATATTAAAGCGGCGTTAGCTAGCGTAGACGTAAATCTAGTTAGTTAGGCTACTTTATAGCTCGTATACGTAGAGTAATATAATAGGATAGTCTTGTTAGATTAGAGAGCTATGAATCTTTATACTCCTTAAAAGTATATCTTTATAGTACTATTGAAACTAGAATATTCCTACTAGTATAATCTAGAAGGATTATAGGTTATTTATAAGAAATACTCTAATATAGTTATTATCTATTATTTAACTAGTATTTACTAGGCGTAGTTATACTTACGCGGACTAAAGCTAGCGTAATAACTATACTAATACTTAGTATACTAATATAGTTTATGCACCTATATATATATAGAAGCCGGTAACTACTGTTAAGTAGTAAAGTAATACTTACGCCTTAGTTAAATATAGCGTCTTCGCGTACAGATAAAGGCCTACTTTTTCAATTACTAGACGTTAAGACTACTAATATATAAGCCTAATAATACTAATATAGGCCTATATAAGTAGGGTAACTATAGCGAATTAGCGAAGCTATAGTATCCACGCTAGCTTATATTATTACGTCGTAACTAAAACGATTAGCGGCTAGCGAAGGTCTAAAGCCTAAACGCCCTATTTTCCGCGAAATCTCGTCTAGAGATTAGCCCTTTTTCTGCGCTAAAGAAGCTGTAGGATAGCTAGCGGTAAGGCCGACCTTCCCCTTGAAAAGCCTATACTATCCAATTTCCTTTTATTCTTATTCTAAGACTAAATAGTATTTAACCTTAGATAAATTAATATAGATAAGCATTTATATAGGTATTATCTCCTGAATTAATAATAATACCTAGAAGGCTTTAATAGACTATATAATATAAGTAATTATTATAATCTATATATATACCCCCTTTTTAAATAGTAATAATTTGAAATAGTATGGTTAAGGTATTAGTTTCGTCGTAGATATAGATATTAGTATTATCTTAATAGACCGTTATATAGTAAATAAGGGGCTTATATATACTTAAGCCGTATTTTAGTTAGGTACTTATTAATATCCTATTACGCTATTATATTAATCTACTCTATAACTTACCTTCTATGAATTCAACGCTAGCTCTTTACAAGGTCTCTCTCTAATCTAGCTCAGCCTAAGCTTACTATAGTAGGCCAGAAGATTCGCGTCCTTAGTAATAATATAGGATGATTCATAAGTATCCTTCAAGGTATAATTAGTAGGGTAGATTGTAATCCGCCGTATTAGGACTCTAGTAGATATCCTTACTTAAAGATATTTACCTCCTAATTAATACTACTCTAGGTATTAACTATATCTAAGTATTAGCGAATATAGTTAGATAGAGTTTAGGAAGTCCGATGATTATATAGGACGGATCTACCGTGGTACTAGCGTTAGGTAGTTATATCCAAGCGTTAATAGACTTATACTTACCCTTTAACTTACCCTCTACGTATATTATAAGCTCTTCCATTAGGAAAAGTTATGCTAAGGGATATAATTTAAAATATCTAAGGTCCGTCTAATAGTTATATAGAAGAGGCTAATATTCTTCGTACTATTAATAATGAAATTATTATATCCCTCCTTCTCTTTAAGTAATTACTAGATAGTATAGTTAGGAATACACTTAAAGTCTAAGTTTAGCGTCTTAGAATATAGTTAGATATAAGCTTTAGGTATAGGATCTTTAGATACTTACGCTATATTAATTACTTAAGTATACTAGCTCCATTTTCTAGGACCTCCGCTATTAGATAGCTCTTTTGTCTACTACGTTCCTATTAAAGGCGTTATTCTCCGCGATACTAAATATCCCTTTATACTAGGAGGTTCTGGAGAGAGAATTATTCTTTCTCTTAACAATTGATTAATGCCTAACCTTAATACTTTCACTAAAGTTACTTATAGGATCCTTGGTAAGTACTATTCTAATCTTTAGGAAAGCTACTATACTTATATAATTAGATTAAGCTAGAGTTACTATTGAATATTATTGTAAATAAGCCCTCCTAGTAAGCCCTTAGTATAAGCGGGTTATATAAAAGTGGAATTTAGCTAGATAACTTCTTCTTACATATATCTATATACCTATATAGCATTTATGAAAAGTTATATATAGTAACCTATTTAATAAATATCGGATCCTTAGTAACAGGCCTAATTCACGTTATTAACGTATTATTATTAAGTATATCTAGTTACGTGAAAAGATAGTTCTTTAAAGTTATAAAGATTATAATATTAATTCGTATTATACTATAAACCTTGGACTTACGCTGCCCGCTATCTTTTTATCTAGTTAGGCTTAGCCTATTAAGCTAATAGCTAAGTCCTATCCTATTATAAAAAAGATTATAGTAAATATAATAGAGGTATACGCTTAGATACTATATAAAACGAATTAGGTACTTAACTCGTTTTTCTAGTATATAGGGTTCGTAATTAACGCTAATAAAGATTTTATAATTACTACCTAAAGCTTTATACCTTTAACTATATATATCTTTCATATTATATTTACGGACTTAACTAAGATTCCTATAACTAAAGTTTACGACTACGCTTTAGATTTCATAGTAATGTAGTATAATACCCTCCTATTAAAGGCTTGATAGGGAGCGTATATTTTAGCCTAAAAGTACCTAAGGCTAAGGACAAGATAACTATCTATAGACCTAATATTAATGGTTTAGGCCTATATCTAATCAAGATAATAGTAATAAGTATTAGGCTACTAACTAGCGACTATAAGTACGAGCACTTCTACTATTCAATTAACGTGGATATATTATACTTTAAAAAGGATAAAATTCGTAGTACTAGCGTACTTCTTAATAAGGACGAAGATTTACAGGGATTATAGCTACCGTTTTATATTAATAGGATTAAGAAGGTAGGGGTTTAGCTCTAAAAGAGGATCCTCCCGCTAGACTATAGGATGCTAGATATTAAACTTAAAGTAGTTTATAAGAATAATATATAGGTATTTAGTTATCTGAAGGTATAGTTCTCTCCTAAGGTATATAGAGTTTCTACTAATATATCCTAAAGAGATAGTAAAGGCTTTCCTAGGGAGGGAATTTAATTAGGTTAAGAAGTTCTCTTATAGCTACTAGAACGCCTTAGAAGTAGTAGATATTATTATAAAGCGAGGGAAGAACTAGTAACCTATATATTAGATTTATATAATATATTCGCTTATAAGAGTTTAAAGATATTAGTTATCTAACGCTAAGTTAAGGTTAATATAGATATACTAACTATTATAGTCTCTAGCCGGTAGAGCGATAGAGTAGTCTAGTTTACTAGAGCTTAATTTAAGTTACCTTAATACCTAGTTCCCCTCTATACCTAAGAGCTATAGAGTTAGATCTTTATAACTAGCGTCCGTATAGGTAGTTTAGCGGATATATACTATCTCCGTCTTCACTATTTTATTACTTAGGTTTAAGGTAAAATAACGCTTAATTTTAATAACTTTATAGAAGAGATTAAAAAATTACCGGATAGCCAGTTTTACTAATTTAAACTTATTGATTTATAAGGAGTTCTAAGACGGTATAACTAATACTAAATCAACAAGACTTCAAGACTACTAAGGCTCGCCGGATAGAGAAAGAGCCCTATAGTTAGCAGACCCTATAACTATAAAAGGAATCGAAAACATCGGATTGATTCTAGGGTTAGAGATAGTACGGCTTAGACGGATGGCTGCCTATTTCCAGGATTTAGTAAAGTCATCAAGTATAGCAATATGAAAGATCGTACAGAGAGACACGAAGCGATCCTTCCTATGCGCATAGTTCCTCTAGTGTCCCGTGCAGCGTACCGGTCCATACTCCTAGTGCGATGCACCATGCACATAATCCTCACATCCATTGTTATTGAATGAATCTAGGACACAGTGCCTTGTGGTGCGAGGGAAAAATTCTAGGATATGAATTCCACCATAGGGGTCAAGTGATCCCAAGGGAGAGATTACTTCCCATCCTCTAGTACGCAAGATGTTCAGTGACGCATTTTATATCAGATTAAGGTAATCTCCCATCTTCTTATCCGCCCCTTCGACGTTTTCGTTCACCCTGTCGATCTTCTTGTCCATCTCCTTAAAACGTTCATCCATCTTGTTCTCCATCTCCTTAACGAGTGCTCCCCCAGTGAGTACTCCCTTCGTACCTCACTTATGGGAACCCCTGGGGGAGTACTCCCGGCGGGTGCTCCCCTATTGAGTACTCCCTTCGTACCTCACCTTTTTGGAGACCCCTGGGGGAGTACTCCCCTCGTACCCCTCACTTTTTGGAGACCCCTGGGGGATTACTCCCCCAGCGAGTGCTCCCTCAGCGAGTGCTCCCCCAGCCAGTGCTCCCCCAGCGAGTGCTCCCCCAGTGAGTACTCCCTAATGTTTCCCCCCTCAATTTTTGGAGGACCCCTGGGGGAGCAAGATTCGACCAGGTATTGAATGCGCGGTCTTCCTCGACGAGGACCTAGGTACGGCGTCATCTTTCTCTCCACGACTATCTCTCCCTCCACGATATACCCACCTTCCAAAATTCTCCTCGTCTGAAGGCAAGGGGAACTTGAAGCGGTGGCGCTTGATGCGACGCCCTGGCGGAGGTTTTCCGCCAGCGGCCGGCAGACGCCATTTTTCCGTAGAACGCACCACAGTCATCCTCTTGTCACATCACTGGAGGATCCTCTCTCCTCATTGGCAGGGAGCCAGTGGCTTGAGAAGGCTTGGCAATTATCCATATTTGACTGCTCAAGCTCTGGATTGTAGCGTTAATTCGGCTGAATCAAGGTCAAGGGCGGAGCACAATCCTACCAACGTTATTTACGATCTTCCGTTCCTCCTTTTCACCCTATGTCGAGCCTCCCGCGACCGCCGCTGCTTCGTGGTCGTCTCTGAGACGCCTGCGGGCCGCAGAAGGATGAGAGGAGTGCGCTGGAGCTTGAAAGACTTGATCTTCGGATGGATTCTACTCTCCTGGCATTACAGTATTAGGTCTAACACGAAGAAGGTAGGAGATGACACCAACCCTTACTATCGTCGCCAGTCCCAGCCCCATGACCGTGCTTGTTGTGGGACTCGTCGCGGTCAACCTTAATGCCATTCCTCTCTAGAGCCACGATGACATCGTCCATGCCACGTTCTACCCCATCTTCTTCCTCGGCCCCATTACGACCGTGGTCCACCTCTTTAAATCGTCTTCAGCCTGATCTGGTCCCATCCAAGTAACATCTTCAGATAGTGAGCATTATGAATCCTGTCACGTATGTTGATATCCTGAGGCTTACATTGCCTAAATGTCTTGCCCATCCTCGCCGGCCCCTAAGCACTTCAGCATCATGCTTTTATCGCTTAATCAATCAATCATGCAAATTTGGTCCAAATCGCGGGTATGTTAGGTCATTAGTCTGTGAGCGGGTCAAAACTATGCGGTATGCGGATGCCGTTGCTGCTTGGGAAGAAGACGATGGCACATACATCCTACGGGATACAAAGGATGTTGGAAGGCTTTCTGCAAGGTGAAAGCCTAGAATCTGGAGATGGAGTCTGAAGATAAGACGGTTACTTTCGTTAAGAGGATCACGCCATAAATATTGACTCTAGAGGTCATATATGCGTGGACTCACCATGATAGGTCATTTTTGATTTGAAGGCGAACCGAGGGATCTACTCCAAGAGATGCCTGGACGACACTATCGCTTTCTCAGCGCCACTCGGTCGTCAAAAGCATTGCAGCTCATTGTGATCTCTTGGCCCAAAATAAATCACAGATATTGGGGAGTGCCACAGAGTCGCTTTTAACCCCCATCCATGTAATTTGGCTCTCAAATTGCTTGATCTCCATGTCAAAGGTTCTCCCTGCTTCAACTTTGTTGATCCTCTCTCCTCCCCAAGACTTCAAAAGCATATGAAGGATTCGGACCCCTAAGTCAAGCCACGGCCGATAGAGGTCAATGTTACCAAGGTAGACTGGTATCAGTTTGCCCTGGATGCTTTTGAGCCGGTTATACATCCGATCCTCGTGCATCAAGTCCGGTACGAACACGTCTCGTGTGCATTTGCCCACAAAAGTGTAGCCGTGCGAAGCCAAGGTAATCTGGAAGAGCGCGCCCCTAGAGCCTTGTATTTTCAGATCCTTACAGTTGCGATCCAAATCTATCGCAAGCTGCCGCTGGACCATCGCGCCGAATTGCTGCTTGTTAAGCAGATGCTTACGTCCCTTCTTGCCTCGACGGTGTAATGGAGCGTTTGGGCAACTATTGTCGAGTGCAGACCCCGATACCAGCCCGAGCAGACAACCTTGCGTACAGTAATGTCGCTGCTTTCCAGCTGATGACGAAGATTGAATGCCTCGTTGCCCGTTTCCTCGCTCTCCCCTACTTGTACTCCCTCCCTTGCTCGGCGTATTGAGGCTTTCAGGGCCCTAATTGGGGCCCTCGGAAGGGTCGCCACTTTCGTCATTTCGTCGCCGGTAGGCTCGTCTTCTGTGCTGCTGCCCGAGAGGTGGGATTTCGGATTCTTCCTGCGCAATAAGTAGGGCGACCGCTTGTTGATAGGATATCTCCGTGCTGTGAAGGCGGAAGGCGGCGGATCCAACTTCCTTTCTTCCTGTGGAATATCATGCAAGATCTTCTCCCAATTCTCGGGCTGTTGATCCAGTGACTGTCAACAGTTTCCCATCGACTGCTGGCTCTTCAACAGGGATGATGAGCTCGCCACCAGCCGCATCCCCGACTAATTTGGGCCCAATGATGGCAGGAGCTCCAACTGGTCTAGGCTCACCATCCTCAGGTGCTGCAGGTACTCCAGGGGCTCCAAATTCTCCAACGTCAGGCTCTCCAGCCGGTTCAGGCGCTGGTACTGGTGCAGATACTGGTGCAGGTACTGGCGTTGGCGCAGGCACAGGAGGTACAGGCACAGGAGGCACAGGCTCAGTTGCTGGCACAGGTGCTGGTACGGGTTCAACAGTCACAGACGGTACGGGTGCTGGCACAGGCACAGGCTCAACGGGATCTGGAACAGGTTCAACTGGGTCAGGCGCTGGCTCCGGTGGTATTGTCTTAGCCCCCTTGGGACTCTCATCTTCTTCTTCCGCGGCATCTGCGGCCCCCTCCACTGCTCCAATGCTCCACAAGCGTCAACAAGCAGTTTCAGGTGACCCTTGTATTAGTCCACTTAACACATTCGAACTGCTTAACGAGCAACTTTTCACCGCTGATCGATCTGGCCAATTCAGTACCTCTCATGGTGTACCCAACGCCCCTTTTGCCGCGTCCTTGGTCGCCGAAGACATCACAATAGCCTTCACTGTGATCAAAACGTGCTTGACATGGAGCAATGCAGCCTTCACAGGTGGCAAGGCTATCTTTTGTACGCTCAATGGCGTCACGTACGCTGCATTCACAGCAACCCCTCCCGGTTGCATTGAAGTTAAAGTTGCAGTGCAAAACAGTGACGCCGGCAACACCGGTACAGGCTCATCGACTGGTGTTTCAGGAGCTGCAGGGGTACCTCAGCCCATTGCAGTACCTTCAGGCGGAGCTGGTGGAGCTGGAGGAAGCGGCGCTGGAGGCAGCGGTGCAGGTGGGAGCGGCGCTAGAGGAAGTGGTGGCGCTGGCAATCCGACCAATACAATCTCTGGTGCAGGCGTCAATCCTGGAAATGCTGGAACCGCTACCATGGCTGGAACCTCTCCTGCTGCGACCGGCAGCGGGAACACGACGAGCCACTGTTCTGTTGGAAATCAGCCTATCGTCTGCTTACTAACCCTACTCTTGGCACTATCCACATTTCCTGTATGATCGAAGCCTTCGGATCTGGTGACATTTAACTACTACTGCGGACACGACGATTACTACTTCGCGCAGTTCTGCCCGACATGCCCTATTATCAAGGTTTACACAGAACACGACACCTTTGTCTACGTACCTTGCCCTGTCTGTCCAGCCGTCCAGCAACAATGTCCAGGCAAAACACCAGGCAGCACCTCACCAGCGGAAGCCTCAAAAAGGCTCCAGTCAACCGGCTTCCGCAGGCTCCTGCCAATATCAACCTCCCGTCTGTGCCGTCTGCTCAAGCATGAGTGCCTTGGACGACAAAGTCCCACTCACCACCATCACCGTCGCAGGCAGCCAACCCATCGCATGTCCAAGCGCCGCAGCATCCTCCCTCGCAAGGTTAGCCCAAGCATCAGGAGCTCCGGCCTGCCAAAAAGCAGTTGCTGAAGCCATCGACAAAGCGCAAGTCGCCGCTGTGACGGTCACAGCACCAGCGGGCTCAACGGCATCCTCCACCGTCGTCAACGTCCCCTGTTCTTCCTGCCCAGCTAGAAGCAAAGCTGTCGCTGTCCCTCAAGTCGCTCCCGCCACTGGTGGGGCCCCCGCTGCTCCGGCCCCGACGGCAGCTCCTGGTGATCAAAGTCCATCTGGTGCTCTTGCTCCTGCTTCTGGATCGGACGCGGTTGGCGCCTCTACTCCTGGAGCCGGCGCAGCTGGTGCTCCTGCTCCTGCTCCTGGGACCGACGACGCGAACGGGGCAAGTTCAGGACCTATGATGAACAGTAGTGGCGACGGCTCTGCTCCTGGCGGGGCTGGCGCGGCCAGAAATACGAGCAGTGCTGTAGGTTCCAACGATACTTTGGTTTAGGCAATGAAGTCGTCAGGTAAGTCAACCTTCTTTCCCCCTTCCGCTTCTGAGATTAGAAACTTGGCAAGAGCTAATGCATGGCGGTTCGCATAGATGCTAGCCCGCAATTCGCGCCGTTGATGATGATTATAATGACTGTGCTTGCGCTGCCGGTTGCCGTGGGCGTTGGGGGGTTTGCGCTTTGCAAATCTGAGGTTGTGAGGTGATTGGCCTAGGCTTTGTTATTATGATATTTATGGAATCGAGCTTTTAATGAGGTTTAAGAGGAGTGGTGTGCTTCGATGAGCGATAGGCTTTGATGTACCTTTTTGGAGAGCCTGAGTAGCGAGAGAGAGGTAGTTGTTAATGCATTTGTTTGGTGCTGTCGCTTTGATTCATGTTGTTGTGCATGGGTATTTGAAGTTGCGCATCGAACACATTCGGGCTCGGACTTCTCTCGAGACAATGGGATTCTGCAATGAGCGTCTTGTGCGCTTCTTCTTGTCAGTATTTAGGTGGGTTCGTTTCACCCAATTCTCACTACTTACATTTCCGTCTATTCTATCCCCCCTACCCATCCCTTAAAGAAGCGAGCTACATGCCTCTGGTCCAGCTGCACATCAACAGGCTCGTCTCTTCATTGGAGAACACGTCTTCAGAATCTTTGAAACCTTCCGGTAGCTCAGGCGGAGCGTCCTCGGAATTGTTGTGTTCCGACTGCGACAAGCCTGCGCATACAACATAATATAGTGCAGACTCGCCTTCTGCAAATTGCTGGGGTTCAAGGATGAATACGTTAGCGGAGTCCAGTAGGAACCTCCACTTTCGACTCCCCCCGTCCACCTGCACTCCCACCTCTGAGACGGCGGGCAAATCGAGAACCATCGGTGAAGCTTTCTTGTCAATGGCGAAGAAGGTGCTTGTGTTGACCAGACTAGCCCCAGCTGTCTACTATACGGTACGGCACCAACTAGACGCCGTGGCAATAGATAGACTGACTACTCATTAACCCGATGGCTTCAGATCGCATTGCTTGGCAAAGCCCTGCGAATTGACATTGATGTCAGCCCCTATATCCAGCAGGAAGTCTGCATAGCTCCAGGCACCTTATGCACTGAGAAGCCAGCGACGTTAATGCTATTAACCGACAGCGAACCACGTCCGTTCAGCAGCGTCCGGCTTTCGAGGTCCTGACGGAGGTGCGCTTCCTTTTTTTGAAACCTGCGCACGATCTTGGACCGCGCCGACAGGCGCTGCGTTACGGTTCTTTGGCCCACGACAGTCCCTGCTGTATTTGTAGCAAACCAGCCCTTCCTTGGTTTCTGGCGCTTTGCCATATCCGCTAGCGGACAGACAGTAGTATCTGCGCTGGGTATTCTCCAAGAGCGAAGCTTCGTGAAGAAGTTGATCCGCTGGTGTTCCTCCGAAAAGGGAGAGATCTGGGACACTCAGGTACCTTAGCGGCGCAAAGTGGTTTGTCCGTACCGTAGCCGCACCGTAAATAGACGGTTGCGATCCAAAAGCGTAACGTGGTGCTGACACCACCATTAACGAGTCTCTATATAGGCTCGTACCTACTATTTGAAACGCTCTACTTGATATACGTATCGGTAAAACTCTATATCTTAGCGTGGAAATATAAAACACCCTAGAGTGCTGCAAATTTCAAACCTGCATAGAATAGAGCTTTAGCGCTCGCTCCGGTCGCTAATTCCACTGGCCGCGACTCCCGAGTAGCTTTATTTTAGCAACCACGAGCATGTATTTACAGTCCCATATTATACATACACAATGTCCAATCGGCATGTAAGTATAATAGGTCTATTGTAGCTTTCGACGATGTTTTTGTATTTGTGCCTTGGAGATGCCATCATTAGTTCTCTCCTGGTACTTGATCTAAGTTAGCTCTGTAATCTCGCCATTTCCCACAGGTTCATCTACTCTGATTTCCATATCGTATTTCCGCTCACAAAGCATCAATACAGTTTTCGGAAAGCCTTGAAGTTTGCCCCGCTTAACTATGACAGTCGCCATCGCTAATATTACTCCAGGTACACGTCCTGTCGAGCACTGCCGCCAGGGGCATTCTCCTACCATCTTGAAGCCAGCGCTCCTTCTCCTTAAATCCTCACTAAGATGCTACCCTTTCATCGGAGGTAATCCGATCCCTTTTAGGTCACCGCCTACACGATGTTTATCTTAGTACATGCAGACGGTGCCTTCGAACAATGGGTGGAAAATGGTTGGGCAAAAGGGATATGGCCACATTGAGTATAACATGGCCACTGGGAACATACGGCATCAAGGCGAGGATATGGCGGCACGAAGCGGCAGGCAATACTACAGTCTTCGACCTTCGCGCAAGTCGAGCATCTTTTGCCTATGGTCGGTTATTCTGGTAGCAATGTTCATGCATTTGAATACTACACTGTGGATACTGGGAATGTACAGCTTCAAGGCGATGATATGGCGGCAGGAAGCGGCATGCAATACTACGGTCTTCGACCTTCGCGCAAGTCGAGCTTCTTTTGCTAATGGTTAGTGTTCTGGTGGTGATGTTCGTCTATTAATGGTTCTTGAACACTACACTGTGAATACTGGGAATGTACGGCTTCAAGGCGACGATATAGCGACAGGTAACACGTACTATCTTTGCACTTCATGTGTATATAAGCTGCTCCTTTCTATGTCCATTTGCTCCAACGGCTAGGTTTAGATTAGGGTCTACAAACATCCTATTTCTTTCCTCCTTCACTATATAATATATAGAAGCCGCCATTCTCATTATTATAATACTATATCACCGAGCTATCACCCTTCTTTTGATATCTAAATTAGGTCAAGTAGACCTAATTTAGATACCTAGTCCATCATCTACTTTCTTCCTCACTAGATCTGTACTTCCTCGCTCTTCCCCCTCATCGACTTCTTTATTATGTTATACTATCCGTATTCTCATATATGTCATCCTCGGCTATATCTGCTTTCGCATATGAGACCAAGCCACTCAATTGGACTATCAACTTCACCGGGAGAGCATCTAAACCTCCCTCAAGTAAGCTTTCACATCTCTTACAAGATGTAAAAGATATCATCCGCGCCTACTCAGAGCTCTTTAACCTGTGAACTAATTCCAGTAACGTAGCGCTCCTAGCTCAGGGGTAGCATCTTCGACTAAACCACCCTCAGCTCTTTACCGTAATACCACTAGGTACTTATATCAATCGTGAGAATGGCATGGGAATCATTGGAACCGTTCTGCCTGCGCTTATCAAGAATGAGAGATCAGGGACTCTAGCTCCTCGACTCCAATATATAACCCTTTGACCACTCCAGTACCTTTCGTGAGCCCTCGACCCGAGCTCGTACCGGCCAATGATCTGATTCTCGATATTTTGCTCGGACGACCCTTAACCACGAACTCCGTGGAGGTTACCGTGGAGGGGAACCTGTAGGAGACGGGCGTCCCGTTCTTACCAGTGCACGACATCATTCATTTATTCACGCGGTAGGCTCTGGTTGAGATACTATTTGATGAACATCATATGGGCTCGCCGATAGATTATGTCATCGACGTGAGAGGGATCAACAACCACATCCCACTTAACACTGGTTTCCATCCCCTAGAGTTCTCACGAACTCACACCCTTGAAGAGTCGACGCGTGCCTTCCTCTATATAGCTGCAGGTATACTCTCTGCTCTTACCATCGTGATAATCAACCGCTCATGTTTGATATTAGCAGAACCATACACCCTACCTATAACCCGCGACCGTATACGCAGCTTACCTCGAGCTCGGACAGAAAGTGCTCCTGCTGCTCTACTCCAGCCTACTCTTCCACCGCGCCCATTGTTCTCGTTTCGCAGTTCCCATCGATATCTCATGCCGCAGACCCATTCTACTCGCGCCTTGAACCTTCCCTCCGACCAGCGGCAGCACCCCATCACACCAGTCCATTTCCAAGCTCGGGATCCAAATATTGCAGGCAAGCTTCAGATATCGACCTTGCAGCACGACAAAGTCCGCTACAGCATTCGCCCAGGAAGCGTATCAAAAATACTGGGTCATCGTCTCCTTCCACTACGCCTACTGTGCGTAGTTCACGAAAAGGGACACCGGCGTCTGACGAGGAGACTCTTGATATGTTGGATCACCTAGGCTCGGAAGCTGGTGATGGAAGCGATGGCGAAGAAGGCGGCTATGATAGAGACTTCGTACCTGAGGTAGACTCTGATCGCACGTGCTAGGAAGAAGAGGATGCATACTATAATCATATACTGAAGAGTGAACAGCGCCTTACATCTAAAGGGCTCGATATATCCTCGCAAGGGCAGGACCGCCGTGTGGTGTAATTGGGACCGGTAGCAGACCATGATTTCGAAGCGATATTGGAGGCTTCGAAGGTATCGTGGCAGAGGGCGTAAGTTTCTGATGTTTCCCATCCTCTACAGTGCTTATGTCATTCCCTTCTAGCTTAGACCAGATAATGAACAGTCCCGCGGTAGAACATTTGAGAGATCCAACCATATGGCAAATGTGTTATCGGCTCCTTGGTCTCGCTTTCTCAGCGCTTACCACTGAGCCCGTCATCTTTATCCCCGGAATCAAGCTCCGAGTCAACCAGTTCCTTTTCTTTGCTGGCGTCCTCTTTCATCGCTGGGGCAGAGACGGTAAAAACGGTAGATATCTTGCGGACGGCCTAGGAGCCGGCAAGGTAAGTCCTGACTTCGCCAGATAGCGTGTTCCAGATGCATCCGACCGCCAAAACCATAGGGGCAGACATGGCAAAGGCACTTATTCTGGGGCCCCTCTCTTCTTCAAGCAATATTACTGCGACAATTCGTTAGACCTCGGTCAATTCTTTCTGCCAAAGCCTCGGGGCAGAATCGTTCGATAGTACGTGACCGCTAAACCAATCATCCCAGTCTGGAAGGCGGCGTGGGATAAGTTCTATAAGCCCTAAGATAGTCTCAATATAAAGTTCCTGATCTTCCACACTCAGCATGGCACGGGAAAGAGGGTACCAGCTGCAGCTGACATCAAGAACCTGCGGTACATCGACCAAAATGGAGTCTTCGTGATCCTACAACGCGGCTATTCAATAAGATAGATAATGATGATTGGTCAGGTAAAAGAATTACTCCTGCTCAAGTACATCGGTATAACAGGGAGAGCGAGGATGTTATACATCCTGATAACAACACCGCAATCATATAAGGCTCAACTATTCAAGCGGAGTTCTTACAAACATTCCTAGCCTCCTCCTTAACTCGATCCCCCAGTATCCGGGCCTGGTAGCCAGACCCTCCCACAATTTACTACCTCGCGGGTCCCGGCCGTCTTCCTAGCACAGGTCCTCGTTGATGAATGCCATATACTTATGTCACCAAGCAATAATACTGGGCCCTAGGCGTTAATACAAGAACTATACATGTGTGAGAGGATAATCCCCTCACTAGTAGCGATTAGTGGGACCCCAAGTTCTGATCTGTGTAGGATCAGATGCTAATCCGAATGACCGAGGCGGTGCTCGGTTCTATGATGAGTGTAACTACCAAGAAAGAGATGAGTGCTACTATACCCATGGATCCGAAGTAGCCGACTGATAACTTTTAGCATACCTATGTTGCCTTCTTGGACGCGAATATAAGCTATGCTCCATCCCTAGGCCAGGCGAAAAGCCCTACCTCACGCCTTACCTCCTTAAGGGCAAGTATCCGAGGCCTTGAATAGCCGTTAATACCAGCCGAGGACCTTGCGTAGGACTAAAACAAGTCTGTAGGGCCTCGAAGAGGTTATAGATTTGCCACCATGCGAGCATATAACATATGATATAGCTTTCCCAAAACATTATCACGCGCAACTCAATGACCTCCAGAATATAACAGCGAATGTAGCTGACAGCGCCGATGGCACCGAAAAGCAAAAGGCCTCAGCTTACGCTAAGACCACTACACGCCAACAGCTCTTGATATCAACGATTCCTTGACTAGCAGGCTTCTAGGTACATTTCGAAGCACATCGCGAGGAGCGTTAACGGACTGCGTTCTTGCCGAACATGATACTCAGCACCACTGTCGTAGCTAGAGTGAGGTACCTGTTTAGGGTCCTGCTAGTCGGAGATATGGCAGTGAACTCATTTGGCGCGAAGGTATTGATTAGAGAGGATCAACTCTAGGAGCTGAAAGACGGCGTGCTCGGCAAGTACACGTCGATAACTAATCGGTAAGAGGATCAAGAGAAGACACTACTTTTGGACTTCTATATAGTGGTAAAGAGGGGCGTAAAACTGATTTACTTTTACTAACATCTGGAACCGGTTCTCTGTTCTTGCTTCATAGTACTTTCTCTAATCATTTTCAAGTACTAATAGTTTTCATTTCTTGCTGAACCGTTTCCGCTAGGCCTTGTAGAATATAGTGATTCGACTAGTGGAGGGCTTTCTCAGGTTTTAATTACTTCCCTTCGCTGGATAGTAGAGCTCAACTGACGCGGTACTACTCTAGTATCGACAATCGCTAGACCCTTCATGGAGCGGCATACGACAGAGTTATAAAACACTTCGGGACATTGGAGCTTACTATGTTAGCCGAGGAGAGTAGGACAAACGCACTCGGCGACGTAATGACACGTCTCGATGCATCATACTCTTTCCCTTGGCCCTGACCTACCAGTCACTCCAGCCTAGTACCATCCCGAATCATCTCACCAGCGCACTTTTCCACCTTTCTTCCAGAAAATTAAACTACCACTCGATGCTTACAAAGCGTCGAGGAGATGATTTCCGATAACTCCAGCCAAAGACTGCAGCTTCTCTGAGATCTCACACGCATCGCCGAAATAGTTCCCACGCTTGCCTAATTCTGAAAGCCGTTACTTCTTGCTCGTGATTCCATCCTACGCCACCGACCATCTTTTGTAGTGAGTCGATATGGATATGCGGTGAGGAGCGGGGTGTAGACTATATGTGTACTGCGCTATAGAAATTGCTGGGAGAATCCTAGTGAAGTTGTGTATATCTGTATGATTGTTGCAGAATGCTGCGACTGGCGTTAGGAAGAGGATGTATGTGTGCTCTGCCTCTACGGCTATCTCGGTGATAGATTGGGATAGGCGGGCGATGTCGGCGGAGGAGGGGAGGCGTGAGGGTGATTTATAAGAGATTTGGGTATAATTTCGTAGGAGTTGTCTGGCGCTATTGACATGGGGCTGGGCTTAGTATATGCGGACTGCGAGAGATGAATCGTAGGAGCAAGTTACGACGGGTGATGAAGGTAGTACCTCGTCTACAGGGAGGCTATGAGGCCGTATGAATACCACGAAAGCTATATAAGCCGAGAGGATCTCCACGATAACGCCGGCGATCGTTAAGGCAACCATAGGGCACTTTCGAGCGCGATAAGTAGCGGGGCGACTACGCTTCTGCTAGTAGGCTCTAAGGGCTAGGAAGGCCACGCTCGGCCTAGTTCTACAATTAACCGTCTAATCCTTTAATCTACTAAGATATAGCCTAGTCTAGGCCTTATATTATAAGAATATTACCTTATATATTTATAAAAGGTTAAGTAAGTAAGTTATAAGGTAGTATATAAGGTATATATATCCTTAAGCCTAATACTTTAATAAGGATATTATAGTAGAATATAGTTTAATAGTAAATATTATAAAAGGTAGAACTAGAGTTCATTCTAATAATTTATCTAACTCTAATTCCTATATTATCTAAAGTAATACTAGTAATTAAAGGAGGCGTAATATTACCTAATTAGTTAGTA
>JAABUW010002210.1_pt1 | contig 30147 bp, 53 predicted proteins | sample 5560081 | NCBI WGS metagenome assembly JAABUW01 (sample SAMN10711882, study PRJNA513363) | rock metagenome | isolation source: Antarctica rocks | place: Antarctica: Victoria Land, Knobhead sud | reverse complement strand
TGCACCAGCATTACACCTCTTTTTCAGGTGGTATCCTGCTATTCCGATCGCAGTCCCAGGCGCCCTTGCCCAGCGACACTCCTCCACCTGCATCGGCGTTCTCAGCCGCGACTACTCCCTTCGCCATCCTGCGCACGTCCTGAAACTCCTCTGAGCGATCCAAAAGTGCTCAACGACGATTTCAAAGAGGTGAAGAAGTCCAAATACGTGTGCACGAGCAGGGGAGCCAGACGGGCGACATCCAAGAGGAGCTGGGGTCGCTTGAATTCAAGTATTCGGCAGTCGATCATCGACCCAAGCTTCATGCACAAAATCTACAAAATGGTGCACTTGACGCTGCGAGCGATTCCACAAGTCTGCATAGGTCTGCCACGAGTTTCTGGCAAACAGGGCTGAGGTCTGCAGCTGCAAACTTTTCCCGACAGGGCGTCACGTCGTTCGAGTTGCAGATTGCTCCCTGCAGCAGTTCGAGTGTTCGTCCCTGAGGACAAGCATCTCACATCAAGCTTCTCTCTATTTTGATACATTGCGAAGGCCCAAATCGATCTGGGCGCCCACGATCGATCGAGTTTAGTGCACCTGGCATCACTGATCTACAGCCTGCTTCGAAGGATGCGAATGCGACACTAGCCAGACCAGCCAGCCATGTCGGATCCTCTGGCATATGACGGGCCGCTGCCGCCAAAGGCGGCGCCAAAGGCGGGGCCCAGCTCTGGTCTGGCGGCGAAGGCGAAGAGCTTCAAGCCGGGCCGCAGGACCGCGCCTGCAGTTCCCCAGCAGGCCGCAGCGGCGCAGCAGCCCGCAGCACCGCCGCCGCAACCCGTGGGACCGCCGCTGCAGACCTTCATCCCGCGGCTGAATCGCGATGTGCAGGCCCGCGTCAGCAAAAACTCCGGCGAGGTGCGGCTTTTGTGTGTGACGCGTGCGGCAGCCGCCCCCACAGCTTCGCAAGACAGCTGACGGTGATGATTCAATCACGAGTCAGCTCGCAGCCACTGACGGAAAGTGTATGGCGGCATGCAGGTCGGCAGCTACATCGAGGCAGCGTCCCTGCTGGGCCCGACAGGTGCACTCAGATGCCCCGCAGGTGTCGTGCAGACCGCTCCCCTGGCATGTCAGATCCTGAATCGCACTGCACCAGCTTCCCGCCTGCGCCCTGTGAAGCAGCCGGCCGTGGCCCCCTCGCAGCTGCGTTTTCGCCCGTTGAGAACCTTTCACATAGACTCATCCTTTCCGTTCACACATCTGCAGCCTCCAGCCGACAGCTGGCGAGCAGTGTGCTGCCGCGGCTGGCGCTGTACGGCGCGCTGCCGCCGAGCCTGGTGCCGCAGCTGCTGCCGGCGCTCGCGTCGGAGGACAAGCGGGCCGCGGCGCTGGCGGCCTACCTGCTGCAGGTGCAGCTGGGGGTCGGCACCGCCGGCACGCCCACGCTGCCGCCGACGCGAGGTGGGCCTTTCACTACATCTTTACAGATCAGCCTCGAGGCTTGCTACAAGCCTGCTGCAGGTGCAGCTGTGGGTCGGCACCGCCGGCACGCTCGTGCTGCCCCCGAAGCGAGGCAAGTTTTCTCTGAGATGTGCAGATTGTCAGCCTCTGGCCCTCTGATTCTTGTTGTACGAACAGCGGGGGTGCGGCGCCGTCGACACGCCCACGCTGCCGCCGACGCGAGGTGAATTTCTTTCGCAGTTCTTGCATCAACTGCTGCGCTGGCGGGCTACCTGCTGGGGGTCGGCACCGCCGCCACGCCCACGCTCCCGCCAACGCGAGGTGAGGTGGGGTTTTAGTTCAATTGGCGCGGATCAGCCTAGAAACTTGCAGCTATCAGGTCCTGGGCCTTTATTGTCTTTTCCACAAACAGCAGCTGGTGTGCGGCACTGCCGGCACGCCCATGCTGCCGCCAAGGCGAAATGATGCTATGCCAGTATCTTGTCTGCAGACCAGGCTTCGGGCTGCCAATGACTATCTCAGGTCCAAGAGCCTTAAAGGCCGTGCATGGACGCATTTTGCTGCCGGTTTTGGGGCACTGGGGCCAAGGACCGGGGTCCCCTCTGCAACGCTGCTGGCATGGTAAACGGTGGTTGCCTGCGCAGGCGGGGAGGTGCTAGTGCCAGCGCCGGTGCCGGTGGAGATAATGGCACGCGCTTGGCACGACATCGTGCGTGAGGACGCGGACGCGCCGTCCCTGCAGGCCGCCCTGCGCAGCCTGGTAAGACCATTGACTTCATGCGAGTGGAAAGTCCCTACACGAAAGACAGAAGGGCTGCGGATGTTGGACGTCACCACGCGCCTGGACGCGGATGCATCCTCCATGCAGGCCGCGCACCGCAGCCTGGTGAGAGAGCCAACGACATGTCGCACTGTTGCCTTGAGAAGCACCTTCGGTTTACGCACAGGGCTGGTGCGGCAGGGAGGGGAGCTAGGAATTTGTCTTATCGTCCGGCCGTTCTGCTTCGGTTCGGACATTCAACGTTACGTTTTGGCGAGGTGGCGGCAACGCACGGGTACCCAAAGCTCCTATCGAAGGGGCTGGCGGCTGTGTTGGGTTCTGGTTGTCCAAACTTTTAACGACCATTTGTTTCGGACATCTGCCAAGGTGGCGGCGGCGCACGGCTGCCTGAAGGTGCTATCGAACGACCTGGCGACTGTGTGGCATTTCATTCAGAATTATATTCAACATGTTGTCTGCGCCAGGTGGCGGCGACGCGCGGCTACCCGAAGCTGCTGTCCAAGGACCTGGCGACGGGCATCGAGATTGTGCTGGACCGCGCGGGTCAGGTCAACCCGCTGGAGCCTCTGAGTACGCACTTGTGTTTTGTTCCCTTGCTGTTCCCCTGCTGCTCCTCGCTGTTCCAGACCTTCAGCACAGAGGCCGGGTTGCTACAGAAGCTGAGATGAGTGGCGACGGCGATGGTGCATGGTGAGCTTGCCTGTAAGGTGGCTGAGCTCCTGCACAAGCGGTCTTCGCCGCAGTGATGTGCCTACATGACAGCACGTCCTGCGCACGAGCGCCGTCAGAAGGGATTCGCACGCCTGCATTGCTCGGTCCGGCCGGGCTAGAGACTGCGAAGAGTGGCAGCACCACCATCTGTGTGCTGTGTCCTGACCTGCCGATACCCATACGATGTGTGCGCAGGCAAGAAGGCGCAGGACGAGTCGGCGGTGCTGCGGTGCAGGGCCATGGCCGCCACGCGCGCGGCCGTCGCAGGTGCGGCTTTGTGAACGGGCGCTCAGCAGATTCGGAGCTAGAAACTCAGCACACAAAGATCTGCCAGCGTGCATGGCGATCATGCATTGGTTCATGGCCAAACAGCTGCGTGACTGAGGGTGTGGCGCCACACTGAGAAGCGCCGAGGGTTTGGAAGTCCTGATGTTGATGACAGCACCTTGTTTCCAGATGCAAAGCCGGCGGACCGCATCTCTTGGCGCATCCTGCGGCTGGTCAGCAGGCCGAACCCGCTTGACAATGAAATTCAAATCATAGTTCAACTATTGTTGCAGATGCAAAGCCGGCGGACCGCATCTCCCGGCGCATCCTACGCCAGGTCATCAGCATGGACCCGCTGACCGCGCGCCATGCGCTGGCGCTCGCCGTGGAGGTCGCCCGCAAGGTGCCCTTGCATTCTTAATTATTGATTGTGAATCAGATCACCGCTGACGGTGCGCCATGCTCTGGCGCTCGCCATGGGAGGTCGCCTACAAGGTGCCGCCGCGCCCTCGCCTTGGCCCTGGCCCTGGCATTAGCTGCGAACAGCGCGGCGCATTTATCACCAGCATTTGAAGAGATTCCCCATACCTGGGGGAGACCAGCACGGGGGCTGCTGTCGAGCACCTGCTGTCATCGGCCACAACCTGCTGTGGGCTTCTGGAGCGTCAGCTCAACAGCGCGAGACACGTTGCTGCCTGAAACACAGGACCCGCGCGGTGTGCTGGAGGGGCTGGGCCCCACGGTTGCCGAGTCAGCCATCGTGTACGAGACGTCCGACCTCAAAAACCTGGCGGAACCCAGGAAGGCGGCCGCCGACGCGCGCTCAGTGGAGACCATCAACTTTGCGGACAAGTTTGCGCGCGTGCACCTGGCGCGCCTGTGCTCGGCGGTGAGTGAACGCTCAATGTGTCACTGCATTGTTAGTTATCATGAGACTTGCTGCTGTGCGAAGAACTATGGGGCGGTTGTGGACCTGGCATGTGCTCGATAGTGAGCAGACTCAGCAGCACTGGTGCATCTTTGAAACACAATTAGTGCGTCTGTGCAACTCTGTCTGCGCACATCATGCTAATGAAAAATACTTGATTTTCGTAAACGACTTTTGAGTTTTCCCCCCACAATTTGCCAGGTATTGCACAGCGAGCGGGCGCCGGCCAGCCTGGCGGGTGACGCGGTCGAGTTCTTCCGCATGCTCGCGCTGCTGGCAACCAGGTGGGTGTTGCCAGATCTGCACCTGAATATCGAACGCGCCTTGCACATTCTGTAGCATCGCAGATTGGCACGGCCAGAGCGGAACAGCTGAGCGCTCGTGTCTGGGGGCTGGTGTTTCGAGGCCGTCGGCGTGTTGCCTGGGATGTCGATGTTCACAGCTTTGAGGGGTGAATGTCTGGCCCTCTATCGTCGACCCTCAAAGAGAAGGAATTGAAAATGAGATCGGGGCTTCGTTCCTCTAAGGTTTCACAGGCTGTGTCATTGGCCTTGCATGTGGCCTGGTGAACTGCAGTCCAAGCCATATGCCGAAGGCCCGGTGTGCCGGCGGTCATATGCTGTCAAATTGCTGACGGCTGAGGGCTGCAATACAGCTGCTGCTTTGACAGTTCCTGCAGCCATGCGACATAGCGACACTGTGTTGTGGAATCACCATCTGCGCGGGTCCAGCGCACCTGCTGCCTGTAATTATTCTCCACGGGCGTCTGAAGGCAGGGCTTCGAGATATCCTCCACGAGTGAAACGAAACATAGTTGCATCCCCCAGGGAGGAGAACTAGCCTGGCAGGAATCGAGGCAGTCTGCAAGCTGGCGGGTCACTTTTCGCCGCGCCCAGGATCATTTGACCTTTGACACCGTGATGCTTTATGACGACACCTGAAATTACAAGGCCCTCCCTGTTTGTGCAGGACGAGTCCAGCCTGGTGGGCATTGCGGCAATCCGCGCACCGGCCGAACACTTGCTGCTGTGCAAGGCGGAATCATGTATATCTCAATAGCATGAGAAGGAATCGACTCTTCTGCTTCTCGTGTCTTTGAAGGGACAAGTCCAGTCTGGGCATCGAGACGATCCGCGCGCTGGGGCCGCTCCCTGCAGCGCGTGGCGGATCTCAATAAAACGAAAAACGAAGCGGGTGCATGAACTTGCGCGAGTTCGGTTCCGTTTCCTCGCAGGATCGAGTCGAGCCTGGTGGGCATTGAGGCGAACCGCGCGCTGGCGGGCCACTTCCCGTCGTGCAAGGCGCCATTTTTGGCACTTGCATCAACGAAACCTTTGCAGGAGTCGGACTGCTTCTCCTTTGTTGGCAGGGACGAGTCGAGTCTGGTGGGCATCGAGGCGATCCGCGCACTATCGGGCCACTTCCCGCCGCGCAAGGCGGGCCTCGGCCTGGACAGGTCCGCAGTGGAGGTGTCGCCGGGCGACGCCCGCAGCCGCGCCCGCGCCTGGCAGGTGAGGACTCTAGCGTGTTCCCTCAAGCTTCAAATTCATATCGAGTCTTGGCCTCGACAGCTCCATGGTGGAGGCCCGGTCCTGCGCCTGCGCCTGGCAAGTGATGCCTTCTAACCAACCCTTAGAAGTTGAACCACGCTTTGGGCTCGGCCTGGACGGCTCAACGGTGGAGGTGTCGACGGGCAACGCGCCTGCGCCTAGCAGGTCAGCACCCCAAAAGCCAGAGTTGCACAGTTTGTGCATCTACCTTCACAGCACCATGCGGGTACTGCTGGCCGACGCCCAACCTTGCACCTGCGCCTGACATGTCTGTCTTTGGGCCAGAGTGCTTTGCGTGGAACTCGCTGCTGTCGCAGAGTGAAGTGGAGGCGCGGCGCAAATGCCAAAAACAACACAAAAACAATGTCAGCCAAACAGCTTGCTGGCGCGGAGCGAGCTATGGCGCACGGCAACTCCCGCTCCGGTAGCTGTGGCCTATCAAAATGAGCTAGCCTTGGCCTGCTGATGTTCATGCTGCAATCTCATTTGAGTTCATGCCGTCGGCACAGGTGCTGCTGGCGCAGAGCGAGATGGAGGCGCGCGGCAACTCGCGCTCCAGCGGCACTCAGGCTACGCTGATCGGCGTCATCGGCGAGCGGCTGCTGCTGGCGCTGCAGTCTAACTCGCCCGCGCTCGTCTGCTCCGCCGCACGCGCCGCAGGCAGGTTCTGCAGCAGCAAAGCCTTGGCAGCAAGCGAAGCACGCGTCTGAACCCAAGGTCTGCTGGTAACGCTGGTGGGAAGCAAGTAGCACGGGGTGGGATGTGGCGTCGAGCTCCATGTCAACTGGCATCAGATTGAACCCCAACTCCTGCAGGTGCACTGGGCGAGGCGAGGACGCGCAGCAACATCCGCAGCCGCAAGCGTGGGCAGGAGGCCGCCGCCGTCATGCAGGCAGGGTTTTATGGCCCATCTTGCGTCCCTGCTCCTGCACCCCTGCACCCGCAGCGTGCCCATGCAGATGCGCCGGGAACCCCTGCCCAGGTCGCATGTCCTGCCCTCGTCATGTGCCCTTGTTTTGTATTGTAGTGTCGAACCGTCCCGACGGTCCTGATAGCCATCAAGTCGTACGGATGGTGACGCTGTTGCTGCACCTGCGCAGGACCTGGGGGACGAGCTGCAGCACATCGCGGAAGGCCCCGCCGGCCCCGCCATCCGCTGCGCCGCGTTGGAGGCGCTCTTCTGGTTCCAGGTGCGACTTTGGTACGATTTCACTGGAGTTTAGTGTGTAGGGTTTTGGGTGTAGAGGTTTTGCCTGCAATCCGCTGTGCCGCGCTGGAGGCGCTGTTTCTGGTTCCAGGTGCGCCGCAGACCGAGCGCTCGCAGACGTGTCCGCCGAGGACCAGCAGTGTTTGCATCGCTGGCATGAGAGGTGGTTGAACGTGCATCACCCCTACTGACATGGAGTTCGTGTGACGCCGGGTTCGAAGTCTGTGCCAACACCTGGCAGAAAGTCCAAGACACCTGGCCAACTCCAAGACCCGGCACGCGCAGGCCGGGGCAGCCGCCGCGCATAAACGCCGCTGTCGCTGCTGTGCAATGTCACGCTGGTCGGCGCTTCTGGTGCTTGTCAAGTGCCTGGCGTCTCGCTCTTCATTGCAGGTGCCGAGGCAGCCGCCGCGACAACGCCGCTGTCGCTGCTGCGCAACGTGACAGCATCACGAGCATTTGATTCCCCTCGTAAGACTCCTCAACAACGACTCTTTACCATCACCACCGCAGGTGCCGGGGCAACCGCCGCGCATTACGCCGCTGTCGCTGCTGCGCAATGTCACGGCGGGCGGCGCGGGCGGCGCAGCCTGGCCGCGCGACCTGTTGGAGGCCATCATGGCCGTCATCGCGCAGGCGGAACGCGCCATGCCCTCTTCGGCACAGCTGCTCATGAGTACGGTTTCAGGAGCTCTTGCTGCCGTATTCTCAACTCCCCTTCCACCTACTGGAGGCCATCATGGCCGTCAATGCGCAGGCCGAGCGCGCCATGCCCTCTTCGGCGCAGCTGCGAATGAGTGAGCTCGCACATTGAAAACTTACTTTTCACCCGTCTCAAAATGAGAATGGGGGGTGCACGACCTGCTGGAGGCCATCATGGCCGTCATCGCGCATGCGGAACACGCCAATGCCGTCTTTGGCGCAACTGCTCGTGAGTGGAAAGAAATTGCTGTGGTCACTGCATCAAATCAAGCCACTGCCACTGCCACTCTCGCTGTAGTGTCCAAAGTCTACAGTCACGTTACAAACTCGGCATCCCGCTGCGCAGGCTGCATGGGCGGGGTCGCGGATGCGCCGCCCAATGGCGTCACTCTGCCGCGCATCTGTGACACCCACACGAGTCATGCGATTGAAACTTCCGCTGTGCAGGCTGCGCGGGCGCGGTCACGGCGGCGTCGCCCAGCGGCGTCAACCTGTCGCGCATCGTGGAGATGTGGACGATGGCGACGCGGGCGGGGCGCGCCGGCAAGGAGGCCGCGCTGCATGCGGCGCTCGGCGTGCTGTCCAGCCCCTCACCGCCCTCTGCCAGCGCTCCCACCGGTGAGGATGCATTGCAGGATGCTTGTCTAGCTTTCCAACCTTTTGGACGGTTCTGTGCGAAGGGTTTGACACAACCGTGCTGACAGCTCCGGCCTGTGTACAGGTGCGCCTGGCAGTCATGCCACATTTTGTGTCGATTCGGGAGCGATTCGGGAGCGAGCCAACAGCCGGAAGCATGCAACCGTTCGTGAAGGAAGGTCATAATGCCCATGTGCTGGCGCGTGACTCGCCTTCTGGCACCTATCGAAAAGAGTTTCCATCTTGTCACAATGCCTTCATGAATTCCCGCAGGCGCATCCATTGAGGTGCTGGCGAGGGCGGCCTCAGAGGACGCCGCGTGGCTCGCCTTCCAGCGCATGTCCGCTTGGTGGCTGGGCGAGAACGCCAACGTGGCCGCCAACGAGTATGCGGGCACCAGCGGCATGGGTGCGTCAACAACACTTGTGTGTGTTCAACCTCTATGAACATCACCAACCGACTCTCAAGCTGAACACGAGAGCTTTATGAAAAATTGACGCCAACGAGCACGCGGGCACCAGAGGCATGGGCGCGTATTTGGTTGGCCGTTCCCTGTCGAAGTAGCAACCTGCAATTGTGTTCGCAAAATCTTAGTCACTGAGTCACTGCAAAACTCATGTGAGAGAGACGCAAACTAATCCCCTTAATACCTTTCAAGGATGGGTTCCTGTTTTGTCAGCGCCTGCAGGCACAAATATCATTGAGGACCGCGGCTTCATCAAGCCGCCGTCTGGGCGCGTGGAGATCGCCACCCACAACAAGCCGCTGTCCGCCGGCGAGGTGTGTGCTTCGTTGTCATACTACCTCACGGACAGCTGTCATGTTGACTGCAGCTGCAGGCCGGCCCTTGGTGTACCTGGGCATGGCTCCATCCCAGTACAACCCACGCTGTGATTTACTGGCAGCAGCGTTGCATCTGCAGGTGCGCAGGCTTCAGATGGCATGTTCTTTCAGTTTACCCATTTCGTCTGCCTTCTGTGCCCCGCAGGTCATTGCGCTGCAGGCGAGCGAGAACCCGGCGATGATGGCGGTGGTATCGCAGCTGCAGCACGCGGTGCTGACCATGCCATGGGAGGTCCGCATCGCCGCCGCTCAGGCCATTGCCAAGGTGCACAGCCTTCTCTTCCTGAAGCGACCCGCAGTGCATGCGTCAGAGCAGCGAGCAATGGCACAATTGAATCTCACCCGGCCTCCACCACCCACATTGCCACATCCGAGAAGCAACAACTGTTAGGATGGGCCTTCCTTGCTCGTTGAAGAGTGCCCAACCGCCCATCCTGGCTCGCACAGCACGCCGGCGGTATCTCGTGTCAGCGTCAATTTGTGTTTGCAGGTGGCGGTGCGGTCGGAGGAGCCATACCGTATCCACTGCTACAGCATCCTGCGCTCCTTGGCAGCCTCCGACCACGCCTCCGGCAAGGACTCCCTCGGTGCGTCGGATTCCATACTTAAATGATCGAATGCCGAAGGCTCTGGACAGATACTCAGATGGTCGCTCTGCAGAATGCCCCCTTTCTTCCTTTGCAGGCATTGCCCTCGTAACGACTATGCCTTCAACTGTCCTGACAGCCGAGGCTTGCACTGCATCTCAATGTATACATGTGAGAATCAGCGTCAACAGTGGAACAGGCGTGGCGGCGCTGGTGGCGCCGGTGGTGAAAGATCCTGGACATGGTGTAAGCTTGTTTGACGCTAAAGCCTCTCATCAAACTGACAGGCTGACTGACATGGTGCAGGCGTGGCAGCGGTGGTGGCGCCGGCGGTCAAGATTCTCGACATGGTGTACGCCACACGCATCACGCTGGAGGACCTGGCGCGCCGGTAATCCCCCTTCCACAACTACCAGCATGACTTTCATCCAGGAAGTGGCGCTGGCGTCCATGCCCGCGGCCAGCCATGCCAGCGGCATGCCGGTGCACGTGGTCGAGCAGCTGACATCGCGCAACAGCGCCAGCCAGATCATACTTTCAAGACCTGCAATCCGCTATCCCCGCAGGTATGGCGAGAAGCCGCTGGAGTGGCCGGTGCATGTGGTGGAGCAGCTGACGGCGCGCAACACTGCAATCTTGACCGCCATCGAAGAGCAGATCGGCGCGATGCCGCCCGGCCAGTTCCACCCCCTGGGTACGCTTTCAGGTCTCAAGGATCCTGGCACGCCATGCTGTCCCAAGCCTGCTGTCCCAAACCTGTCGGGCATGGACTCGCGCTGCTCAACAGCGCTCACTTTTCAGGTGTCGGCTGACGGCTGCTGACTACCAGGCCTCGCCATATAAATCTCCGAATTGCCATACGCCGCAGGCCCCATTGGCAAGGAGCTGCTCAAGGCGGCGGCCGAAGAAGATGATTGTGACATTTGAGCTTTGACATATAAGGCCGCCGTCGCCGCGACTTGCAGGCCCGGTGGGCAAGGAGCTGCTGAAGGCGGCAGCCACGGAGGGGCTGGAGGCATTCAGGGGCGGCCTCGAGTATGCGCAGGCGCAGGCGGAGGCCGAGCAGGCCGCCTTCCGGGTGCGCTGACCTACCTGCCAATTTGTGAGATCCTGCCAAAACCCCAAAACCCCCACTGCCGCTGCTGCTGCTGCTGCATTGCCACGAGGGAGAACCTCAGATATTGGTTGGAGCGCCCGGTCATGCAGGTGTTGGGCAGGCACAACCAAAAGGCAGTGCAGCTGACACTTTACACCATCTAACGTTCGCAGGCGGAGCACGAGGATTTTGGCCGCTCAGCAGCCGGCGCCATCTCGCTGGACCCTGAGGCAGAGGCGCAGGTGCGCATCATTCGAGCGTCCTGGGTTCCTACACAGTGGTCTGGCACGGCGCTCATGTTGAAATGGCCCCTGCAGCCAGCCGCAAGTATGATGCTTCCAGCATCGCTTATCATGCGGACATGTGACGCTGTTGTTCATCTATAGCAGCTGGCCTTGACCATGGTACGGCCGTAGCGGCTGGTGGGGGCTGGGCAACGCAACCTGCAGATTCTCGTACTTCAAGAGACCTATGCCAGATTTTGGAGCTGTTTCTTTGCTGTGCTACAGCCGGCGCTGGGGCGGATGGCAAACTGGTGGCTGCAGCGGCTGGTGGGGCTGTCATAAACTTGCATTAATGCGACATCACACCGACTCTGTCTCACCTTTGAGGACTCGTTCTGCAGCCGGCGCTGGGGCCGGACGGCAAGCCGGTGTGGCTGCAGCGGCTGGTGGGACTGGACCCGTCGGCCGGCGGCGCCGGCGGCGCAAGCAGCGACGAGGAGGGCCAGGTGCGCTCGCAAGCAGCACACACTAAACATGTGTCGGGACAGTCCAAGTTGATCCGCTGCTTGATCTGCCTGTGTGAGGCAGATATCTCCAAGAGGTTGTCTGGGTCTTGCCTCTGGGTGTGCTGGTCATGCATGTGTTGCACTGCTGTCCACGCTCCTCACCTCGACCTGGCCTAAATAGGCAAGCCAGAGGACAAATATTTCCTCGTGGCTTTCTCGTGCTGATGGCCCTGCATCTGCTGCGCTGCCCAGACGCCGCAGGCGCAGCAGGCGTCGACTTTCACGCTGCCACAAGACGTGCACCTTGGACGCAACCTGGTCGCAACGCAACTCGCTGTCATCATCGCTGATGCTCTGCGTCTCTTGCGCTGCGCAGACGCCGCAGGCGCAGCAGGCATCGACGTTTACTTTGCCGCAGGATGGCGGCGTCGATGACCTCACTGCCATGATGTCGCAGCTGGACCAGCGCATCGCCGGCCCCCACCGCCAGGTGCCCACGTACTACCCCTCTGCTGGCTGACCACTGACCACTCACCACTCACCACTCACCACTCACCACTCACCACTCACCACTCACCACTCACCACTCACCAATGGTTTGACGTGCACCCTCCCGGCAGAGGCGTATAGAATGCTGTTTCGGACTGGCTTTCCGCATCCTCGCCAAGAGAAAGATCCGACCCCAGACGCACGCCTCATGTCACCTGCTCTCTGGTCTGACGTTGACGTGTGCATCCTGCATGCAGCGCGCGTCCTGGGAGCGGCTGCCAACGCCCGCGGAGACGTACGCGACAACCGGCTGGGAGGAGCCACAGCAGCCAGCGGTGCAGTGGCCGCCCGCGCCGCGGGCCGTCACGCCAACGGCGGCGGCGGGCCGCCGCGGTGGCCACAGTCGCACCAGCTCGTGGGCCGGTGAGGCACCAATCTGAAGTCAACTGATATACACCACTCACATTGAGGTACAGCTGCTCGCATACAGCAGACACACGGCTGCAGCACCTCTGGGCTTCACCTGACAGATTCAAGCTACGGGCGGAACGGTGCGCACTGCAACGGATGGACCGAAGTGCTCCGCATGCGCGCTTAGCACCCCCCGTCCTTCCTGTTGTGCATTGTGGTCCCCTCATGTTTATATGATCATATTTGTTTGAGTATCGTCCCCTGTTCTGTGCCGGCAGACGTGACGCTGCGCAAGTCGATGGAGGACAAGGCAGTGGTGCTGTACATGCATTCAAGACCTTCCATCTCATAACACGTCAAGATGCTGCGTTGATCTTCTGTCTGTTCCGCAGACGTGACGTCACGCAGGGCGATGGAGGGCAAGGCGGTGGTGCTGCACATGTATGTGCAACGGCCCTTGTCCATGATGCGTGAAGAAGCTGCATTGGACTGGCTTTCTCTGTGTTGTGCAGATGTGACGCCGCGCAAGGCGATGGAGGGCAAGGCGGTGGTGCTGTACGACTTTCAGGGCGCTGACGACCAGGAGCTCACCGTCTTCGAGGGCCAGGAGGTGCCAATCCTTAGGTTACCGGGTGCAGACTTCCTGTTTGCCAATACAAAGCCAGGCTTCTGTGCCGCCGCTCAAAATGTGGCCCAGCAGGGTTCAAGTCACGCGACAATGAAGGGTCGAAAACCGCACATCTCACCGTGCAGTCGACGCTGCAGTATGAGCCGGATGGCCGAATGATGGAGGCCACGCCGTCCGGCAACACTGGCGCCGCAGATGCATGATTGTCCCAAAGGCGTCTCCTTCGTAGTTTCCACTCCACACTTCAGGTGACGCTGCAGCACGAATCGGACGTCGGACGGCTGGATCATGGCGGCGACCAAGAGCGCCCGCTCGCCTAAACCCTGGACTTGCTTTGTGGCCCAGTGTATTCACACATCCCCGTGCGTGCAGGTGACGCTGCAGTACGAGTCGGACGGCTGGATCATGGCGGCGACGGCGACCGGCCGCTCCGGCCTCATCCCGGAGGCCTACCTGCGCATCCTCAGCTCTGCGACGCCCTTCTCCTCAGACCCCTTCAGGGCCTCGTCCGCGGCGGCGGTGGCGGCAGCGCCGCCGTCGCCGCAGGACGACCCGTTCTCCGGCGGCGACCCCTTCTCAGGTGCGGGAGGGTGTTGCCTCTTTGTTAGTTGTTGATGCCCAATCATGAGAGTGGACACACATGATGCCTGTAGATATCGTGGGGTTGACCTGTGGTGGCTTCCGGCAGGGTCCAAATAGTAGGCGCAAAGGCAATCGCTGCTGTCTGTGTCGTGGACGTCTGCTTGCCATCTCCCGTATCTTCTCCCTGCAGGCGGCGCCGAGCCTGCGGGCCAGCAGCAGGTGTACGATGATCCGTTCGCGGAGCACGCTGCGGACGATCCATTTGCGGAGTCTGGCGGCCGAGACCCCTTTCTGGGTGCGCTTGCATCTTTCAGTGTTGAGGGTCTGAAAGATTGCTCTCATCGCTCTCGCTTCCTGCGCTGGGCGGGAGCGTTTGCGCGCCCCTGAGCTGCGCTGCCGTTCGTGCTGACATTTGCTTGCAGAGATACCAATGGAGCCATGTATGTTCAGCCAGTGGTGGTGGCTGTGTGTGCACTTGTGATTAGGACACACTCGCTGCAGTCCCTGAGTGGCTCAGCGGCCCGCCAGGCTGCCGAGGCATCGAAAGCAGAGCCGTTTCTAGCCAGGTCATGAAAATATACACACATATTGTGGCCGTTCTGTGGCGCAGAGGAGCAGCAGCCAGGGAGCGTGCGCATCCGGCACGCGCCGCGCCCCAGCCTGCTCAACATCGACGACACCTACCTCGCCGCTAATGCCGGTGCTGGCGCCGACCGGCAGGTAGGAAGGTCCATTCCACTTTGTGTCGCAGAAAGCTGTCAAAGCCAGATTATGTTCGTGTCTTGTTCTTGTGTGCTCTCATGGCAAGTATTGAATGCAGGAGTTGGAAGTAGGTGTGGAGCCGTCCTCTTGCGACAACCTCCGGCCGTTTTGAGAAACACACAGCCAATAACATCTAAGTCTGATTTCGTTTTCTTCCGTTTCATTCCAGGGCGACGATGCGTATGGGGAGGTGGAGGTGGGAGTGGAGCCGTCCTTCAGCGATAACCTGCGGCCGCCGGCAGTGCGGCTCGGCACCGCGACAAACGACTTTACCCCGGAGAGCGAGGAGGAGGTGCGCCAATCGTTCAATACACCAATATTCCGCAGCAGGCACTTCGCTATGTCTGAAACTATACTGTGTGATGTTCGTCCTGCCCAGCACCGCGACCAACGACTACACCTCGAGAGCGAGGAGGAGTGCGGCGTTTTTGCAGCTTCGTTTCCGCAGCAGGCACGTTCGCATACCTCAATCAAAACTGCTTATCTGGCGGCCCAGCACCCCCACCGACGAATCCGGCCCTGACCTTTTGCTCGCCGCAGCGGCAGGTGGAGTTCAAGAAGGGGGACGCGGTGGAGGTGAGATGCGAGAAACTAGGCGGCTGTCTGCACATTTCATGACGCCCGCTCTAAATTCGTCCTCTTCTTTCCTCCAATGCAGTCGTGATTTACAAAGGGTGACGCGGTGGAGGTGGGGAGGGCGAGAAGATAGACGGCTGGCCACGCAGTTGAGAGCCTGCCAGCATTGCGTCGCCACTTCCGCGTCCTTTCATATGACCGCAGGTTTCCAGTTCAACAAGGGGATTCCGGTAGAGGTGGAGGGCAAGGAAATAGACGGCTAGCCGCACACTGTGAGCCTGCCATATAAGCAGCTGTTTGTTCAGTTCCTGAACCTTCCAATTCCGCAATTGCGAGTGCAGGTCAAGAAAGAGGACGTAGTGGAGGTGGGGGGCGAGGAATGGACGGCTGCGCATTTCACGATGCCTATTTCAATGTGTCTTCCGCTCTCCGTCAATGCAGGCGGCTACCAACAAGGGCGATGCGGGGGAGGTGGAGGGAGACAGACGGCTGCTGTGAGTGTTGAGCCCTGTTAGTCAACCCTCATTCTCCACTTCCCTGACCCTGCTGACCTTTGCAGACGGCAAATGCAGGTGGAGATCAGAAAGGGGGACGCTGTGGAGGTGGAGGGCGAGGAGATAGACGGCTGGCTGCAGGTCATGCGCTTACCAAACCAATCTATATCATGTTTCACTTTCCTGACTCTGTCACATACCACGAATGCAGGTGGAGTTCAAGAAGGGGGATGCGGTGGGAGGTGGAGGGCGAGGAGATAGACGATTGCTGTGAGCCTCAGCCTTGTTAGCTACGAAAATCCTCAATCTCCATTTCAACGATCTTGCTGACCTTTGCCCGGCAATGCAGGTGGAGATCAGGAAGGGCGACGCGGTGGAGGTGGAGGGCGAGGAGATAGACGGCTGGCTGCAGGTCACACGCCTGTCCGACGGCGCACGCGGCCTCGTGCCCGCGTGGGCCGTGCAGCTTGGATGAGCCGCACCTACGAAACTGCTCACTGGCGGTGTTCCACGGAGTGCTCGGGCAGTTGCCAGCATCCAATGGCGCATGCGGCCTCGTGCCCGCCTACGTCGTGCAGTTCGGCTGAGTCACAGACAGCACGTCGGCGGCGCTGCTAGGTACTCGGACAGCTGCCAGCGGGGCCCGCGGCCTCGCGCCGCCAGGGCTGTACTGTTCGGCTGAGCGCAGCTCGCTTCGGCCGAGATGTGTGAAGCGAGCCGGCGGGCAGAGCCTTGAATCACGGCAGGGCCGCTGCCCAGGCAGACTTCCTAGGTTTGGACAGTTGAGCAAGGAGCAACCTCTTTTCTTGGCAGCTACAGATTCACTGCGGCGCAATGCGGCACATGGCGCTACAGCCAGCTGGCACTCAACAAAATGGATACCTGCCTGGATCATCAAGCTGTCGCCTGCATGTGCTTGATGGTGCTGAAAGCAAGTTAGTATCCGCGGCAAACACAACCATTTGCACGGCATAGTTGTACCAGGTTGAAGGAGAGCCAGGGCGAAGGTCACGGAGAAATAGATTTCGACATCAATTTGCGCATGTTGTCATTATAGGTTGCCGGAGTTGCATGACTGTTGCGCGGTTTGTGAAGTTTAATTCAGTCTGCTGCCTGCTTGTCCACATGCTGCTGGGAGGCTTGCCCCGCAGCGGACCATTGTCCGAGGCAGGTCGCATCGATGTCGCTTCCCGGTTCGCCGCGGCGCTAACTCCATCCGTTCTTCATTCTTGCTTAAACAAAGCACGCTTGCGGGTCCAACAAGGGGTGGCAAGGCGCACATGGGGGTCTGGATCCGTGACATGCGCGCTGGCGTCGCTGCAGTGGCGGGTGCGTGCGTTGTGCTAATCTGGCATCAGTACCATCTTGAAGCATCACATACTCCCGTGACTGCAATACAACCGCCGACCTGTCATCGAGTAGATTTCCGGCCGGCAGTGGGCCGCGCATGCCGCCAGCCGCGGCGAGCCGCGGCGGAGACTGACATATGCAGTTCCGCAATCCTGCAGGAGGTGGCAAAGCTTGACAGCGAGCGCCCGGACCTGCCGCGCTCCGGCCACGCGTCTGCGACGCTGCCGGCAGAGCACGCCGGCGACGTCATTGTTTTTGGGGGGTGCGCCGATTCGCAATCCTCCCAGGCACAGCGGACATCGTCATGCCAGATTCCCATCTGCCTCCAGACCGCATGCAGAAAGCCGACCCTGGGCTTCCAGTGCCTGGACTGTGTGAGTTGTGAAATGTGATTGTGATATGAAATTGTAATTAGATTAGTTTTGCTCGAAGTTCCATCACTGACGCAGGTACACGGAGACAGCCGGCAAGGAGCGCGAGGCGTGCGCCGACACCTGGGTCTTTGACGCCGGCAAGAACGCCTGGAGCTGCCTGCCCACCACCGGCGGCCCGCCCAGGGTGCGCCTGCGGCCTGCTGTTCTCGCGCTCTGCATGCCGCCGTTCAGGTGCACCGCGATGCAAAAAATTTGCATGGGCAAGCGCCGCGCCTTGATAATCTTGATGGCTTTCCTGGGACTATTTCAAACTTTTCATGGCGTTGCTGTGCCGCAGGTGCGGCTAGCAGCGCAGGCGGTGCGCGTCGGCTGGCAGCTGTACGTGATCGGCGGATGGGACCCGGGTGCGCTTTGTGTTTAGAAATGTACCATCATCTGATATTCAACCCTGGGCCAACCCTGGTTGCGCTTTTGCGCCTCGTGCCATCTGCACGCGCCGGCCGCGCATCGCGATGCACATTTGCTTCTAAAGCTCATCGAAAGATCCGCTGAGGCAATGGCGGCTGGGACCCTGACTTCAAGCAATCTGCTCATATGCAATAGGGCACAAGCGCGGTGGTGGCGACATTCTGTCGGACGTGTGGGCGCTGGATTTGAAAACGGCGGCATGGCGGCAACTGCACCTCAGCCCACAGGTGCTGCGCCATACTGACCTAATACTTGTCTCAGACTTGGCATCTTTGTTTCAGTTCAAGCTTGATATCTGTGCCTGCATTTCATGCTGGCTTTTCCAGCTGCACAATCCAACAGGCGCGAAGCACTCAAAAGTGGCTTGCCTCCCTCCCAACAGCAGAGCTCCTCCAAAGCTGTCCGACCGCACTTGCGCATAGAGTATGGGCAGACAACACGGCCTCTCCAGGAAGTGTCCCGGTGTGTCTCACTCAGGGGGAGCAGCTGCAGCCGGTGTCCAGGTTCCAGGCGGTGGCAGTCGGCGAGAACATCTACCTGCACACGCACCGCGACACCGACAGCATCCTGCGGCTCAGCACCTCGCCGGAGGAGCCCAATGGGCTGCGGTGAGCATGGAGCGGCAGCCCTGTTCTTGTCTTCGCCACCTGCCGCTAATTGTGCATGGCTGGGCTGTGCTGGTGCCGCACAGTGCATATGAATGGCAGGGGATTTCAACGGCAGGGCACAACCTCAGCAGTTGTGAACTGGAGACACTGCCAACGCGCCACACGATGCATGGCCGCAACAGCAAGGCGAACCTTACTCCTGAGCGCTAGAGTTTTGCAGACTTCTGTTCGTTCCTTGAGCGCACCGATCTGGGCTGCAGGCTGGCGTCACTGCCGGTCCAGACGCCGGAAGGCGCGCCGCCGTCGCGCGGCCTGCAGAGCCTGACCGCCATCGGCACCAAGCTGTACCTCTTTGGAGGTGCACTCTGTTGCTTGCTGTGATCGCAGTCCTACGAGATGTTATCTGGCATACTTGCCTGTCATACCTTGCATGGATCGCGTGAGCTCCCAGCAGCCGGGCCAGCGTGCATCGCTCGTCGCATTTGCCGTCATCTGACGACGGCATAGGGCACAATGCACTGGCGCACCAATGTAGGGTCTCATGCTGGACGATCTGTGGGTGCTGGGACTGGCGGCTGGTGACTCCACGTGGCGGCCGCTGGCGCGTCAAAACCCACTGTAAGTCGTGTCTTGATCTGTGCGCAGGCGCGCCAAAGTCCGGGCCCATGCTGGATGATCTGTGGGTGCTGGATCTGGAGGGGGAGCTGACGTGGCAGCCGCTGTCGCCCGCCGGCCGGTGGCCGCACGCGCGCTGCTCGCACACCGCCGTGGCCATCGGCGCCGACATCGTCTTCCACGGCGGCAGCTACTACAGGTGCAGAATTTCACCGTCTCCATTGCTGTGTGCGCCGTGAGGCCGGAGGCGAAGCTGAAACTGCTTTGAGAATGGGCTGGTTGGCTGGTTGATGGCCTGATGGTTGGTCAGCTGCTTGGAGGTGCAGACCTTGCTGTGCCTCAGCTGTCTCTCAGAAGACTGTCTGTTTGTTTCTGTTGCAGGGAGGAGGGCGGCCTGCAGCCACTGGACGACACCTTCGTGCTCGACACGACGGCCAACGAGTGGCGGTGGCCCGAAGAGGGGAGCGGCAGCAAGCCGGCGGTGCGCAACGCGGGGACCATGAACCTCGTGGGCGGCGGCCCAGAATCCGCCGGACAGCTGCTGCTGCATGGCGGCTGGAAGCCATTCGTGGTGACGTGGAACGACTCCTGGCTGCTGCCGCTCGACGCCTGAATAGCAATTGGATAGTGCTGCGCCCGCTGATGGTCAGCTACTGCCTGAGGAACGAAGGAGTTGCAGGATCTCTAAATGGGTTGCCAATGCTGCACACTGCCATGGTGCATTGGCGTTTAGGCCAAGACTGAGCTCGGGCGAGAAGACGCTGGTGCTGGATTCCATTTATTTGTCTGGGGCAGCATTTTTTTGTGGGGCAGCATTCGGTTGATTACACAAGTACTCAGTGTCAACTAAAGTTGTCAATGCAGCATTTGAATCCTGCAACATGACCTGCTCGAACTCGCATCAGCGGAATTGCTTCAGATCGTTCAGTGTTCACCACAGCCAGATGCTGCATGAGCCAATCGACACGCGATGCACCAGCCTCATCGACTGGCTAGGGTTTCGGGCCGCCAACTCCCAAAGGTATGGGTTGTTTCGGCAGGCCGTCATTTCGCATCGCAGTGCCCCTACCCATGCAGCGCCTGACAGATCGTTCGTTCCAGTCCCTTCCACCATTGCTGAACCTGAATCTTGGGCCGGGGAACCTCTACAAGTACTTCTCGACCTTGCAGATCGAGCGCCCAGAGTGCATTATGCACTCCTCCGGCAGCGGCGCCTTGCCAGCCAGCGCCAGCCGCACCTGCGATCGCAGGGTGCAAAAATGAACTGTGTCACCAAGGTTGACCAGTGCAAATGCTGCTACATTTAAGGCACGTGCACGCCAGAGCAGGCGCATAGATGTTCAAGCATAACACAGCAATACAAAGCATGTGCATCAGGGATGGGATGCGCGGGAAGGAATGCACGCAGACTCACATCGCCCTCGGCATCCGCCGGGTTGAACGGCGACTTGTAGCGTTTGATGGGTATTCCCTCGCGGCTACAAATGAATTTTTCATAGTTCCACGCGATGTCGGCGTTCAGGTTGAACCGCGAGCCGGGCACAGAGTTGGGCTGCGCCGCCTTGAGGTATTTGTACAGCGGGTCGGCGTTCTCGCCGTTCACCTCGATCGTGTCCTGCGCCGAATAGCAGCGGGGTCACCACTCCTGCCGTTCACATCGATCATGTGTTGCGCCGAGTCGTCACTGGTGTGTAAATTCGGGATTTGCGCAGCAATTGAAAGGGGCATTGGTGTGCCAGCGCAGCCGCCTGGACCACAGAGTCGTATCTGTGCAACAGATGCTTCATGCGAGTGATTGGAGTTCCAATTGATGTGGTTGAGAAATTGAGGGGTTCGAGGCCTTGTAAGGCACTCACAAAGACCGGGAATGTGTCGATTCCAAACTTCTTGAAGGCGTATTCGCGCTCCCCCTCGGAGCCGAGCGGCGCCTGGCCGCCGAATTGGTTGCACGGGAATGCTAGAACCTCAAACCCATCTGGCCCATACTTCTCCAGAAGCATGCGAAGGCCCGGGTAGTTGAGGTTCTTGAGCGGCAGAGGCACATGAGAGTGATCAGCTTGAGCAGCAGAGATGCATGTTTTTACACCGCGCGTCACAGTCCTCACACGTTTGACTCAAGGACGCAGACTGCTGGATGGAGACAGCGCAGACAATACTCAGGCATTTGCTTGACAAGACAGGGGCAAGTCGTGTTCTCAGAACGATTCATAAACTCATGTTTGTAAGTAATCATCATGCCACACCTGCAAGGGTCATGCGGACGCGATGTTGACGATGATGCAGGCCTTGCCCTTGTACTTGCTGAGCTCCACAGGCTTGCCGTACTGCAGCGGCGCAAAATCGTAGATGCTCTGCTCCGCCAACGCCCCTGCACGCAGCATGCATGCCGGTTTCTGGACAAGAGAGCCAGAGACGGGTCGTGGTCAGCCCGAAGGTCACAACGCCCGTGAACCAAGCGGGTGGCACCGACCTTGGAAAGAGAAGTCTGGTCCGTGGTGATGGATGAATCAGGTGTGTTGCATCACAATTGATGGACTGCACTTCAGATGATGGAACATCGGCAGCCTGATCCAAAACTCACTGGACTCACCTCCAGTCAAGCTGAGAGCAGTGCCGGCTGCTGTGAAGCCCAGTACGTCGCGCCGGGACACGTCAGTGCGTGCCTGCGCGACCGTCGTCGCCTGGCGAGGCCGGGTGCTCGGCTGACGTGAGCGCGTTGCAGTCAGGCCAGGCGTAAGTGCAGTTCGGGCCGTCTGCAGCCCGGCCGGGCAGCAAGTCGCGTGCATGATGGACAAGCTCGTGCTTTATTGCTCGACGAATCACGCTTGACGAAATCAAGCAAATGTGAAGTGGACTTGTTTGTCACACTGGTGGTCGTGACCCGCCGAACTTTTGTTCACATCCAGTCTCAGCCTCAGTATGCGGTACTGAGCTTCTGAGCACAACGAGGCAGCATTGCGTTTTGAAGAGAAGGGGCGATCATTGCCAGAAAGCCTGAGCTTTAGCGCTTGCCCATGGCCTTTGCACCGCCAACGACTGGCATCGCAGCATGCTGCACTGGCGGCGCACCATGCCGCTGCGTTTACAGCTCACGTCTCAACAACCACAGGCGCGTATTCCCCATCTGACTCCTCACCCAGCTCGTCCACGTCAAAGCTGACGCCCAGGTGCAGCTGCAGCGCCCTCTGCAGGCTGTCCGCTTCACGCACCAGACACTGCGGCGCCTGCGCATTGGACATCCAGGCGGGTCACTTGATCGGCTCACTCAGCCAATGCACATGATTACTTGTGCACGCCAATGTGCAGTGGAGCCCTCCACAGGCTAGTAGGCCTACTTGGGCATGATGTGATTGGTTCAATGCCTGGAACTCGAAGTGCTACACCGCACAAACACAGGCTGCTCGTCAGGTTTTTCCTCACCGCAGCCGCATTCTCCCGCAGCATCTCCAGGAACCCGCCGACGGAATGCTGCAGGAAGCTGGCCGGCAGCAGCTCCTCTATCAGCGCACCCACATCCGTGTCCGCGTCAGGTTCCTGGGCCCCCGTCGGCTGTGGCGCCTGCGACAGTGACGCAAGTGACCACATGGCTCAGAGAGCTGCTCTTCGATATGAGAAGGCTTCCAGCACTTGCACGTCCGCACGTCGAGCCGTCCAAGCATGCATGGAGCTCAGCAGGCAATCGGGGAGAAAGGGTGGGAGCATCAAATCAACCACGCAGCTGTCAAACAGTATTGTCTCCGGAAAAGGCCATGCTCGTTGAATGGCGCATGTGCCTTGGCGCTGCCCAGCCCCTACACCAGCTGCGCCTGCAGCGCCTTGCGAGCATTCTTGCAGCCCGGGACGCCACGGGAGGAAGGGAAAGTGCAATTTGTTTACCTTGGCGCTGCCGCCCAGGCCCTGCTCCAGCTGCGCCTGCAACACGCGCAGCAGGTCGACGAAGAAGTGGGTTTGCGAATGCAGCGCTGCGCGCTCGCATCCCAGCGCCAGCTGCATGATTTCCTTCCACTGCGCGAAGCCTGCAGAGTCGCCACAATTGGCATGATGTTCATGGGCATTGTCATCACCGTGCAGAGCGTGCGGCATCTGCGGTACAGGGCTGACTGGACGCAGCTGTCAATCAGGCAAGCGGCTGTCTGCACACACGGCCAGGTTGTGCGTCAACGAGGCTTTGAGGTCTACCAACACTCTGCTAGCAAGGCTGCTTTCAAGTCTGTCCAGGTGCACACAACATCGTCAGGTGGGTATGAGAGAAGAATCTCCAGAAACCATCGTCACATACCTTCCAGAGACTGGCCGTACAAAAAGGCGGCGAACGCCAGCTCGAACTCAGCCAGGAGTTCGCCGACGTCGCCGCCGCATCGCTGCGCGATGATGCCCTCCAGCAGCGCCGACTTGTCCAGGTTCTGCGCCGTAAGCTCCGCCGCCGACAGGCCTGCATCCGACTGAAAGCGCTGAGCTCACAAGCTGGATTGCGGCGCACAATGCCCTCCAGCAGCGTCGACTTGTCCAGGTTTTGTCCCGTGAGCTCCGCCGCTGACAGGCCTGCACGCGGAAAAACGATTTATGAGTGAAGTGAGCCTTTATTTGCGTGTGCGAAGTTTCAGTTTCGACACAACGCCCTCCAGCAGCGCTGGCTTGTCCAGGTTTTGCGCCGTGAGCTCAGCCGCCGACAGCCCCGCATTCGAGGAAGGCATTGTGTAGATAACGTTTTCAAAGTTCACCTCAACATGTTTGGTTGCCCTCCAGCAGTGCCGAACAGTTCAGGTTCTGCGCTGTGAGTTCCACCAGCGACAGGCTTGCTTTTGATCTAGTCAATTACTAGGCGAGTGTGTCTTCTGCACTTCCAGGGTTTGGTTGCGACGCAAAGCCTTCCAGCAGCGCCGACTTGTCCAGGTTCTGCGCCCGTGAGCTCCGATACCAACATTCCTGTCTGCCAGCAACAGAATCCAGCGATCGGGCTGCTGATTGCACTTTCACAAAAATATTTGGGCTTCTGCGCGTGTATCGGCGCAAACCCTCTGGTTGCATGCTTTTGCTGCCATCATTGGCATGTTTTGTCAGTGTGAGAAACAACGTGTGCGCACCTGCCGCTTTCTGCAACCGGGGCAGCGGCGCGTAATGCAGGCGCCCCACCAGCGCGTCCGTCCACTTGCGCCATTGCGGCGGCTGCGCAGCGCCGCCTCCTGCGCACCGTCAACGCTGCATTACCAACATGGCCATATGGGTCCGCAGCGATGATGCACTACTGCACGGCGTCAGCTCCAAGTTCCCGCAGATGTCCGATGGACTCTAGCACGGGTTTCAAGACACCAAGTTACTCATGGCAGGGGCTGGACCCTAATTGCCTGATCCTTCCCCTGTTCTGCCAGCCACGGTCACGCTCTGTCCTGCCAACCGCCGCATTTGTTGCTGCGTGGACGACTTTCGCGCTGCTGGTGCAACAGCAGTGTTTTATCCAGGGTTTTATCCAGATATGACAAAACAGCATCTGCAGTTTCGTCCCTCCGCTCCGCCAGCTGAGCGTCCAGCCGCGCCTCCGCCGATATACATATCATTAGATTGCTGTTGATACGCATTATCACATCCCAAGCCCACCAGCGGTGCCTCCGCGCTGCGCCGCGAGCTGCGCCTCCAGCCGTGCCTCCGCCGACGTCAGCGCCCGCAGCGCGGCGGGGTCTGCCTCTGCCGTCACGCTCACGTTGGGCTGGCCCGGTGCCAGCCGCGCCACCGTTCCTTCTGTCACGTGCGGCGTCAGGCGCTGCCAGGCGCGGTAGCTCTGCAGCGCGTGCGGCGCGAGGCCAGAGTCAAAGTCGAAGCGGCGCACGCCCTCCTCATACCGCTCTGCCTGCGATGTTTGAGCATTCAATGTTGGCCGGGATTTATATTATTCAGAATGAGCAGAAGATATAGAGTGAAGGGGTGGTCAGTGCAGCTGCATGGCATGCCATCTTCGCCCTCGGCCGCTTTGCAGGGGCAGAGGCTACAAGTGAAAGGGGAGTGAAAGAGGCGACATAGTGAAGGAGGCAATGCATAGAAAACAATCAGACTCGCGCCTCGTCCTCGTTGGTGAGCGTCTGCAGCACCCATGCTCTGGAGCGGTCAGGAGCACGGGCAGAGTGCAGGTCAGGGACGCAACAAACAAGAAAACACTGAGAGCAGTCTGCATCCACCTCGTCCCCGTCGGCGAGCGGCAGCAGCAGCTCATGCTCGGGCGACCAACGACGCACGGCCACTTCACGGCCGGCGAGGTGCGCCAGGAAGGCGACCGTAGGGCCGAACTCGCCCTGCCGGCTGGCGGCATTGTAGGACAGGTAGTGCGGCCCCGGCGGCACCATCTTGAAGCCCTTGAAGCCGGCCGCCACAACAAAGCTCTGCGCATGCGTGCGAAAGCGCAAAGTGTCAATATCATCATGAAACGCCACCAACACTTGTGCGTTGTTCCATAGCGTAACTTTTCGACACAGCCTACTTCATCAGATGTTGGGTGTCGCAGTCAATGGCAGGCGGTGGCGCCGCCGTGCGCAGCACCCACCTCATGATCGAGGCCGACACGCGTGCCGGCTGGGACGTCGAGCAGCAGGATGGATGCGCCGCTCTCAGCCAGCTCGCGGGCTTTGTCGGGATCAAGCTGCAGAGGTTCCATGCTGGAACCGCTGGTGTCGGAGTTGCCACAGGATTTCAAATGTGCAATGCGGCAACGGCTGGGCCTTTGGAGTAGAATATCTATCCGGTTGCTTTTCAATGCATCAGTGCATGTCTGGGTCGCTTGCAAAGGCTATTTGCAGCACTGAGGGGGCTGCCCGTAGCAGCCCGTACGCTTAATAAACCCTACAGTTAATTAGCTACTTAACACCTGCTAATTTGCACAACTGCAACCAAGTGCGCTTATCTTGTCTGTATTCGGCAGCACAGCGGCGATCACGTCCCCGTCTGCCATCGTCGCTTGCTGCATACGAATCGGAAGCTCTCAACGATGGCGTCGGTCACCATGGCGAGCTTAGCCCTGCGCCCCAGCCTGCGCGTTCAGCACAGACAGCCGGCGCGTCAGTCGGTCGCCCGCCGCGCGGCCGTGCTGCCAGTGGCACAGCAGAAGCAGCAGACACAGCAGCAGCGCAAGGTGAGGCGTCGCCGGCTGTCTGGCCGTGACGATCGGGCCTGGACCACATAGGCAGAGTAAATGCGTGGCTCACACTGGCCAAGCGCATACGTGCACAAGCACGCTGTGGCGGATGTCAAGAACTGCCTGAAACCTCCAAAGCATCTCATATGAGAAACTCGCAATAGCTGCCATATCTGATTTCTGCTCATCTGAGCACCCTGCAGCGCAATACTGAGCGGCGCTGGCTCCTCTGCAGGCTACCCTCGCCGCTGGCGTGTCTGCCCTCAGCATTGCCCTGGCACCCGCTGCCATGGCCGCGCAGGAGGCCATGATCGTCGCAGAGGTGATTAAAATGCGCCGTGCACATACGCCGCATGGCGCGCTACTGGAGGCATCTGCACACCGCAATATCTATGGTTTCACGTCTCAATTGTATCTTACATCATCCGCTCAAGGAAACCGTTCTTGTCTGCAGGGCGAGGCCCCGATCGTGCAGGTCGCATGGGCCGCGCTCTGCGTGAGCTTCTCGGCGTCTCTGGCGTTTGTCGTCTGGGGCCGCTCCGGCCTGTGAGCGGTCATCGCCGGTTGGGGACGTGGCGGTGAATCGTGGGACGGGCGCGGTCAGCTAGAGAAGACCTGCTGGCGTGATCCAGCGGCTCGGCTGCGCCCTGCTATCTGCTGCAGCGGACGCGGCATCACATCAGCGCGCTGTGACGCCACTCTGCTGCAGTGGCAAATTGAGTGAACGAGCTCATCGTTGCGATACATTTACAGTTGGTATTACAGCACTATCTATGTCTGCGGTTAGACAAGAGCAGAGTCCGTAATCGGCGGCCTGGACGGCAGCGTTTTGTCATGTGTATTTGATTCTCAGATGCAGCACACCATGCATTTCTCTCCTACTGCTCCATACACAACTTATCCGGGTACGTACTGTGAACGCTGCACAGCAGGTACAATGTGCCCGTTTGCAGCAGATATGTGTGTTGGAAGAGAATCTCCCGAGTGTCAAAGCATGCACGGGAGCATAACCTGCAGCTGCAACAGAGGTGGCCTACACGAGAGGTTCAAACCTCGGCAGTGTGACATGCGTTCGACTGCCTTGCGCTATCGGAGAGCCAAGCTCGCACAGCGAAAGTCAAATACCTGACTACCTAGACGCCCATGCCGGCCGACTACACAAATCCGTTCATGCAACTCTCCGCTGCGCATGTGGAGCACCCACGACGCAGCCCAAGGCATTCCCAGTGGTGCACAAAGGCCGCCCCCCGGGAGCTCTCGGCATGTACGAAACGCAGCCCGTTATTGTATCCGTTCTCAAACGAGCTGGCACTGTTGCTGCCGGGAGCCGCACCCGCCAGCACCGGGGCCGCCAGTGTCGCTGTCCCCCGACAATGACATGTCATCTGCAAACAGAGTGTCCTCCGTCGCCTCGTCCTCCTCTGCCTCCCAGCTGACACCCGGCGGCTCTTTGTTGCAGACTGCCGCAGGGAGCGGCACGCGGCCCTGGCCATTCTGCTGCACCGCCGTGAACGGATCGCGCTTGGCGGGCTCGCCGCACAAGAGGGTGCCGCCGCCTGACCGGGGTGTCCGGCTGACGGCCGCCGCCTTGCCCTGCGCGCCGCCGTTCTCGGCTTCGCAAAAGAGGGGCTTCCGCAGCGCATGCCGCTGCCGCCCGCCATGCTCGCGGTGTTGTTGCCTGGAAGAGCGGTGGTCCGCCGCGGCCGCTGCTTCAGTTTCTTCCACCGCCGCCGCCGCCATGAGCGGGCTGAGGCAGCTGCGGTGCGATGGCCTGCTGCCCGGCACAATGGCGCTGCGCCTCGTAGGCATGGCCGCCGCCAGGGCCGAAGACGGCGAAGCAGCCACCGCATCTGCTGCAGGTTGTGCAGTCGCTGCCGCGGTTAACGCTGGCTGCGGCGCGCCCCACATTTGCAGGGCCAGCTCGCCGTGCTCGGCGCTGCGCACCGCCCGCCTGCTGTGCGCGCGACCGCCGCGCCTCGAGCGGCCGGGCACTGTGTGTGCCGGCTCCCTTGCCGCGCTGCCGCTTCTGCCGTCGGCGTCGCCGTGCTTCTCCCACTGCATGCCGGCGCACTCAAAGTCCAGCAGCCGCGCCGGCGACAGCGCCAGGCGCCGCGGGATCGCCCTCGGCCGGGCCGGCGGCGGCCGCGGCTCGCTCGTGCAGCGGCGCATCGGGGTGATGACGCCGGCGCCGCAGGCCGTTGCTGCCGTCGGCTGCGGCGACAGCAGGATGCCCATGCCAACGCCGGCTGCGGGCTCGTCTGCCGGTGACGCCAATGCCGCCGGCGAGCTGCTGGCATGTAGCGAAGCTGCAGAGGCGCCGGCCGCAGGGCTGGGCTGGCTCTGCGGCGTTGACATTCTGCCGGCAGCTGCCGGCGTCACAGCAGCAGCCACGCCTCGCGTGTGGGCTGTTGGGGACGGCAGACCGGACGGCCGTGGCTGCCGCAGGGGACTGCGGTGAGCGGCAGGCGTGCGCGGCGGCGAGGGCGTCACGGGCAACTGCGGCGTAGCTTCCTCCTCAGCCAGCGGCCAGCAGCCGCCGCTGGTGCGTGATGCTCGGGTGCCGCATGCGGGCGTGGCCAGGGGCATCGTGGCGGCGGCATTGGCGGCGGAAGCAGGAAGTGACAGAGTCCGACGCAGCGCCGGCTGGCTGGCGAAGGAGAACGGCAGCTCCCGCCAGCTGTGCGGAGCAGGGCAGTCCGACAGCTGCGCCTCGTCCTGCGCAGCACACTGGCAAACATTTTCCATGCAACTGTCACTCTCGATCGCAGCACATCTCGGGTGTGGCACAGTCAGTGTACAATTCTGTCACCCAGATCTGTCCTCTGTTGTAGCCAATACAAGGCATAAGCTCCAAATGCCGCAGCATTGTATGCTCACCAGCTCGGCCGGAAGCAGGCAGGCTGACAGCTGCCGCAGCGGCAGCAGGTGGCCACTGGAGGCTGAGCAGAGCTGCGCTGCGCTGGTCCACCCGCCAAACGAGCCAGAGCCCAGCACCGCGCCCGCTGACGGCTGCAGGACACATCGCGCTTGCTGTGTGCTGCTGATGTGCCGGGCGCTAGATTGCCGCTGCCGAGACTTGCTTGACCTGAGGGAACACCACGACAGCATGTTTCAGGCTCGCTTCTACGTGCCTGTGTGTTGCTGATGCAAGCAGCACCTGCGCAATGAAACAACTTGCGATGCTCGTCTTTGCAACAGCCCAAACTAAGCGTCGTGAGTCGATGTTCCTCCTGGAAATTGCACCCTTCCTTGAATGGTGTCATTGCACCAGATGAGATGCATCGTTGACCAGTTTCCATATCTTGCGCATTTCGCACCTGGCAGGGGATGTCTGCGCAAATGTGATTGGCGCCTCGGAGTCGAGCGCCTCCAGCAGCTGGCGCTGGCCAGTGGACTGGCGCTCCAAGCCGCGCCTGGCGCCTGGGCATGGTGGTGAACAGCTCAATTTATTCCATTTACTGTGTGAATCAATACTGTGTGCCGCACACGGAATCTTGGAAGTGCATATGCAGACGGCAATGGCACACTGTCTTAAGTCACCGCCGCAAAGCCGCCAAACTGTCACTGCAGAAGTGCGGGCACCTGAGGCGTGCTTGGGGTCGTCAGTGTCGTCATACGCGCCGGAGCTGCCGCCCGGCCCGTCTGTCTGCTGCGGCGCCTGCTGCTGCAGGAACGTGACCGCAGCCTCGAAGGTCGCCAGCTGCGTGATGAGCCAAAGCAGCAGTTCGGGATGGGAGGACATCCAGTCTGCACGTATCAATGTGTGGATGCTGCTCGGGTATATCAGGTTTCTGCGGGATTGCAAGCAGCTTGTCTCACCAGAAGCTTGCTGCACATGGAAAGACCTGAATATGAGGTAATAACCATGCACTTCACACATGTCGCTGGCATATCGCATGTGCACTTCGTGGCACACATAATGAGGATCTGGCGTATGTCAAACCTGGAAGCCGGCGCGGCCGTTCCAGTCGCCGCTAGAGTGGAAGCTAGCCAGGTACTGCAGGCAGCTGTACAGGTGCGGCATCCGCGCCTGCAGTGACAGTGGCAGTGAGACTCACAGCTGAATATGTTTCGAAAATTTCCACTTTAAAAGGTACTGCAGGCAGCTGTACAGGTGCGAGATCCGCGCCTGCGAGGCAAACGGAACGAATCGTTTGGTGCATCATGGCTGGCGATGCAAGTTCAC
>JAABUW010002209.1_pt1 | contig 30165 bp, 35 predicted proteins | sample 5560081 | NCBI WGS metagenome assembly JAABUW01 (sample SAMN10711882, study PRJNA513363) | rock metagenome | isolation source: Antarctica rocks | place: Antarctica: Victoria Land, Knobhead sud | reverse complement strand
GCTGGTATTATATTGCGATCGACAGCCTGAGGAAGCAACTTCGAGACCTTTACACCCAGTATCAACATTTGTGCGCAGCCTACAATCAGGCTCGAGGAGACGTGGATACTCAGGTCCGACGATCCAAATCTATTGGTTCAGCTCTTAATATGGAAAGGAATGCGCAGGTGGAAAAGGAAACCCGATATGAAGCAGACAAACAGCAAATGGTCACCATTGTCAAATTCACCGATATTCTTCATGCTTCGCGAGTCCTCGGTGAGAACGTAAGGGTCTGACTCAAGGCAGGAGCACTGAAGCTTAACCTCTTAATCGCGATGGAGATTGTTGGTGCTTCAGTGATGTGGTAGGCGGTTGATAGGCATAAAGTGGATAACATAGCATACTGAGGGATCGCGATTGTTAGAACACATCGTATGCATAAAGTAATCACGGTCACAGATTAACGAAGCTCATTCTGCTTCGATTTGATCTATCTATATTACAAAATCCCTATGACATAGTAGTAGGTAATAAGCAAAGAGACCATGCCCCTAGATACTTTCTTCATCGCAGCCCGACCAGAAAATGAAGCCCCTGACGATCGTATTTCAGAACTTGAAACACCGGTTGCTCAGGTACTGTTGTTTGTTGATCGTATACCCAAAGAAGGGATCGCGATGAGCATTGAAGCGGCCGGTTCATTGCCAGTTCACGACAGGCCGGATGTTCGCGAAGCGCTCGTAGAAATTACCTGCGCAACGCTCGTTGTAGCGCTGTCGTTGACTGAGTGACGATTTGAAGGATTTAAGCTGAAGATTTCTCTGTCTTTGTCACGAAGCGCACAGTTCTGCTGTGGTGATGGGCGGTAAAACCATGCTGAATTATCCGTTGTTATCAAGTAAGAGATCATCAATCTGGAGAAATTGACAGCGCTTAACAAGTCGTCTGCTTGACAGGGTCGATCTAAAGAGATCTGAGCTATATGATTCCTGAGGTTCACTGGGGTGAACAAGATGATATCGTCGACGAAAGCATTCAATTGGTTCGAAGTGAACACAGTCTTCACGTCGATGTCAACGACGATGTGATGAATCGATGAATCCGAAGACATAGCTTCTGAACTAGATTCTAGTGTTGTTGTTTGCATGCTGGCGTTGAAACTTGTTGAGTTCCAGCTCACGTTCAACTCAAACGACAACATCTCAAGCGCGCTATCGGCATGGCTGCTAAGTAGAATATTAGCTGGCTCGACCTGCATGCTATCCACTTACATTTCAGCGATCAACGCCGTCAACAATGCCAATGATTTCAGCCCGTTCATGCCTTCTTTTGCAACTTAAGATACTGATATTGTCAAAGTTGACAACATTGAGAAAGAGACTTCTGACTGTTGTCAAATGAAAAGCTAGGAACCCTCAAAAATGGAAACTCGAAGGACCTTGATTTGTGAATGTTCAGGGTGCATCTTTTGCAAGGTTCTATTCGCAGCCAGAAAAGCTCACAGAACGATGCAAGAACTGATGGTCATGGAAGTCTGAGTTGGCTTACCGGTGATTTATAAAAGGGCACAAATCAATGATCCAAAAAAACACAACATTACACAAACAAAATTCCCAGAAACAGACCGGTTGATCCGGTTCTTGTATACATCTACTTGAGCAACAATATCACCTCAAAAGACAAGCAATACTGCTCTTTCGTACGAGAACTGATTTGAAAAGAGGAAAGAGGAAAAAGGAAAATTCTTCCGATTGAATTATGACCGGTTTCGGAACGAAAATTTCATCGGCCGTAGAAGCCGAAGGGAAGACGCTGAGTCCGGATCCCAAGCAGGTTGTGGCCGACGAAGCACGTAAACAGGCAGAGCAAGCAAAGACGTCCCACAGCCTTCCAACACCAGAGAGCATGCCCGAGCCAGACACTGCTCGCCTTGAAGATGACAAGGCACGCCGACAGGCAGAGCAAGCAAAGACATCCCACAGCCTTCCAACATCAGAGAGCACGCCGGGCCCAGACACTGCTCGCCTTGAAGATGACAAAGCACGTCGACAGGCAGAGCAAGCAAAGACGTCCCACAGCCTTTCAACATCAGAGAGCACGCCGAGCCCAGACACTGCTCGCCTTGAAGCTGACAAAGCACGTCGACAGGCAGAGCAAGCAAAGACGTCCCACAGCCTTCCAACATCAGAGAGCACGCCGGGCCCAGACACTGCTCGCCTTGAAGCTGACAAAGCACGTCGACAGGCAGAAGCGGCAAAAGCACCCTCCGACGAGGTAAACCCGGAGAAAACATTGAATCAAGACACTGCTCATACCAAAGCGGACAAAGGAAAAGGTCGGGCAGAAGAGTCTTCGGAAACAGCTCCTTCAGGATCATTCAATACCTTCATCGATAAACCCGAAGAGTTTGCCGAGAACGCTTACGGGGATGAAGATCAAAATGACGAATCTGATCGCATGGAAATTGAGCAGAGCGAAGCTCCAAAGCCAGATGATCTCCGCCAGCAGATATATGAAAAAGCCACATCGTATTTGGGAAAGCTCATGAAGAATCCCAAGAACGCTGAAGCGACATCAGAATTGAACAAATTGAACAAGCAGATAAAGAAGCAGAACCTCAAAGACAAGCTCCCAAAGAAAGATCTAGAGAACTTTCTCATTCAGGTCCCCACATTCGCCGCCAACTTCGAATTGGCGAAAGATTACCGCGAATCTGTAGCCAAGAACCCAGCTGACGATATAGCGAGAGAAAAAATAAACAACATCAACAACATTTTGGACCAGTTGAATGAGCGGCATGAGTATCCCAGAACCTGGCTTATACATCTTGTACCTCGACCAGGCACTGATGAAGCAGGCTTCGCAGTAGCAGAGTCATTCAGGGCAGCAGAGTCATCCGGAGCAGCAGAGTCATTCGAAGCAGCAGAGTCATCCGAAGCAGCAGAGTCATCCGGAGCGGCAGAGTCATCCGGAACAGCAGAGCCCAAAGTCGTCGATCAAGCTGGTCAGGCTTCCACCAAAGGTGGTGTGAAGACCAAAGTCAGCGTTGAAATACTCGATGAATCAGACGGCTTAACGTCTCTCGGAAAAGTCGTGATTGTCCGGAAAGCTGGGTTTGAGTCGCGGGTCATCGTGAATCGTGGAACAGATGTGAATCCGTATTTTGAGATACACTCTGAGGCCGACTTTGAAAAAGGAGTCGCCAAAGAGTGGCTGGAAGATGGAACGTACGAAAGCGAAGATTTGCCAAAGGACGCAAAGGCCAATCAGATGCAAATTCATGAGCGAGTCAAAGTCAAGAAAACAGGTAGTAAGCGAATTAACAAAACCGCACGTACCCAAAGTGAAATTCAATACTACTTAATCAAAGTTCTGGATACAGATTACATAAGCATCAGGTCGACGCTCTCTGAAATGAAAGGACTGAGCCCTGTCAAACTCAAACGTATCGATGCACAATTGAACCGTCAAAACGAGCAGTTGCTCGCGGAACTTGATCAGTGTCGTGAGAAGAATGAGCACCCGGACACCGGGGAGCAGCTGACGAATGATGATATCGAAAAGATGCCGTGGCTGTCGCCGGACGCGATTTTCGAGACTAAGAAGAAGAAGGAGAAGGAGGAAGAGGATGAAGATGTGGGGAATATAGTCCCTCAGAGAACAGGCCTGAAGCGCAGTCCAAAGCCGAAGACCGCTTCACGCACGCCGAAGGCGTCTTGAATTTCCAAATATTCCACCGTCCGAGCATTATAGCATGTTGTGAAAAAAGATGGGCGGACGGCAGCAAAGATGAAGGCGCGAGGGTTCCTTGATATTTGATTTCCTTCAGTCAGACTTTACCAAGTTATAGTAGAGTTAGAACAAGAACAATAATAGATCATTGAGATGGAAAGCTTTCATACACATATTTTCGTGACCAACTGTTGTATCTCCTTTAGCGACAAGTGAAATCACATAGGATGCTTATGTAATACCTCTCTGTTTCGTCTAGCCTTGACATAAGACTAGCGCTGGCTTATTTGATTTTCGTATTCAAAATTGAGTATACTCTCTCTACAACCGTTTATTGCAATCAAGATCCTTGCTCATGAATTCTCAAACATCAATCTTGAAACATTGTTTTGACGAACTCAAGGGCGAACGGCGTCAATTCAAGAGCAGGGATTGCTTATATGTCGAAGCCAGACCTGAGTCGGGAGATCTCACACCTCGATCACACACGACCAGACCGAGGTATACATCTACAGTACCTGAGCAACAGGGGCATAAGAGAAAGAGTTCTTATGTCAACCAGCAACACGATGCAAAGCGAGCTCGTCGTGCCGTCGCACAACCAACGCACTTGATCACGGCAGCGCTTCAGAGTATTCAAGACGAACAGAAGAAACCCGATGATAGCAACGGCTTCGAGGCAAGTTGAGGGGGGTTTTCTTTAGGTGCAATGCTGACTAGAAACAGTGGTTCTATGTCATGAGCTGTAAAAATGGGGCACGGTCCGTGTCGAGTTATTCCGACAGCAAACGAAAAGGAAGCGCCAGCCTTCTATCCTCAAAACCCAAGTCTGTCACCGCTTACGATGTTGATTTCGAAGACATATTGGAGACGCATCGCGTTATAGAGGCAGATGACGAAGAGCCGAAGAACTGAAGGGAGCTTCAATTATTGGTGGGAAGGGAACGCGCATCTGCGCCGCCTGAGGATCATGAAATCAAGGGTATCCGAGTGACTGTGCGACGCAGCTCCAACGAGAACAGCGTTCCTTCCAGTGTGTTTCCAAGGATTTTCCCCGTGAGCAGAGTGAACATCTGTAACACGCTGAAGGAGCACTGGAACCGTCAATGAACACATTGGATACCTCCTTACGCAAACCACAGTCCTAAAGTTGCACCTCCACAGCCGAATTATGCCATTGAATATCATACCAAACTCTTTCCCGGTGAAGCCATCCGAAGACTACAAGAACTCGCAAGCCCTAGTAAGAACAAGCTCTCGTTCCCCGTATTCTTCGCCGAGCTGAAAGGGGCATCGGGCGCGATGAACGTTGCAAAACTACAAAACCTGCACAACGAAGCGAGTGCGATCTACAACATTTTAAGATTGCATCAGGCGATAGGTGAGAAGAACGATTTCTACGATAGGGCCTGAGTACTATCGCTTGATATCAATGGCGAGATGTGGAGACTTCGGTGTCATTGAGTTTCTAAGGGTGACCATGAATATGATACCTATTACTCAAAGATTCTTAGATGTTGGGCAATCGAAGATTCGAGAGTGACTACTGTCTCGGAAACAAGAGCTTCAATGAGAAATATTGTGAACCGGATGCGCGATGTGTTATTCAAAGATCTATACACTGCGGTAGATACCTACGAGAAAATTATCAACCCTCAGCTCTTGAATTTCAAGTCCTATCAGACCAGCTATAACGTACGGCCTGAACCAGAGGATGACAGCGTCCTCCTGGCATCTGATCACTCCTTTGTCGATGGGACGCAGTCTGTTGAGTTTGATGCACAGCCCAATACTGCTTTGAGGTCTCAAGAGGTTCTCGAAACCGACAGTGAATCTGTACATGAATTCATTGAATCAGCATGGGTTGATACCTCGATATCAACTCAACAGTCGAGCCTCTCCAACGCTAAGAACGATAAGAAAGAACTTGGGAAGGAAGAGTGGGAACTAAAAAACCCCACGAGAAGCTAGCGGTAGCATACATACGTTGATAGCATCTAGTATAAACACTTAGTTGCACGGACATTTAATATTTGATTCTTTCGCTAGGCGATCACACACAATGAACGAAGCTGCAAAGAATGTGCTTGATGATCTTGCAATCCCATAATTATTATACATTAGATCTATTGTTTCCGGTTTGCCAGCTATTCATCTTGACGTTCAAACAGATTATATAGCGAAATGCCATCTTGAAACATCAGTAATATCCCGTTTCATCATGCCAACTAGATTGATTCTTCTGGAATCATCAATAGAGACTCGACAGACTGCGACCCAAGTCGAGACTTCTTGCACATTTGTGATCTCTGATGACCATCAAGAGTTGATCTCTTCAGACTAATATTCGAGATACATGATTTACAAGATCGATTCAGCAAGTTTCTATGAAAAGCCGTCCCAAACGGGGCGTCGAGCTTTTGCTGGTTTTCAAACCACTGCATTGCCTGAGAAAATGCACTAATCTTTCGTCGCCCTTGCGTAACGCTTTGAGCGTAAATGGTCACAAGTTCGGTCGAATGGCGGACCAAAAAGTCAACCTTCTTCTGATATCGATGACACAACAGACACAAATCTAGATTACCTTCATAATGTCCCAAAGTTTCGACGTCAGTGATAAAATCTAAGTTGAATATACCACATCTTGCTAGTAGCTTGACGACCGAGTTCCCTGAAAGGCGACATCGTATCGTATCACGACAGTGATATTGACCTTCTCGAAGACGTTCCGGGACGCTTGCCAGCTCGAAATAGAATGCGAAGATGAGCAACGCGTAAAGTGTCTTTGCACAATCTCGGTACATCTGTGGTACGTGAACACTTTCTCGCAGCTCATTCATGCGATCAATGTTGTCAATCGCCGGCTCGTCGCTGAGTAAGACGGAATTCAGCCGAATGAAGTCTTCTCGCTTTCTCTCATTCACGGAGTTCATGAGTTCATCCCAAATTTTTTGCCCATTGAAGGAAGACATGTAAGATCGCCAAAGTCGAGGTAAATAGTCGTCGAGAATCACGTGGCGAAAGTCGGTAGTCCTGAGAGATGCCGAGATCTTCTGGGCATCTGTGCCAAGGGACACAACGACATCCGGGGCCGAAAGAGAAGAATCGTTGCGTAGACGTTCCGACAACGCAATTCTGACAGGGTTGTTGTGTCCGCTCATTCCACCATCCTGAACCGGTCCGGATGTCTTGATTTGTGCTGATCGATACAAACTGTTCCACGTCAGTCGTGTTTCGCCGTACAACTACGTCAATGTACTCACACAGGTGCAGCCGAAGTAGCTCGACCACTGGAAAATCAGTTTCTAAGCTCCTGCAAAGGCGAGACACTCACGCTTCCCATATGCATGGTTCATCCTCAACTTTCTCCGGACGAACGTGCGTATACCCTAATCTTTTGTTCAGTCTTTTGCCTTCGAGCACAACACTCAACCTTACCGCATTCTTCTTTTCTTGCGCCAGGCCCGTTGTAATTGGTGAAAATCACCGAAGAGGCATTACCAATCGTAGCGGCAATGATACCGACTTTGGTGGCAAGAATCCTCGGTTGGTAGCCAAACATGCGATCGTCAATCCCCAAGTACTCCTTCAAACAGTCTTCGAGAGCGTTCGCATCATAATGACCGTCCCTATACCAACCCTTCAAGGAGAGACGAAGGCGTTTAATGAAATTCGTTCGCCCTTGAGGTCGTTCAAAGAGTTTCCGCGCCAATGCATCGAAAACGTGAACACATTGAGAAACTGGCATGCCACGTAGAAACAAGATACAGACAATGAGACCTCCTGTTCCATGTTTAAGCCTGACAAATCCGTGAGATCTGAACGTGAAGCTTACCAACGCTAGTGCCGAACGCAATATCAAAAAAGTCTTGAATTTGTAACTCACTTCCTATCATACCCTGAATGATTGCCATGATGTCTAGTGAAATAACACCATGCGTGCCTCCCCCATCGATAGCCAAAATTCGTTCGCCAGCGGAGAAAGGTTTGAGTCTCACGGTGCGATTCCCAGAACGACATAGAAGACAAGTCCCAATATGATATTGACAATCCATAATGGGCATCTCATCCCCGTAGATCCGTACACACACATTACATATGGCATGTCCGCAGGAGAGTGTGTTCTCTGGCTTCCGGCGAAGACACCAAAGGCAGGTGCTGTTGCTCTGGAGTAGCAGCCATGGTATGCCAAGGCCGCCCACATTCTCCCGATGCACTTGTGCCGCAAGCTTGCCCAACGTCATATCCACAAAGTACGCGGCCAGGTGCCTTTTGATACTTTGCTCCTGATCCTCGGCCCGCTTCACGGCCTCTTTTTCCGCATATGATCGCTCTTTGAATGAGTCAACGAGTGACCTAAGGCACGAGGGATGGTAGATGGCATCGTATACCGTCTTCGGATCAAAGTCTGAGCCCTGAATCAGCTCGTAATTTGTAGAATGCCAGTGCAGCACTCACGATGCATATTGGGAGAATAGGCGTCCAGCACAATACTAGAAGCGATGAAACTTGCCATGGTGTCGTTCGAAAGACCACGGTACATTCCAAACCGTAAGAACGAAGTTAAATGATCGGAGTGGTCCGGACCAACTTCGTTACCTAGTCGGCTTGCCGTAACGAAGTTAAAAGGTCGAAGAGCAGAGGCTGCTGTCTGCGATACGGCAATTTGAAAGAATTTGTTCAGGTGCACGGCCGAGTAGAGGCATCGACAGCGCAATCGGACGTTTCGCATCTCATCCATCTGCCTCCAAAGTAGCTCCTTCAACCGTCGAAAACGTGCCAACGGGGATATTTGCTCGTCTGCCAGATGTAGAACCTTGATGGAAGAGTAGAAATTTTTTAGGACCTTCTGGTCCAGGCTGAACTGCACATCTTGCATTTCAAGTAGGTCAAGTGTAGGACTAGCGCTCGCCTCGCCACCGCGTTTGACGATCACAACACTCGGCCGAACTTGCTCGAAGGGACTCGATCCTACTCCGGCAATGGCCCAAGTTTTCAGACGATCCACGACACTTTTGAAGTTGGGGAAGTCGTCGGCGAAAATGCACAGTACGTCGCTGAAGGGACAGAATATCCGCGCATGCAGAATGTCATAGACATCGTGCACGGTCGTGGCATTCGCCCACCGGACAGGGAAAGACTCGGTTTCGTGGCAGGATGCGTTCGAGGCTGATATAACCGTCGCAGACGGATCACTTTCGGCAAAGAGCACCGGATGGTCGGAGTAGAGGCTTGTGTTATCGACTCGCAGAGTGGCAATGCCTTCATTACGCCCTTTATTGACGTGATTTGGAAAAAGCTCTCGAAGAGCTAGGTTTTTGGTGACCGGGTTTAGGGCTCACTAACCCAATAAGGCTCACTGTTTCGATGAGGAGTGTCTCGTTGGCGTTTGCTCGGTTGGCTGATGACTTACTGCGTAGTATTACCCACCTAAGGCTGCGACCGGAAAGACGTGCAGTGAAGTATCTATGCCGTGATTATTAGTCCTGAATTCATCAATGTTTACACCAAATACCGGTGAGGCGATTGGATTGATTGCATCTAGGAGCTGCCAATGGATAAACTCCGAATTGAATAGAACGTGGAAGTTGAACACGGGATGAGGTCGAATGCCAATCTATATTCCTGCTTCGTTTCCTCCAGTGGCCCGTCGAGCCTTCAATATCATCACCTTCCCCGTCCATTTAAATCCCGTGCTACATAGATTTGCCCATATAAATCCGTCACCCGCGAAAATAGCCTCACCATCTCCAATGTCTGCTTCTGCACGCCACTTTCTTCCAGCCCGGTAAAGGCTCGCTCAAGACATTCCCTTTCATACTCGGCCAACCGGAGCAGATCTGCTCTCTTTCTGTCTCTACTTGCCGCCTCCTCCTCGCTCACCCCGTGTTCGCGATCAAATTCACTAAAATTGATACTGTTCACATTGCCCTCTTCCTCATCCCTCCCCACGCTTCCTGCATCGTTATACATCCGACACATTGTGGCTAGATGAGCACAAAGATCCTGTGCCAGATATTTTTGCCGCACACCCTTGAAGCACTCGTTACGGAGGAGGCAGCAGAAGAAGAGGAAGGAGTACGGGCAACTGGTGTGGGCGGCGGAGGTGGTGTGGACCCAGTCGTGGTAGGGGATGGAAGGTGGGGTTTTGAGGGAAATGAAGCGGGTGTTATCTTCAAGCTGTGTGAGATGGGCGTGGAGGAAGGTACCAAGGGTGTTGCGCATGTGGAGGCGAGTTTGGTGGGTGACGGCTGGATGAGCGAGAATGTACTTAATAAAGCGGGAGAGAACGTGTTCGATGGCTTCGAAGGCGTCAAGGCCCGGTTTGTGGACGCCGTTCGTGGTAGAGTTAGCCTGGCAGTTGTTGGTCATGTTTCTGCTTTTGTCGCTGTTGTCGTTGTGATCTGCGTGCGTTACTTCTTCCATCTGGCAAAGCTTCGTGACAAGCTTCCTGAGGGTAGGGCATCCGTACTGGCTATCATTGATCACGATGGCTTCCATGTACTGATCTACCTGGAAGTTCAAGACAGATATTACCATCATGTCCATCAATATGGAACGGGACGCATGGGTCCCGAGGTTGTTGCAGCCAATCCAGGTAAATGGGATGTATTCCATGTATCTGTTTTCGGCCTTTTCGTTCCGTGGGAAAATGTCTGGTATGGCGCGAATTAGTCGTGGGAGGAGAATATAGCTTTCAGCGAGAGAGGCAGTGACCAAGAGGTCACAGTTTGGAGCGTTAGAGAAGAGGGGGAGACGGTTGAAGAACCGGGTGAGTTTTGCTATGGACTCGGTGGGAAGCTGTACCGTTTTGGTTGACCAGTAGTGTCTCGATGGCGATGCCTTCATGGCAGCTAGACAATAAGCCTGAGCGAGAATCGGGGAGGCGTAGGTCACTTTCTCGATCCAAATATACTTTAATTCGTCCCAACGGTGATGATTCGCTCTTAGGTACTGCTTGCCTTTCTCAATAGCTCCCGATGTGTACGATTCTAGTGAATCGAGGGCCCATGGAAGTGTTGAAACGCTGATGAGGGTTAATACTGCGTATGCGGTAATCTCGCATGAGCCTCCGTCCCATGAACCGTCCGAAGCCTGGGCCAGTACTGTGCGAAGGAGTATTTGTGTCAATGCACTGGGAATTCGTTCGCAAGTGATGTCTTCTGGAATATCTGGAATTGCGGACCCTTCCCAAAGGTGCAAGAATCGAACAAGAGCTTGGGAACAGAGCATCATGGAATAATGGATCGATGTATTCTGTGAGCAGAAATAAGCGCAGTTTTCCTTCTGAGATGTCCCAATCTATACCCATTTGTCTTTCACATCTCCAGCGCACCAGGCTTCACATATGTATTCAGCAGCCCGCAAAATCTGCGATCTGTATCTCTCAGGGTTCTCTATGTGTAATAGCGCGTGTAAGACATTACAATTGGCCGAGAAGCTCGAATTACGCTCTCCACGATACGTTCGGAAATGCACTCCCGTGTCGAACTCTGTAATCATTTTTTGGGGATTCGTGTTCCTTCCTATGATGCTGAGCGTAAGAATGGCTTTTGCAGTATCATCTGCGTCAGCCAAAATTCCGGGGGCTAAGTTTGCGTAGTCAGTACCCGAGATCGTTTGAGATACAGGTTCCAAAATACCAAAGCCTAGAGTTCCTCCTTCCTCCTTAAGAACCCTCTCCAGGAGCCAAGCGAGTTGCTGGGTGGCATGTTCATCTAGTGAATTCACGGAGAAACCAGCTTGAAGCAGTGTCGATAGAACCTACTGGAAAATCAGCTTGGCCAGAACCCTAATTTTTCAAACATACCCAAGTAGTCTCGAATAATGTGGTTGGGTATGCGCCCGGAAATCCTCCAGTACCAAGACCTGCGCCATGCTGATAAGCGCGCTGGAGATAGGCCTCAGCATCATCGTCCCAACGAGAGGCGCAAATCAGATACGCGGCTGTCGATGAAGGTGATGCCATCATGCTACCTTGAACAATATGATGGCTGATTTTGTCAAAATCGACTAGACCTGTGAAGGCTTCTAGCGAATGAAGTAGAGTATTCTTTTCACTAGTGTAAAGCATGTGAGGATCGAACTTGGAAAGTTTGGTGGCATTCAGTAGTGCGAGATGGCGAGAAGCCGGGAACTGAAAGGTGATGTTTTCCTGCTGGAGGAGAAGGAGAAGTGATGGAATCAGTATCTCGAATCCAACTTGGTCGCTATTCTGAATATCCCAATTCTCAAGCTTTGTGTTAAGCCACCCGACCGCACATAAAACTCGATGGTCCAAATTCGTCGGTAAAGCTGAGCAGCTGAGATTTGAAATGTTTTTCTGATGCCATTTGATGGCGAGTAAAGCGGCCATGCTATTCATGATACCGTCTACATCTGAGACACCATGTTCCCAGCCACCCTGCTGAGATTGAGTTTCTAGTATCCTCGAGAAGCTACTGGGGAACAGCCAGTGCCGAGACCCGCCTCGCACCTTGGAAATCATCGACACCCATGCAGTGTCGTAGATGGACACAGAAAGGAGACCCAAGGGTGGTCCGGTGGTGGATGCTTCTGCAAGACGTCGCACAAGTTCAGCAGCCTCGGATTCATAACACATGCTGAATTAAGGGAACGTCAAAGCTCTAATAAGTCGTGACTGTTCTCTACTAAGGATTCTTCAATGGAAGTAATCCTTGATTTCGAATGGAGAACTAGCAGGAGTACAGCTGAATTTGATTACGTATGGGCGTCGTTGTGTTGTAAGAAAATTGGAGTAGGAGTGGCTAACCATACGTGGACCTTCGACTGGTAGAGCCTTGGGAGCGGTTTCAAAGGACGCGAGATGAACCAAGCCCGACGATAGGGAACTGCAAGCTCGATGCAGGCAGTTCTCGCGGGCAGTCTGGATCGCGGTGAGCCATGAACCTTCGGAGCATGAGCAGGGTATTTTGAAGAATTACAAGTCAGTGTCATGACAGCAGCTCTTCCGGATCAAGGTATAATTTTGAAACCTGCGGAAGCCGGGTTGCTAAACCACTCAACTGACATGGTAAGCTATGATTGCATGATGTTATCTAGGGATCAGCCCCCGAAAGAGCGGTGATGTGCGACAAGCTGCAGCATGAAAAAAGGTAATGGCGTGACACGATTCGTATTGCATACCGTGCCACCTCAACGGAAAAGGACGATCCATCTGGCAGACAAGTCAGGCAGCAACGACAGCCACTCAATCCGCTACCTCAGATCCTGAACGCGGAAGCTGTATATGAATTGGCAGGCGGGATGGATCAAAGCAGACGCAAAGGCCGCATGTACAGGCAAGGCTGCACGGTCGGAGATTTCTTGCTTGCATATGGGTCAGCAAAGTGTGGATGGCGCAGGAGCTACCTACTTACTTGGACTAGATAAGCTACGCTCAGATGAGGGGAATCGCTACTTTCTATTTGCAGCAGACCCCCCAGAATGATGGTGTGGCAGGCTTCATAAAAGCACTAATGCTGATCCATCGTGGCAGATACAAAAGCGTAGACCCACTTTCTCTACATTAGCGCATGGCTTAAGTTGGATTGGGCGCGCTTTTGCGGATCACATGTCCGCCATTTAGATAACATCTGGAAGTACTGCAATATACGTTACAAAACACCGTCGCTCTAGTGTGTATGAGCAACTATACGATTACAGCCTCAAAGGCTACCTAAATATCCGGCTTCGGTCGACGTCGTATCCTTGTATCTCCTTCCTAGACAGTCGCGTCGATGTCTTCAAAATGTAGGACTGCGATGATACTCAGTCATTAAATCATGCTGCTCTCTCCTTTAATGCGATTCTAACGTGAAAAGGGTCTTTAACCCAGGTAGCATATGTCTTTTGACACGTCCATATAAGGCCAGAGCCAGGACCATCCGGCAGTGTGAGATCAAAGTTGAACACCATGCGGGCAAGTATCAGCCGCAATTCGAAATAAGCAAGCTTTTGGCCAACACACGAGCGCAAGCCTAGCGAGAAAGGTTGTAGAGCATCCCTCTTGTCCATGATAAAAGGTGAGGATTGCGACTGATCCAACTCAAGCCAACGCTCGGGTCTGAATTCATTCGGGTAGGCAAAGTTTCGCGTTGAGCGGCTCGCGCCCCATTGCATGAATGAGACACAAGTCTAGACATGAAGACATTAGTAAAGTGTGATAGGCGTTCGAATCGAAGGGCTTACATCCTCTGGAAGCCATTCTCCACAGACTGTATCACCTCCCTTGGGGACTACTCGAGGCATCCCTAGCGGTATGGGTGCAACGATACGGAGGCCCTCCTCAATGACAGCAGAAAGGTAGGGAAGATGACCCAGACTGGTCAAGGTTATATCGGCTTCTGTTATATAAGCGCTCCGGATTTCTGTGGTCAGCTTGGCTAAAGCTTCAGGGAAGCGTAGCAAGTAGTTGGTCGTTCCCGCTAGTGTAGTTGTCAACGAATTGCTTCCTGCGATGATGATTATGCCTGCAGTAGATTCAACCTCCGCATCACTAAGACCTTCTCTTGCCTTGGCTAGATGGGAGAGAAGATCAGGATGGTCTTGCGTTGTATTCAAACGTTTATGCACCTTCTCTTTGACCATAGAAAAATGTTGCCCTTGCTTCTGGATCGAGCTTCTCGGGATCGACCACACAAGCAAATAATAGAGCAGAGGATAATATCGGCATGCACTCATCAAAACTGCGGCTTTGAAGTGATGAATTATGGCCGCAACCCATGAGTGATAGTCCTGGCGCTCCAAGCAGTCAAAGGATTCTCCAAAGGCTAAATCGCCAATAATATCGAATACGCACAAGTTATACCACTTAACGATGTCAACTATAGTACCCTGCTCTCGGCATTGCTCGTGTAGCCTTGAGATGAGCCTGTCCACATGGCCCATAATCAAAGGCTCCTGGTCTTTCAACGCCTTATCGCTGAAGCCATAAGCCCAGGCTTTTCGTATGCGAGAGTGATCTTCATCGTCCGCATTGAGGATAGAGGGAGCTTTGCCACTACCCTTCGGTGGGGTTGGCACCCAGACTTGGTTCTTAGGGAAGGGCCGATGGCCGGGTCGGTAGCCGTAGATGTCTCGACATGCTTGGGGGTCGATGAAGGACACTTCGTTTGGCGCCAATCGGACAACGCTTCCATAAGTCTCGTGCAGGACTCGAATACGATGTACCAGGCTACCGCTTCGCATTGCCAGGACAAATGGAATTCGGCTTGCTGCCCATAGCTTTGGTCCCGGGAAGCGTGAGAGCGGATGGATGTAGATATTGTAGAGGGTGATTGATCCTAAGTACTTCGTCATATGAGCTAAGATGTCAAGAAAAGGTGAAGAAAAATGTGAAGTATTCATACACTGAGAATGGCAATGAAGAGGAAGCCCGTGAGCTCAGTCCAGCCTGCCGCAGCAATCACTTGCAGAACCGTCGAGACTGCCATGATAATCTGGTACTGTGAAGCAGACACCAAGCTTGTGGTTGCTGTAGAGATCAAGCAGGGCTATTGACCCTATCGAAGGTGTGGTAGGAAGAAGATGGAAACACGCCGCGTGGGCGAGAAGAAGACGACCGAATTATGGCAGAAGCGTATAGGGATAGACGCCTACGTGGAAGTAGGTGGAGTGATTGCTTGCCGCCGCTGCCCGACTGCTCAAGTTTGAGGAGAAGACAACGTTCGCCTCGACCTCTGCTTGGTTAGATTAAGAAAATGGGTGGAGTCAACTTTATTCACTTTGCTTACAACGTCTCTATGTAGTATTGGTGTATCGGTGTATCGTAATATTACACTGACCTGGATAACTTCCGCATTTATCTTGCTGCTACGACTAAGGTACCTGTACGGCCGGGAAATGAAAGGACGCTTTTGAACGATTAGGATTGCGATGATCTTCGGTCTAGATAACTGACTGTTGAAGCGAAGGAGCAATAGGAGCAACCGTGGGAGCAGGGGGAGCAGAAGTAGAGAGTAGTAGTGGGAGCAGTGGTTGACACTACTTCCTAACCTTATTTGATTAGATGCTCCACGCTAACCTGATTGGGTTGGCTCAGTTCCCTCTGGAACACAAAACATAGACTGTATCCTACATATATATTTACATCTTTAAGCAATTATCAGATTTTCGCTTCATCAATATCGAATCGACTCAGATGTATGATTTGGTATACAAGTAGCTTAAGACCGTTACTGATTACCTGCAACCATAAGGTAACATTCAGCTCGTTCCAGTTTTCAGGGCACAGCACCTTAGTGCGGCCCCCAAGAGAATGGCTACTGAAACATCAATCAGACAGAAAGATCGACTCTCCGTCCATCCACGCCACAAAGAACACGCCAACAAGCTGGACACCTGGGAATTTTGGGTCTCAGTTGTGCACGTACCCACTTGCGCGCCTCCACCTACGTACCTGCTTTTCTCCTAGCCCTCACCACACTCCTGCATCCTTTGGTCCTGCGAGGCGGAGAAATTTCTACACTCTGACCATTGCTTAATTTTCCTGAAAAAGCTGAAACACCTTCTCTCAGTATCTGCCTAATTGATCGTCGAATCAGCGCCGATACCAGTCCAAAAGCGACAATGGCAATTCAGGTGCGGCCTGTACGCCGGATAGAGTGTGGCAGTCCATTGTAGGGATCTCACGCATTGCAATTGTCCTTACGTCCTTGATACCCAAGTTCTCACAGCCATATGTCTAGAATCTGCCATTTCAACCAAATTATCAAACACTTTGCGCCGTAAGCCTGAATTAGATAAGGCATGGGATTTTCCCATGGATACCTTGTTATTGGCAGCGCTGAGATTTGCAACTGGGCTATGGCCTTGTAGACACAACACTGTCTAGGCTTCGAGATCATAACAACTTAAATAGTTCCATGTATTCTTCTACGACTTTTATTTTCTGGATATCCAACAATGGTTCATCCCTACGGTCTCCTTTCTCTTGTACTGCTGGTGCACATTCCTGTTACTGCTGCGAGCACATCTTTTCTCACACCCGAACTTCTTTCAGTCCTCTCTCAGCCAGCTTTATCTAACTTACCTGATACAGCCAACTTGCTACAGAACGTGAATAATCACACTGCCAGGATCGAGCAAATATTAGCGGCTCATCGACAAGGCGACCAGAATTCTGCAGGAGTGCTGGAAGCATGTCAAATTGGTCGATTGGTTCTAGGAGACAGAGGCTTCCTAGATTCTTCATCCACCGTTTACGTAAACGCTACGGACGATAACTGGTATGCCTTCCTTTGTGTGTGTATTGCGCTTCCGTTGACACTGCTGTTGAAGGTCAGAAACGAGTTGGCTTCCTGCGCGATGCATATTCAAACTATTTTCAAATGCTGGCGTTGCTATCTGTTTCAAGATAGCCGTCTTCCTGGACACAAAGTTTGCCGTTAGGAGCGGCGGCCACAATCCTAATCCAGGATATGGGAGTATCAACGGGTCAGGCTTACTCATAGATCTTGCAAACTTAAAGGAATTAAAGATCGACTCCAATCATAGGACTGTCAAAGTGGCTCCGGGGAATCGCTGGATCGACGTTTACTCTTACCTAGACCCCTACCACCTTTCTGCAATCGGAACAAAAGAGCCTGGACCTGGAGTGGGGGGCTCTGTTCTTGGAGGTACGGCCCATACAGCCGTTTTTAGCCACTATAGCTGACTCGTGAAATAATATAGGAGGGGACCCTTTCTTCCCAGCACAGTACGGCTTCGCATGTGATAACGTGGAAGATTTTGAGGTCAGTATGATCTTTTCAGCCTTCAAGGGATGTCGAAGTCGACGAAAGATCGCTGACACTGATGGCTAGATTATTCTAGGAAATTCATCACTTGTCCACGCGAATATAAATGAAAACCCAAATCTTTTCGTTGCCCTGAAAGGCGGAGGGCCAAATTTTGGTAATGTCTTATCAGCAACGTTTATTTGAGCAATCAAAGCTGACCTGCCTAGGGATCGTAACTGCTTACACTTTGTACACTCGGCCTCTCTATGAAACTTGGTACCACGTGGTTACTTTTTCAAACGAATCCAACGCGGCCCTCTTTGCTGCGCTATACCAATTCCAGCAAGCTGCAGAACATGACCCAAAAGCCAACATAGTCTTTACTTTGAGTGGCAATACCACTGTAGTCGGCTTCTTGTATGCCGACCACGTCGCCAGGCCTGGTCCATTTTCTGGCTTTACAAACATTACAACGTCTGCCACGCTGATTCCGCCCACCAACGGTACAATCAAAGAGTTGTGTATTGCAATAGGGTCACTGGATAGCCCCATATCTGCTAAGTATATTCCTCCGTAATGCAAAAAACAACGTGGCTTGAGCTCAGACATCACAGACGTGCGATATCTGCTTTGTCTACCAGCGTTGACCGAGATCTTTACAGCAGAATCAACGAGCAGTATCAGTATCTCGCTGCTACAGTACCTTTTGGTACATCACTCGCTCTCAGTATTCAAACAGTCACCCAAAGCACCGTGAATAAAAGTAACAGTTACGGCGCTAATGCACTTGGAATAGCGGCACAGCCTCAGATATGTAAGTGGATTCTTTCCAATTGAAACGCTCCACCTAACTTCATATAATAAGGGTTCGCCACATTCATGCAGTGGACTTCGGACGCGGATACCTCAACGAGTGAGCAGGTAGTTAGCAAACTCAACTCGGCAATGGCGACTGTTGCTGGCAAGCAAAACTTGCTTCTCCCCTTTTTGTATCAGAACGATGCTGGATATTTCCAGAACCCTCTCTTGGGAATCGGAGCATCCCGTCTTGCAGAGATGAAAATTACCAGTAATATGTACGACCCGTCGCAGATCTTTCAACGTTTACAAAATGATGGATTTCTATTATCTCGGTGATGCCATGTCTGGTAGTTGCACACGTACGCCGACTTTGTGTTTAGGATGGGGGGAAAAATAGTGATGGCCTGGTTTTGGAATATTTATAATGATGGTTTTCGTAAGTAGCTTTCATTGGCTCAACATGCAACAAAGAGCCCAAAGCTGGCTGTACATTATCTAAAATCGCAATCACGGTGCCTCGGATTCAACCTCTTTCCACATCTGTTCGAAAAGTTCTAAAAGGTCATCCGGCAATGGCCCTTTCGACATAGCGTCCACGTTCTGCCGCACTTGATCCTCTTTGCTTGCGCCCAAAATGACCCCATCACCAGTGGCCAACACCGAATGATGATACAGCCACCTCAAAGCCGCGTCTGTAAGCTTTAATGCATGACCCTCGCAACCCTTCTGCAATTGCCTGATTGCACAATGCATGGGCTCCTTGTCATACATGCGCTTGTAAAATGCACCAGCCTGGTTACCCTCCTCAAAGCGAGTTCCTGAAACGTTTGTGCCTTGTGTGAAAATGCCGCTGAGGAAGCCTCCCGCGAGCGGACTGTAGGCGACATAGTGCATGTCATGTTTCCGAAGCAGTGGCAGCAGACTCTTCTCATGGTTGCGACACACGGCATTGTACTGGCCTTGGTAGTAGCTTGGCTTCACATACCCTTCTTTGACGCAGACATCGATATAATCCTCCACCTGCTGGGCGCTGAAGTTTGAAAGCCCAAGCTATAGTCGTCGATCCAATGATAAGTCTATGTATTGTTGGGCTGTCAAAACGTAACATACCTGTGCAAAATGGCTCTTGCGGTGATGACAGTCGAGCGCAGCGGCCGTACTCGAGATCGGAGTGTCGGGGTCGGGCATGTGGCAGTAGAGAACATTGATCTAAGTAATGGTATCAGAGTCACGATCTACCCAACAGATAACTGCACCTTACATCACTTCTGAGCCGTGCAAGACTGGTGCTGAGTGACTGATCGATCGCCTCGGGCTTCAAAGTCCCCTTACCGGTCATGGACGTGACCATGATCTTCGTGTCCACTGTGAACCCATCGTTTCTCGGGTTGCAGTCGCCCAACAATTGCTCTGCCTTCCCTGGGGACGTGGACGGGTATATAGGAGCAGTGTCAATGCGATGGATGTTTGAGGACTTCAGTAACTTCAGCAGTGAGAGGACTTTCTCCGGAGAGACGAAGTTACCGCCAGCAATGGCGGCACCGCCAAAGATAAGCTGTGGTCTTCCAGAGGCCATCGTAATACAGAACGTCTTTAAGAGTACCTAGGGGCCGCTCAAATTGATGAACAGTGAAGGGAATGCCGCACTCTAGCTTGCCCGGGTGTCTCGGCTGAACAGATTTACTGCTACTTTACTGGTGGGAGGAAGCAATTATTATACAGGCGTACCGTAAAGATACACTGTACCTAACCCTGTACCTAACCCCACCTGCCTGAGCATTGGCGGCATTATGCATATGCAGTAGAGACTTCTCCCCGACTCTCATGCAGCTGGAATGGTGTGTCACGTTGCATAGGTTCATGTATTGGCCGCATCAAATTACTAGGCGTGAGAGATAAAGCAATATCGTTCATATCTACTTATTCTAAGTATCACCAGTACAAAACTGGATCAGGCTGTGTGTGTTACGCATTCTACAAGAACATTTTCTGCAAGACATTTCTACAACATGAATATCAATTCGACTTTTGACTTGTACTCAACTAGTCTTTTTATCCCTTTCGCCTCTACTCTTCGGCCTCACTACAAAGCTCACTCTATCCTTTTCTCCTGGTACTCTTTGTGCTCCGCCGTCATTGGGGTGATTGTTTGGCAGTCCTGGTACAATCATAAGGGCAACTCACTCGTTCCAGCTCCTTTCATTGGCAGCCGCTTTGCCTGGCTCGCAAGGCTCGATTACTTTGTGAACGCTAAGCATGTCATTGATACTGGCTATGCTCAATGTAGGGAATCCATCTTCAAGATTTGCGGTAACGACGTCATTGTTCTACCAAATAAATATGTCGACGAGCTGCGCAACATTCCCAACAACAAACTCAACGCCATTCTGGCTCTCGTCAAAAATGCCGAGGGCGCATTTGCTTTGACCGACGTCCTTGCTACCAGCAACTTGCACACTCAGGTTATTCAGACGAGGTTGACACCAAAGCTTGGAGCACTTGTTCCAAGCGTTCGGTATGAGCTCGACATTGCCTTGGACGCAGAGTTTCCACGTTGTGACAAAACGGGGGTATATCTGGAGATCTATCATGTTCTTCATCAAATTGTGGGACGAGCATCTGCGCGGGTCTTTGTGGGTCCCGATCTTTGCCGGAATAAAGCTTGGCTGGAGACTGCAGAAGGATATACAAATAACGTCTTCGTTACCATTGTTGCCCTCCGATTGTTACCATTCTGGGCCAAACCAATCGTTCATTGCTGCCTGCCATCTTCGTGGAAGATATACTACCATTGGTGGCGTGCACGAAGACAACTGTTACCACTAATCGCGCAGCGGCAACTCAATAAAGACAAGGGCCGGAAACAAAAGGGTGAGGGGCTTAGTAATTTCCTGCAGATGTTGATGGATGAGGCTGGCAATGGTCCTGATTCGGACCCGGTGACTATCGCAAAGAGGGTGTTGAGCTTGACACTAGCTTCCAACCATACAACAACGATGGCACTGGTTGAAGCCATTTATGATCTCTGCGCCTACCCCGAGTACATTGAAGAGCTGAGGGACGAGGTACAGCAAGCCGTATCACAAGACGGTGGGTGGCATAAAACGACATTAACGAAGATGCGGAAACTTGACAGCTTCATGAAAGAATCTCAGAGGGTGAATCCACCCAGTTACAGTAAGTAAAAGAGAAATCCCAAAGATTATATCATCAGATTTGGGCTGAGATTGGTTTCAGTGGGGTTCAAGAGGCAGGTGATGGAGCCACTGATGTTGCAAGATGGTCTCACATTGCCGGTGGGCGCTCATATCGAAATGGCCATCGTCCCGATACAGAGAGACCATACCGAAGATCCTGATCGCTTTGACGGTCTGCGCTTTTATAAGATGCGCCTGGATCCTACGGAGGCTCACAAGCATCAATTTGCAACCACGAACACACACATACTGCACTTTGGGCATGGTAAACAGGCTTGTCCTGGTAGGTTCATGGCTTCGAATATCATCAAAATGGTGCTGGGATTGCTACTTCTCCGTTACGATTTCGCATTTCCAGATGGTCAAGGCAGGCCCAAAAGTTTGCCAGCTTTTGAGTACAGCTTTCCGAGTCCAACAGGCAAGGTCATGTTCAGGGAGAGGCAGACACTGTAGAGGGTTGGCGACAGTCAGGCATACTATTAAAATAACTGGCAGTTTTTAGCGCGACACTCCTCCACATCTCTATGCGACTCTCAAAGCTACCATTTGTTCGTTGTTAAACTACAAATTATGACTATATAGCATGATAAACTACATTCACACACATATTGATTTTAAAAGTAATTTGAGCGATATTCGTGTAGACAGTAGTCGAATAGCAGAGGGAAAAAGGAGGTGGAAGTACCTCGGTAAAACTGCCAGTTATTTTAATAGTATGCCTGCAGTCCGGTTGCACCGGGACATTTAGATTGGGACATGTCACACCCCTAAGTAAGCGACTACCCATCAAGCACTATCAAAAACATCAACGTTCACCAGTTGGGAGCCTCGGCCTCTTAGAAATCAAGGGTCCACAGTCACTTCGGCATCTTGGAAGATGTGACCAAGTCATCAAGTCGTCAAGTCGATAGATTGCTTTGAAATTAGTGACTTTTGATGCTTTTGGTTAGCACGGTGGGGCTTGGTGAATAGTCGCTTTATAATTATCACGACTGCTCGCTGTCACCGACCCTCGGCAGCAAAGTAGTATGACGGAAGCTAAAACTTACCGCCGGCTGGGCGGTAACAGGAGGCGCTTTAGGTGTTAAAACAGACCAATCGTATCGAAAACGCCCGAGACTAGGACTTTTTTAAGCTCGAGTGTTCAAACGTCCGAGGAGTATGCGTCGGCTGCAGCTGATCGGTTTCGAGCTCTCAGCTTTGGGCTGCTTACTACATCTTGTATGCTTACATCTTACCATTAGCCCCAGGGAGCCTGTGCGCCCCTCTGGTGTGATGGACGATGCCGCGCCGCCAAGCCGAGCATAGAAGCACCCCGACGAAGCCCCCCCCCCCCCATGCAAACGATTCACCCCTACACCCATTTCTTATTCACTAGCGTACGATAATTACTTCGATGGTGTCGATGGTGATCAATACTTTAACTGTAAGTCTACTTAGCTGTGTCATCAATTGCTAATATTAATGCATTTACGCCGCATCTCTTAGTGTCGTTTCGGGTCGCTCATTGTACATATTCCCCTGTTTTCCCTTCATACTGCAGACTTTCTAGACCTTCAGCAACCGGCTCAAGAAGTACCCCGACTGTGTATATACATAAATATAAAATATGCTTATTCCTCACAAGCTGAGCCAGTACAGCTCGCAGATTATTGCTAGAGCAAGAGGTGATTCCGCTACGCTGCCACCTGGAGCCACGATTGACTACGTGAACGGCCAGTCAAGGGGCCAAGAGATAATTGTATCGAGCGCCGTCACCATCGCTGCTGCGTTCCTGCTGGTCTTTACCCGCATGCTCATCAAGCTCTTCGTTACACATAATCCTGGTTGGGATGATTGTAAGTTGCCAGAACTGCCCACGCCCACTCTGTTTTACTGACATCTGGGAAGACACATCTGTAGTAGCGCTGGGCTTTGCGGTTGCGCGCGTTGTGGGCAATGTCGTTTGTATTTTACCCCAACTCATTTACAGAGGGACGCTCAAATGTTGGTAGTGGTCAAGAATTACCGGGTTGGACATCACTTGTACGACGTTCAACCTTACCATTTCCATCATTTGTTGACCGTGAGTTGCTATCAATCTGTTCCCCAGCAGGTAAAGACCTTTCGTTGATTCGGCAGCGCATGGCAGTGGTATCAAATTGACAACGTTCTTTACCTGTCCGGGGTTCTTTTCGCCAAAGTCTCTATTCTCCTCCTCTATCTCCGGCTCTTCCAAATCAAGCGGCTTTTCCGCTACTTGGATTTTGCTCTCATCGCCTTGGTTTCCGGGTATTGCGTTAGCCTCATCCTTGCAATACTCTTCGCTTGCCAACCAATCTCAAGAACATGGAATTCCTCAATTCACGGGACGTGTCCTGTCGATATTCAGATCGTAGACTACACTATTGGTGCCTTCAATATCGTTACCGACACCGCTATCCTTATCTTACCCATTCCTCTAATCTGCAGGTTGCAGATATCAAAGCCGAGACTCGTCGGACTGCTGTTGACATTTGGCACCGGAGCATTGTAAGCAGGGACCTACACCCACGAAGATCAACTGACTAATAGAGTACTAGCGTTGTAGCAACTAGCATCATTCGTGAAGTTATTGTGGTCAAGACTCTGAAAGATAAAGACCAGACATGGTCTATGGTTGACGATATTGTGTGGCTGTACGCCTTGTCTCTTATCTGTCATCCAGCATGTTGTCATGCTGAAATTTTCCTAGCACCGTTGAAGTCAACATTGGTATATTTTGCGGATGCCTTCCGATTCTGCCACCACTTTTTCGTCACGTCCTTACCAAGGACCTCCTCATGAGCAGATACCATTCCTTTGTTAACTTGTTACGAAGCAGCGTACCCTCCGAGCGTAGTGGGAAAACAGGGACGACAAGCTGGCCGTCCAAAGCTAGTAGATCCAAAGAAGAGTATTTGGAGTTGCAAGAGGGGGCCAAGGTTACAGCGGCTACTACATCACGTACTGTGTATGAAGGCTTCTAGGAGGCGGATGAGATATATTTAAAGGGACAGGATAAGCTCAAATCAATCCGTCAGAGCGACTTAGGGGTCAGGGAGACTAGTATACAAAGACAGGACCAATTTGACGGGAGCGGTGGAGTATCATTGCCGAGTACAGCTTTTTATACGAAACGACGCCAGTCATTACATAGTGTACCGGTAAGATAAATTTCGATACATTAGCGTTTCACTCGATGGAAATAAAAGAGAAAAACGGGCTGGAAACCCGGTGCCGCATTGACGCGTTTCCCTCGGGCATTGAGCTCCAATCATGAACTACAGCCAAAATCACGCAGCATGCGCCATCTATGCATGCAGCAAATTCTCCGAATCCTTCTGATGCCTATCACAGGGTTCGAGACAGTTGCCTTGCTGACCTTACGTCTGGACATGACGGCCATGGAGGGAGGGAGGCTTGTGCCATTGGTTAGCGCCGTTATAAATCTCCGTGTTTTCATCAATTGTAGAAGAGATCTGCGCTTGAGCCGTGCCAACGTCCACCATGCATGGATGGTCGACGCATGGATGGTGATTGCAAGAATTGTCTGTTTATGCCTCGAAGGATCCCAGCTGTGTTCAAACGGCACGAGCTAGAGTACGGCACATTCGGACTTGCATGCAGCATTAATTTCCTAGCGTGTTGCCTGACTCGATATTGGGCTCTAGACCCAGAACCAAGCTGTCATCGCACCTTTCGAGTGCGTCGCTGCGAGAAGAGGAAGTTCATTGGTCAGCGCGACATGTGGTACGATGCCTGCCCTGTGGCTTCCTGGTTTCACCATCTGAGGGTGGGATTGATTCATCTCGGATGTTTATCGTGTCCCTCCAGCTAAGATAGTGGCACGCTGCCACCTAGTTGTTTATGTATCAACTCTGCTGAACGATCTCCAACTACCACAATGGAGAGCTCTATACTTGAGACACTCCAAAGCCGACCTGTCATCTTCACTGTGCTCTGCACCCTGTTTGGGTTAGCGTACAAGCTTCTTCTCAATGACCCATGGCATGGAATCCCCCAAGTCGGTAAATCCCCTAGTTTCTTCAGCTTCAGGGCCACAGAAGCCAATGGAGACTTTTTTCGCAATGGCAAGGCTCTCCTGGACCAAGGGTATGCGCGTTACAAAGAGTCCATGTTCTTGGTACACACATCGGATCTGCCACGAGTTGTCCTTTCCCAGAGATACCTGGCAGAGCTACGTTCTCTGCCCGAAACCATGCTGAGCCATCGAGAGTCAGTCTGCGACCGCTTCTTGGGCTATTGGACGGGATTGGACGCTGTAAGACAGAGTACACTACATAATGAGATCTGTCAGACGACTCTGGTGCAGAACTTGCCAAGCCTGGTTCCAAGCATGCATGAAGAGGCAGTTGCGGCGATCCGTGATAATATTTCTCTCAACTCGTCTATCTCGTCCACCCCATTTGATACGTATGGTAGTATCTTCAACATGATCGCGCGAATCAATTCGAGAATCCTAGTCGGTCTTCCGCTCTGCCGAGACCCGGACTGGCTTCAAGTGGCCGAAGGCTATCCGCAGGACTCTGTTGCTGTGGCTATGGATCTTCGGCCCTACTTTCCTTGGTTGCGGTGGGCAATATATCCATTTCTAGACTCGGCAAGGCGACTGAAGAACGAGTACGCCATAGCGCATCGAAAGCTGGAGCCGCTCATAGATGAGCGGAGAAACGTCGCTGCTGCTCGCCATCAAGGGGAAGAGCGGAAGGATGTGCTGCAGTGGATGCTTGATTTGGGCACGGGCAACGATAGGAAGAAGGACGTTATCGTCGGTAAGATGATGTTTTTGACTATGGCAGGTTTCCACGCTCCTACCGCGACAGCTGTCCACGTCGTGTACGATCTTTGTGCCCACCCCAACTATCTAGCACCGCTGCGGAAAGAAATTGAAGATGAGCTCGCTATAGAGGGTGGAGTATGGACGCTAGCGCTATTGCGTCGTCTGAAAAGATTAGATAGCGTAATCAAAGAGTCACAACGGATAAATTCGCCAGGCTTGCGTAAGTAGTTTGTACCAGGAGGATACAATCGAGGACTGCCAACTAGCTAATCTCATAACTCACAGTTAGCTTTAATCGGAAAGTCATGCAACCCCTTACGCTTTCCGACGAATCTCATCTCTCACGGGGGCTTATCATCGCCCTTCCCGTGCACCACATAACCCATGATCCGGCCATCTGGCCCGACCCTTACGCCTTTGACGGTTTCCGTTTCTACCACAAGCGATTAGCTGAGCCGGCTAAAGAAGCTGACCACCAGTTCGCGGCGCTGGGTGCGAACAATTTGGGGTTCGGTTATGGCCGATTGGCATGTCCAGGAAGGGTTTTTGCGGCGGCACAATTAAAACTACTCTTGGGACTTTTGCTTTTGGAGTTTAATTTCTGCTTCACGAATGATCGTGGAGAAGGGTCAAGGCCTGAGAATCTGTATTTGGATGATATGATACTTCCAGATCGAAGTGTCAAGGTGCTGTGTACCAAAAGAACATGACAACGTTCAAGTTTGTTGTGAAATGGAATGAATTACCTAGTTCGGCTGGCTGAAGAAATGATCAGCTCAATGAAGTTGAAGATTACCGAGTCTTCTTAGCCTAGTTAGGACTCAAAAGAAATTTTCCAGGCTATATACTGACTTTTCCCCTCATATTCATAGAACTTTCTCTTTCTCATACACTCGTTTTTCGACTACATCTCTGGATGTCGATAGGCCATGGGATTTCCTAACCCTTACAACCTAAGAGTGGTATCCGCCAGGGACGTAGTTCCATGATTCAGAGAATGAATTGAGAGGGTTATCGGAGGTCTGTTGATCAGAGAATGTATTGAGAGAATTATCGAAGGTCCATTGATCAGAGAATGTATTGAGAGAGTTATCGTAGATGCATTGATCAGAGAATACATTAAGTGGGTTCTGAGCGTTTATCCATGATTCGTGGAACCAATTAAGAGATTGTATCTGGTCCGGTGAGGTCCTTATACCATTAATATTACCCTGGTCTTGCATAAAATCTCTTACAACTTGTTGTGTGTTTGCATCTAGTAATACCGGTGGCGCCACTGGGCCGCAGGTCGCTTCGATATGGCTGTTTGCCTCCAGTGATACTCCCGGCACTGTATGAGCGTTCTGCATAACTGGCTGACCTTTATCAAACGGATAATGTGGGTCGGGATTTTCGAATCTGGCATCCGGTCCGTTGTTGACAAAATCGGTCGGAGTACCGTTACTTAAGTCATACGCTTGAGCCAAGACCGGTTCTATCAACTTATATCTTCCTTCTAGGCCTGTAGTAGAAACGTTGATGTGCTGGACAATGTTTGTCGATGCCGATTGTGTTGGTGACTCTTCTTGCAACTGATCCTGTTGTGGTAGCTGAGCAGCCGATGTTCCATTAGGTTGTAAACCGTCGCCGAATCCAATGGCTGTATTGGAAGAGTCCGGTATGCTTGCAACACTGTAGTATGGCGTTGCATCACTAAGTTGATCCGCGCGACTCGGACTTGCGCGAATGCGTTTGGCTAGTGACTCTGGTGAAGGATTTATATCTCTGCCTAGCACAGCCGTTGATGATTCCACAGGCCCATGAGTATACTCTGGGCGTGGAATCGAACTCAAAGCCGTCACCATGCTAGTTTCACTAGTTGTTTATGGGCCATCGCGTCCATGAGAGTTGACTTCGTGACTAAGGTAAGGCGCTGGCATTGTTTGCGAAGATGGCTGCACCTCGGGTGCTATCGATCCGGGATCTATCCTGTTCGGAGGTATGGAGGATGGGTTGCCGTGTGACGAGTAAAACTCGTCTGTAGATAATGCGGAGGGTATCGTGGTTGAGGAGGTATCGGTCATACTCCGTTGGTAACGTTGATTTGGCCATGGGCGTTTCTCCCGCCGTGGCCGATTTGACTGTGCTCACGCTCGAGTTCTACTGCAGCAAGCAGACCTTGAAGTCCAGCATTAAGTCTGACGGTATCTGTGTCTTGCCATGAATTAACATCTGGATCCAAGCGACGGCGTTTTGCTCTTCCCACTTCAGGATGACTATTTGTGGCGCTCCAAGTTGTACCGGACGCCCTGGTAACATCATTTAACGTGGACGGATTGCCATGCGAACTCGATTGAGAGGGAATTCGAGGGCTAGAATTCGAGCAATATCCCGGCGCAGAAGCTGTTTTTGGCCCTTGATCAGTAGAAGAAGTGCCATGGTCTGAGATATTCAGATCTGCTCCGGCACGTGCCGCGACGCTTTCATGTGTTTGGGTTTGAGAGGATTCTGTATGTTCGTGGCTGTTGGCCGTTTGGCGTGCCGTTGTGTCTGTCTGAGCTGTGCCATGGGGTTGCTTCTCGAGCAACATCGAAGGCTCCTGGCTCACAGTTGACGTCCTTGTATCTTTGGATTGCGGTAGCAAGACACTTGAAATATCATTTTGACCTGTTCGGGGGCCTTTCTTCTTCGGCTCCGACGCAGAAGAAAATTGCATGTTGTTCTGAGTTATAGAACCTGTAGATGTCCACGGGAGTGTCTTGTCATAGTATGTCTGACATTTGTCAAGCCAGGGCGAACTCGTCTCTGCAAGATCCCAGATCCATTTTGTTTCTTGTAATCGTTTCTTTAAGCCGATCCAATCTTCGTACTTGAGTTGAAAGAAGCGGTTAAAGCTGAAAGCCAGGATTGCCGACAACCCAGACTTCTCAACCCATCGTTCGAAGGCGAGTAATTTGATGCCTGCCTTGATACCCCCTTTTACAAATTTCTGATTTTCAAACCGAAGCCCTGTGTATTCCTGCAAATATCCAGCCTTTCTCTTTTGAGATTCTGACAAATTTGTTGCCACAAGACTGATTCGCGAAGTCCGATGTGTCTTGAGCTCCCAATCCTCATACTCCTTGGATAAGGAACGTCGACTCAACAACTTTCGAAACAGGATGCTCGACGATCGCTGTGACTCGCCCATTTGCAGGTCAACCAGACGAGAATCCTGCCGAGGCCAAGCATTCTTCCCAACGGCTACACTGCTTTTTTGTGACAGATACTGTGTTATTTGAGGCTTTAATTTCTCCAAGTCTAACAGCAGCTCGTTACACTTGACTGATGAAGATTTGGGACGGGGCCGAGGAGGGTCGTGGGGTGGGTCGGGGTGGTTGGGAGACGCTTGGGAGGAAGAGGGCGGAAATTCGGAGCGATTGGGAGATAGTGGAGAGACGCGAGTGCTTGAGGAAGGCACCAGAGGAACGTGATGATTTGAAACAGACTCTGAAAAGCCGAAGTGGTTCGATGATATGGGTGCCAATGGAGGTGCGTGATTGTTCTGGGAGAGCGGTTTGGATTCGCTCTCGACGAACCGGTGGAGCTTTCGGTAGACTTGGACCGCCTTGGAACGATGAGGTTGAAGTGCTTCCCAACGAGTATTACAAAGGAATTCCAGCGCTGCAAGAATGGGGTCAGACTCAGGAGACATTGTGTGTAGGAAAGTGCGAGAAGTGCGCATGCTCCCCAAGATGGCGGAGCAAGGGCGTACCGGGAACATTACCTTAAACCTAAAAAAGCCCGGGAACGCTAGTTCACTTCCCAAACCGCTCGGTACCACCCCAGGCAAACCCCGGTACCTTCCGGGAGCCAATGAGCAGTGTCTTTATAAATCCGCGGATTTATAACTTTCATTGGCTCCTGGTTATTCCCTGATCACTCGGTAAGGCGGGATCGTTTCGACTGCACA
>JAABUW010002208.1_pt1 | contig 30173 bp, 57 predicted proteins | sample 5560081 | NCBI WGS metagenome assembly JAABUW01 (sample SAMN10711882, study PRJNA513363) | rock metagenome | isolation source: Antarctica rocks | place: Antarctica: Victoria Land, Knobhead sud | reverse complement strand
CATCAGCGTCTGGCAGGACTGCAACACTGACAAAAGCTATATAGCCAACGATGGCTGATATGGCAAAGTCAATACTCCTACCTCGGTCTCCGTCTCCCGGTCGCCGATCTTGCCGAGGGTGCGTGTGTAGTGGCCGGCGGGGAACATGGAGTCCGTCTCCCAGGCGTCCACCGCGACCACTATTCGCTTGTCTGCCAGCGTCTCATACTGCAAAAGAGGTAAGAAAAAGGTAAAGCAGAATAGGCAGGAAGAAAAAAGACAGCCACCACTATCCGCTTGTGCTTCTGCGTCTCATACTGTGGGTGAGGAGACACGTCAAACTTCAGATCAGCGGGAAATGCTGTGGTGCTTTGAAGGCTGGCATGCGGTGCAGCAGGCATCGAGGTGCCACCTGTTAGATCACACGCCGATCACATGCCGCACTGCCTTCTGGTTGTGGTGACACTGCAGGGCAGATTGGCAACAGAGCACACTGCAGGCAACAGCAAAGTCAATGCCAGATGCGATGGGTTCCACAACTGGTCATACACTTGCTGCGTCAGCCGGCGGAACATCAGAAACTTGAGCTTAATGGGCACGAACACTCTGCCTCTCTTGACAGACCTGAATGCACTGCGTTTCTAGGTAGCGCCGCACCTGCCGCGTCTGCAGGCGGATCATTGGGAACTTGCGCTCGACAGGCACGAACAGCACGTGCGCCACGCTGTTGGCGAAGCCGCCGCGCTTGGCCGGCTGAATGCTGCCGGCGTAGCCACGCGTGCGCCAGTTGCGGCGGATGATGCCAACCACCCGCCCCGTCGGCCGCTTGGCGGTGCCGCTGGCTATGGACTGAGCGCTCTCCTCTGGCAGCACCTGGCAGCATGCATGGAATAGCCACATTGTTGACATTGCAGGACTGGGCGCATATCTACACCTGCGTCAGTCCCTGCATAGTGTGCATCTGCATCTGCAAACCCGACCACATGCTGCTGTATACTGCCCAGGATCTTTCTGGCTGCACATTGCCCGTGAAGACCTTTATGCACATCCGAGAACAGACACCTCTTTCAGAGGATCAGAGGCAACGATCCCGCATGATTGTCACCTCTGCAATGTGGCCGCCCTCCTCGCCCTCGTCCTCAGATCCGTCCCCCTTTGCTGCGTCTGCACCCGCCTTGCCCTTGGCCGGCAGGCGCTCTGCGCGGCAGGAAGCATATGGTTTACTGACCCTGTCTACCGGGGTTTGCCATGGCGTGAAGCAGCGTCCCCATGCTTTCTGTTGTGTGGTTCTGCCACAAGCAAAGGCTGCTGAAATTGAGTGAAACCCTCTGTAGTACCCTCTGTTTTGAACGAATAATAGCAAATATGCGGGCGCGCGCCGCTGGTCCTCGGCCAGCAGCTCCACGGCAACGGCGTCGCCGTCAAAGTCAGAATCGTATAGAATCGGGCTTGTATCTCGGAGAAAAAGCAGACCTGCGGGCGAGCGCCACTGGTCCTCGGGCAGCAGCTCCACGGCAACGGCGTCGCCGTCAAAGGCGCGGTTCATGTCGACGCGGCCGCTGATGAGGATGTCCTGGCCCACGGACTCCGATGCCACCCAGCCCTCGTACGTGTTGTACCGGTTTACGCGCAGCGTGCCCTGCGATTTTCAAGATGTACACTTTCAAATCCTTATGCACAAGCGTTGTACCGGTTCCGGCGTAGCGCCCCTGCGGGTTTCCACAGGGTTCAGGTCACTGTGCTGCTGGCAAAAGCCAAATCAGGAGCACTCTGCAGCCCCACAGGAGCATCGACTGAGGTGGTTGCTGCTGAGCCGCATAATGGGGATCCCACCTGGTGCTGACTGCCGCTGCACAGGGCTTGCAGGCACTGGCGTGCCTCTTGAAGTCCACATCTAATGTATGATACATATTATATTCAACGCGGGCACCTGGTGGAGGCGGCCGGCCTTGATGCCGGCGGTGACCTCCGACATGGGCCGGTGGTCTGCGTAGATGCGGGTGCGCTTGCCAGGGCGCCCTGAGGAGCCGCCGCCGCCGCCGCGCTCCTCTGCTGCCGCTGCTTCTGCCGCTTCCGCCGCCGCTGACTGTGCCACCAGGTCCATCAGCTGGTTGCCGTCCGGCCGCTGCTTCACATACGCCTGCGGCAGGGTGGACAGCAAGGCTTATGTCTACAATGGCCTTGCTCTTGGCGTGGGTCTCACGCGTGCCGACAAATGCTGCTGCCGCTGCTTCACGTGCGCCTGCAGCAGAACCGTTGATCAGTGTTGACAGGCATTGGCAGCATTCCATGACAGCTAGCAGATTTGTGATTCCGGTCCGACTGCCGATGCTGAGCTGTCACACTCTCGTTTGGGGTCGCGCAACAAACCCCACCTGCACACTCATGGCGGTGACGCCCAACTCCACCGCCTTGCGCCGGTTGTCCGCATCGTTGGACAGCATGACAATGGGCATAGCCGGTATGCGCGCCACGTACCAGGCCGCCGCCACCCGGATCGCCCGGTCGTTGCGGTCGTTCGGCGACTCGCTCGGCTCCGCCTTGATGTACGTTTCCCTGAACACACAAAACACGCCCTGGCAGTCAGCGCCAAAGACGAGGAGCAGAGGAGGAAATCCCGAGGAATCGAGGTGAGAGCCCGCTTGCAGATATCTGCACGGGTCAGCAGGCTGCGGCAGGCCGCACCTGCGCAGCGGCGTGGCGCATGCCGCCAGACTTGTGAGGCATGTGGCAGCTGAGTGTACTGAGCGTACAGTGTTGCATACGGCGTTGCCAACATTGGCGGAGCTCGCCTGTGGTTCTCGTTGGCGAACACGAAGAAGCGGCGGGTGGCGTTCGCGCACAGCTTGCGCAGGCGCTGGTACACGCTCGCGTTGCGGTGCTTCACCTCCTCCAGCACCACCGACAGCACTATCACGTCCTCCATTGCGGCATTCTCCAGCAGATCCATCTGCGCACAGCGCTGGCAAGATCAATGTAATGGTCGACTGCGAAGACGGACGTTGATGTTGCGGCGCTTCACCTCCTCCAGCACCACCGACAGCACTATTACATCCTCCATTGCGGCATTTACCAGGAGATCCATCTGCGCACAGCGGCAACGATGTCAAGGACATCACAACTGCGAGAACAAGGGTTGAAGTTGCGGTGCTTCACCTCCTCCAGCACCATCGACAGCACTATCACGTCTTCCATCGCCGCATTCTCCAGCAGATCCACCTGCGCCGCAAATGCTGGCAGAATCAGTAAGTGCCGACCGCACGACCGCAAGACAGATGTGGTGCAGCAAGGCGCCTTTCACAAACGACGTCCTCTAGCGCCGCGTTCTCCAGCACTTCCATCTGCGCCGCACACGCTGTTCGACTGAAGGACCCGCAGACACAGCTCCGTGCAGAACGGCACCCTGCCGAGCGGGCTGTTGCGGCAGGCAGCACGCCGCCGCTCCATCAGCATGGCGGCATAGTGCAGGCGCTGTACTCTCCAGCCGAGCGGGCACCTGCTGCAGGACGACGTTGGTGTCCACGATCAGGTAGTGCTTCGCATCCGAGGACAGCTTGACGGACTCCGCGTCGCACTCTGGGTCCAGCGGAGAGCCGCTGGAGATATCATCCCGGAGGTAGTGCTCCCGCACGACCTGTGGTAGAATTCTAAACGTGGTGTCGAAGACTTTGTGATGCGAAGATTCACATGGTGACATGAATGATGAAGCAGCCGGGTGCGCCGTGCCTTGAGGACTTGACCCTTCCGGGTCTTCTTCACGAAGGACTTCCGCTGCAGCATGGCTCACTGATGCATGTGGTATCAGGTTGCTGCCATCTGCAGGACCTTCGGCGCGGATACAGCCAAATATTGCTTCCGGCTGCTGCTCAATTCATGCACCTGTGTAACTGCAAAGTGGCACGACTCGGCGGTGCGGCCTAAACAGACAGGAGCTCTCGATATGCTCGACAATTGATATTTGTTTTTGCTTGCTGCAGCGCAAAGTGCAGGTTGTGCACATGCAGTTGCATGCTCAGGACCTCCTGCGAGTTACTTTGTTACGCACCCTGTTTCGAAAACCGCCCTGCAGTGGCTGCGAATTGCCGCCTCGTCCCGATCGAACAACTACCAGAACTACCAGGACTGGACGCTTGCAACACCGGCTACGCTGTATCCAAAAGCTGATCTGCCTTTCGATCGTCCTCACGCAGCAATGGCGGATGTTATGGCTCCGGTTGTCGAGTCTCCTATTGAGCGCAAGGTGCGTCACATACCGGCACTGACTCAGAGCTCGAATGTGCACCTCGTCCGAGCAACGCGCTATTGGTAAGTGCGAGCAACCTGCTGTGATTTTGTTTGCAGGAAATTGCCGAAGACAGCACGCCGATCCTCTCCGGCGCCGCACCCGTGACCAGGTGCCATTGATCGACTCGGCCTCGGTCTCGGCCTCGGCCTCAGCCTCGGTCAACAGCGGTCTGTCTAGCTGTTTAAGTACTTCTATATTATGAAACCTAGTGAATTATCCCTTTGACCTGTCCGCAGCGCCTCGGAGGCAACGGACGTTCCCGCTGAGACGAGCACGCCGGCAGCCACTTCAGCGCTTCAGGTAACGACGCTCGGTGCCGCAGCTACGTTGTTTTGACCTGAAGGACATCCGGTACACAAAGCAGCTCAATGATCATCGAGACAGCCTTCCGAGCCTGTTGTGTCTGACTCGACGTCAGTTGGAAGACGACATCAATGGCGCCTGACAGACCTTGACATCAACTCATGCATACGGCCTTGAGTGTCTGATAACATGTCAACTACCAGGCGGAGGTGACGGCGACGGTCGAGGCAGCTGAGGCGACAGCAGCGGCAGCGGGAGAGATGGCGGCAGAGACCGCGCCCACCGCCGACGAGGCGGCGCCGGCGAAGAAGAAGGCCGTCAAGGGCAAGGTGGGCAGCCCATGCTCACGCTGTCAGTAGAACCGCCTGTAGAATGCTTAATCTGTCTTTCTTTGTCCTCGAACATGGTGCGCGTCTGTGCTGAGCCTTTGGCACCAGCACTTTGGCTCAAACAGGGTGTCTCAACTGCAATGACAACAAACGTGCTTGCATCCCGCGCCAGGACGGCAAGGCGGCTTCAGAAAAGGGCAAGCCGGCGGCCAAGGACGCGGCCGGCAAGAAGGGCGTCGTGCGGCGGTCGGTGGATGCCGTGGTGGACAAGGTGGCCGCGCTGAAGAGCAAGATGGGGGCGGCCAAGAAGCCGGCGGTCGAGAAGAAGCCCGCAGCGGCGGAGAAGAAGCCGGCCGCTGAGAAGAAGCCTGTCGCCGAGAAGAAGGTCCACACCGGCCCTTGCTGCTTGATTATCAGGCCTTCGCTGTGCATCAGCGGCAATCTGCTGCAGTCTCTAAGGTTCAGATTGTCATGGAACAGCTGCAGTCATCCTTTTCGACGCTGCTCAACCATTTGTCAATTCGACTGACGGAGGCTACGGCAGCTTCTGATACACCTGAACATTGGCACCAATGCAGGCAGAGTCGCCCGCCAAGGCGAAGTCCGCGGTGGCGACAAAGACGGTCGAGAAGAAGGCTGCCGCTGTCAAGACCGCTGCCAAGGTGTGCTGCAGCTCACTACAAGCATGCTGCCCTACTAGGCATCGTTATCGTGAGGACTCACCCTTAGGCACATCATGATGGCCGCACATCATTAAATCGGTGAACGAGCAATCAAACAAGATCGCGGGCGTGTGCAGCCACTGATGATGTTCTGACATCAGTCCTGCCTTATGCAGGAGAAGGTGCCAGTCGCCAAGAAGGGCCTGGTGAGTACGCTGAAGGGGAAGGTCGCCAAGGGCGACAAGAAGCCGGCAACGGAGAAGCCGGCGGCGGAGACGGAGGCGCCGGCAGCAGCGGAGAAGCCTGCGGCAGCATCTGAGGTGTCACTCGAGGCAACGGCCGTCACAATCTGATGGGCAAACGCCTTGTGAAATTGCAATCACGAGGGCAGTGGCATCTGGAGGTCAGGGGTAGTAAGGGCACAGGCAGAGCCACTCGATAAGATGTAGTATCGGCATGAATTGGGCGTACTGATTCGAACACTGCGTTGCCGTTATTCGCAATGCCCATCCTGCTCGGGGACACATCTCGCTTGCAAGCCGAACGAGTACTTATCGTGGTAGGAGAGACTTCCTCGTCATGATCTAGATTCCAGAACAAACACACAGCTGAGGTCAGGCAGCCGTCGTCCTTCCAGTAGCGAATACCCTGAACCGCTGCAGCAGCTCATCTCCCATCAACGTCTCGATCCTGAAAACCCTCAAGCCGGGACCGTACGTCCTGCACAATCTGGTCCACGCTGGCCATCGCCCCCATGCCGTCTTCTCCGCACGCTAGCCGCTTCACCACCGGCGGAATGTTGACGATGCCCAGCGATTGGAGCACCGTCAGGTGCTGGCCCGTGAATGGGCTGTTCCACATGAATGTGTTCATTGCCGGGGCCACCTGCACGCGCACACGCAACTGTTCGATGTAGCATCATATTTCTAAGGCTAAATTTCAAGTTCATATGTGCTGTTTAATCAAAATGGTGGCTGCTACAGGGGCCAGCTCTGCCTCGTCCCGACTTCATCGTCCAGCATCAGAAGCCTGACACATGCTCACGCAGCCGACGCGGCACGGGCAGCAGCGGCCTCTGAGGCAAAGGGCGCACCAGCAGCGGCCGGTGGAAGTCCCAGGCGCGCACGATGCAAGTGAGCAGGTTGCCGCACAGGCCGCCCGCCAGCTTGGCCAGGCTGTTGGCGGACAGCGGCGCAATTAATAGCAAGTCCGCCCACCGCCGCAGCTCGATGTGCAATACATCGTCGCCGACCTGGCGCCAGTGCCGCCAGTCGTCCTCGTTGCCTGCATTCAGTCAACAGATTTCGATTACTGTGAACAAACCGACAGAGTTGGCAGAATGTGACGATGTGTTGGACGACGTCGCCGACCTGGCGCTAGTGCCGCCAGTCGTCCTCATTGTAATATGAGGATTCACATGACTCGTAAGCGAAGCTGCAGGGTGCGATTTGCCACCAGTGTGTACCACTGATACAATGGGATCATGCCGCTGGCCTGTGAAGCGACACTGCGTCCCGCTGTTCATAAAGAGATACGTCCCTAGCCACAGGCATGGCTCCTGCGACGCATTCCTTTTCGGCACCCACCCAGCAGCGGGCGGCACTCGGGCGGCAGCTGCTGCTCCGTGAAGAAGTGCTTCGCGGCGGGCGTGGCGACGACGCGCACGTCTGCAAACTCCCGCAGTGCCGCCGCGAGCTGCGGCACCTTGATGGCAGCCACGCTGCCGGTGACGCCCAGCAGCACGTGTGGCCGCCGGGCCGCGGGTGGCCTGCCGAAGAGAACAGCGATGTTGCGGCGCATGATGGCGTGCCTCCATGGAAGTGTCATGCGACCAGCGGTGCGCATGACAGCAGGTCCAGCTGTCAGCCCGAAAGCCACCAGCAAGCAAGGAGATGTGACGATGTTCACATGCTGCTGGCACTGCCACCGCCGCCTTGAGGGAATCTGAGAGCGTTATGTAGTGTGCGGGCGCGCCAAACGCCACTGCAAACACTCGCCTCGTGAAAGTGCATCATGCCGCTGTTGCTCACACACTCATGCCGGCGCTCACTCTGCCGTCATGAAGTTGATGCCCTTCGCGATGTGCGCATGGCGGCTTCCTGCTGCGCTAGCTCGTGACGTAGCGCCGCTCAATTCGCGCTCCACTTGGCGCCGCTGCTGGCCTCACCGGTGCGCAGATTCTCCTCTAGTCGCTTACGCAGGCGCTCCTTCTCCGCTCGTGCCTTAGTGCGGTTCAGGTCCCTGGTTGCCAGAGTCAAATCGCATGACGCGGCAGTGCAAGCGCCAAGCACACACCGTGTGGCAGCTCACAGAGCGTGAGATGAGAAGAACGTGCGCAGCGTATGCAGGCTGCCGTCTAACCTTTTGACGACCTTCTCGGCTCGGAAGCACTCGTCCAGGGCGAGCTTGGCGCCGTTGCAGACGCCCCAGAATTTTGCTACAGGGTGCTCAGCATGGCAGCTCTTCAGAGCGAGGATTTCCTGCGGCGACGCGCTGAAATGAATCACAAGCCCACCATCAAGGACTTGGCATGCTCTGCGTGACTTCCAGCAGGACTTCCAGCAGGATGGCGACCCACCTCTCGGCAGAATGGGTGCCTGTCGACGTGCAGGTGTGGGTGCATCAGCCGTGCTGGCGCGGTGGCCGTGTGAGAGCTATTAGACACGTTCAAGCTTCTGGAATGTGCAAAACCGAAAACGAGTGCCGCCTAATTGCACATGACGTTGCATGGCGTTCCGGAACAGCGGGACACTCATGATGGTCGCAGTGAGAAAACGTCGGCACCCCCTACTGGCCATCCAGCGCCGAATGCGCACAGCCGGACGCTTGTGATCTCCCGCACGCACCGCTGGCCGTCTGCACATCCGTGACTGGGTGTCACAGAACGTTTGCATCCAGCGGCAGCGGGCACACGGCGTCATGATGGCTGGCGCAGTCCACACGCGGTGCCTAGCCCATGCCTCGCAGGCCTGCACTTCCAGGCCAGCACCCAGCTCAGCAGCCCCTACACATGTGGCATGGCACCCAGCAGCTGGTCTGACGACCAGCCAGAGGCAGCGCAGCAGCCGATCAGGTGCGCTGCTGCCACAGATCGCTTGCCCAGATCGCACCTCTGCTGCCAACCATCGGCTCTGACGTGCGTGTTGACCACGGCTGCAGGGCCAGCAGCTCGGCGCGCAGTGGCCACTGTAGCTTCCAGGAAGGACAAGGCCATGTGGGAGACGCTGAGGTGCGTTTCCGCGGCGCGGAATTGCGGTGATGCGCGTCTTGTCCTGGACTTCACATTGGAGTAGCCGTGCGAGCAACATTTCTGCTGCCATCAAGGCGACCGACTTTAACGTGCTGTTGACCACGGCGGCAGGGAAGCGATAGATGAGGAGATGGAGGCGGACCCGACGGTCCTCGTCATGGGTGCGCCGCAGCATGCGACCTGCATCACTGGACTCTCGGCTCTGTCTCTATGCATGTGCATACAAAGTCGCAGATCAAGCTCTGTCCCCTCATCGGCCAATGGTCAAGGATGCGCAGGTGAGGACGTCGGTCACTACGGCGGGTCATACAAGGTCACATACGACCTGTACAAAAAGTATGGCGAGATGCGGCTGCTCGACACCCCCATCTGCGGTGAGACTGCACTGCTGTTCATCTGCTCGTCCAGTGTACTTGAACGGAGATGCACGGTCTTCCGTTTATCATTCACGCCCTAGCGGCTGCAGCAGCCTGCTAGGAAGCGTGAGATTGTACGTGCGCTGATTAGCATTCGCGTCGCGCTCGTGTGCAGAGAACGGCTTCATGGGCATGGGCATCGGCGCGGCAATGACGGGGCTGCGGCCAATTGTGGAGGGCATGAACATGGGCTTCCTGCTGCTGGCGTACAACCAGATCTCCAACAACGCCGGCATGCTGCACTACACCTCCGGTGGCCAGTACAAGGTGAGGATTCTACGGTTTCGACCTATTCCTCGTGCCTGTTGCAATACAGGTCCGGATTTAGAGCAGCGGGGGGCGGGGGGCGTCAGCTTGCAGCGTGCACCGTCTTGCTTGTGGGCGCGGATTGTCCTCCGGCAGCCCCCAGGCAGGCCCCAGGGCAGAGGCTGGCCTGCAGGCATATTCATTGGCCTCAGGCAGGCGCCAGCGGCGATTTGCTGGCCCCGTGGCGCTGGCGGGCAGCTGGGGGCGCGGAGGACAGCCAATGCGGGCCTGCAAGCTCAACACTCTAGCAACAAATCAGTGAACTGAACCGACACGCTAGGTGCCCACGGTCATCTGCAGGCCTGGCAGCGTGGGCCCGCAGCTGGGCGCGGAGCACAGCCAGCGCCTGCCTGAAATTGCATGTGCCTTGAAGTACCGACAACCAACACACATTGACATGCGCAGGTGCCCATGGTGATCCGCGGGCCCGGCGGGTGGGGCGGCAGCTGGGACGGAACATAGCCAGTGCCAGCGTGCAAACAAATGTGTGGACACAATCAACTGACAAAACTGAGTTGACGCGCCAGGTGCCGTGGTGTTTCGCGGCCCTGGCAATGTGCGCCGGCAGCTGGGGGCGCGGAGCACAGCTAGCGCCTGTTTGGCAAACCCTCCAGAAGCAAATGATGAACCGAATGACGATGAACTGATCCGGCAGGTGCCCATGGTGATCCGCGGTCCCGGCGGCGTGGGGCGGCAGCTGGGCGCGGAGCACAGCCAGCGGCTGCAGCAGGCGTTTGCAAGCAAGCAACCTTCCACGAACAGATGACGATGCAAACTGATCTGGCAGGTGCCCATGGTGATCCGCGGGCCCGGCGGCGTGGGGCGGCAGCTGGGCGCAGAGCACAGCCAGCGGCTGGAGTCCTACTTCCAGTCCATCCCGGGCGTGCAGCTGGTGGCCTGCTCCACCGCCGCCAACGCGAAGGCGCTGCTCAAGTCCGCCATCCGCTCGGACAACCCCGTCATCTTCTTCGAGCACGTGCTGCTGTACAACGTTAAGGGTGAGCGCCGCGGCCGCTAGAAGCGCGAGTGAAAACGCAAGTTGGTTTCTGGTTCTGCACGCTGCACAAAGTTCAAGTCCGCAGATGGCTGCAAGGGCTGCAATGCAAACCATGCCAGCAAACAGCTCAACTTCCCAGAGTTGTCACACGCATTCATGGCGGCAGAGTTGTGATACCCGCGCCGCAGGCTGGACAAAGAAGAAACACAGCACACTCCTGGAGAAGGCGGAGCTGCCTGCGGTCTTGCTGTGCAGTTGCTCAGAGGGTTCGTTTGATCCAATCGTAAACATGGTTTCAGAGAACGTCTGCCTGGCCCAACAGGCGAGACGAAGGAGGGGTACTACCAGCCGCTGGAGAAGGCGGAGCTGGTGCGGGGCGGGCGCGACGTGACCATCCTGTGCTACAGCCGCATGCGCTACGTCGTCATGCAGGCCGTCAGCCAGCTGGAGAAGGAGGGCTACGACCCCGAGGTGGGTTTGTGAATAGTTTTGACGTTCCGTGTCCTCTCGTGGGATTTCGTATTACTACGTCTGTGTTCAGGCAGCTCGCCAAGGATGTCGGAATGCGGGGGAATGCGCCAGCTGCAACGCCGCGTGCATTGGTGAGCTGCGGAGGACCCGCTGTGGACCGTTTCATAGCATTGTGCTCAGCTGGGCTGCAACTCGTCAAGACAACGGCCGCTGCACGCCCCAGGGCGTCTCAGCTGTGCTCACCCAGTGGCCGTGAAAATCACTGTGCAGACCGTCTGATGGAGATGTCACATCGCTGATGTGCATTGAAACCCCCCGCCAGGTCATCGACCTGATCAGCCTGAAGCCCTTCGACATGGAGGCCATCACCAACAGCGTGAAGAAGACCAAGCGCGTCATCATAGTGGAGGAGTGCATGAAGACGGGCGGCATCGGCGCCTCCCTCTCCGCCACCATCAACGAGTCCTGCTTCGACGACCTGGACCACCAGGTGTGAAACCTCATATTTGACAAGTCAGCTAGATAGTAGATCAGGTCAATTCACGGGCGGCACCTCGCTTTTGCCACCATCAAGGAGTCCTGCTTCGACGCCCTGGACCACCAGGTGCTTTGAATGAGGACTCGGATAGAACGCACAAAACCTGAAAACCGCTGCTTTGAAATGGCCAGGCAGATGGAATCAGACATGCGCAGCGGCAGGCGCTGCAGCACACATATGGCAGCAGCATCATGGTGACCCCGTACGTGTCTGCACTATCCACCAACAGTATCGACTCCTCGGCTGCAGGTGGTTCGGCTCAGCTCCCAGGATGTGCCGACAGCGTACGCATACGAGCTGGAGGCGGCCACCATCGTGCAGCCCGAGCAGGTGGGTTTAGGAATTAGGGTGGGTCCCGCCGTCTGCGGGGATTAGGGATTAGGGTGGGTGCCGTCCGTGCTGTTGGCATTACCGTCTCAGGAGGCACCAGCCCCTTTCTTGGAGATGCCTGCTCCCAAGCAGCCTTTGAGGATGACATCAGTGAAGCAGCAACGCTGCGTGGCATCGTGCTGGATTGCGCAACATTCAAGATGGCATGCACAATTATTTCATTGCAATGCTTGCAGCAACCTGTCCCTGGCTGATGCATTATGTCCTGCTGCTGCAGGTCATCGCCGCCGTCAAGCGCGTGGTCGGCAGCCCGGTGGCAGCATAGTGCACTCACGGATGGGCGTGTGACCTCTGCCGGCGGCGCTTGGAGGCCGCTGGCCGCTACACTGCGGCGGGGCGTTGCTCCTCGGCGTGTTGGACGATGCCGAGGCAAGCACATTGCTGTGCAAGCACACACTGGAACCACATGTACAGTCGATCGAGTGGAACAAATAAGATGACCATTTGTTGGCCAGGGGTGGGCGAAACAGGAGAGTTCGTTGCATGATGAGCGAGTGTCAATTCAGTCTGTCAATGAGGGAAGTCGGTTCATAGAATTTCTGTCGAGACTGCCGCCGTGTAAAGTTGAAATTCACAGGCGAGTCTGCAAATTGACGTTCGCCTTGCCCAAATGCGGAAAATTGGGCCAAGCTTTCACCAAGACATCATGTCCACTGTCCACTGGTCAGGTCCTCCGCCGCCAAATCGCGAGGCGGCGGCAGTAGTGCCAGCGCCCTCAGGATAGTCAGCCGCAGCAGGCATGTGCTCAGCATCGCTGACAGCGGCTCTCATGGCTGACATAGACAATTAGTGCAAATCTCTCATGTTATAAAGACGTTGATCACATTGGGCGGGACAAAGGAGGTGACGGTATCATAGAGTGGGGTTTGCATAGCCGTACGATGTTCCAGGGACTTTTGCAGCCAAAGATTTACGATCATACGACACACAGCCTCATAAAACATTCGGACGTCCAAATGGACCTAGATCTTTCATCAGACAACCCAAAGTCAAGAAAATTCCTCACTCTGCCGCACGCCCTTTCACCCCTCCTGCGCAGCAACGGCGCGGTGCACATGTGGGCAAGGCAAAGCCCCAAGAAGGCCCTTCCAGAAGGAGCTTTCCTGGCGCCATACAAGCTTGCACAATGCACACAATGCCACAGTGGCCGAGAACGCCAATTGAAAGACCTCCCCACCCCAAAGACTCACTCCTGATAACGCCCTGGCGCCTCCCTCGCCACTCGGTTTCTTGCTGCCAGACCTCGGCACAACAGGCGCACGAATGTCGCACGAATGTCGCACGAATGTCGCTAAGAATGTCTGTCACCACTCTGCTTCGCCCACGGGTGAACCCACTTCTATCCATCCCGACACACAGCTGCAAGGCCGCACGCCGCCGTGGCTCATGAGACACGCCGCATCAGTGTAGATTCTGCTCGTCGACTGCCTCGCCATCCATGCTGTCCATCTGCAGTTGGAGCAGGATTAATGGGTCATCAGCAGATGCCTGTTGGCAAGTCATTAGTCCTGCTGTAAGTTGCGGCCACGCTGCCAGCAGCGCTTCAAAGTCAACAGCATTGCACGGCACAAGATCCGGCATGAAAGCTCAGATCACGTACCAGGAGAACACGCATCTCCTGCGAAGCAGACCGCTCCATCGTGAACTGCGACTGCGCCGCGGGCTCACCAGCAGGCGCCGCCAGTGCCGCCGCTGCAAAGGCGTCCTCGGGCTCCGCCTCGTCGGCCGCCGTCTGCTGGCTCCACACCAGCAGCACGCTGATCCAGGCCAGCTCCACCATGTCCACGAACAGCAGCCTGCAAGGAGGCCGTTTGAGCAAGCTCAGCAATCGTTCAGGTTACAGGGAAGCTACGCCGGTGCGCGTGTGGGCAGGTCGAGTCGCAACATGAGGGTGCTGGACTGAACCATTTCCCAGGCCAGGAGCTGCAGTCACGGTACATGCAGCTATTCAGACTGCACACGTTGCAGGAGGGAGAAAAGGGGGAGTAAGGTGGAATTACAGGAAGCAACGTGCCTGTGCTCCGGCGGCATGACGGCGTAGGTGACGATGTGCGCGAGCGGCCACAGCCGCCAGCCGGCCTTCATGAGGCTGAAGCCTGAGGACCACAGCTCCGAGGCGATGGCGCCAGGGGCGTCCAGCCGCATCGCACCCAGCAGCGCAAAGTACACCGAGTTCCACGCCAGCGAGAAGGCCGTCTGGTCCAGCGCGATCTTGGCGAGCGGCCGCTGCCAGTCCTCCAGGCCCTGTGTCGGTACGACAGCGATAAGGAATATCATCTAACACTTGTAAAACAGTCTCCGTGCAGCAGCTGGTAAAAAATCGATAGCCAGCAGGGTTGAGTGTGGATCGTTGCGCTTCACTGTGTCATCTGGGCGGCACTTGACGGCCAAGGGAACTCCAAATGACCTAGTCATCAGGTTTAGCCCTCAGCACAACCCTCAGCATAGCTTAGCTCACCTGGAGCTGATCGATGGTGGTGTCCACCAGGCTGCCGTCGCTGCTGTAGACGAGGTGGCCGGCGGGGCCGGCGATGAGGCCCACCAGGCTGGATCGCGCCATGCGCAGCCAGTCCACCTGGCCGACGCCACGGCCCTCATACGCCTGGGCGGTGACGTCGCCGAGGCCGAACACCCCGCCGGAGATGGCGGCCTGCAATGATTGAGAGGGTAATGCGTCATGGCTCAACTCGTGATCGATGCAGCTTGATATTTGGAGGCGCGGACGCTGTGGAAACCTGGGAACCGGTGTCTGCCCGCCGCCATGGAAACTCCTGCAGTAGGATGGGGGCAGACGAGCCCGTTCCATAATGTTGGCAAAAATGCTGTCCGTGAGCGAAGCGCCTCCAGGTGAGCAGGGCATTCAGTGCAAAGTGCAGGGATGCGAGGCGTGCAGCGAGCCACGCGGCCTATTTGTGTGAGTGCAATTTCACAGGTAATATTGGGGTGTGTCCTGAGTTCCACACCTTACGAAACACGTACAGCAATTAAGGCGCCCCCGACCCCCGCCGTGCAGCGAGGAAAACGCGAAACGCTGACTCCGCACGAGTCGAGAGTTGCGAAGCAGGTGCTGGCGGACGGCGCCCTGCAGCCTTCCGACGATCCCCCTCACCTTCAGGGCGATCGGGTGGGTCGACAGGAGGCCAAGGTACGCGTCGTGGAGCGAGCTGCTGGCCGCGTGAAGCGCCCCGACGCCGTCGAGCACGCCACTGCCGGAAGCGGCAGCGAGGCAAGCGCTTAACAAAACGCCGCCATTGGCTGCATAGGTCAGGCCTCGAAGCAGCCCGGCTCCAGCTGGGCTGCCGCTGTCTGATGCGGCGCTGGCAGCGTTGCTAGAAAGCGTCGGAAACGCTTCGACGAGGTGTGCTTCGGCAGAGCCGATCGTCAGCGCCTGCGTCGTCGTCTGCCTGCTGCGGCTGGCCGTCTGCACCAGCTGTGATGTATCGTGGGCAGGCGGGCTGTCACCAACCTGCGCCGCTCGTGTGACGACGCTGAGCCTCCTGCCATGTGCAGGTTTAGCGGAGCGAGCGAGCTGCGGGCGATCGATCCAAACGCGAGTGGATGTAAAATGCATCTCACAGGAACGTGGAGGGAGCGCGGCGCCCTCCACAGCAGGAAACTGCAGTATGGATAGGCTTGCCGCTCAGCCGCAGATTGGATGTTTTGCTGTCAGTCTGAGTTCACACGGATTTGCAGCATTATGAGGGTTTCTAGCGCAGTCGTAAACTACGGGTGGCTCTGAGAGTACTTTTGCCTACCTGAGAGGTGGCTTGCAAAACCCAAGAAACAGGCATTTTAAAAGTACAACTAACAGGGCCATCGAAATAGCCCGCGAAGCCTAGCGGCCAGCGGCGGTGCCCCAACGAGCAACGAATAAGTATGTAGCTGACACAACCGCTATGAGTGAAGAGTGACGCTGAAGCTGAGCAAGAGCCTGCACACGCGTCAAGGGGATCGCAGCTCCCAATATTCTGCGAGAGCATGTATTAAAGTGGACTTGCCGCCGTATTTACCGCCAACCCGGTGGAGGGCCAATCGCGGGAAAAAGCAGGGGCGCGGGGAGATGCTGGCCCAGCATGTGTGCAGGTCTCGAACACAGTGTCATCCTGTTGTCCCTGCTTCCTCCAGCTGCGTTGCAACTGCCTCCGTTCACCGTTTGGTATGCCAATCTCGGGATCGCACCCCACGCCTCGTCAGAGACCTTGACATGTTTGACAATTGAAAGGGGTCGAGCTGAATGCGACAGACCGAACGTGCAGCTCATCCGCTGATCACATTCTCTTCTATTTAACCGGTGCCCGAGCGGTGAGCCGGCATGGCGGCGGCGGCGTTTCTCATCAGCGACAGCGACAGCGGCCAGTCTCTTGACCCGGCCTGCGCGGAGGGACTGGAGTATGGCAACATCAACTTCGCACAGTCCGGACTGCTCTCATCGCGACAGCGTTCTGACACCTCCCAGCCCAGCGGCGATCGCAGGCCGCCTGGCGGCCAGGCTCCGAGTACAGCCGGGACCAGCTCGCATGCAGCCCAGGGCCGCGGCGACACTGCGATGGCCTTTGCCGACGGACGGAACAACGGCCGGCTTGTGAGCCGCGCAGCAGCAGCCGCCTCGGCGTCAGCGTACACCCAGAAGAACAGTGTCGCGCCGCCACCGCTGCCGGCGCCGCCAGAATGGTTGCGCCGCCACACCCAGGGCCAGAGCCCCACAGAGTGCTACCTGCAGGGCGCAGAACCAGGTTCCGCGCCGCCGCACCAGTGGCGCCGCTCAGCAGACGCACCGGCAACAGACATGCTGCTGCTGCAGCCGCGGGGCGAGCCGGGGCCGCCGCCGCCGCGCCAAGCGGCGCTGCCGGCGCGGCGGCAGCAGCACCCCCAGCAGCAGCCTCCACAGCAGAGCTTCCCACGACGCAGTGGCGGCGCGCAGCCTCTGCTCAACGGCAGTGCTGCCGGCGGCAGCAGCGGCGCTGACACTGGTTCCGTGCGAGAGGCGCTCATGCATGCGGTGGCCACAGGCAAGAACGGCGGCTGCAAGTCGCCGCTGCACCACGAGCTGCTTCGCTTCGCAGCGCAGGTGATTCCCCTGTAAATGTGCATCTGTGTGGGCAGCTGTACAACACACTTGCTGCCACTGTACCTTGAAGGTGCTGGCTTGAGTCCCGTGGCAACCTGCTGTATGGGCCCCGCGCTCATGACGCAATTATACTCTGAACACACAACATCAAACAGCATTCCAAACACATAACATCAAACAATACTGTCATCTGAAACAGGCCGTGCCGACGAGGAAGGAGGCCACGGCGGTGCAGCAGGGTCTGGCAGGCGTCCGCGCGGCGGCACACCGCATCTGGCCGCAGTCCACCGCCACGCTCTTCGGCAGCCAAGTCCGCATCTCTGCTCTGCTGAACGGCTTGTGTTGCATGCATATCCACACAGTGCACTCGACGTGCAGGGCCCCCTGACGCAAATGTAGCTATCTGACGCCGCACTGGGAGTTGGCATTTGCCCGTGAAGACGCATTTGAAGTGTGCGCAGCATCTTGCGGATCATGCCACAGGTGGTTCCTCAGATGCGCGGCGTCTGGTGTGTGCACGGCGCCTTAAGTGTGGCTGCAAATGAGGCTGTAATTGCGGCTGCAGCTGTGTCCCCTCATTGGCCATTGGTGAACCCTTAATTTCCGCATGCAGGCGACGGGGCTGGCGCTGCCAGGCGCGGATCTGGACATCGTGGTGCTGGGCTCGCACTCGGAACTGGAGAGCCCTGCGACCGGCTTCAGCCTCGACGCCCGCGTCGCCATCAGCGGCCTGCTGGAGGTGCACAATTGGTTGGAAGTTTTATTTGAGATGACAGCGGGAGTTGAGCATCTGTTTCAGAGCGCGAGTCAGCACGGCTTGTGCAGAGGTTGTGCTGCCTGCGTCAAGCAGCGACACGAGGAGAATCTCTTAAGACTTTGCTGCTTCAACCTCATCGCACGCGTCGCCATCAGCGGGCTGCTGGAGGTGAGCAGCGCCGTTGGGTTAGCCTTGAGCGTCAGCTGCCTCCTGTGAAGGACAGGGTTGACAGTGTGGCGAATGGCTTGACGCGTGACTGGCTTTGACATGTGACTGGCTTTCTCACGCCCTCATTGCGGAGATCAATATTCAGGGCTGGCGAATCTGAGGTTGTTTGACCGATGACCCAATCCTGTTGACATGTCTTGCATGCAGGATCTTCTCGACGCCCTGGAAGCTGCGCATCCGCCGGTGCTGCAGCCCGACAGGGCGGCGAAGATCATCAAAGCGCGTGTGCCGATCATCAAGTGCTACCTGGCTGCAGGTGCACGAATGGACAGCTCTCATATTAGTCGGAGTGTCCTGTATTTAGTGAAAGCGGATGCACTAACGCATCCGCTTTGCTCTCAAGGGGGCGCAATCCTGCATTGAGCTGCACGTTTCATTGCGCGCAGTTCCATCACACTTACTCTGATCGTTGCTTGCATGCTGCAGGCGGCGGCATGCCGGCAGACATCAGCATTGGGACGTCCAACGGCGCGCGGGCCGTTGCGCTGCTGAACCGCCAGCTGAGCACGCTGCCGGTGCTGCGGCCGCTGATCCTCGTAGTCAAGGCCTTCCTGCGGGAAAAGGGGCTGAACGAGGTGGGCGCAGAACTCTTGTGTTCTCGAGATTCTGCTCTTGGACGCTCTTGTCCCGGCTGTTCATTGCTGCCGTTCCGGCTCGAGCTGACACAGCATCGGAAATGTAAACCTCTCGCCACCTTTGATGAGGCGCGCATCAAAGCGGATGCGGCAAAGCACCAGCGGCAGGCAATTCTGGCCAGCTCTCGGCAAGCACTTCTGGTCACACAGTGTTCTTCCAGCCGCAGTCCATGGCAGCAGTGTCCTGCAAACGTAACACCTCGGTCTGCTGTGGTACAGCGGACCCAGAAAGCTCAGAGCTCGATACTCAGCCCTGAAACCCAAATCCGTATGCAGGTGTTTTCGGGCGGCCTCAGCTCCTACAGCATCGCCGTGATGGTGATGGCGCACCTGCAGGCCGAGGGCATGGCATCATCCGCTTTGGTGGCGGTGGCGGCGGCGGCGGCGGCGGCGCAATACCCTGACGCCGAGGCGGCGGTGGACCTGCAGGCCTCGCCGCGAGCGACCGCCGCGGACGCCGGGCAGCTACTGCGGCGCTTCTTTGCGCGCTTCGGCTCCGAGTTCAGGTGCTGGTGCACTTCCAACCTCGATTTTCAAGCAGTCCAGTGCTTCTGTGAACTTGCTGAAACGTTGGGGCCCAGCACAGCACCCCAGAGGACGGTCTCGACAGCGTAAAAACACCAGGCGGTCAATTGCGTGCTTCTCCAATTCTATCGCGTACACCAAGCTGAAAGGCCTCCGCGATGCCGAAACACTCAACACGTATATGAGTGACGCCACAGGTACGAGCGGGATGCGGTCAGCGTGCGGCTAGGTGGCATCGCCGCAAAGCTGCCGGCGTGGAAGCAGAAGGCAAAGCCGTGGCTGCTGGCGGTGGAGGACCCCCAGGTGTGTCTAGGGTTCAGCCTGCTGCGGCATTGTCATGGCCCGCTGCCAACACAAACACACAGATAAGGTCGGCAGAAGGTCTGCGCCTTGCAGATGATGGTCGAAATTTCGCTAATCTTCATTGCAATTAGGCGTGCAGACTGCCCGCAGCGGCATCCCCTCCAGCAGAGGGTCCACACAGCAGGCAGCGCAGCCCGCATATGAAGCTGGGTGAGCAGCAGGGTAATGCAATTGTGCATGGCAATGCAGGAGTCCGGCAAGGACATCGGCTCAGGCTCCTTTAACATCCGGCATGTGCAGCGCGCCTTCGGGTGAGCGTGGGCTTCTGCGGCCTGGATCAATTCGTATAGATTTCCATTGCGGATTCGTGGCATGTCACCCCAAACCCGTGCACTCTCCCCCAGTTGGGGCTACTTGGCACCGTCTTAGCTCCACCGCGATGCCCTTTGTTTGTCTTTTGCAGCTTTGATGTTGCTTGCAGCTTCACTTGTTTGCCGCATATTGCTCACGGCATAGACCCTCCAAGGCCAGTAGACCTACTTGGGCATGATGTACTTCTTTTCTTCCTTCAGCACCGCGGCCGCGGACCTCACCAAAGCCGTGGCGGCGGGCAGCGACCCAGCAGCGTGCGCCGCGCAGAGCGATGCTGCCGCTTGGGCGCAGATTCAGGTGACCTTTCCTCGGGGACCGCAGACGCCTCACGCCAGTTGTCCCTGTTGTTGACGGTCAATGCACATGCCTACCAGCGTGGCGGTGCTTGGCAGCGGTCCAAGATCTCCAGACAGCCTGTGGCGCACTGCATTCTGCATCGGAAGTGCGACGGTCCAGCAACACAGGCAGGTTCTCAGCACCAGCATCGCTCATCATCTACGGAGACAAGCATGGACACAGAGTCCGCTGCTCAATTGCTTCTGGAGCGCTCGCAGAAGGCAGAAGAGACTGACTTGACTTCGTTTTCCCCTGCAGAAGGACGGGCAGTCGAGGAGCGTGCCGCCGGCGGCCGAGTTCCCCATCCTGCGCTGCCTCATCGACACCGGGCTGGCGCTGGGGCGGGATGCCGCGGCGGCCTCAGCGCGAGCAGTTGCGGATGCAAAGGCCAAAAAGGCGGCTCGCAGGTGATTTTGCTCTGTCAGTTCCCGACGCCAGTCCTCGGCGCTTGGTTGCTTCAGGGTTTTGCGCTGCATGTCTCGGAGGTCGCAGTGCTCTTCCAGCTTCCGCACCGTTGTGCAGTGACATGTGCAGGCTGCTCCACCGGAATTGCGCCTGATTCACGGGGCCACGGAGGGGACTTCCCTTGTCACGGATGCCGTGCTTCAGAGCTGCTCGGTCCCTCACGAGATTAGACTGATGTCCCATGCAATGACTCGGCCGCCTTGCTGAATGCAGGCAGGGCGCCAAGCTGGCCAGGAGGATCCAGCGCAAGGCGGGCAGGGCGGACGGCAGGAACGCGGATCGGGAAGTGCAGGCGCGTCTCCTGCACTTGCACCCTGTGCGGGAAGCATCCTCTGACTCAGCAAGCCTGCTGCGCTCTGGTCCTGACCGCCATTCCAGCAGTCACACACGACACGGTCAGGGTGTGTATTCATGTGACGTCGCCCAGCTTGTCTCCAACACTGTACAACTTTTCGAGCCTGCATGTATGGTTTCTGCGGCAAAGTTGCCATTCCAGCATTCTCGGAGGCACTGGTCATCACTCTGCTGCATGCGAGGTGACAGTGTCGTGTGTTGCACAGGTGCCGCGCAAGGCCCATGGGGGCAAGTTCAAGAAGCAGCGGATGCTGCAGCAGCAGCAGAACGGCAAACTCGAGCACGTGGCGCAGCAGCCTGGGGGCCGCAGCGGCCAGCACAGTCGTCCCCGCAACAATCAAGGCGGAAAGAAGAACGACAAGGGCGGAAAGAAGAACGCGAAGCAGGACCAGCGGCAGGGCGCCAGCGGCAAGTTCAAGCCGAGGGGCGGTGTGCACAAGAAATAGGCACAGTCGACCCGCTGATATGTTTGTGTACTGTAGGGTTTTCTAGTCAAGAAAATTGAGTAGGTAGCAACCAAGACAGCCAGAAATTGGCATGCATCAGGGGGCAGCAGCAGGGGTAGCGGATCTCATTTCGGAGCTGTGGTGCAGCGACATTCGCACATCTACGTCAGACGCGCTTTGCAGCGGCATGCTGGAGCGGTGCTCTCTGATTCAATCCAGCCTGCAGAACAGAGGCCACTTGCGTGGACAGATCGCTCACGCAACTCATAGTGCTGTCGGAATTTCAGCCATTGCCACAGGCTTCCGAGCAATTCCGCGCCTGCAGAGGCATGGCAGCTGCTGTAAGTCAGTCAAACACATCAGAATGACTCACTGCGGGCCTTCAATCCGCCGCTTTAGCGATGCGTGCTTTCGGAGCTGCCGCGCCACGGCGCTGTACAATTCAGTGTTTGCGTCCCCGATCCAGGCTGTCAAGGTGCTACGTCGTGTTCAACATGTAGGTCACAGTGTGGTTTCATTCTGAGGCAGCCAACCAGCATCTCACACATGTTTCAAATGGATGTGTGCAGGTGGCGGGCATGGTCGTCATCTCGATTGCGCTGGTCCTGCGCAGCGCCCGGCTGTTCGTCAGGTATGCACTCAATATAACTTCCGGACACTCCATCCCAGTGTTCTGCAGAGCCTGCACTGCACTCGTGCGCCGCACATCTTCCGTCCCATGCCCTGTCTCCCCATGAGAGCCCTGCTGACTCTGTGATGCAAAAGCCTGCCCCTTAGCAACCCGCAGCAACCCTCCAAAGCCTCCGACTAACCGGCGCAGGGTGAACCTTTCGACGGCGGCGGCCGCGGCGCTGCTGGCGGCGGCCGCCTGGCGCTTCGGCGTGGGGCGCACCGTGCTCGTCATTTCCCTGGCCGCCACGGCGCTGCTGTCGGTGCTGCTGCGCGACATGCCGACGGACAACGCGGGCCACCGCGCCGGCGGCCACGGCTTCGGCGGGCCGCTGCAGGTTAGTCAGTGTGGATTCCTTTCTTTAAAGGCTGCTGCTGCGAGTCGAAGACAGCATGGTTTCCACATGGGAATGCGTGTTTGCCCTGGTGCATCTTCTCCAGTCAATCTTTTCAGCTATGTGAGCAACCATCCAAATCCATCACATTTTGTGTCTCTTGTGGATCTCAGGAGAACACGCTGGAGGCGTTGCGCGACCTCATCCGCCGTGACAACGGCGAAGGGGGGCCACTGCCTCGTTTAGCATATGTAGAGTGGGACGTCCACGTGAGTCTCCGATGCTTCCGCTGCTGGTCCTGGTTTTCCTACACAGCAGCTCAACTTTTTTGTGACGGGAGCTAGGAGCAAAGTGCTGGCACCGATGCGGTCTCATTGCGCTGCTGGCGGCTGCTGCCGCCCAGGCTGTCGGTGCATGGCCGGCTGCTCGCTGACGTGCGAACCTGCGGCCAGCACCTGCCGAGACGCTGCCATGCCGCATGCAGGAGACAAAGGACGGAGAGCTGGTGGTGTTCCATGATGACACGCTGGTGAGGGCGGTGTCGGATGACGGCCTCAATGCGGCGCCGGCGGCCGAGCTGCGGAGAGGCGAACTTTCAAAACCATGTGCAATATGACCCTTGAGCTGCTGCGCTGATCTTGTCTGACAATCAGTCGTGAGCAGTCCAGCTGGAGCACGGCTGCTGCCTATGAGCAGAGTGCCTGTGGCTTGATGTCTGCGATTGCATGTGTGCAGCGGGGCTGGATGTGGCGTCGGCCAGTATCGGGCAGATGACGGTGGCGCAGCTAAAGTCTTTTCACCTGGGGGGCGTGAACGGCAGCCATCTCCCCACACTGCCCGAGTTCCTCAGGTGAGGCGTTCAACCGTATGCCAAGTGGCTGGCAGTGCAGTGCAGCCGTGTCCCCACGCTGCCCAACACTGCCAGGTGGGGTTTCACAGGCTGCTGGCAATGCAGCCTGTCAGTGCAGCTACCGGTGAATGCTACTGACGGTGTGGAGCTCCAGATGAGAACAACATGGCACAGATAAGTTCCTCCAGCTCTCGGACATAATCCGTTGGTCGACATGCGCAGCTGCTGCCGGACCATGGGGCTGCGGCGGTCCATCGCCGTGGAGCTGAAATCAGTCGCGACAGACGTAGGGCGGCAGCGGCTAGTGGACCTCATGGGGTGGGTTTTCCCTCTTTGCTGGCGCCTTTCGTTGCTCTGATTCGTCTTCCCTTATATGTGATATGTCTGTATGCTGTTCGTCTCTCCTGGGGTTTTGCAAGGAGTGGCAGCGTCGATGTGCAGGTCAGCACGTCAGTCCGGTTCAAGTGGTGCCAGCAAGCTGCAAGGTTGTGTGCACACAATCTAGATCCGCCCTCACATGGCAGCAGCAGGTGTCACATGTGGAGGTGTCACATGTGCCAGGTTGAAAAAAACATGTTTGTTTACAAAAACCACTTCTATTTTGCTGATAAAGTAATGCTTTGCTGATAAAGTAATGGGTCTCTACATGCAGGGGGTATGTGAGTGACCGCAGCGGGGAGCTGGAGGCGTCGTACGCGCAGCTTAAGTACAACCGCTTTGGCTGGGCGGCTGTTATATCCTTCCCATGGACCTGGGCAGAGGTGCGGCTCGGCATTGGCAATAGGCATCGCCTGATGCGCAGCGGCAGCAGCGGCAGCAGCACGTGGGTACAAAGTGCGCGGCGTTAATTTGCACAGGGAAGGCGCATGCGATTATGCAACCGTGCCTGCAGGGCTTCGGCGAATTCAGGACGAGGACCTGGCGGCATTGGGCACAGAAGTTCGTCGATGCAGGGGTGCCGGTGAAAAGCTGCGTGTTCCATTGGCTGCTGCTGACGCACGGCGCAGATAGATAGTGCAGACTTGGAAAAGATAGCTATGGCAAGATTAGTACCGTTCTGTCGATGGTCTGAACGGGTTTGCAGTGAGCGAGCACAGCGAAGCCAATGCGCAGCCTACGTCCAGGCTGCGGAGAGTTAAACCCGATCACACCCGCACAAGTATCGCACAATGTTCGCAATATGTTTCACAAGAACATGATAATGTCAATGTTTCTAGGCAAGAGAACGCTGACACAATCCGCATTTGCAGCTATTGCTGACAGCAGTGCCACCACCCGCCTGATACAGACCCTGCACCGACGGCGCCAGTGCCGGGACAGAGCCAGACGGGCGCTACCCTGCTAACAAGTGCACTCCACCGCTACTGTGCCGTCGGAAGGGAACTCCACACTCGCCAACGAATGAAAGTCTGCTGCAATTGCAAAACGCCAATGTTGAGATGCTCCCTCTCTCTCCCTGGCAGATGCCGCGGCTCGCTGCGAATCCCGCAGCGAGCGGCGGCGGACACTCCCCCTGTTGAACGCGCATTTATTTGGCTGGCCCGGCATTGCACCAGACCAGGAGAGTGGATGCCTTCTGCGGCAGAGGGCGCCGGCGGCAGCAATGCGGCAGCCAGCCACCCTCAGCGGCGAGGGCCGCTGCGAATGGGCCTTGGATTCCCTCACTCTCCTCGATCAGCAACGGAAAGACAATATTGCAGCCAGTGAACAATCTGTGGTGATCCTCCTGGTGAAACAAGCAATGTTCCCGCTCAGCCCGCCACCGCGCCGGGGCCGGTGGTGCTCTGCGGCACGGGGCCGCTGCCGCCGACGGTGCAGCCGGCGACCTTGAGCGGCTGGCGCGCCGCGATGCGCGTGGCGGCCCCCTTGGTCAGCCCCCTGCGCGCACGCACAGCATATGGCGTGTCACATCTAGCCATGCAAGCTAGTTGCAAACCGCAGCCTGCAGTCACGCAACTGCTGTCCGACCAAGCAAGGCGCTACCGGGGAGCATACGGGAAGTTGCACTTGGATACCCCCTGAGCTGCATGAAGATGATTTGATTTGATGCACCAGGTGCTGTCGGAGGGCACGACGCCGTAGTCGACGCGGTCGATGTTGCCGCTGGCGGTGGCGTTGGCGCCGCTGGAGTAGCTCTGGAACAGCCAGAACATCGCGCCCTGCAGCGCATTGTCCGCCACGTCCGCCGCCTCCACCGCCTGCAGACATGGTGTTTCAGGGATGTTTCCAGTCTCAGGGCTTGGCATTGATACAGCTAGAACATCGCGCCCTTAATAGCACACCCTGTAGGCTTTGTTTTCAGTTGTTCATTACATGCAGGAGGTAGGGATGCATGACGGAACACTGCAGCAGGTGAAGTGTTTGACAGTGCGCTGAGGAAGCTGCGGCATCATCTGTGCGAGGCGGCTGTGAGCTGAGAAGGCTCACATCGAAGACGGCCTGGTAGAAGGCGTCCCGCGGCATGAGCTTGCCAAACTGCATTCATGAGAGAATCGAGCTTGTCCAGGTCCTCAACAATTCGCCAAAGCACAAGCGAGTTCATTGGCGCGGCTGCGGTCTCTGTCAAATACGAGGCCTGGTGCGCACCTGCCGCATAAAATGCACAGCAGGCGACGCATGTGGATCAGCAGAGCAGATGATGAACAAACACATACCTCTTCGAGCAGCAGCGGCTTGCCGAGGGCCGTGGCTGCCTGGATGTGTGCCGACAGCCACTGCTGGGCAAAGCTGGGGTCCGTCTGCGCAAAGCCGCAATTAACCTCAGCTCATTGTACTGACGGCACTTGTGGCGCAGACGCGTGTGCCGCCAGACTACCAAGCAGGCTGTTTGGCAGAGCGTGCAGGTGCGCTGCCAGTCGTTCATCTGTCATGCTGTGAGTTCCAGGTTGTCAATTCCGAGCTTGATCGCGGAGCAGTGGGGCGCGCGCATACTTGAAATGGTTTTTCAACGCCCTAAACCTTGAAATTTTGTTTACTTTTCAACCTGGCGCAGCGGCGCACCTCCGTCCATCGGTCGGGCCACAGATGTATGGCGGCAAAGTCCACATCTGGCGAAGCGTGGTTCGTCGTGAAATCCTGGCCTGCAATGTGCACGAAAAAAGGGTTCAACATGGCGTCTTTTGGCACTGTTTGGACATTTGCGGCAACCATTTCCAGTTGTGAAGTCATTTCGTGGCCGCCAGCGGCGTGATGCAATCTCCCTGCAACACTACGCAAGCAAGTGTGCCTGCAGCGCCAGTGACACAACGGCGCGCCTGTCTCCTGCGGCCAGGTCTGGCCCTGCACGGGGTTGGACGTGACCTGTGGACTCGACGGCCCAAAGAAACCCTCCTCGCCGACGGTCAGCTGCACAAGCAGCGCCCACAGATGAACGTGATTAGGTTGAACTTTGCTGAGCTCACTTGGCACTCATTCCTCCCCATTGCTGCTGGCGGCCGCGCGGCGGCAGCGCTCTGTGCAGTGGCGAGGCTGCAAAATCGCTGTGCGTGATGGATATCTGGCATGCGACGTCTCAGGCTGCGGTCGAAAAGAAGTGGTAGAAGAGACAGGAGAGCCCAAAGGGAGTAAGACGACACAGCGGGCACGTACCATGTGATTAGAGTCGATGCTCTTGAAGAACGAAGCCATCATCTGGATCCACGGCTGCACCTTGGCATAGCAAGGGCTCTGGCAGCGCGGCTCCTGCAAACCCCAGGGATTTGTGCATGAGATGCTGTGCAGAACACGATTTGAATGTGAGTCCAGATGACCAGTCATCCGAGGGTTTTTCAGGTGCGCTGCTGCGGTGCAGTGCGGTGCAGATCTTCCCCCAGTGGCCGGCCTGTCGATGCAAGGCTTAGTCACATGCAACCGCATGATGTGAGGCTATTCACGTTGTACAGGTCCCATGCGAAGATCGTGGGGTCGTTCTTGTAGATGCGGCCGTTGACGGTGTTCTGCCTGCAGTCATTGGGAAACGCGTGGACGAACCAGCTAAGTGGTCAAGAGAGTGAGACAGAAATAGCAAAATGGCCTGAACACCGCCGCATGAGGTCGGCATTATCTTTGGATCTCCATTCCGCACACAAGTTGGCTGCGACAGTAGCGGCGGCAGTTGCACCGACGGCTGTATTGTTGCCGCTCCAGCACTGGCAGCAACAGAAGCGACGGGCGACCCTAAACCCTGAGTTCAAATTACTGAGCCCTCACCTGTTCAGCACCTTCCGCACGTGATTCTTGTACAGCTGCTGGCACTGCGGATTGCTCCAGAAGGGCGTCATGTCGATGTCGTTGAAGCTGCTGCTGTCGTTGCTGGGGGCGACGCCGGTGCACCATTCAATGTACTGCGGCGCCTGCAGCAAGTGCCACATGAAGCAGGGTTCAGGAAGGTGCAGACATGTGGCAAGGGCACGACGGCAGCGTTGCGCGTGCCACGACTGGGCGCATGCATGTGTGCGCTGCAGATGCATGGCAGTGTTGCCAGGTGCAGTTGACATGTCAGCCGCAAAGTGGAAGGCGGCATGAAGGCAGAAGGGGCATTACCCCATCAATCAGCTTCCAGTTGTCGATGAGGGTGACGATGACCTGCGGGGCAACATGCAGACAGCTGATCCACAGCGGCAGCCAGGGCGCACCAGGAGATGCGACAGAACGGCAAACTCATTGCATGCATGTGAATCTGTTGCATGTGAGTTTCCAGTTTCCATTGCTCCTGTGCAGAGGTGCAGGTTGCTGCTCTGGCAGCATGCCACCAGTAGCGGTGCCAGTAGCACCTTCCGAGATCAAGCGGTTTGTAACTCTGTTTCTGAAGCCTATTTGACAAACAGAAATGTGAAAGACCAGTCTGGTTTCCTTTCGATGTCCCACCTGCAGCTCGTGCATGGCGGCGAACGCCAGCACCGTGTCAATCGCCCTGGAGAAGAAGAGAAAGCAAAGGTCTCACGCCTGTCAGCCTCACTCAGGCTGACAAGGCGTCAAATCACAGATCAACCATGGAATGTGGCCGGATTGTGCATTACCTGAAGATTGTCTCGTTGTACTGTCCCGGCGCCGGCTGCAGCGCGTACTGCGTCCGGTACGGCGAGTTGCGGTTGTCGTCGTTGTCTCCCTGCAAATACACGCAGACAGGCGTCATGATGAAAAGGAATCAGGAAGACAGGCATAATCAGGAAGAAAGGTGTCAGGAAAAGGACGGCTTGGCTTCCAGAAGCAGGCGGCTGGGCTTGTGTCCAGTGTCCCGGCGCGACACATGCTCTGCGGCCTGTTGGATGAATACAGGCCTGGAGCTCAGCATGACACTTATCGATATTATCGATACTGACTTCCACTGCAAGCTGCTGACAGAGACTCCCGGTCCCCACTTTCCCGCTCCCCTCCGGCGCGCCGGCAATGGAGAAAACAGTACTAGAAGATAGTCAGAGACAGGCAGCAGCAAACAAAGTGCACCAGGGCGAAGAAGCGGAAGGTGTTGAAGCCCGCATTCTTGGCCGTACTAAAGGTGTAGTCCAGGAATAATTCGCCGGCTGCACCACAGAACACACGAGCCACCTCATGCATCTGTTCTGCATGTTGTGGCATTGGAACGTTGTGGCATCAACCTCATCAATTGCTGCAAGAATGCCTTGTGTGGCGTGGCGTCTCAAGTTGGAGGAAGACAAACGATTCGCGGAACCTCACGTGGAACGACGCCTCTGTCCGGCTGCGCCGCCGAACCTGTGATGGTCTCGATGAGGTGCCACCTGCACATGGAGGTGAACACCACAGCTCGCATCGTGCCGAGGCATTCTTGAGGTCACATCATGTACCGAGCACAGCCGCTAGTGCCTGAGGATGTCGATGAGACAGTCCGCCCACGAACATACAAAAACTCATACAACGGCAGCCGAGTGCGCCCTCGCTTTCATCGACACAACGTATGTGCCAAACATCGTGAGTAGGGCATGAGCAAGGGTGCGCACGCATTCCAGCCGAAGGGGATGAAGTTGTTGCAGTTGGAGTCCACGAACTTTGCGTTGACGGCTCGCATGAAGCCGCCCGGCTGCGGCGCCGGCGCCAGGCCCGGCAACACCGGGGCAGCGGCAGCGAGCGGCGCCGCCGTTGGCGCCTTCGTCGGCGCCTTCGTCGGCACTGCCGTTGGCGCTGCCGTCGGAGCTCGAGTCGGGGCCTTCGTTGGCGCTGGAGTTGGGGCTGCTGTGGGTGCCTGCGTTCGAGCGGCAACCAGTGGCGCCTTAGCGGGTGTACTCGGGGCTGCCTTTGTGAGTGCAGCTGGCTGCTTTGTGGGCGCTGGGGTGCGCACGAAAGTCGGCATCGGCAGGCGCGCCGGCAGCTGCAGGGGTGGCGGCATGCGGCGGGCATAGGGCAGTCGGGTGAGTGCAGCCACCGCGGGGGCTTTCGTGGGGGCGGGGCTGCGCACGGTCGTTGGCAGCGGCGTGGGCGCCGCCGTTGGGGCGGGCGTGACGACCGGCTGGATGGTTGGCGCTGGAAGGATGCGGGGCGCCAGCGTCGGCGCAGGCGTCGGGGCGGCCGTGAGCGCGGGCGTCGCGGGGATTGCCGGTGGCGCCGTCTTCAACGGCGCAACAATGGCGGCCGGGGCCGGCGGCGGGCTGAGGAGCGGCGCCGCTCTCGCTGCAATGAGCGGCTGCGGCAAGAGCACTACTTTGGGTGGCGGCGGCGGCAGCGGAAAAGGCGGCGGCATCTTCGCCTTTGGTGGCGGCGAGGACGGCGGCGCAGGAGGGGCCTCCACCACCGCAGCCTGAGGCGCCGGGGGTGATGGAAGCGGCGCCGACGGTAGCGCTGGCGGCGAGGGAACTGGGGCCAGCGCTGGTGCAGGGGGCGAAGACACCGGCGCCGGCGATGTTGGTGGTGAAGAAATTGGCACTGGCAGCGGCGATGGCGGTGGGGAGGCCATGGGATTAAATCCCCCAGT
>JAABUW010002207.1_pt1 | contig 30180 bp, 30 predicted proteins | sample 5560081 | NCBI WGS metagenome assembly JAABUW01 (sample SAMN10711882, study PRJNA513363) | rock metagenome | isolation source: Antarctica rocks | place: Antarctica: Victoria Land, Knobhead sud | reverse complement strand
CTGGGTTCAATCCGTTCGGAAAGAGTCTGATATCCTGAGGCGATTTCATGTGATCCAACGGACCACAAGGATCTCGACCATCAGTTCGACCGCTACCGTTATTGTGATGCTTGTAACCTATCAGGGGTTGTATCTGATATCAGGGCGTCGGCTACCGGTTTCCATATCTGTTTCCATACAACGAAGAAGTCCTTGGCAGGCTTGATCATCCTTTCTTAGGCGTCTTCTGCGTACCGCCTTTGAAAGCGGATTCAGCTAATCTCACGTTCTTAATTTGGTGTATCTGTAAGTCAAAATCAAGAACAGACTGACATACTAACCTATATTCAGAAGAATATCCCATACTGATTTTAAGCATGTAGTTCAATACTTGCAAAAGGACCTGCTTGGAGAGTAATTGCAGACTCGTGCTTTGCGACTGCCAAGAGCCAATGCAAAATCTAAGGAATGACTCGAAAGCGTCAGGAAACGAGATTCAGATACCATAGGTCCTCTCGCAGGAGACTTGAAGCTATCATCTATTGGAATACGAGCCCATATGGCGGCCTTTAGATACATTGGTTGTTGCTGTTAGGAGGCTACTTAGGAGATGGATGGCTACTAGCGGGCCCCAGCACCACCAGCCTTATGAGGCGGAACTTACCAACTCCCCTATTTCCAACATCATCGGTTGGTGGTACGCTCGAAGACTCCAAATACTGGAGACACCGCCTTTCGATCTCACAACAGGCTTACGATGACTCTGAGCCCAAAGTCCTCGCTCAGTGGTTGTCCGACCAGTGTAAATGGGTCCAATGGTACATCTTCTGGATCGCAGTTTTGATACTTATTCTTAAAATCGTCTTTGCCTTCTTCCGATCCGTGACGAGTATCATGCAGGTTTACTATTCCAGTCATCCTGTAACGAGTGGGCGACGCTAACTACTCGCTACTCGTCTCCAATGCTAGGCCAAATCCTCTCTACTCTTGCAAGCTTAAAGAAAGATATCAATTAAGGTACTTGCTATACTACATAAACTTTGTCGCTTTGCTGTTATGTAAGCAAATCAAGAGGCGGACTTCGAATGTTGTTACTCACACAACTTGCCATTTAACGAAGAAACTTGCATTTGATATCCCTAAAACAAAAATGATGTTTCTCAGCCAGGAGTGGTAATTGCGCGTCTGCCGCTTTGTTTCTTCATTTTTTTGGCTTACTACATTCACACCTACTTCGAATTAATGCCGACGTTCCTTGAAAGTCTTTCTTTTCATGCGATATCACACTGTTCAGCGTCAATGTTATGATCCGCCAGTGTATGGCGCGTAGTCAATCTGTGGGCGACAGCACCTACAAACGTTCGTATATTCGAGTTCAGACTTCATGCCGAGACCAAATACCTATGTGCTTGGGCCTACCCAGCACCACTAGGTAGGCTCCTAGGCCAACAGAGGCCTTAAACTCTACCCGAAGCGCTGTGGACTTCTTCCATCCGTGCAACCAAGTCTGTGGATTGAGGAACAGAAGTTAGAGATAGGTGGGCGAGCCTTGTATCTTTGCCGTTGGTTCTGGCTAGCGCAATCCTTTTACTCCATTTCGCTTTCCAAAATCCTCCGCTGTTCATGCTTGAAGTCGAGTAGGGATCTATATGATTTACCTCGATTCGTTCTTATTACTGTCTTCTTAGATTCATCCACCTACTCAACCCCTTACACGCTGCCTGAGAGCCACCGTGCTTCTAGCATTGCGTGAAGGGCTCTCTAAGGAGCATCGAATTGTGGTACATCCAACCACCTAGGAAAGCAATACCTAGTCCGCCAAAGAGAATCGCCATATCAAACCTCAACTCATCGTCGCGAAGGACGTTTCCAGCCCGTGCTATTTACGACTCGATTGTGCTAACCATCATACCAACAACCTTGAAACCACCACATCCCCACCACAAACGTCTCAAAACCCACAGCATAGCCGAAAAACTTCCAGGCTGCCCCTCGTTACCGTTCTTCATGACTATACCCTTGTAATCTTCATACGACGGTTCAAAGCTGCTAAGACAAGAAATATTAGCCACAAGAATTGATTTCTCCGTTCATACGACACGGGGTACGATACTGAGCCTTAACGCTATTCACCTCCACACCTACGTACAGCAACCTCCCAGATCTGAAAAGGGCGTTGAACGCTGGATACTGGTCTCCCAACACCCACCCCACCTCTATATTTACCCCCATCCTAAGAACAAACCCTTTGTACCAAGGCACAGGACGTTGTTGACCCGATGATGGTTTCGCTACAAGAAACGCGCAGCCTCTCCTCGCCATCACCGCGAGGAAAATCCTAATACCCCCACAATACCTCCATCTGCCGGCCCTGCCCCCAATCTCCCCGCCCCCTTTATGTTCCCATATACCACCCCATCCCCAACCTCAACGAATTTGCATTCATGACGCGAAAGCGAGGTGTTTTAGAAAGGGGAAAGGGGGGTTGAGATTGTACAAAAACTGGGGTTAGAGGGATGGAAAGGGGGGGCTGAGGTTGTGGAAAGGGGGAAGGGGGAAGGGGGAAGGGGGAAGGGGGAAGGGGGAAGGGGGATGGGGGATGGGGGATGGGGGATGGGGGATGGGGGGTGGAGAGAGGGTGGTGGGGTGTTGGGCGGTGGAAGGTGAGAGGTGAGTGTGGGGGGAACCGTTGAGGAAGGGTGGAAAATGGAAGTGATAAATTGGAAGCGAGAGAGGGGAACTGATGAGCCATTGAACCAGGGAAAAAAATGTGTGTTTTGCGAATATTGTCCATACAACAATGGCAATCTCTCCGACCGACCACACAACCACCTCGTCGCTCTCCCCACGCAGAATCGGCCAACCCCTCATAATCTACTTCCCCTCTCCCAAGGGCTATATTAATCACATTGAAGTCTTACCTCACCTCGTCAACACGGAAGATCCCACGCCCACCACACTCACAATATTCAAATACAGGAGACACGAGTCCGGCATCGTCACCATCATCCACAAGATTTATCCGTTCGTTATCATCACCCTATCCTATCTGAACCCGCACCTCTCTCGCGAACGGCGATGCATCATCCGACCATCTCCTAACCCTCCCCCTACCACCGCATCTACGCCTCCAGCCCCCCGTGGAAATCCCACCCCATCCCCCCATCCGCCTCCAAGGCCGCCCATGCCCCCTCCATAACCTCAACATCCTCATCCTTCACCATCCCCTCGTTCCCATTCTCATCAGGCACTCCTTCGGCCTTGATGCCCCTCCCATTGCCTTTCTTGGTCGGCGTACCATTCTTGCTCACCCTGCCCCCCAAAACACTTTCCTTCTTCTTCGTGGGGTTTTTTGGTTTTTTCGGCGTTGTGGATTGCTGGGATGAGGTGGCGGTGGAGGCGAAGGAGTTGTTGTTGGTGGTGGTCGTGGTGGAGGAAGTGGCGCGAGCGGGAGCGGGGTCGCGGGCGCCGGAGTCGATTTCGGAGCGGAGGGTTGTGGCTTCGCGTTTTATGATGCGGAAGCGGCCTTCGATTGAGTCGTAGGTTGCGCCTGTTGGGGGGGAGGGGGTAAGTTGGTGGATGGGAGGGGGAGGGGGGGTTGAGTGGGAGGGAAGTGGAGATGAGGTGCGGAGAGAAGAGGAGAGGAGGTGGGGAGGTGGGAAGGTGGATGGGAAGGTCTCAGGAGAGTGGTGGGACATACCTTGACCATACATGCTGGCGATGCGGCGGTAGTCGAGCTGTAGAGATGAGGGTAGTTAGTATTTCTGTTTGGATAAAGGGGACGAAAGGCGAAGGAGAAGCTTGAAGGGAAAAGGTCAAGACATGGTAAGATGAGGATGACAAGGTATGAAAGTATGATCGATGAAGGGGGATTAAGGGGAAACAGCAATTTGGTATCGAGACGAGAGGAGACATTGGCAGTGAAGTTGCGAGATACAGCATAACTGGTCGAAAAGAACAGAGGGACATCAGGTATAAAGGATCAGACAAAAGCGATCATAGACCAGCCATAAGATACTTCCAGACGTCGGGCCTCGACCAACCCCATATACAAAACCCACCCAAATTTGCAACCAAAAAAACTTCCAACATCAAACACCCCAACGCTCCGCAAAAACCCAATGACACCAAGAACCAATAAGCACACATACCTTCATCCCATCCTGCGCCGCCATAATAGCCGCCAGCAAACGCTGATACGCCTCCGGCGACTTCCAGTCGATCGGCATCCTGTTGAACCTTGCTGTTTGTATTGTATCGTTCAAGGATCTAGTGAGATGTCGAGCGTAAGCACTCGAGTTTGTAATGTTTGTGCTGTGCAATGCTGTGTCTGATGAAAGTTGTAAGTGTGATGTTCAACGTAGTTGTAGGATGTAGAGGCGAGGAAGTGCTGTGCTGGGCTGTGCGGGCAAAGAGAGTGGTACTCACTTTTTGGATATGGATGTGGCAGAAAAGTGAGGAGGTCGGTTTGTAAAGTTTTTGTTCGAGTGGAAAGGTGGGGGGTTGTTGAAGGTGTTGAAGGTCAGTGCTGTGTTAAGACAACGGTGATAATGAGAGTTCGAGTCCTCGACGAATGTGCTCGCAATGCAGATGAGATGTTCAAGAAGATCAAATCCCCAAGTCCTCTTTCCCAGCACCCCACGGCAACACCCAACCCACCACGCCCCCCTCCTTCCCACCAATCACCACCTCACCCACCAACAACCCCCAGCATCTCCTCCCCTATCGTCCACATTCCGTCACCTCTACTTGAGTCCATCTGCACACAACAGCACACAATGACTCACATCCCTCCATCCCTGCTCACCTCCCTGGCCCTCAAACCCTACGCCAGACCCCTCTCAACGAGTCCAGCTGCAGCTCCGCGCCTGCAGGAACCCAGTCGTGGCATGCAGCTTGTGGCTGCAGGAGAAATAGCTTGGGTTCCTGCAGGCTGCAGTGCCTGCGTTGGGGTTTCAAGGGACGCCAGCGGAGTTCGGCGTACTCGATGGCGTCGTGTCGGACAGGCCTGGTAGAGCCTAGCAATCCCCACTACAGTACCACCGCCTCAAGCCGCCATCATTCTCTACCTCTACCAAGGCGCATTCTAGCATCCAGCCAAACCCTCAATGCTAAATCGTAGGTTAGCCATCACCACCAAACTATGCATCGCTGACATTGGCGTGGGGAAGAAGCTTTTTCTGCAGGTCTCCATACAGGGATCACACGAGAACGCGTGAAACCGCGGAACGCGGGCTGCACGCACTATACGCGTGGATCCCTGTACCTTTGTATGGGCAGCGGCATTTGGCTGGGCGACGGATAGGGATGTTGATGGTGGGGATTGAGGATTTGTGATGGCGACGATTTCGGGAGATTGGGTAAGGGTGATTGGTTGAGGGGTGGGTGATTGGTTGAGGGGTGGGTGGGGGGTGAGGGGGTGGTTTGGTTGTCGTTGTCGTCGGAATTTTTCTTAGGAAATAATATTGTAGGGAGAAAAATTGCAGGATGGCATTGGTGATTGCTCTCCTATGCAGGAAGACTGACTACGGTAGACTAAAGTACATCGAAAATTCTGAGACCAACGCGATAGGCACAAGTTCCAACGTTGACCATCATCCGTGAAACCACCGCATTTCACGAAGTCTGCTCATGCCTCCTCCTCAACCTTGATGACTTCCTCCTCGGCAGCAGTCTCGAACTCCCCATCAGTCAAGACTGTGTCCTCGCTTCCCGATTCTTCGGGCCCACTAAAGACATTCTCTCCGTTCTCGTCTTTGACATCTTCCATCTCAACGAAAGGATCCTCCATCTTTTTGTAGTCTTTTTTGACCGTCTTTCGTGGCGAAGCGCGAGGCTTCTTTACGCGACCATTGATGACTTTGGTCTTCTTCGTAGTAGGAGTTGCAGGTGTTGGCGCAAGCGCATCGTCAGAAGTTTCGGGGGGCGTAATTGCCTGCTCTGAGCCATCTTCCTCTTTGATGGTCTGCTTCGAATTGTCAGTTATAGACTTTTTGCTACCATGGAACTTGATTACCTCAGTCTTCTTTACTTTGGTTGTAATAACGGTCTGTGCACTGTTGGTCCCCGGAGTGGGTGAGGGGATAATTCCCATGGCTGCGGCCTTCTTTCTCAAAGCCTTCATTTTCGTGACAATGCAAGAGGCGGGTACATTGGGACCTGAAAACAATATTTAGTAGGTTTATCGTGGGGCGAAACAACGTGAGGTCTGGATGCGGTGTGATTGTTGAGTGGCCGGAGATGGAACACCGATTAGACTTAGAGTAGGATCAGGATAAAACTTACCGAAAGCTTTGGCGACCTTAGAGTTATCGACTTTAATATCGTGCACCGCGATAATCGTATAGAAAAGTTTTGCCTCATTTTCGGGCGTCCAGTCGACAATTTTCTGTCCCTTCGGCATTGTGGATAGCTTTCTGAGAGCAGTGGTTAGAGGGGGTGATCATCAAGTGAAGTGAGATTCCCCCATCTGAAAAGTGTAGCTTTAGAAAATTCGAGATGATCATTGGTTGACCGTAAAAAATATAACAAAGAGGGAGATAAACGTGGGTTGTCGAGAGGGCGATATGATTAGGTTGTAAGAAAAATATGAGAAGCGTTCGCAGAATGAAGAGGTTAAGGCAAGCTCGAGGATCTATGGAACTTACTTGTTTGTTCGAACTTCAAGTGTAGTAGAAGATGTAATGAGTTGTAGTTGGCTTGCTTTGTCACTGAACAATGCCAAGAGTGTAAAAGCTGAAGAATCTAGCTTTTCTGCATTGCGTGGTCGTAAAGAAGAGGTTGAAGAAGTATGATGTGACGAAAGTCAAGATCAACACACTCAATTGTGGTTTGTCGAATGGTACCGTCGGAGCTAGTTCAAAGAAGGCTCCGGAACCTCAGCCAATATGATATGGTACAAGACAGAAGCGTCGGATAATGATGAATCTAAAGATCATTCATTTTTCTCCAATAAGAATTTAGAGGTAGAACAATCTAGGTGGCAGGATTCTCATGCCGTGATAGCGTCAAAGATGAAGAAGCTAGCGAGCTTCGAATAGCTTCAGAGCATGGTCAAGACGCAGAGTCTACGCCGAGACGACATGGTGTACCAACAACAAAGCTGTCAAGTTATCTAGCAGGGCTAATTAACCGCGCGAGCGCTATGTATCAGTATTTCAACAAGAATAGATGGCAGATCTCAAGTCATTGCCCATGTCGTTCGAGTACTCCCAGTAGCTCATCCTTGCGATGCGTCGCGTCGACGCAGCAAACACGTACCTGCATGCACTCTAACAGCCTGCAGCCACCAACATTGCCCCGTCACGAATGTAATCGCACAAAGCCTTGATCATATTTCCCTCGATAACACAAGACGACCCAAGACAACCCAAGCGGGTTCGATGCCGGGAAACCCATCACACATCCACGCTGTGTCTGCCAAGTATCACCCAGCGTAAAATCCGCGGGGTCAGCGCTTGGACTTCCCAGCACGGAATGTGACACCGCTGCTTGAAGCCCCAGCATCCTGCAATCTCCTCAAGGGTGCTCTGCAGCAGGCTTAAGTGGCTCATGGGTTGAATGGCAGATACAGAGGTCTGTGGAAGTGACAGGTGAAGTTGAAGGAGAGTTGCCGGGCTAACGTAGCCTGATGTGCTGGTGCCGCTACAGTAGTTCGCTACCGGCATTCAGGGGGTAGAGAATCCCTGTCTGTCAGCTTTCGACGACATGCCCCGATGATTAGATGCCATTAATTAGGGCTTTTGCCAATTGCCGTTATCAGAACCTGGTTGCTTCAAAAGCGTTTCCACTCCTTGATCTGCGCTTCTAGTCAAGGCCTTGTAACGGCGTAGGCTTTTCCCAGCAATGGAAATGCTCGGCTTGTTCCCTTTGCCGAAAATGCCACCATGGGTTCTGCCAGAGACTTCCCACTCTGTACCTGACTGACTGAATGGAAAATATACCCTTACACCTAATACATGCAATCCAAAGCCAAGGTTGGATCGAGAAGTACTCTATACGTGCTGCAAAACGACATACGCATACTCGATCTCTTAACATATTCTCCTAATACATTCACCAAGATTCTGCCTGCAACAATCTTAGTACTATTCTATACAACACATCTTCTCTACCGTTTCTCAAACTCAGCAAACCCTAACCACCTTGCTCAACACCCCGCGCCCAACTAAAACCTCAAACCTTCCTTCTTCCAGCCAACCTCACACTTTCGTCTCAAACCCTACCTCAACCTCGCTCTCAACCACAGCTTCGCACCTAACAACCAGCTTGCACAGCTTAACCACCACATACACTCGCAAAAGTATGTTGCATCTCATCTCTCAGATTATCTTTCCGTCATTCTCCCCTCCTTGACTCGATCTCTTAATCTCTGCTAAACCCTCATTCAAGATCAACCAAAACTCAAATCACGAAACCACTGTAAATCGCTCTTAAAATGCCTATTCGTTGGACTGCAGAGACCGACCAGATCGTAAGATTCTAAACTTCCATTTTAGTCTCTTTCTTAACCCGCATCGCAGCTTCTCTTGAAAATCCTCGAAACCTCCGCCATCACCGTCGACGTTAAGAAAGTCGCGGCGGCATGGCGTAAGTCCTCATCCGCCCCTCTTTCCCCTCCCACATCCTCCCACCACCACCCTTCCCCCACACCTCCCCGCAAATCCCCTACCTAACCCCCTTTCTCTCACAGCAACCAACCTCGAAACCCCCACCCCCCGCGCAATCTCCGAGCGACTCGTACGCATCCGATCCCTCGCAAAATCAACCAACGGCTCCTCCACCCACTTCGCCGTCTCCAAGCCAAAATCCAGCACCCCAAAGTCCAGCCCCTTGAAAATCACCAAAGCTAGAGGAACGCCCAAGTCCGGCGGCAAACGTAAGCGTGGCGCGTCAAGGTAAGTCTTCTCTTTGCTGTTGCTGTTACTGTTGCGGATGTGGGAGCGAGAAGCGAGACTAATGACACGCGCAGCGAGGACGACGATGAAGCAGCCGAGGGTGTCAAAGATGAAGGCAGCGAGTCCGAGGCTTCGCCCTTGAAAAAGAAAAATGCTAAGAGCAGCGCGATCAAGATCAAAGCCGAAGAAGTCGACGAGGGCGTAGATACCGCTTTCGACGACGCAAACGACGAGGACGAGGACGCCGCGACGGCGGAAGCGGAAGAGGACGAGGGTGGGGAGGAGGTATTGGCTTAGGGAAGGGGAATGGGCGGGTTTTTTCGCGTAATTTTGACGCAAGATTACTTCTGTCTTACGATGGGTGCCTTGTCGTCTACGGCGGTTGCTTTGGTCTTACGCAGCTCCCTCTCTTCTTACGCCAAGCTCCTTTCCCTTCACGCACCCACCCACCCGCACATCCATTTCCCTCACGCTCTCGTCCTACATAGCACAATCTCAACTTTCTTTATCACCGCAAGGGGACGCAACCATTCCTGTACGATAGCTAGTTTTCAGACACACACACACACGATACAGTCATTCCATGCACATTACGCAATGAACGCACGTAGCCACTCTCTCAACGCTCCCTTTCTACAAGCCTACATCTACAATCCTCCTACCACCAGCATAAAAAAATCACAGCATCTCATTGAATTAATCCTAGAAATTCTGCATTGCATTCATCTCATCACAAAGACTTATCCACCCAAGAGAAAAACACCGCAGTTTGCTAGAAACACACGCCCATACCGCTACTTCCTCCCCTTGCAGTGAAGATCCCCCGAACAAGAAGAAACCGCCAAGCACTCACCCCAAACCTCAAGCTAGCGACCGCACCAGAAGGAAGGCAGGAAGGAGCCCGAGGTCGCAGGAGACCAAGCTACTCTTCCCCGCCTCCAACAGACTTCTCCTCCGCGTCCCCATCCTGCTCCTCGGCGGCGGCGACAGCGCCTTCCTCAACCTTGACCTTCTTCCGCATTCCAAGAAGCTTCTTGGTGGCTTCGATCTTGGCAGCGGCGGCGTCGTAGTCGAAGATGACGGTTCCGTCATCCATCGCGTCGGCACCGCGCTTCTTGGTGGTGGCGGTTGCGGTAGGTTTTTCGGCTGGAAGGCCGTCGTTCTTCTTAGCCGTAGCGACGGCGGGCTTCTTCTTAGGTGCGGCGTCGGTGTTCTGAGCAGCGCTCTTTTGGACAGTCGCTTTGGACTTGTCGGCGGCAGGGGGGGCGGTGGATTTGATGGAGTTGCGGAGGATGCTGAATTGGTGTTTTAGGGCCTTCGCAGTACAGTCTATACGCAAGGGTGATTAATAAGGGCTCGAAAAGAAAGGTTTGACGAGGGAAGAGGATGAGATGATATAGGACGAGGGAATTTACCTGGTCCCATCTCTTTCGCAACAGCATCATAGTCGATTTGGATGGAATGAACCTTAAGTACAGCCAAAAAGAGCTTATGAATCGTCAGCAGAAGTGATGCTTAGTGAGTGGGAAAAATCTCACCTTGGACTTCGTCTCAGCATTCCATGTCATAACCATTATGAAGGTAGTGGATATTGAAAGATTTGTTCGCTGAGTAGTTTTCAGATTGTAATATTGAGGTTATCTTGATGGTTATTGTTGAAAGATTAAAAGACCGGTGTGAAAACGTTGGTTGTGGAAAGTTGAGGGTTGATCTTTGTAATGATAAGGCAGAAGTGTAGTCGGGTAGCTCATGGGTGGCGAGCAGTATTTTATGGTCGGGTTGTGAAAGTGAATGTTGTGGCCCTCGAGTAAAGCCCAGGCGAAATTATAAGACTCTCATTGCTGTACCGAATTCCCAGCTCATCTATTACGAAGCACCTTAACATCAAACCGAATAACCAGAGTCTCATGAACAAGTCGATCCATCTCCTGGATATATTGACTGGACAGTGCGTTGCTGCGCCGGCTCATCCCAATGACTTCGAGTCGGCAGCGGACTTGAGATCTTTGATCCTTGTTTCATCGGTTTTCGACGCTCAGGATGATCTCTCAGGTTCTGCTCTATAGATCCTTTCACTCTCTTTCGTACTGACGTCTCTAGAGCGACCAGAAACCTGTCGCTGCCGGCGTCGTCATTCCCCTTCGATTCAACCAGAAACACTCATGGATATTTCCTGCTATTCTTTCGCGAGCACGCCAACATGGTCGACACCAAGAGCACCAAGATCCGTTCTCCCGCGATATCATGTATTCAGCCCGACATGAGTCAGTAAAATACTAAGCTTGAACTATGGAGTTTTCAGGGAGTTCCTCGGTTCCAACCCCGGGCGTGGAAATTACAGTACAAGTACCACGATGGCCTTCGAACGGAGAGGGAATGGAGTTTTGTTTAGTGTATGCAACAAGGTGCAAGGGAAAATCCCTCCCGAGGGGCGCTTCGTCAAATACAGCTTACAGAATTTTAACGGTTTAGCAGACGGACTGATGGTGAAGACAGGTTCCAAAGGCCATTCGTTTCCACGACAGAGTTTGGCTGCTTGACAGAGTGCTGGAGATTACCGACTTACACCGTGCACTTCCAACAGTACTACTGATATAAGAACCTAGTGTATATAGGTACTCCATCTAACTTCAATCGGCTGCACAGGTTGGCACCAAGGTATACCTATCTTGAGGCGACTTGAAAAGCCAAGGCCCTTTCATTGTCGTATGAAATAATTAGGAGGTTTCTGGGTAGTTCCATACGGCTCGTGATGGCGCAAAGTCCAGAGGCATCTAGCCCAGGAAATTATCCTGTACGAATCTCGCAGGGAGAAGGTACTGAACCCCCACTATCCCACAACAACAGTATTTCTTCTGTTCATGAGAAGTGTTCTAATTATCCTTTCGAAATATGTTCAACAAGCTTAGATTACTGCTTTTCTTCGGGATCAGGATAACCCCCTCTCTGGAATAAAGTATTCCAACCTGGAGTTAATTGATCATCTAAGCGAAACCAGCTATAGAGTTCCCAATCGTATGAGATTCCTCTGTTCCCACCAAAAGGCCATTCAATAGTATGTATGCATCAGGCGTGTTTCTAATGCGAAAATGCTGGCTAGGTTCTGCATCAGCCCGTCAAACAAGGGAGTGACGAACGGCATCCTCAGTGTTCCTCCGTAAATTGTAGAGGATCAGATACTGAATGAACGATACTGTGTACTTCCGACAATAAGGGCTAGAGAGTTCCCTCTAGCGGTTGCCTTGCTCATATTTGTCAAAACTGTAGTGAAAAAACCGGAGTCTTTGTTATGCATGCCGGCAAGCAAGCAACAAAGTCTGCGTACAGCTTTGAATGAAACATCATTCTGCCGTGGCTCCATCGTTCACCGGACCGTTTATTTCTAGGATTTATCACCCCATTTCACTTCCTCTAAGATCAACTAGAACGCCATCGGTACCATCAGCAATACCACTAGCTGTGCGATCAAGCTTGTTATCCAATACTGTAAGAGAACTGCAATCACCACATCGAACAGCATCCACACATCAGCCGCGGATCTTCAAGGAAGATCCATCAGTCAAGCTGGCGAGCCTCCGAAGAAATAGGACTATGCCAACAGATGGCGCCATCGCCAAGTTCCTCTACACCATCTTGAAGCAACTGGATCTCAAATCGGTAAGACTTCTCTGCTGGAGTAATTTAAATCTGGCACTGAACTGTTCCGGATAGATTGACTGGAACAATGTGGCTGGGCAGCTCGACATTACCAACGGCCACGCAGCTCGAATGCGCTTTTCTCGCTTCAAGCAACAAATGGAGGGTATCCCACCAGCTCCTCGCAAACCAAGATCCGCTGTGCCACGCAACAAGAAGCCGAAACCTCAGAAGCCCCCCAAACGTGAACCAAGATCTAGTGATGATGCTCCGGTGGCCGTCAAGGAAGAACCAATGCCCATGGACGGTATCGAGCCTACAATCAAGCCAGAACCCTTGATCAAGGAGGAGCCGTATTTAGGGCAAGTAGGGCCGTTTCTAGAGCCTGAGAGCAGTGCGGAGGCAAACAGTTTACACCAGATGACTCTCGAACCCAGCCCCTATCTGGAGCAAGAGGCTTTCTCTGGACAAAATGGCAGTGAATATCCTTCGCCGCCTTCACCGATTATAAAGGCAGAACCTGGGGTAAAGATGGAGCCTTCTTGGGATAATTAGAAGCTCTCTTCCGGCCTGCTTTAAAAAAGAACGGATGAGCATCTGTGGCGGTGGTTCTCTATCATGTTTGCATTAGGCTGTATTTACCTGCCCACGCCCAGCTTCGGTTTGGTCATAGCAGGGGTGATTGAATTGTGAGGTTAGGTTCGTGGATGTGTCTAAACATAGCTTCCAAAAATTCGGCTGAAAATAGCCATGTGTGATCATCGTGTAGGTTTTCCGTCTCCGTAAATCCCCCATTCTCTTCCGTACCAGATTTTTACCTCTGATTTTCAACTCAGAAGCCTTCCTCCAGACATCTGGTCGTATTGCCAACCTGACATCCAATTTCAATCCATGTTTGATGATGTGAACCTTGTCCCGTAGTACACCCACAAAGTATTCGTTAGGGTCCTGCGAACTCTGGTCGACACCCGAAAATTGAACTCGACCAAACCCAAGCGCGATACCCACTGATATCTCGCACCAGAACAGCTACAAATAACGATCTCATCTCAAACGATAGGTAAGCTTCATGCAAACGTGCAGTCACCGTCTAGAGCTGTCAAGCTGATGCCGAAGTCTGCAGTCATACCAAAAGCCACACCTAAGTTAAGACGAACTCAAAACCACGACACCAAACTAACAGGATCAAAATGGAATCTGAAGCAACCCACGTCCTCACAGACCAAGAGGCCCAAATGTTATCTCACGTATTGGACAACATTAAAGGCGGTATCTTGCGGGTGAGTTTTACTGTGTCGTCGTGTCGCAAAGTACGCATGCACCAGGGGGACAAGTGTAACCCTAGTATCCTTCTTCTCAATGCACTATCAATACTCCTATGGACGCTCTCAGATGTTTTCCTAGCATTCGGCTTTGAGAATCTCAGTTTCTTGTCTAGAACCGATGTGCAAGCAGCCTTTGTCGAGAGGTGCTACAGGGTCTCTCCCAACACACGATACACCGCTGTGGCTGACCTCTAGAGCAACGCTGTCAACTTGTGGAATACAGCTATGTTGCGAGCGAAACATCAAGTCTCGGCATCCGTGGATAGATCTGTTTCTATGAATAGGTGTCCCTTAACCATCGAGAATATCGTCCGGTCCATCGACAGAAGATCCAAGAATCAGCTATCCGTGCCGCGGCTCATCCATAGACAACAGTCATATATTTAAAGCTGATATGTACAGTTCCTGCAACATGGCTGGACGGCTAGCTGAATATCTCGCTGTCATTCTTCTCACTCTTCCATGTCTTATCATTGCTGTCACCATCTCGGATAAACCGCTTGAGTGAGAAACTTGACTGGCTAGCCGAGTGTCTATGAAATCCATGGTATCATCTGATCGACAGAAAGACCATATGCTCCCTGAACGAAAGCCAGCAAGCATGCTAAATCTGTCCTTGGTCTGAATAGGGTTCTTAGTTAATGGGCCCACCCATTCATGAAATTCGTCTCATTAACATAGAAGAGCTTTTGATCCTTGAGTAATGATATCCGACAAGTTCGTGCATCAGAGTTCCTCTCGTCTTCAGCTGTTGGTTTATCGGTATCACTGAAGGTCATCAAGTCGGATTTTTTTTCAGGACTTTTCTGTAATTTTCCGGATCTTGATAGTCTGCCGCAGGGATTCTGGTCCAGGTTTAGTTCCTGGTTTCATCATGCTCTTTTGAGCCGGGGTTGATAATTAGAGATAATTTCCCGGGTATATTTATGGCTAACCCTTGTCATAGGTTGACTGGGAAGCAGTTGCAGAGGCGGCTGAACTCAACAGTGACCACATCGCACTCTCAAAGTTCTTCAAAATCAGGAAGAAGATTGCAATGATCCCAGAAACGAAGCAAGCAGGTGCTCAGCAGCCAAACCCAGCCACAGCAATGAAGAGCGCAATGCAAAAGGGGGCTCCCACAAAGCTCATCTTTAAAAATGGTTCTGCCCACATGGCCATCACTGAGTATGATGGTAATACTATGAGGCTTATTTCTGAGGACGAGCCGGCCCCCAAGGCAGACGGCAAGAACCTCCCGTCGATGTAAGCTGCAATTGTTCCAAGCTATAGGTCTGGGCTGCCGTGGTGAAGATTATGGTGCTGACAGAAATAAACAGTAAGAAAAAGGTGACCTTTGCGGCGGATGCGTAGGCGCAGTATCGTGGGACGCAAGGCTGCTGCGAGATCGGGTGCATTTTGTTGGTCTGTCAAGGCCAAAGATAACTTGTTGATGTTCTCTATCTTCTCAGCGCTGTATCTCGTCCAATTGATGATATTGTCGTATGGAGATCCTCATGGAGACAGGATACACATTTCCTGCCGATGATTAGTCTATCATCAAACCCAGCTCACTACAACTAGCTGATTGCAATGTATTCTTCTTTCCCACTCTGGCTCGCGGTGGAACCAATGTCCCGGTCTGGTGACCGCCTTTCAGGCTATGGTGGCAGGCCCCAAGTCTTTTGAACAACCATGCCTTCGCCTATCTCTGCGTGTCATGTATCGGACTATTGTTGCCAAGGCTTGAAGACTTGTGTAGTTCTCTTACGAGCTGGCTGTATATTTGTGAGGCTCGCAGGAGTCTCGGAAGCTGTTCATGCCATTCCACTAGGATCTGGGAGGCTGTTACGCATGCCGTTGAAATTTTGGTCGTGGTCTCAAGATCAACCAAGTCTTGAGATATCTGTGGGCGCCACATATGATACAGAAGCCTACTCTTGACAGTCCACAATAGGAAGACTACCAAGCATGATAACGCTGCTGATGCTGATGTCGGTACTTTACGTTACTGATACAGCATGAGTGCACAATAATGAGGGAGCATTCTCGCTTATGAGAAGCGGACGCTCGGGCCTCTATGGGGTCTGTGACATACAGTACATACTGTACATACATAGCAGCATTTTACTGTGGTACAGTCACTGGATAAAGCTACGAGTAACAAGATATCCTCCGTTGTGCTTCCCTTTCCCCAAACCACACTTTTTATCCTCAAAAGTCTGTGAAATGAATGTTGCACCTAGACTGATAGAGTCTCAGCTTTGCGCCCGTGGCAAGTTTGGGATGGCACCCAGGTGTGCGATGACCAGTTAGACCATTACAACCAATGAGAGACACCTGAGAATTTTCTCAAGGGAACATCAGTTGCTTCTTTTCTGTGTCCGATATCGCACTTTATCGTGAAGTCTTGTTGTCTGTGTTTGGGCTCGATTTCGGATTTTTGGAGCGGTCCGGGTTCTGGGTTTGGCTACTGGGAACTTGCAGGCTTAAGGCAGTGCTGCTATGCTCATCACTAAAGGAGTGGCATACCTGGTGCAGCTTCCAGTATGGTTTCTTATGAAATCGTCCTGCTGTACCGGACTCTAGACCTCTCCACAGCCAAACTCGTTATACCCACAAGCTATCAGCACTTATTGACAGATCGTCTACTTAATTACTTTATCTCGTAGTACAATCGCAACTGATACGATATGGCTTCTATCTATTGGGGACTGTAAGACCACCTCTAATAGTTCAATCCTGACTTCACAGGCTCAATTCCGTTTCTGTTTGAAGCGGTCCATGCGGGCCAGAGCCTGGCGGTTGATTCTTCCACTTAGTTACTGGGACTACAGAACAAATCGTTTCTGGTTTGGGCCCTGCTGAGAAATAGATGCTATTGATGGTAAAAGCTCGAAGGAGGTGCTGTTTACCAGACACCTTACTGCTCTGTTAATTGGGGGTTTTCTAGACGTCAAAGCTGTCCTGATATTCTATGGAGAAAGACATGCAGGTCTCCAACCTTACTTGAACCTATGAAAGGTCCAATGCAACAAGCCAGGAAAAGGCGGTATTCTAGCCCCCACAATGGAAATGTGACGCATTTATCCTCCAGTGCCATCTCAGCATTCATCAAGAAGAGTTTGTCCGGAAAGCTGTCATCGATCTTTCAGCCGATCTCAACTGACAATCCTGCAACCCTTTCAACTCCATTGGTCACCAGTGTCTATAAGTCCAGACGTGTCAGCTACTCTTCCGACCCCTACTTAGTCGTCAAATACAGGGTCCATCAGACATTTACAGTCAGCCTTACTCTGACCCTCGTCAAGATCAACCACTTCATCGACCCGTGGGTTTCTTCTCACCACAACAGCAAGTCACAGCAATCCACAACCACGAACAAAGATGACTAACGCCAGCAAAGCCAAGATGGCGCCAGCCTCCAATGACGAACAGTTCAAGTTCCTCATCTCTTGTATCAGGTACTCCAACAATGGCAAGGTAGGCTTCGTCTTCTTCACCTCACTCCTAAACCTCCATAGCTTACCTCTAACTAGGTTGACTTCACCGAAGTGGCTCGTGAATGCTCCATCGTCAGCAAAGGCGCAGCGTAAGCTACCCTTCAGCTTACACCTTTGATTAATGACATCGCTCCTTAAAACACTATACCATTATCTTGCGCGGACTGACCAGGATACACTTTAGTGCGAAAAGATACGAACGCATGATGAAAGCACATGGAATTCATCAAACTCAAGCCAGCATTCGCGACACTCCTATCCCTTCTCGTGCCAAAGCATCTATGTCCTCCCCGTCCAAGAAACGCAAGTTAGACCCCAGCTCGGACGATACCAACATTGCCATGGAAAACAACCATGGTATTGTGCCATTGGTCAAGCCCGAGCCAGCAGGTGTACCACAAATCAAGCCTGAACCAGCGACTGTACCAGAAGTCAAACCTGAGCCAGCGGGCCTTGCCATAAAAGACGAGCCTACCGCAGCGGAGAATGAGGGTTTCATCTTTGATTCAAAGGGACAACTGTCAACCTCACAAGCCCCGGTGCTCGATGAGGGCACGATGTTTCAAGACTTCCTTCAAGCTGGGGCTTTCCAACTTGAAGAACCACAAGAGCAACTTTGGAACACGGAGGAAACCGATCAGAAGCGAGAACTCAGACGAGGAACTGTGCAGGAGAGCATCCTCATCACTGATTGAGCATAACCCTAGTTCCATAAATGGGCATGAAGAAGACATCTCTGCAATTGAACTAGTTGCAAAGAGCCTATGGGGTATAGTATTTTTGTAACTAGTCATTATACTTTCTCCGGAGACTTACGTGTCTATGGCGTCGTCGCGGAATCTATCAGTGGTATTATCAAAGGGAGGAAGCACTTTTCTTGTTACATAGCCAGGGGACAATCAGTTCAATCATACTCTGCGGTAGCAGAATCATTCTTGATATCCATCTCAGGTAGCACATTCATGGTCGTGAAGTGTAGCTATATCTACAAAGTAAAGTACCCATAGCACAAAATTCCCTAGATGAGTGACAGGATTAGAGGGAGTTTGTGAATCCCGGACCGGAAGAACATATTCCCAACTAAACGCCCGGCGGCAGTGAAGCGCCGGCAGTGACTAGCATTGACCGCCCGTAACAGTCAAACATCTCCCTTAGCCATCTTATACCAACCTGCTGAACCACCTCACCGTTGCTGCCTTCAAACCAACACATATATACATGGCTTTCAATATGACGAGGCTAAAGGCTAAGGGCGTTCTTAGCCCCTGGCACTACCTACTTCCATGGTGTCCTCTCCCCCAGAAAGCCCAGATTAACTAACCGTCTTCTTCTCCAGCTGGCCCCACTATCAATGTGCAATCGCCCATTTCGCTCCTCCCCTCCGGCTACACCATCCGCCAAGTTTGGCGAAATTGCCTCTGGAAGCGAAGAACCTCCTCGGTCTCGCGCAACCGGTCGACCTAACTCTGACCGGACTATTTCGAAGCATTGTCTCGGTGCCAAGGAGAATCCGCAGAAGCGCAAGTTTGGCGAAATGGATCGATGGATATCTCTTTTCTCCACTAGTTTCATTGGCTCTTTGGGTGACTGTACGGGAGGGGGTTTAGGGAGGGTTTTAGCTAATTGTGGATATCGGTAAATTGAGATATCTCTCAAACTCGTAAGATACTGCGAGTTCAGGAATCCCCTGTACTTGCCAGTTGTTGCCCGCTAAAATCCGATGCCGTTATTTTATAACTACTGTCTATTCTGCGTCTGTACAAAGTAAAATTTCTGGAGGTTGTACTTTGATCTAGGCTGAGTCTTGGACCACATGGTACGATTGCCCAGCTGAAAAACCTTCCCCTAAACTCCCCCACCTTCGGATTAGAGTCGGTGATCTTTGAAAATCAGACATTTCGAGAAATTCAGGGGGGGTCTGTGGGTTCCGAGATTAGGGTACTGTAAGTGGGAAATAGTCCAGTGATTGTCTGAGAGAGATATTTTGCCGTGCTTCTATGACGAGATTTTCTAGCATCTGTTGAGATGTCTTTGGAAGGGATAGATTGGTGCGATATTGGTTGGAAGAGCTTGGAGTTGGAACAGTGGAAACAGGGGATGGGATTCAATAGCGCTGAAACGTGCGTCCGGTGTTCGTGCTGGCGTCCATCAACTAGGTCATATGCGCTGCTGGCTATTTGTGTGATTTATGAGTACAATGGAGATAGCTCATGGGTATTGAGAGTTCTATTGTCGATATCATGCATGCCTTCTAAGATTCGATACTAGGTCTAGAAGTATTCAAAGCCAATGAGCCGTGCTATTGTCTGACTACAATGCACACCAGATTACTTTTGAATGTCACGGAAACCTGGAGATATTGGGGGTCTATCATGGACGAAAGTCCCCTATCTCCTATAATGATTCCCAATATATGCGGTAAGCCGGAAATATACAGTATGCCCGCCCATCTATTGTCCAGGTTCCCAACTACCAGAGACAGACTCTGTGATATGCCAAGTGTAATCTACCCTTCTGCACGTTCGCATGTGCTCAATCGGCCAGGCGTGGCAGGATTGCCGCGCGCATGAACTCTTCGAAAAAATTGGGTGATCCTAGAGTTGGGACCAGGCAGCTATGGTGATTGCGCTGGATTTATGAATACCTAGATGAGCTAGATTCGAGTGTGCCGTGGATGCTCCCAATGATGATCCTTGACTGCCAGCACAGTTGATCGATCGTAGGTTGTTGCATTGGCTGCAAGGTTGTCAGTGTTTTTCTAGATTGCTTGCGGCTTCTGGAATACTCTTTATGCCATAAAAATGAGCCAAGAAGCTGCAGCGGCGACATAGGGGGCTTATCCACTGGCAGCTCCAGGTATTTCTTCAATTCGAGAAATGTAGGGGTTTCGCCTCACCTACACCTCGAGGTATACCTAAATAGTGAGAGTATCGAGGGTTCAATCTTACCTCGAAATTTGTGAATACTCCAGACTCAGGATCAACCAGATTTCAACCACCTACATGTGAATAAACCATGTTGATCGCCGGTGTGCGCCCTGCATGTATCAGATAATGGTCAAAACATTCATTGAGCCTAGACGCTTCGGTTATTTGTGAATGCTTGGTTGATAACGATTTGGTAATGCTCTTCAAGCTGGTGACTTCACGCCTAGAAGCTCGATCGGCATATCAAGGTGAATGAACAAACCCGTTGATCGCCCAGGGCTGTCTACAAAACCCCTGTGTAACTCGACTCCTTACGTAGCCAAGACTATCTTCCTTTCGCAATTACATCAATTGCTTTCGTCCGGACGGTGCTAGATGACTTCTTCAATCGCCTTCGCAGCTTGAAAAACAGCTACTGTTACTGGTAGAGCTACTGTACGTCGATAGCTGCAACCGAAGAGCTGTAAACGCCTGAAACCCAAAAGGTACGTACTCGAAACCCTAGTGACTGGACTTGTCTCCAGAAATTTCCCTCGTTTTGCATTCACTTTCGTTGCCTAGGGGTGGAAGGCATAGCAACATCCCAAGTATAGCTCGATTGATAGAGTGGTCGCTAGTGGCGTCTCTTGTTTTGGCGTACCGTAATCCTGCAGTTTTGCGATCTCAACCCCAGCACTCTACACCGCTTGCTCGTTCGCTAGAAATGACGAAGAAATATCGGGCAATCTTGCCCAATCCGGTCTTGACGTCTGCTGCTATTGGCTTTGGAACCATGCTGACTTATGCAGAACCAAATAGTTAGCACCACACTCGCATCTCCAGTCGTCATGGCTGGTCAAAAGACTCCGCGTCCGGCCAAGCGCCACTTGGTCCGCTGGAATGGTAAGTCTTCTTTCCTTGCTTTTGTAATGACGTCCCCCTTGCATTCTCCGTATGTATGTTCTTCAAGGCCGTCTCCATCCATGTACTCACCCTTGACCATGACATCCTCTTCCATATGGTACTGGACTTGATAGCCCTGCCTTCTCAATGCATCGTGCTACTTCCTCATTTCTCATACCTTTCACGACCATTATAGTCTCATCGTCGCTATGCGAACAAGCCTCTGCACTTTGGCGACATCATGCAATAAGAACAATCTGCTGACTCCGATTTAGATGATTTGGACAAAAAACTTCTGCTCACTATTCAATCTGTCTGTAATTCTGAGAATGTCAAGATTCCTTGGGACAAAGTTGCCGCAATCATGGGAGAACATATCAGCGATGGCGCCGTTATCCAGCATTTGGCTAAGCTTCGTCAGAGAATGGTCGCACAAAAGCTGGAGGTGCCTCCTCCTCTTCGACGTGGGGCTGGTGTAATCGTTTCGACCGCCTTTAGCGGTGGAGGTAGTGGTCGAAGCAAGTCAGCGCCATCGAAGACTGCTAAGTCAACACCGAAGAAAGGCCGATCTAACACTGCTAATGATAATGATGATGAGGAGGTTGAATACGATGTTGACGAGGCTTCGGACCCGGAGGAAGAATTTCGGCAAGCTCGCTCTAAGCGCTCCAAGCGTAATACAGAGGTCGGCCGTAATACAGTAATCAAGACAAAGGGGACAGATGAAGACTTCGATACACCTAGTAGGGCTGGGGATAAGCGAAAGGATAAGAGCTCAGCTTTTAAAGCGGAAAAGGGGGAAAAGAACACAGCTGGGAAGCAGAAAGATAAAGGTCTTATGGCAGATATGATTGCTGCTCAGACCATTTCAGGGGACCGTACTAAGTCAATCATCGACTACAATGAGGAGAAAGACGTTTCTGGCAATGATTATCAGGACAATAGCCAGAGTGAGGACAGCGGGCAGGAGTTCGATGGGGTGCAGCATGTTGCCTCGGGTGCGTCTTTTCTGTGCTTCGAGACAGATTCCGACACCGGAAAGGTGAAGCAGGACTTGAAGACTCCAAGTAAGATTGTTGTGCTTCCATTGCCAGGGCCCCAACAGCATACTGAGAATCACCCCGATACTCCAGATTATAGTGTCAGTCTCGAAACAGGATCTGGTATGACTGAAGATGTAGTTGAGCCCGATATCAAGTCGGACGCGGGATCGAACCACAATGTCATCTCAGGTCTTCCAATCATTAATGCGTCGTTCGATGAAGAAGCCTTGGAAACGGCACCCGGGCTGACCTACAACAACAACAGCGGCTCTGGCATGTTCGGTCTCTTTGGCATGGATGCGACTGCCGATACGAACCTGATCGACGCATCTTTTTTCCACCACAATGTAGACCCGGATTACACCCTGAATCAAGGTTTAGGCTCCACTGATTTTACCTATCCGTTTGGCGGCCAAGATTGGACTGCTGGCTCAAAGAACGCATCAGCATCAACGTCTCAATATGTCGACACAGGCAGTGGTAACTACATGTATGGCAATCAGGAGCGAAGCATTCTTCCTGAAACTCCCCTGAACGCCTTCAGCCCTTCATCAATCGCAACTCAATCATTCGATACTTCAAGGTTGAGAACTTGGTCATTCGGAATTCCAGGATTCGGTACTTCAGAAACGGCTTCCAGCTATAATTTTCCCGTTTTTGAAGACAACCAGGGACTTGGACAATATAGCACCGACAACAACAAGGATATACGATTCACTCCGGCTAATCCTTCCTTCTCAGCGCCTCCGCGGCCTTCGGTGGTTACTCGGCAAGCGAATCAGCCAAGCGTCTCCAGTGAACCGTTCTCAGCCACCTCCTCGAACAACAACCCAACCCCAACTGTTGTCCCAGCGGGCGACGCAAATGCCATGCCGGCTCTTGATTTCGGTGGGCCGTTCTTTGGCGCAGAGCTTGATGATCCGCTAACGAGTCCAATGGACCTTGATGCTCTTGATAGAGAGTGGGACGGAGCTTATGAAGATCATCGGAATGCGTGAACGACCCCATACGGTCCGAAGTCTGCTTGCCAAATTGATCTTTCAACATTCGTGGTTCAGGACGGTCTTGTGCATTGAGGTACTATCAACGCCTTCAAGTCTAGAGCCACCATTGGTTTTACCTATATGGTACGAGCTTCTTATTGGTCTAAGGGGACAATGGATCCGACAATTTTCGTGGACGTGAATCTGGACAGGGGCTTTTGGAGACTCCTTCAACGCAAAGAACTTATTCTCTTGCTCATGAAGGTCTTTCCAAAGTTTCGTCATAGTTCTTACGTACCTTTCAATTCTCTCTTATTGCTCTTATGGTGGTTCGGTAGCAGGGATCTCACATTCAGTGTTTGCGGTACCACCATAGCCCTGTCTTGCGCCACCACTGTATCTTTCGATTCATGGCGTGTTCTAAGCAAGCTTCAGAGCACACCTTTTTTCCAATCACGTTGTGCAATACACCATATTCCTTTTCGAGCATTCAACACGTAAGCTCGTCCGCTCCTCTCTGTTGGAACTTTCGGATGGCATAGAGCTATCCCAAACTCGACAGCCACCTTCGGTAGGGTTTTACTTGTGGGGAGCCTCACTTAGATAGACTGAAATTCAAGCATGTTTCTCAACGATTGGCTTCGGACATGCTGTTCTGGTTCAGACTTAGTTGCTTACCACGCAATCCATATCAGTGCAGTGACCAAGCTCGTTGCCTCGAAGGTGGTTGGCTCATGCAGTTGCAGCTATACGTCACACTCAGCCGCTTCGGGTCTTTCGCATCAGCTGCGTAAGACTATATAAGGTCGGGTTATATATTTCAGTACTTACCTTGTCTGAACTTTGATTTTGCGGTCGTTGCTGTCATTCAAGTGTGAAGTCCTGTCCATGATTGTTAAGGACACCAACCTGATTCTGAGCTTTTGAGAACAGCAGTACCTCTCAAGCAATACCTCTCAAGCACCAGATCCTTGGGTCAGTCGCTCCAAGGCTATTTGTGATGGAGGGTCTGAAGAGAAGGAAGGGAAGAACATTGACATTGGGGTGGAAGTAAACGACGATGGTGCTAAAGAGGTAATCTCACACTAGCGAACGCCGCGACGATGATGTGCTGCCTCGTATGTAAACGTGGGGTATTGGACGCTTCAAGAGCTTAAAAGCATTTGCTTACGTGTTTGAACATAGTATCATCTCTTACGCACGTGCGAGCTTTCGGAAAGACGTGGTTGGTTCTCATGAGCCCTGAACAGATTTCTCGAAGCGAGGCAGGAGCCCTAAGAGCCTAGCGAGAAATGCATTGGACTGTTGAAGTGCGATATACAAACTTGTGGGGTAAAGCTCACGTTAACTTGTTCATGTTCTGCGTGAGATTCCAGGAGTGGTGGGACCCAGCCAGCTTATACTGGGGTTACTTTTCCATAGTATATCTGACTTTTGAAGGACGCTTGGCGATGCAGAGCTTCATTCCAAACGATACTACAGTTCAACTGATAGACACTGATCTGATCCTGAGCGAGCGGGCTAACAGATTATCTTTACTTCATATTTGTCTGCCTAACTGTGATATACTTTCTTTGACTCAAGAACGTGAAGCAGAAGCTGCAGGTCTTCACTACCCTAGTGTTAGAGACCCTACGTCGATCGTGAATTCAAAGCAATAGATTATGACGCAAGACTGGGGATTCAATGTGGCATGAAATTTCACCTTCAGATGGTCTATAGGAAAGGTTGTGAGTCAGTATCATCTCATCGTCAGATGTGTTTGAAGTTGCGTTACAACCACTTCCCGTTTCCCCCTAGAATGTAGTAGCAAATCTTGTATCTATAGCTAGTATAGTCATGCTCTAACGATGGTTTATAGACGATGACTGTGTAGAGCCAAGATGAGTTGAGGTTGAGGAAGAGCTGGAGACGGTTGTCCGGAAACTGCCGGCGCTAATATTCTAGATCGAGCGGAATTACTTTCGACCAGAGATTCTCGAATTTTCCTAGCGTTGATATTTTAGATACTCCACGATATTTTCTCTGTTACCATACATATTACAGCACCTCTTTTCTCAGACTTCTGACATCGTCCTGTACATCAAACGTATCGTCCAATCTACGCAAACATGCAGCGGGCTTTAGCATCGAGGACTCGGGCCTCACTTCTGCCCTCAACATCCACATACTCTGGGTCTTTGTCAAGGCTACGACCTGCCACAGTGGCCGCAACTAGTATACAGCAGCAGAGATTCGCACACAAGGTAAGCTCCATTGTTACAGGGAATTGAGCCTTCTCTTGCTCCTCGTTGGAGCTTATCCGCGAAGCGAGCTCGTTGTATTCCGGTCCTACTCTGACAATTTAACATAGGATCTTAAATTCGGCGTAGAAGCTAGGGCTTCATTACTCAAAGGTGTCGACACTCTTTCGAAAGCTGTAGCGACAACTCTGGGACCGAAAGGCCGAAATGTTTTGATTGAATCAAGCTATGGTTCACCCAAAATAACCAAAGGTTTGTTCTTTTGGGAAAGCGCCAGATATAGCGCACAAATGCTAAAATGCCGTTCCAGATGGTGTCACTGTAGCCAAGGCCATTACTCTGCAAGATAAATTCGAAAATCTAGGTGCTCGTCTCCTCCAAGATGTTGCCTCAAAGACAAACGAAGTTGCCGGTGACGGAACGACAACCGCTACAGTGCTCGCCCGCTCTATCTTTTCAGAAACCGTCAAAAATGTTGCTGCTGGATGCAATCCTATGGACCTGAGAAGAGGTACACAAGCTGCTGTGGATGCGGTGGTAGAATACCTTAAGAAGAACAAGCGGGATATCACAACGGGTGAAGAGATTGCACAAGTAGCTACAATTAGCGCAAATGGCGATACACATGTCGGCAAGCTCATATCGAACGCAATGGAGAAAGTTGGAAAGGAGGGTGTAATTACCGTGAAGGAGGGCAAAACGATCGAGGATGAGTTGGAAGTTACGGAGGGAATGAGATTTGATCGTGGGTTCACTTCAGCATACTTCATCACGGATACCAAGGCGCAGAAGGTCGAATTTGAAAAGCCCTTGATCCTTCTATCAGAGAAGAAGATATCTGCTGTTCAGGATATTATACCAGCGCTCGAAGCCTCTACGCAAATGCGTCGCCCACTCGTCATCATTGCCGAGGACATCGATGGGGAGGCACTAGCGGTCTGCATCCTCAACAAGCTACGCGGTCAACTTCAGGTCGCAGCAGTCAAGGCTCCTGGGTTTGGGGACAACCGTAAATCCATCCTTGGCGATCTTGGTATACTCACCAACGCAACCGTCTTCACTGACGAGCTCGACATTAAGCTTGAGAAAGCTACTCCAGAAATGCTTGGCTCGACTGGATCCATCACAATCACTAAAGAGGATACCATCATACTCAACGGAGAGGGTAGTAAGGATGCCATCGCCCAGAGATGCGAACAGATCCGCGGTGTAATGAACGACCCGTCAACATCAGACTACGAGAAGGAAAAGCTCCAAGAGCGTCTAGCAAAATTGTCTGGGGGCGTCGCTGTAATCAAGGTTGGAGGGGCATCAGAAATTGAGGTCGGCGAGAAAAAGGACCGTGTGGTTGACGCTTTGAACGCAACACGCGCCGCCGTCGAGGAAGGTATTCTGCCTGGCGGTGGTACCGCTTTGTTGAAGGCTGCAGCAAATGCACTAGGCACCGTCAAGCCATCAAACTTCGATCAACAGCTCGGTGTAAGCATAATCAAGAGCGCAATTACCAAGCCTGCTAGAACCATTATCGAGAACGCTGGGACCGAAGGAAGTGTTGTGGTTGGCAAGCTCATGGACGATTTTGGATCAGACTTTAACAAAGGATTCGACAGCGCCAAGGGCGATTACGTCGACATGATCGCCTCTGGTATCGTCGATCCCTTCAAGGTTGTTCGTACTGCCCTCGTCGATGCCAGCGGTGTCGCGTCACTACTCGGTACTACTGAAGTTGTCATTGCTGAGGCTCCTGAGGAGAAAGGCCCGCCAGCAGCAGGTGGAATGGGTGGTGGTATGGGAGGCATGGGCGGGATGGGTGGTGGCGGAATGTTCTAAGCCTGATACCATTCTCCTTCCAGCGCTTACATATTTTTCACCCATTCACGAGCACTTGTCCTCTCGTCCCTTCATATCTCTCCACTCAAGTCGCTCAGATCCCTTTGTGTCTTGATTTTCTTATAGCATTTTCAAAAGCGACTACCTACCTTGTAACAACACACTTGTACAAACCAGATACCTAGGAATAATACAATACAGATTGGCGATCAAGCGCAAACAGCATGCTCTGCGACTTGAGTGAAATTTATTCTTCATTCTGTGGTGGGGTTACAATCACTATCGTTGCGACGCTAAATAAACAAGCTTCCCCCACCAAGCGACGCATCAAACCTTCGTACCACTTCCTCTTCTGACTCGCATCAACAAAGAATCCTAAGCGAACTATCTGGTCACCCCTAACAGTATCTCCTTGTCAACTCGCATCGTCTGGTACGGTTTTTGACTTCGTCTTCCGCCCTAGGGACACCGAGTCCTCAAGCTTTCCATCCTTGTCACTGCGCTAGGCTGCCCACATCGTTTACCTATCACCTATCACGCTGACATTTCTTGGGAAGAGCAGTTCCTTTGACACTTTTCTCCTTCTCTTCTATCGGGTTGCTTTCCCGCGGTCATGGTAGGCACCGCCTTTTCTCATGCCTATCTCATTGGCCGCTCGCACGTGCCTCTGCTGACATCCCTCGAAGAGTAGTAAAACTGGGTACGAAATTTTCCTATCTACACACCGAGCTCTAACATCGGTCGCTGTGGTCAGTTTTCAGTACACCAGAGGACTAGGCTAATGTATCGCCATCCCACAGAGCCGCCGTTGCGCCCGAGTGCGTCACGGAGTACGAGGAGCTCAAACTCGGCAAGAAAACCAAATACATCATATACAAGCTCTCAGACGACTACAAACAAATCGTTGTAGAAGACAAATCGACAGATGGGAACTGGGAATCGTTCCAGAACAAGCTCCTCAACGCCAAAGCCAGCCACAAAGGCAAGGAAGGTAAAGGGCCTCGATATGCGGTCTATGACTTTGAATATGAGCTTCCTGGTGGGGAAGGGACGAGGTTAGCGGAGGTCATACTATTCATATCCGATAGCGCTAACACAGCTGTAGGAACAAGATCGTATTTATCTCATGGTCACCAGATGAAGGCACGCTCATTGGTGTATGCGTTCCGTTTCCCTAATATATATTTCAAGGAGATCGGCTGATTATGCAATAATATAGCCTCGTATGACATATGCCTCGTCGAAAGAAGCCCTGAAGACGGCACTTGTCGGCATCGCCGCTGAAGTACAAGCCAACCGAGACGACGAAATCGAGTACGAAACTATCCTAAAGGATATAACTAAAGGAAAGCGCTGAGATGAAGTTTGAGTGCTGGCTTTCGTTCGGGATGAGGTCCACCCTCTGAGCACACAGTTATTGAAGTCTTGACCTGGCGAACTACGAGTAGGATTGGTCGGGTGGAATGTGTTACATAGACTCGAGTTCTTTATCATCAATCTCGGAAAAATTTTGACACGCAAGTTTTCGAGTGGCACCGTTGCTGGCTCTGACCCTGTGAACTTGAACGTTCTCGAAATGCATCAGTCAGTTGCGAAAGTCGTGATGCCTTTTTCATAAAAGAGAAAACATTACGAGAAATCGAGATGTCCCGGTGGGTGGCCATAAATGAAAGCGACCCTTTGGTGATTTTTAATACTGGACCATCTCAGAATGTGTACGCTACTGCTCAAACTTCAAGTCCACTCCCACCACCAACCTCCCACGCCTATCCAGCCCCCCTTTCCCTCCAGGCCCCCCTAAACGCCTCGAATACCTCCCCCGCCTTCCCCTCATCCCGCAACCTCTGCACCAAAAATCCCCTCAAATCCCCCCAAAACTCCTCCGTCCCCAGCACCTCCTCCCCACTCGGCCCCTGCGCCACCGGCGGTGTATCAACCTCCATCTCCGTTGTGGGTTCCGACTTCTTAGAATCATCCGCGCCGCCGACACCACCAATAATCATAACGCTAAACTCCACGCCCTCGCCCCCAACCTCCAAGTCCCCAACAACATCCTTGACGCTCTTACTATCCGCACATGGCTTCTTCTGCCACAGCACCCTCACCTTGCCCACCCCCTCCAACCCCACCTCCCGCGCCACCGCATTTTTCAAGTCCAAGATACTGGTATCCAAACTCTGCTCCTGCAGCTTCATCTCCAGCGGGGGATTCCTCATCGACTTTAGCGTTATGGAAACGGTTTTTTGGGCGCCGGGGGCGGGTTTTTGGGAGGCGCGGGTCATGGGTTTGGACATGCGGGGGAGGGTGTAGGGGCCCTTTGGGGTGAAGGTTTTGGGGTCGGAGATGTGGTCGGCGGGGAGTTTGAGGGGGCGGGCGTCGAGGGTGGAGAGGAAGGATTTGGCGAAGGAGAGTTCGGTCATTTTTGCGGTTTTTTGGGGGGGTGTTGAGGGGGATGGGTGTTGAGGGCTGAGGTGGGTTGGAGCGGAGGGTTTGGGGGATATCAAGGGTTGTTAAAGTTGGTTTGGGCCTTGAGCGGTAGGGCTGGTTATCTGATTGCGCTAGGGTTTAAAGGCGCTGTTTTAATTTTGACGTCGAGGGTCAAAGTTGTGCATCGTTGCTGAGTCTCTGTGACAGATGCAACTCGAAACCTATGTTACTGGACCATTAGGTGCACTAAAAACAAATAAGTTCTACACAATTGCTACCTATTTTATTTGAATTTTAAAAGTACCAGTTGTTTCTGAGATGAGTGGAAAGATTGGCCTTGGAAGCTTTGATTGGCAGGTAGCCACCAGGAGGAGAACTTCATCTTGCTGGTGCCAGACGTAGACAGGTCGATAACGTGTTAAAAGTATACAGGTCTGATCTATATTATACTTTTCACCACTCCCATTCTTTGTGCAAACTCAGAGGTCTCTAATATTATTCTCGACCTCTTTCTAAAAACCAGTCC
>JAABUW010002206.1_pt1 | contig 30190 bp, 62 predicted proteins | sample 5560081 | NCBI WGS metagenome assembly JAABUW01 (sample SAMN10711882, study PRJNA513363) | rock metagenome | isolation source: Antarctica rocks | place: Antarctica: Victoria Land, Knobhead sud | reverse complement strand
AGTCCGGGGCATCAACGGCTCGGCGCGATGGGCATCGAATGCAGCTGGAAGCCATCCTGTGCTGCGCAGCATCTCTTGACGCAACTTGCAGAGGCAGAGGCAGAGGCAAAAACAAGGCGGTGCTATCCTGCAAAGCAAATCATCATATTTGAGCTGATGGACCTGCTGGAGGACGATCTGGTCGTCGGGCGGCGGCAGGTAGGCGCAGGTGGACACCAAGTACAGGCAGCTGCGCGTGTAGTTGGCCTCGTCCACATACTGCACCAGCAACGGCATCTGCTCCACCTGTGTGGGCCATCCGGTGTTCCTTTCAGTACGATGAGGACACAGCAGTTGGCGCCGCGACAATTAATTTTCTTGGCCTCGTCCACACCCTGCTCCAGCGACGGCAGCTGTTGCACCTGTGTTGGTGCCGGAAGTGGGAAACCCTCAAGTGGACAAGACGCGAAGGATGTGCCACATGTCGCGAGATGGCATGCCGAATCTTGGCCGTCCATGCACCTCCGGCCCACGCATCGAAATGCGACCCTTGCATGGCGCAAGCCTGTCTCGAATCAAGGCGTGGCTTCCCATGCGGTCGTCCGTCCTAGCGTGCAGCCCATGCAGACGCGCCCGCCCCTGGCGCACGGCTGCAGCGGGGTCGCGCCTGCAAAACCCTCGGGCGCTGTGGAAACCCTCACCTCTAGCAACAGGTCCACGGCCTCCGGCTCGGCGTTGTGCGCCATGTGGAAGGGCACGATCTGGTGGATCAGCGTCAGCAGGTCCTCTGTCGGCGCGTCCGACTCCAGCCGCTCCTGCCACTCCGACCCGATCTCGCCCGCGATATGCCTGGCGCAGAGCAGGAAGCAAGGTTTGATAACGAAGTGCTTTAAAGCCAGTGGAGGGTCCTGCCTGTTGGCATGCGGAGCAAGAGAATGGCCTCGACACAACAGAGCAGCAGCTTGCGTCATGTTTAAACCGCTACAGGTCATGAGGGACAAGACCTTTCAGCATGCCATTGGACACGTGCCGCAGCCGAGGTGGCAGGACGTTTCCTCACCTGACGTACTCGTGACCCCAGGCGCTGACCTGGTCGGGGCTGCCCGCTAGCCGGAAGCGCAGGCTCTCTCGCGCGCCCTCTGCCCCGGAGTTCATGGCCAGCACCGACAGCACATCGGCGAGCGCCGAACGGTTGGCGCCCTCTGGCATGCCCTCGAAGGTCGCCTTCAGCCCCGCGTAGTGCTGCCGCAGGAACTTCAGCGGCTTGGGCACGGACGTCATGGACGTCGTCGCGGATTTGATCTCCGAGGCAATGGCCTGCGGGTGCAACAAGCGGGTGCATTCGGCATGCTGCGCGACTGTGCATATCAGCTTGGTGTCCAGCTCAGTTGCATCTCAGTTGCATCAGAATTGATTCAATTGGTAAACAAGAAGTGACAACACAGGCTATGTGCTGCTCTGCGGCAGCACCTGCAGGGCGTTGGCCTGGATGCCGGGCTCGACGTCCTTGGTACGCTCAACCATCAGGTCAAGGTTGTCCTTAAGGGCCTGATCCTCATCGGACAGCTCGTCCTTCTCATCGAGCTTGCTCTTTTTGGGCTTCTTCGCGGCGGCCCCATCCTCCTTGGGCTGCTCCACCTTCTTGTCTGCCTCCTTGTCTGCCTCGACCATGCTGCGATGCGGCTCCCGGCCCTGCCTAGGAGGCAATGACCAGTTGGGAGCTGCCAGTCAAGTTGTCTGCACTTGTTGTGAACTGGCTACGAGAGGCAAGGCTGGCCTTCAGGCCCTTGTCATCAAACAGCTTTCGAGGAAAGTTCACATGCACGGACAGCTTGACGGCTGTGCCAGTGGTATTAAATTGCACTTCTAGACATGCCCGAAGTTTCAAGCATGCACAAAACGTCTTGAAGTCACGGTGAGCGCGCAGAAAGTGTCGAGAACGCCCCAGGGGGAGTGAGAAGACTACGTGAAGCGGAAGTCGGAGAAGCAGAGGAAGAAGCTGAGCGAATTGCTTCGTGATGCTGAGCTGTCGACAGCTCCGCACAATTTCGGATGTGTTGTTAGCTGGCGCAAGTCAGGTGAGGTGCAGCTGTTGATCTGGCTCAAGCTTGCGGCACTTGTGCTGCACTGTCGCTGTCAGTTAGTCTGCGGCCGTCCTGCAAGCTCCGCTTGCGTTCAGGCACGCAGCACAAGACGCGCGCGCAGTACGTTGACCGGAAAACCCCTGCTATAGGAGTGTCACGCTTCCTGACTGGAGATCCGGCTGTAATGAAGTTCGAGCCCGTGTCCCGCTGGGCTTTGCACATCAGCCTGGTGCAGCAGGCGCGTGAGCTCACAGCTGCTGTCGGAACCCTCACAACCAAGGCCTGCCTGCCCGCAGCTGCCGCGCTGCTGGAGAGCGTTGCCGGTGAGGCTGTTGCTGCCAACTGCTCGAATGTCTCGTGTGTTGCATTGCGTACTGTGTCAAGTTATTGGAAGTTTCCAGGACAGGTCCTGCTCGGCACCACATGCCGATGTGCACAACGTGCAGTACGGCACAGCAGTGACCCTTCCCTTGCGTGACAGGCACGGTCCTGCCGGCCACAACGGAAGTGCCTGATGCGCTGGCGGAGATCGCGGAGCTCGTCCTCGAGGTTCGTCCGACGCACTGGCAAGCACGGAGAGGCGTTTGGCGGCAGCGATAGAAGTTCCTGCAGAGGCAAACCCGCTAATTTGGAGGTGGCGACAGACTTCCCTGCAGGTCCAACATCCTGTGTTGTGACTGCTGGTTGAATGCTGAATCGCAGGACGTTGACAAGCCTTCCCACGTGTGGCCTTGCGGCTGGTCAGCGGAGGGCCGCCATGTGCTGGACATGCTGAGGGAAGCCGTATTTCCGGGCGCGCACAGTGATGTGTGGTACAATGCCACGCTCATGAAGCTCGTGTGCTGCACCTCCCTGCAGCAGGTGGGCGTAATTGCCATCAATCCTACTGTTGGCTTGGCGGTATGTAGCAGATGAGACAATAGTGGTGCTGTTCTGGACAGACACTCGTGCAGTTACCGCTACACCATGTGAGCCTGACGGGCCCCGCAAGAGTCCTTCATAACGGATGTGTCATTTATCGTGCATGCAGGCAGCAGCAGTGTGCCGCATCTGCGACCAACTGCTGCAGGATGTCATCTGTGACAGCAGCAACTGCGTCTCGCTGCTGCTGCTGGCGAAAGAACAGCCGTGGGGATCGCTGGAGAGTAGGTGCCTGCATGTGGCGCTGGACGCTCCTCTGGAGCTCGGCCCCGAGCTTCAGTTGCTGCCGCAGGACGACCTGATGCAGATTCTGAGTAGCGACCACCTGAAGGTGGGCAGGCAGGGCGCGCGATTGTACAGTCTGGGCTGCATCACTTCGTCGTGCAGCAAGCCAACATGCGGTCGGCATGGTTCCCAAATCTGCAAGCTAACGGGTGTCAGCCTCGTTTTGGCTGCAGGTGGACTCGGAAATTGAGGCCTGGAACATTCTGACCCAGTGGCTGGCCTGTCACACGGCGACGCAAGCCGCCGACATGGCCACCTACCTCAGTGAGCTTCCCTCAGGCCAGACAAACCGTGCTCCTGCAGCGCTCGTGTGCTGTGGGTTCCCCCCAATGATGATGACAAATGCAAGTTCCTTTCGCGACATGTGTCATCAGCCATCCGCCATTTACTGATGGCTGCGCCCTGCATTTTCAGCGCGCGTCGTGCGCATCCTACACCTAAGCCGGGACGAGCTGCACGCACTGGACATCCACCCAGCGGTGTGTCATCTGCTTCTGTGCATGCGTATGAATGCAGAGTGTCCCATCAGTGGTCCTAACCAGGGCTCTTGTTCAAGCAACTCACAGTCAACTGGCTGGTTTCATTGATTGCGCGGGTGTTCAATGCCGCCATGACGCTGGCTGCAGGTCAGGGCATGCCCGCTCAGCAGCGGCCTTGTCGCCGCGGCCTTCCTGCACGTCTCGGGCCACGGCGCCAGCTTCTGCCGGCAGCTGTGCTCGGCGGCGCAGTATGCTCAGCTGGTCGCGGCGCCGCCGCGCCTGTGCCTGCGCGAGGCGCTGGAGCCTGTGACGCCGCAGCAGCTCTGCAGGGCCGCCGCAGCGGCGACGCCGGTGACCGCGTCACTCGGCAGCGCGTCGCCGGAGTCAGTCGGCGGGGCCTCGTCACCGTGTGGCGCGCTCTTCGACGTGGTGCCCATGCAGCTGCAGTCTTCTCCAGAGGTATTACAACGTTAGTTTGCCGCTGCTTTCCTCTACTCTAATGAAACGTCGACAGCGACCGGCGCTCGCGTTGCTGAGTCCTGTCCTGCTCTCTGTGTGCAGGCGTCTGCGCAGCCACAGCCTGCCATGACCCCCACAGACACGGAAATGCGGACGGCAGCAGACAAGTGGATGATGAGCGACGACGACTGGGAGGATGTGACCTTCGGAGACCTAGGAACGTGAGTGTGATCCTGTCTTTCATCCTGCACAAGACGAACAAACCTGCACAAACAGACCTGCACCCAGGAAAATGCCTTTCCCGAGGTGATCAATCTTGTGTGCAGGCTGCGGCGAGCCAAGAGGCCAAGAGTCATCTGACATATTGCCATGCAGCCTGGCCCGTTCAACCTGAACAAGGTTGTGACGGGTGGTGAGCCGGGCGTTGATTGGAGTTCATTGGTACCGGGCGGGGCGCTGACCCGCAATTTTGATGCTGATACCATCACCGCAGTTGGAGACATGACATGACACTTTCATTGCTTCTGGAATGACTGTCTCATCTTGGTTTGATTTTGCTTGTACAAGAATGCTTGGTGGGTGTTTCGCGTTGATTTATGACCAAGGCGTTGCTTGTGCTGGTTTCGGCGCGCCTTTGTTTGGACTTCCACTGTGCTGTGCAGTTCACTCGTGTGGAAAACCTGCAGAGCCGATTCGTTCATTCATTCAGCCCTGACATGCGGGTTATGTAGTTTCAGTCATGCTTGCCTGCCGGGGAGACATGCAGCAGGCCTGCCGCTCTGACTCTTGTTGCCGCCAGACACCATCATGCCGGCAGCTCGGCCAAGCTGCGAACGGAAATTGAATTGGCACGCCGCAGCCTGCCGATCTCACTTCACCCTGCTGCTCAAATCGACCCTGTTCAGACCCATCTGCAGCGAGATCTGGTGCTGCGGCCGGTATTGTCGCAGCTGCACGCCCGTCATTGCCAGCATGCGCTTGGAGGCGATGTACGCCTGGTCCGGCTGCATGCCGCTGTGGGCGGCCAGATCCTTTGCCGTCGTGTTCTTGGCCTGTTCACACACCACATGTAAGCTGAACGCTGCTTGAAGCAGAAGACCGATGAGGGACGATTGTGTGAACTCAGCTGCACCTTGCAGGACCCAACCGGGCTCTGGACGCCGCTGTGACTGACGGCATCATTCCCAGCGGCAGCAGGGCTGCTTGGGCATACAGATGCCCAACGGTGGACAAGACGGACATACCTTGAACAGAATACTGCAAATGCAAAACACACCTCAAAGTAGATGACCTCCTTGATGCCGGCCTGGATGAGCAGCTTGGCGCACTCGTTGCACGGAAACATGGTCACATATATTTTCTGCATTTATCGAGGGCTCCCTGTCAGCTGGCCTTTCAAAGTGTTGGTGAAGTCCTGCCCTCTATAAATCAGTTTGCACCAAAGGAACAAATGCAAAACATTCAATAGATTGCCGTCGGTGCTCACCGCTCCAGCCAGCGACGCCGTGTTTTTATTCAGCACAGCGTTCATCTCCGCATGGCACACGTAAGGGTACCTGCGCTCGGGTTCTGACCGTCAGATCATCAATTGCGGCAGCGTATCAGACGGGGCCAGTGCGGAAGTTCCGTCCAAGCCAATAGAAGCCTGATGAGTGTGCAAGGATGGGGCCAATTCAGCAGACACAGACATGTCGGATCTTATCAGACAAAGGTGCTGAGTGCGCAAGGAGCGAGTGCGCACTTGGTGGCCAGGATGTCTCCGTCGTGGGAGCACTTGGCCCACGGCAGGTCCGCGTCCGGGCAGCCGCGCGGGAAGCCGTTGTACCCGATGCCCAATATGATGTTGTCCTGGCTCACCAGCACGGCACCCACCTGCAGCCACCAGCGACTTGGGGTTTGGATTGGCTTCGGCGCTCACAACTCCGTCGGAAGCCAGGCTTGGAAGTTCACTGCAAGCGATGCGCACATGCGAGTATGCCGCAGCCGCTTGTTGGAATGAGAGCAGGCGCCATGCTGACCTGCTTGTTGGGATCCTTTGAACGCTGCGCGCTGAGGAAGGCCAGGGCGATGAAGTAGTCGTCCCATGACAGGTACCTGCACGAAAACATCATGTCATCGGAAAGACGTCTGGACACGGCAACCAACCACGCACTTTATGCCGCTTGTGGACGCTCGACAACGTTGTGACAGCATCTGTGATGCAATGCAATCGATGTGACTGATGATGCCTTCTCACTCTATACGTGGCAGGGGGTCGTAAGGGTCCCGCTTGGGCTGCTGCCGCTGCTGCCCTCCTTTCGCCGGTCCAATTTGCACTCTGCAGCTGCAATCGGCAGTGCCCGGCGCAGCGTTGCCGGCGTCTACGGCTGCAGCCCGGCTGCGAAACCACGCGGCCGTCAGGCCCGCGGCCGCCAGCGCTGACAGGCCGGCGGTGGCAGCCAGCTTGCCGAGCGACGCATGTTCCTCAGTCATGCCTGCTCTGCCGCAACGGCAGCGCGACGGCAGTGCCTGGGAGGCTTGACAATGGGCGCCCTCGAGGTGCCTGGCTGCAGTTACGCCAGCAAACAGCAATTCAAAGAACAGCAGATAAAGTTTGGGTTCAATGCTTACGGGATGCCTTCAAAACACCTCAGATTCGCTTCGATGTCCTGTCCCAGTTCGGCCGTGGGACAGCACGCAAGTGCAGCACAATGTCAGTGATGATCGGGAGGTTTCGTGCAAGGATACTCTGTCCAATGAATGCTGCACATATTCAAGTGAGGCTGCTTGCCAAGTTCCCAAGTTCAAACCTAGAGATCTTCATAATAGGCGATTCTCAGATCAGATCCAACACGTTGCTCGTCGTGCCACCAGTAGCTTGAGCACAAATGGCTGCACATGCATGTTGGATGATGAATCAGGCGTGACCACTGCTGATGGGTCGATTGGGTTGGACCCTCGCTGCTGCTCTTCTTGGTGTCATGGCTCTGCTCGCCGCGCCGAATCCTGGGGGCGTTGTGAAGCTTCCTTCAATCCACATAAACGTGACAGATGCAGACGCAGCCAAGCAACACCTCTTAGGCTTCCTGAAGTACAGGACCATCTGCTCGCTGGACGCGGCAAATCATGTGTCGGTGGACGGCCAGGAGGCGTTCTCCCAGGCGCATGAGGTGGGTCTGGCACGGTTTGCACGGCCTTACTTCTATCTGCCAGAGCATCGTTCAGCTCATGTTGCAACCAACTTGGTCGTGGCCATGCATGAATTATTGTGGTGCATAAAATGGTGTCGAATGGCGCCTGTGTGCTGCGCGCAGCATCTGCGGCGGTCCTACCCTGCCATCTGGGAGCGGCTGCATGTCACTACGGTGCGTGCGGAACGGCAGAACGCACGTCTGAATGTCTACATTGGCATCGCCCAACTGGTGCATTGATTCAGCTTGTCGCATTTTGCTATAATGGCTGCTCTGGTGCTGTGTTTGCAGCGTGCTTCCCACCCAACCTGCTCTGACAAGGTACTGACAAGGCCGGCAGGTGTCAAACTACAGCCTGCTGATCCTGTGGGAGGGCCGCGACGCGTCCTTGAAGCCCGCCGCGCTGCTCAGCCACCTGGATGTCGTGCCGGCGGATGAGGACCCGCAGGCAAGCAACAGAATTGCCACCGTGTCAACGCGAATCTTGTCATCTTGATGTTGTTGCCCAATGGAAGTGCGGGGCAGAGAACTGTCTGATCCCCCGCAGACCTCAAAGTGGACGCACCCGCCATTCGGCGGCGAAAGCGAGGCGGGATACATGTATGGGCGCGGCGCGCTGGACCTCAAGAACAATGTCATCGCCATTCTGCACGCCATGAACCAGCTGCTGCAGGAAGGGTAAGGAAGCTGGCGCTCGCGCCATGTCAGGAGCACGCACATGGCATCGTTTCTCGTCCACGCCTTGCTGCCACTTTGAAGCTCAGAGGAGTCTTTTTCGGAACCTCATATTCTGGCCAGCCCCTTCATTGCGCCGCCTGCTGCAGGTTCTGCCCTCGGCGCTCCCTGTATGTGGCGATCGGCCACGATGAGGAGGTGGGCGGCACCTACGGCGCTTCGGAGATTGTGGAGCACTTGCAATCCAAAAACGTTAAGCTCGAGTTCGTGCTGGACGAGGGCGGCGTGGTGATTGAAGACGGGATGCCGCCGCTGACGTCGACGCCAGTGGCGATCGTGGGCACGGCAGAAAAGGTGAAGCTGACGAATCACTTCTTATCAGTATTCGTATTCTTGTAAGACCAGGGTGGAAACCTATTATTGCCCGATGTCTGGTGGCGCTGGACCGGCTGCACCCAATGCATCACAGCACGAGGGCACACTACCGCGCTTCTGTTGCCGGCGGCAGGACTCTGAAAGCTGTGCTGCCCCGCAGGACTACAGCGTTATCCAGGTGAAGGCCGCGACGCCTGGCGGCCATGCTGCAATGCCCCCAGTCGACGGCAGCTCGGTGAGTGGCCAGACGCTTTCTTGGAGCTGTTGCTGTGCTCTGCTTGGCGCTGCAGTGACCAGAAGTATCAATGCCACAAAGCAGTTGAAGCTCTAAAACATGACAGCCGATCAACAGTGCCGCACACTCCTCTTCAGGTGGCAGCGATTCTGGCGCGCGTAATGACTGCCATTGACAGAGCGCCTCCCCGGATCCACCTGCAGGCGCGCTGCAACAGCTGTGTGACTGCTGACTTTCAGGCCTTGGCCGCTGTGCTGTCAAGTTGCGAGTCCTAGTCGTTGTGGCTGCAGCCCCCCGTAACGGACTTTCTGCTGGCACTGGCGGATGCTGCGCCAGTGCGCATCCTCGGCTGGCTGCTGCGGCAATGTAAGAACAGGTATTGCGACGCTGTGACACTTTCCATGTCACACGCCACATTGTAGATGGGTTCACTGTGCGATGCAAGCGTCTGCTGTGATGCAAGCAGCTGTCTCCGTTCCATTGTTACCGCGCTTGAAAAGCGCATGTGCTCGTCTCAGGGTGATCGGCGCCCTGCTGGGACGCCTGCTGGCCTTTCAGCCGGACACGGCGGCGCTGGTCCGCACGACCGCAGCCATGACGGTGCTCAGCGCCGGCACAGCGCACAATGTGCTGCCGCAGACCGGCAACCTGACCATCAACTTCAGACACTTGCCAGGTCAGAGACTGGATGAAATCAGTGTCCATCATCCGTTCCGCTCTGTGTCACCATCCATGGCTGGCGCCCGCGATGCTGGGCACATGTGTTGTTCCATAGACTTTTCGGCAGATCCGTCAAGCGTCTGACGGATTTTTTCTGTGCTGTGTCTGCAGGGCATTCCGCGGAGCAGGTCATGGAGTATGTGCGGAGCAAGGTGCCCGTAAAAGACCGCGACAGGGCAACGGTCGTGCGCCTGGACAAGCGGCAGGCGTCGTCGCATATTTCGTCATCTGACGGCCCGCACTTCCGCCTCATATCCCGCGTCATCCAGGAGACGATGGGAGGGCCGCAGGCAAGTACTATGTCTGATGCCGCCGTGATCGACTTCTTGCTGTCTGTTGCTTTCATCTACTCAATCATTGTTTCTCGACACTGTGTTCAAGACCATCTCTCATCATGTGCATCCTGTGCAGGGAATTATTGTGGCGCCGTACCTCGTCGTGGGTAAGCCAAGCAAGACAATTCCTGCGTTTCTGCCTGCTTTTTGGAGGAATTCTCATACTGCCGCCATGTGCATGGCGTTGCTCCTGTGTGTGCAGGTGGCACCGATTCCAAGCTCTATGCACCGTTGACGGACAACATCTACAGGTTCGAGCCCATAGGGGTCAGCAGGAAGGCCAAGGATCTGACGCGCATCCACGGCACGGATGAGCGCATCCATGAGGACGCCTTCATTCGACAGATTCGATTCTTCCTGCATTTCATCAGGTCGTCGTGTAGTGGAACTCTGTCGTAGGCGCACTCCTGACTGCGGCTGCCGCCATGCATTGTGAGCACTCCTCGGCATATCATTTGAGAGCCCGGAGCATTGCCGAGGCGGCTGGACTTGCCGAGCTTTTCATTGAAGAGACAGCTGATTCCTGTCTTAGTGTCGTTCTTGCAAGAGTGTCTAAATCCCTATCTTTGATTGTTCCTGTAAACATTCGCTGTTTGACTCTGGTGTACATATGTAGAGTAAGCCATCAAACGAAACCTGCATCATTCAGCACCCTGTCCGCTCTTAGTCCAGAGGAACCTATCCTGCAGACTCCCTCAAGTCTTCAAGCCTCCATAATTGTGTCTCTGGAGGCAGAAGGGTACACAGCAGTCTGTTGCTGTGTACATCACTGCGCCGCGATCTGGGCGGCGAGGTTCCGCTGCGCTGTGTCGCTCAGCCTGTCCCGCAGCCGCCGCCGCGTCGCGATCTTGCCGGACCGCAGCGCCTCCTCGAACGCCGGCGACACCGCCGGCCGCTTGGCGCCGACCTCGTGCCTCGGCCGTGTGTCCCCAACTGGAGACGCGGCCGCGGGCTCCGCCGCAGCAGCGGCTGCTGCAGACACGCGTTCCATGCGCCCCACCGTCTCGCTGAGCCTTGCCCTGCACACAAGCCAGGGTTCTCCTGTCGTGTCAAGAGCAGGTACTCGACTGGCATTGAGGATATGGTGCCCACAACGGCCACGGTCACGCCTGTTGGGTGCTTGTTCACATGCCGAGGGCAGGAGGTGACATGCCATTCAAACACGTCATGCAAACCAAGCAGCAATGCAGATCCGGGCGCCGCGGCGGCGCCCAGCGCTCAGCACGCTGTGGCCATGGTTGGCGCCTTGCAGAGGCCCGCACTCGAGCTCCAGCATGTGGGGCAGTCGCTCAACCAGCTATGACCAGGGCGAGCGTCTGGCATGTGAAGAGTAGTTGTAAAGAATCAAAAAAAGTCTAACATAGAGCCGAATGGAAGATGCACCTGAGCTCCGGCATATGGGGCAGCGCGCTCGCGAGCTGCGCTTGCAGCTCGTGCGGCGTGGGCCGCAGCGGCGTGCCGGCAGCGTCGCCAAGCTCCCCGGCTGCAGCTTGGCACAGACTGCGCTGAGAGATGTTGGGCAGAAACAGCCGAACATTGCCGTTTTGCGTGCACCAAAGGCGGCAGCTGCACAGCGCTCTGGATCCGAGACCGAAACCAGGGAGATCCATCGTGCTGCTGGGTTTACTACTACAAAAGGCTGGGGTTGCCTGTCGCAGTACCTGGCAGCGGCAATGCCTCGGCAGGCGGCCTTGCTCCCTCCAGCAGCCGGTGAATGTCGTCGCAAATGCTGCCCGGCACTGCCTGCCTCCGCTGCAGCACCGCGCTGTGCTCCTCCTGCACCTGCAATTCGGCAGCAATGGCACTTGGCAGCTTGTTGAATTCGCGTTACGGCGGATGCTCTAGTGCATCCAGTCCACTCCATACTGTGTTACATGGCTGCCCTCCACCTCGGCACAGCGTCGTACCTGGGTCCGGAGCCGCGCCAGCTCGTTATCGGCCACCAGGGGCGGAAGCGATGCGGCAGCAGCGTCATCCGCCGCGCGGGTGCTCCTGCAGCAGTGCTGTGCTTCAGTGCTTCCTAGAGGTCTGTGCAATATGAGCGTGATGGAGCACCAACAGCTTGCACGCCTGAGTTTCCGAGTGCCTCACAGCGTTTGTCACCTGATGAGCTCTGCAGCGTTGCACAGTTTCACCTTTGCCACGAGGCGGTCCTGCAGTTGCAGTACTCGACGTGAGCGATTCATATTGATGCGTATCGCAGCCCTCCACGCATGGCAGCAATTGACATTGTTGCTGGAACTTACGCAAGCGCTCCGCAGCACCGCGGCGAGCTGCTCGCGGGCAGCTGGCTCCAGTGCCTGAGCACCCAACGTGTTGACAACGAGTAAGCGTCTCTGACCCACAAAGGACATGGCAATACTTTGAAAAGCATGAACAACAGCAAGATCACCTGTCCGTGTTTCGCTACCAGCTGCTGCACCGTCTGCTCGACCTTCCGGGAATCAGCCATCCTGCGCAGTCCGAAATTCCTCAACAGCGACACACCAAATTGGAGCCTGCGACGCTGTGACTGGCGTAAGTCACGAGGCTAGCCCCAAGGTATGGAGAGTCAGAATATCTTGCTGCCTTGTTTGTGCATGTGGCACAGGTTGTCATCTGCACATGCAGGATGCAGCTGCTGCTTGAAGATTCGCGCGAGTGGACGGTTTTCCGATCATTTGTCCTGAGAGTCCCTCGATGGAAGCTGCGGCGGCACTCCGGCCCCGGGCGTGAGCCTTTCCCCCCCTCCTGCCCCCCTGAACCTGCAGTACTCGAGCCAGGACCTGACGACGCTCTACCACTCGAGCCAGTCCTGACGACACTCTAGCGGTGGCGTAGGGCGCATCGAGCTGGGCTGGTTGCGGCCGGGCTCCTGAAGATTGGACAGGCCGACGCTGGTCTGAGACTGCGGACTTGACCGATCCCGCTAGCTGCAGCGTTTTAAAGGTCATTCCAAGCAGAGGACCTATCGCCTGTATACAGCTACGGGCCAAGTTGTCAGCACTGATGGTCGCTATGTGGATTTCTACGGCGTCGGCGCCGCCTAATGGTGGCCAGATTCTCCGACAGGGGCTGGCACGTCCAGGACCTCCCTCCACTTCTGCTTTGACACCTCCAGAGCGCTGAAGAAGACGCAGCCGCCTGCACGACGGTTGCCGCAATGCGGTCGAATAGCAAGCACAGGATACCACAGCAAGGTTTCCTGCTTGCCGATGTATATATATACACATACATGTATATACATATATATTGCCGACGTATATATATCCAGACAAACGCGAGGATCCAGGCAGGGAACAAACACGTTGGCATCGCATCGAGCAGAAATACACCGCACCTATCGAGATCCAGAGCACCCGCGGCTCCCAGCCCTGCAGAAACCGCAAGCGCAGAAGTGAAGCGTCTCAGCGATAACGGGGCCAATCGACGGCGCTGCAACTGGCAAAGGCAGCGCTGGCAGTGGCCCAAGCAATGACCATGCCTAGGTGCAAAACCCTGCAACCCACCTTGAAGAAGGTCTTCCAGCCCTCCTCCCGCCAGATCTTCACCGCGCAATCGCCGACGTGCTTGTAGGTGCCAGAGGACCCCTGAGTCATCAGCCGTGTCTTCAGCACATCGAAGGGCGTCGTCAGGATGCCGGTGACGGCGCCAGCCGCAGCACCTGTGGACATCACCAGCGGCGAAACTTTTGAGAAAGTTACTCCTGCTGTCGCGTCACATGTGGATGCGTATCGCCATGTGAAACCTGCACGAATTGCTGCAATTTAACAGCCATGCACCAGCCCAACAAGCAGCCAGGGCGCATCATGTGCAGGAACGCAGCGTCACAACTCGAGACGGGCAGCAAGCTTGCAAATGTAACTGGTCTCTGCTGCTGAAGAGCTTCGCTTTTCCAGATCAGATTTGGTGCAACAAGGGCCCACCCATGGCGGCGGTCTCCGCGCCGTTGACCTCCCGTGAGCCGGCCAGGCTGATCTTGTACGCGCGCCGCAGCTGCTCGTACGTCACGAACTCGATGGCGTCGAAGGGCAGGTCGCGCAGCAGGAAGGAGCCGTAGCCGGCGTACATGCCCTTGAAGCCTTCCTTCGCGCAGATGCTCTTGACCGCCTTTATGGCGCCTGCAAACTCGCCTGCGGCGGTTTCAAAATGGAGGTCAGGATGCTGATAAGGAGCAGCAGGAAGGAGCCACAGCCGGCATACATGGCCTTCATGCCCTCGCTCGCGCAGATGCTCCTGCCCGCCTTCATGGCGCCGTGGAAATCGCCTAAGGCATTTGAAGGTCAAAGAGCGGGTTGGGCGCGCTCTCTCACAGATGCCATCCGTGCGGATTGCAACTGACAATGTGCAGCTGGTCGGTCTCTGTTTCCTGGCACGATATTGCACCCAGCAAGGGGGACACATCCAACCATTTCCGAGCCAACACGGTGTGGCGTGCCCGGGCAGGGCAAAGACGTACCCAACTGCATGCGCTGCTTGACGACCTCCGTCGGCACGCGGGCGAACGGCGCGGCCAGGCGGCATGGCCAACTGACACACACCACTAGCTCTACTGAGATGTTCAGGTCATGAGGGAGTGCACCCGACTGCATGCGCTGCTTGACGACCTCCGTCGGCACGCGGATGAGCGAGGCGGCCAGGCCGGATGCGGCGCCCGCAAACATCGGGCCCAGGAACGAGCGGTCCGCCGGCACGCGCTCCGAGACGGCCTGCTTCATGGGCTCGTAGACCGCCATGAAGACCGCCGTGGACGGCGCGACGCCCACCAGGTTGCCCAGCAAACCTGTTAAAAGGGGAGCCGTGTTGAATTCAGAACTGGTAAATGTCCACCAGGAAGGCTGCCATGGATGGCATGATGACCACGAGGTGCCCAGCAACCCTGTCGAAAGGGGAGCAGTTTTGAATCTCGGAACTGATAATGTCCGCCCAGAAGACTGCCGGAAATGGCGCCACGCCCATCATATTGCCCAGCAGGCCTGCCAGACATGGATCAGCAGCTCGGAATCAGCGCTGAGGAGCGGCCGATTACAAGCTGCATAGAACACCAAAGCAGCTGCAGAGGCATGCCTATCTTGTATGTATGTAAAGATTCAGCTTGCGGTTCTCGACGACTGTGCTGTGAGGCCACGCGCTGCAATTCTTTGAGTCAATCACAACAAGTTTAGGTTCCTCGGATTAAAGCCGCACCCGCGTACAGGGCTTTGCCGCCGCCGGACTTGAACAGTGCCCGGACGCCGCCTCCCGTGCGCGCCATCTGCATCCGCGTCTTGATCGTGTCGATCGGGTACAGCGCTGCAGCGGTGCAGATGGAATGAACGTTAGCGCCTCTGTTGGATGGAGAATTATTGACACTGTCCAAGTCATCTCTATTGCGGCAGTGTTCTTGCGACAATGCTGAGCGAATTCGCTCTCTCACCCGCTTCCACGGCGCAGCCAGCCGTCGCGCCGGCCAGCAGGTTGGCCAGGACATTGCGCCACGCCGGCACGCCTGCCGACAACCTCGTGTCGCCCGCGGCGGATGCGATCATGAAGTGCTGGTGCGGACGCCGCGCGACCGTCTCCGACGCCTTGGCGTCGCTCGAACCTGCAGCGGGACGCATAAGAGACGTTTCATGACTATGCACATGCGATGGATTCTGCATTTCAGAGGCTTACGCACACCAACCCGTCAACAGAGAGCAGCGCCGCTCACCGTGTGCACCAAAGCCCGCCAGGCTGATCGTGGCAAACGGCGCCCGTGAGGCCTTTGTGGCGTGCGAGGACGACATCCTGCGCCGCCGCTGCAGCCTAGGGGCGCGAGGAGCGACTGTGCTCTGCTCTGCAACGCAAGTTGCCAGTGCTGCCCCTGCGTCTGCAGGCTCCAGCCGCCAATCCTCCGCGCGAGAGTGCACCAAACGCCGCCGTGCTGAGATCGCCATTTGTGATAGCCAATTGAAGTTTCTCTAGCAAAGTCTGCACATGTGTCGCGGTCTCTGGGGCTCAGCTGAGCGAGGTCGGCTGTCAGCCGGATGCTGCCCTTCGGGACAGCGTGCTACAAGCAGCGCGATTGACTTGAGCGTGCCCACTCGCTATAGAAAGGCGTTTGTTGTGCAGAATGCTTGCCTCAGCAAAGCGAAGCACAAAGTGATCCAGGATCTTCAGCAGTCACGTGCCACTAACCGAGCCAGCACTGCAGTTGCACACAGCCAGTTCATGTTTGCACTTGAGTCTAGGACAGCGTTCCTTGTTGAGCAATTTCAGTGACGCGGAGCGGACTGATAACACCACTCGCGTTTCCAACTGCTCGTCAACATGCATCTGCAGCGCGCTGCGACGCTGAGCATGCCTGCCTGTACCTGCGCCACTCTGCAGAAGCCGGTGCATAGTGCTTTTAGACAGCTCAAAGCCCTTCGCCCGCTGGTGAGACGATGATGCACGCAATGCATGCTGCACAACGCTTCAAGACGCTGTAGCGTTGCCGCACTGCGGATAGCGGCATGTCGTGGCATTTGATAATTTGTGGGCTGCAGATGCGCGCCATGCCTCGACCAGGAAGCAGGTGCAGACACGTCACAGCAGCCCAGCAGGACAGCGAGGTGTGCAGGAAGGAGAGAGCATGCATGTGCGTGTGGACGGCACTGCCATGCCATTGATTCTGATGGACTCCGTCAGAGGTGACAGTGGCATGCCGCTACGCAGACAAAGGCAACGTCAGACGACGAGGACAATGACTTTGAGAGGCAGCTTTTGGAGGTGAGGCTCGCTCTGCACATGCCTGCTGACACGCACTTTCCTTCGAAGTGCTGCTGGCTGCCGACTGACATTCGGACACATAACAGCATGTGCATCATCCTCTGCGAATTTTGCGCAGAGGCGGCGCGCGCGCAAGCGGCGGCCAGCGCCGGCGGTCAGCCCCGCGCAGCAGGCGGCAGAGGATGCGAAGTTTCAGCCCAGCTCGCAGGCGGAGGCATACGTCCTGCAATTCCTGGGAGTCCTCTTTGTGCTCATCATCCTGGAGGGCCTAGCGTTGGCCGGCTCGGTGGGTCTTCCAACCCGCATGAGGCAGCCTCTGCACTGGCAAGGATATCTGTGCATTTGCCCCCGCATCATGCGCCAGCATGCAATTACGAGCGACGTGTTCCGACGTTCTCGTGAAGAAACCCGCTGACAGCGCGCATGTGGGTGTCATCGTGCAGGGCTTCCTGCCCGAAGCAGCAGACGCCTTCATCGTGGACAGAATCTACCCCACTTTCTCGCCGCAGCTGGGCGTCCTGTTTGCGTGTTCGACCGTGTACGGCCTGTGGAAGGTGAGCGACATGCGTTGATGCGCAACATGCATTACTGAGCAACACGCACCGTTCGAACTGCTGCTGCCGCTGATCGTGACCCAGTCTCGACGTCCTCCGTGGTACGCACTGTGGATGCTTGTACATTCTTCTGGCTGCAGACGACGACAACTCAGAAGTGACGGGCTCCACCCTGCCCGTCAGGCTCACATCAGCGATTTTGAGGCCGCTACGGGAAGCCAATTGGACGCCGCAGAGCCAGTGACACGCATTCTCAATTTGTCAGCTGCCAATTGTTGGGAGGGGCTGTTTCAGGCTACCTGCAATTGCCGAAGACGTCTGGGCACGATGCGCAAGCTGGTCACAGCCAATCATAGCCTTGAAGCGAAGCTAAGCCTGGTCCCAGGACTGCCGTACAATCTGCCAGATCTCGTCTTCCTGCTTGATGCGATTCATCTGGACAGCTTCAAGCGTGCTCATCTCGCAGACTTGCACATTACATTGAGTAACGTAGCAAATGCTGAACGCCTGATGGCGCAGCCTGTGCGAAGCGTGATCTTCCATGCCCCATCCACTCTGCTCACACCCGAAGGTGAGCCCCTTGCCGCGTGTGGAGCTGGCGAGATCACACATTTTCAGAAAACTCCTCTTTTAACATCCTCATCAACGCTTGTGCTGGCCCAGGCACACCTGAGCCATGCGCGCACGCACTGATTCGGCGATTGGCATGGGGCGGCGTGCGCACCAGCCTGCTGCTGGAGGCCGATGCCGCTGCAGATGCCGCGCAGCAGCAGCTCGCGCTTGAGGCGCTGGACCTCCCAGACGGCGTGGCGTCCGTCGCCGCACAGCCAGGCACGGCGGCGCTGTCCCTGCGGTGCGCCCCGGCATCCTTCTTCCGCATGTGCTGCAACTGGATGCCGTGCTTCTGCCGCCAGACGCGCCGCTACGCAGGACAACGCCAGGCTAAAACCAGTTCCGAAACGCAGGATGCTGGTGCAACAGACAGGGCTGCCGGAAGCCGCATCGTGCATCGTTGTCGGCGCGGCGGCGCTGCAGCGGGTGGCGCAGTGGTGCCCGCCTGCGTGCCAGCTGATTAGCCCCCGGGACGCGGCCCTGGCGCAGATGCTGCAAGGTTCGGGCCTGGCAGTGGCGGCGGCGCACAGCCTCGGCAATGTGCAGGACATCCTACGGCACGTTGTGGACTCGCACACCGCCGACGGCACCAGGTTGGCATAGTGCAACAGCACATCTCCAGTTGTTACCAAGCACGGTGTATGGCCGATCTGTATTCTGTTAGCTTCCATATCCATGGACGCCAATCAGGCGGAGTGAGGCTGCGACAACAACAACGATCTTTCCTTCCTTCCTTCCTTCTCGCCTTCCTACTTCGCCATCGCATCCTTAATCCTCCCGCGTACTTCGTTCTCCTTTCTTTTATTTCCTCCCAGCTTCGTCACCGCATACGCCATGAAGGCGTCGCGGGGGCTGGCGCTTGCGCAGCGCGGCTTCTTCCCGCTGCTGCCAACGGACGGCCTGTGCTTCCTGCCGCTGGACCTTGGGCGGGATCTTGAAGCACAGGGCCCCTTCCACGCCATCCTGCACAAGGTGTGCTTTGAGGGTCCTGGTTGTGTCTTGAGGTTATTTTTGGGGATATATAACAGTGCACAGTCTGGCTGCATCTCTGCAGGAACCAGGCTGCACACAGCTTCAACGTCATCCCGCACAAGGTGCCTGCGGGCGTGGGAGTCTCAGATGCTGCAAGGGTGTCCTGATGTGTGCGGCTCCATGCATTTTGGCATCATGGCATCGCCCAATGGGCATGTCAGTCTGCTGACTCAACAAGCATTCTGCTGGACGCAGGCATCGGACGAGCTGAGGCTGGGGCGAGACGGCAAGCCGCACTTCTCCGCCGCGTTTGAGAAAGTGATCGCCCTCCAGGCGCGGCATCCGAACATGGCGCTCATCGATCCGCTAGCCAATCTGCAGAAGGTGAGCTTGGTTCCTGATTCCTTTTGACGATTGCCTGATGCAACCTGAGCCAGCAGGTGTGCATCATGGCCATTGTCTTCCTGTTGTTCCCTTGACACTGCCAATTTGCTTGCAGGTGCTGGACAGAGCCGCGCTGCTGGTGATGCTGGAGGGTCTGGCAGGGCTCGCAGCGCCAGGAACGCTGCGGCCACCAGCGCACATCATGGTGGGCTTCCTTTCTCTTGAAAGGAAAATGCAGCGTGTGCCGATGCCATGGCCGCTTTGACTGCTCTGCATGGGGCAAGAAATGCCGATTCCTGGACCACTTTCGTTGAAATTTTCTGTTGGCCAAATGTGAAATCGTCTTGCTGACTCTACTGCAGGTTGAGCAGGCGACGCAGTGGGCAGACATCGAGCAGCGCATGGCGGCGGCTGGCATGGCGCCGCCTGCAATTGTCAAGCCGTCCGTCGCGTGCGGCTCTTACATGCCAGCTGCTTTCCTGACGGGACTGCTGCCACCGATTCGGAATCATCCAATCTGTTTGCACAAGGCATCTTTGAGTCGTACTGTCGTACAGTCTGACATGCTGAAATCTCTTGCAAGGCTGATAATGTTATGATTGGCAAATCGAATATCAATGCTGCAGGTGCGGCGTCGCCGAGGCACACGACATGACGCTCGTGCTGCGGCCGGACGGCTTCCGCGACGTGCGCAGCCCGGTGCCGGCGTGCGTGCAGGAGTATGTGGACCATGGCGCGGCGCTGTACAAAGTATACGTCATCGGCTCTGAGGTGCGGTGGCGCCTGTCTGCAGAGGAAGTACATGACATGGCACAGGGCATGTTTCCGTGTAGTGTGTGCATTTGTTGCTCAGCGGACCATTCTAAGCCCCTCTGCTTCCAGAGGCTGCCCCTCTGTTTCCAGAGACATTGACTGCTGGGTGACAGCCAGGGGCCTTTGTTCAAAGCAATCGCTTCCACGGAAAATGTGCCCCTCTGCAGGTCCATGTGGTGCAGAAACCCTCCCTGCCGGACCTGCACCAGCTCGCAGGGCAGCTGGACAGCCTGCCGGCGGCCATCGCATTTGACAGCCTAGCGGGCGTGCTGCCGCCGCAGCTGGTGGCCGCAGCGGCGTCCGCAACAGCCGCCGCGCCCAGCAGGCGCCTAAATCGGGAGCTGGTGGACCGTGCGGCGGCCTGGCTGCGCACGCAGCTGGGCCTGCGGCTGTTTGGGTTCGACGTCGTCGTGCAGCAGACCTCGGGTAGGCACCATCCTTGCTGTGCATTCCCGGACGCATGGTGTCGCCAACCCTCCAGCATGCACATGAACCGACAATCCCATTTCGCATCTATGTCACGTCCCGTTTCGACGGATATCGGGAACCGAGTCGCGAAAACAGGGTCCAGCGTCCGCCCGTACCCTTTCGCATCTATGCGACTTCTTGTTTCAGCCGCCGGATGGTCGACCGCACAGATGCGAAACAGGTTGCTGGACAGATGCGAAACAGGTTGCTGGACACTTGCATAGAAGCGAAGACGGGTGCCGGCGAGGATTTCTTTTTTTTCGCATCTATGTCAAGTACCGTTTCAGGTCGTGTTCCGCTGGACGCAACTGTGGCGACGAAGGGAGAAATCGCATAGATGCGAAAAGGGAATGTTGCGTGATTCGTTTTCCTTTTTCGCATCTATGCCAATTCCTGTTCCAATAGAGATCCCTTCCTTACGAAGGCTGGAAGAACGACCGTCGAAGGAGAAATTCACATAGATGCGAAAGGAGGTTGCGGCGTGACTTCCATTCCTTTTTCGCATCTATGCCAATTCCCGTTTCAATAGGAAGGAAAGTAGATAAGAAAGTAAATAGATGCGAAAGAGAAATGGAAGTCACGCCGCAACCTCCTTTCGCATCTATGTGAATTCCTCCTTCGACAGTCGTGCTTCCAGCCTTCGTAAGGAAGGGATATCTATTGGAACAGGAATTGGCATAGATGCGAAAAAGGAAAGCGAGTCACGCAACATTCCCTTTTCGCAGCTATGCGATTTCTCCCTTCGTCGCCAAAGTTGCGTCCAGCGGAACACGACCTGAAACGGTACTTGACATAGATGCGAAAAAAAAGGAAATCCTCGCCGGCACCCGTCTTCGCTTCTATGCTAGTGTCCAGCAACCTGTTTCGCACAACCGGCATCTTTGCGGTCGACCATCCGGCGGCTGAAACAAGAAGTCGCATAGATGCGAAAGGGTACGGGCGGACGCTGGACCCTGTTTTCGCGACTCGGTTCCCGATATCCGTCGAAACGGGACGTGACATAGATGCGAAAAGGGATTGTCGGTTCACGTGTCTAGCAACCTGTTTCGCATAACCAATGTTTGTTGGGTAGGACCCAAGATGGATTCGCAAAAGCGTTCAGAGCTTGTTTGATGCCATCGCTGGACGCGCAGGCGATCATGTCGTGGTGGACGTCAACTACTTTCCCTCCTTCAAAGAGGTGCCGGCAGCTCCGACGAAAGTGCGGATTGCCATATTGCAAGCGCTGGCGGAGTCTGCAGAGGATACGGCCTGATGGAGAACACATGATTTTGCATGGAAGGAGCAAGGTTGAACACGAGCACCCTGAATCGAGATGAACTGAATAGAACTGGAATTGAAAAAAGAATTGCTGACCAACTGCGGGTAAACTGTACATGTTGGCATCCTGCACTAGTCCGCTCTCCGCATCCCTTCCCCGCCACTCAGAACACCTGAGGCTCTCCTGTGCACCGCGGATACCGCAGCGGCAGCGACAGCTCCCGGTCCTCATCGAAGCTCACTCTGTAGAAGAAATCCCAGGCCGCCTCTGGGGCGAGCAGCCCGATGTCTGTGACGCCAGCCCGCTTCATCTGCAGGCACAGCGTAAGTGAATTTTGTAAATCCACGTAAGATGGAAAGGCGAGTCCGATATCTTCACTGGCTACTGCATGAGATCGCAAATTCTACCTGCGCCGTGAGCCGCGACAGCAGGTTTCGGCCGATGCCCCTGTGCCGCACGGCCGGGTGCACAATCACATTGTGGATGGTGGCGGCGAAGGCCGCATCGCTGCTGGCGCGGGCAAAACCCACTAGGCTCAGCTTGGATGTAGCTGCGGGTGCCAGTGATCCTGCAGTGCCACGAGGTGAGTGTGAATTCTTGAGGGTCATGAGGGGGTTCGCTTCTGATACCCCGAACGGAACACGATCCAACGATGCGGTGCATGGCTCACCAGCTCCTAGCGCAGCGAGATCACTGGTCTTCGCAAAAGCGGTCACGACAGCCGAGCTGTTATTGACCGCCCTGGCAAGCTTGTGGCTGCCACTCCAGTCCGCAGTGCCAAAGTACTCCGCCTCCAGGAGGCACGCAAGACTGTCGATCGGCACGTCCTTCTTGGAATGGCTGCACAGCATCATGTTACCAGACATCCAGTCAATCATGGTAACCCAAACGACAGAGGTCCAGGGTGACAGCTCGGTGTTGCGTGGGAACTGCGCTCATGCTCAATGCTGGATGAACACGCTCGGCGTGACCGACATGACCACTCGGGCAAACATGCTGCGCAAGCACTGCGGTGGAAGCTGACCCACCTGTACACCACTCGAAGGCGTGGTGCGCTGCAGACAGGCTCAAGCAGACATGACCTGCTCCTGCGAGTGCGCCCAGGACGTGGGAATGTGCACCGCGCCGCCGGGGCGCGCACGCTCATGGCATGCGACCTGGCCAGGCTCAACGCCGCGGCATATGGCTATTGTGGGGACAGCTGATTCTAACAGAAATATTGTCCGCCACAGCCGACCAGAAGGTTCAATTCAGCTGATGGCCAACTTGTATTATTGAAGATCAAGCATGTTGCAAATGTGAAAAAGTGCGGGCACTGTGTTCCGACATGGATCTCCGGAACGCAGCCAAGATGCTGGAGGCTAGCCAGCAGTCACCAGAAAGTGTTTTGCGTGTTCACGCTTCCTTGCTGACAATCCAGTGCACTGCATTCAGAGCGCTGTTCGGCTTGACCCGACGAGAGGCAAAACTCCTGTGACCATCGTCGTCCAAAAGCCGGCGGCTGAGCGAGCTTTCTGCGTGCTAGCATGAGCGCCGCATTGAACCCCGGATTTAGCTTCGACGTTGCAGCACCCGAGACACAGGCGCCTTGGGAGCTGTCAGGTATGGCAGCCGCTCCATCGATGGTGCTGCTCACCAGCACTTGCAGGTGCAGGTGCAGTGCAGCTCCCTGTACAGCGCGCTGGTGTCCGTTACAGTGCTTTGTTTCTCTCGCAGGTCTCGTTTCTGAGGCGAAGCGGGATCCAGCAAGCCAGCATGGCTCCTCGGCGGACCGCAAAGTCCAGCGGCGGCTGGAGTCCAAAGCCGTACGAAACGGGAAGTCGGCAGCTGCGGGCAGAGCCGCGCCCGCAGGCCAGCGAGGCAAAACGGTCGTAGCGGCCGTGCAGCCAGATGCGGCTTCAAATGATGTCGCCAGCAGCGAAGGTGAGCGGTGTGCGGCGGCTGGAGACGTCGGCACCCTGCACGAGCCTCCGCCAGCCTCTGGATCCATCCACCAGAAGCCGTTGAATCGCTCACAAAAAGCCGTTGAACACCGGGCAGTTTGCTCTGTGCACAGACGGATCCGGCCGCAGCGACGACGTCGAGCTGCCGGCGGAGCGGGAAGACGACAGCGGCGCCAGCGCCTCGGAGGACGAGGGCGGCAGCAGCGGGACGTCGACCGACATAAGTGCGTCCTGGCGGACACCAGCATTCTGAGACCGAGACTGAAACGATGTGCGGAATGTGTGGTGGCTCACCTCGTGGCTGTCTTGATTATTCACATGCACCTCGTGCAGGCGCCGCCCAGGTGGGCAGAGAAGATGACGATGGCACCTCGCCCGCTGAAGACGTCGGCGACGAAGATGAGGACAGCAGACCCCAGGCAAGTTGCTAGTCAGCAATGTCGCTGGCATGTGCATCGGCTCAGCATTGCGACGGCAACACATTGTGCGGCTTCACAGGGAAATGGCCCATATGGCTTCACGCTCCGCGCTCATTTTAGTCGGTGTGGCTTACCTCCAGGAGGGGACTGGTGCCCCCAAGAGCAAGGGCAAGTTTTTCGAGCAGACGCCGAAGGACACGAAGTTCCAGGCCAGCAGTTTTGCGTCGCTGAACCTGTCGCGCCCGCTGGTGAAGGCATGCACAGAGCTGGGCTACACACAGCCGACGCCCATCCAGGTGAGCAGGATCGCACCCAGTCATCAGCTCATGGCGTCCTCACAGCGTGGTGTCTTTCAGCATGGTGCTGGCGTTGGAGTGCTTTGACAGTGCTGCCTGTCACTGCAGTCATGTGCCACAACAACCGCCTACGAGTAGTCGCACGAATCCCTCGCTGCAGGCTGCCTGTGTTCCGCTGGCGCTGCTGGGACGGGACATCTGCGGCAGCGCACAGACAGGTGCTCAATGTTCCGGCTGCATGTGTGCTTCGTTGGCGTGTTGCTGCTTCAGACAGTTGATCGCCAGGTTCATGCCCAAGTAAGGTTATCAGTCAACCGGGGAGAACGTGTCTGTTGAACAGGCTCGGGCAAGACGGCGGCGTTTGCGCTGCCGCTGCTGGAGCGGCTGCTGTTCCGCTCGCGGCGGGTGCCCGCCATCTATGTGCTCGTGCTCACGCCCACGCGGGAACTCGCCGTCCAGGTTGCAGTTTTTGTTCAATATTGCTCCCGACCTGCCAGCGCACTGGACGGTGCACAGTAACCGGCTGCCCACCAACCGAGCCACTGGGCACACAGAGCTGCTCCTTGGTAGCAATCTCGAAGAGGGAGTGGTCGCACAACTCTGCATCAGGCAAAGCCTGATGTTAAGATCTGCGTGCCGCTGCAGGTGCATTCGACGACAACTGTTCTGACTCATGGTTCTGACTCATGACTCAAATGTGCGCACCGTGCTGGTGGTTGAACCGGGTTGTTTTCCAGTTCATCTCAATACATGCTCATGTTGTGCTTCTGCAGGTGCACTCGATGATCACGAAGCTGGCGCAGTTCACGGACGTGCGCACGGCGCTGGTGGTGGGCGGCCTGTCGCTGCAGGTGCAGGCGACGACGCTGCGCTCCAGCCCCGAGATCGTTGTTGCCACCCCGGTGCGCTCCTAGTGGTCCAGTGTAACACTTTATCAAGCTGGCGCGCTCCTATGGGCGTTTCAAGTGGTCCGCTTAGGTTGTCCCCTTGAGCACCTCTAGCTCTTATCCATGCAGACCGGTGTAAGATTCCAGCTCGGTTGCAGCTTACCTGTCGTCCTCGAGTCCTGCAACCTGGGATCCTGGCTGTTAGCCTAGCTATTGGCCGCTGGACGTGCCGCAGACCTAGCGTTACCTGGGCGTGCATTTCGAACATTGCAGCCTGACCTGGATACAGCTTTCCACAACAAAGCATATCAGCACCAGCTTCTGGCACGCCACCGTCCCATGCGCCTCGCGCATGGCGAGTCGATCTCTGGCGTGCTGAGAGCGCGGTGCGAGACCGACCCCGACGTGGATAAGCAGTTGGCGGCAGCCTTCCATATGTCGCTGATTTTTGCACCCTCGTTACATCAAGTTTTTTCTTGAACACGTACTCACCCCGGAATATAAGCATGTCACGGATCAGCGGCTCCTGCTGCAGGGGCTGCGGGTTGCTGCGCACCCTGCGCTGCTGCATGTCAGAGACGCCAACGCAGGCCGCTGATATGCGCATTGCGCGGCGCGCAGGGGCGGCTGATAGACCACCTGCACAACACACAGCTGGTGGGGCTGCAGCTTCATCTGCCTGGTCCAACCATGTGCGTGTACTACAATGCGCAGGGGCGGCTGATAGACCACCTGCGCAACACGCAGCTGGTGGGGCTGGAGGATCTGCAGGCGCTAGTGCTGGACGAGGCAGACCGCCTGCTGTCCATGGGCTTCACCGACGAGGTAGCTTTTTGCTTGGAACTCGGTCGGTGCCTCAAACTACTAATTCCCAAGTTCAGCTGGAAAGGTGCCCCAGAACTGCTGGGTCTGACTGAGGCTGACCACCTGCTGTCCATGGGCTTCCACGCCTGCTGTCCACGGACGAGGTGAGCTGGAACTTCAGTCCGCCTCAAAAGCTTGGCTGTGCCTACGGCAAGTGGGTTGGGTTGTTGAAGCGTGCATAGGGTTCTGCAGATCGCAAGCAGACACTGGACGCTGCGCTTCCTGCGGTCTGCGCTTAATCAAGACCCAATATGCGCCTGACACCCCTCTGGCCCCATTGCTGCTAACAGGTGCAGCAGATCGTGTCGCTGGCGCTGCGGGGAGCGGCAGTCGATGCTGTTGAGCGCCTGCGACACACAGCCGTCCTGTCTTGCTTACAAGTGCAGCAGGCGCCGCGGGAACGGCAGGCGATGCCGTTCAGCACTCTCCAACACATTCTGTTCAGCGCTTGGTATACGATTTCCCTCACTTTGACCCCCGCAGGTGCAGCAGATTGTGTCGCTGGCGCCGCGGGAGCGGCAGACGATGCTGTTCAGTGCGACCATGACGGAGGACGTGGAGCAGCTGGTGGCCGTGTCGCTGCGGCGGCCGGTGCGGCTCGCCGCCGACGTGCGCGATAGGGCGCCGTCGCAGCTCGCGCAGGAGATTGTGCGCCTCAAGGTGGGGAAGCCAGACTCGGAAATTGATTCAGAAATCTCTGACTTTTTCCAGCGCCGTGCCCCACGGCGCGCTCTCTGCACAGTCTGTTGAGTTCAGAGCGCAAGTGAGGGCGGTGGGCTGGCAGACAGTGACATGTCACCTCTGCCTGGAACAGAAACGGTGACGAAAGGCGATAGAGCCTTTAGCACGCATGGCGCGTTGACATGCAACGAGTGCGAGTCCCCATCTTTGACTGCAAACTGTCCCAACTGACGAGCTCGATTAGATTCCTCCTAATACACCTGATTGCTCCTGTCAGGGTGGGGCGGCGGTGGACAAGGAGGCGACGCTGCTGGCGCTGGCGAGCGCCTCCTACGGCAATGGTCGCACCATCGTATTCTTCGCCACCAAGGTGGCGGCGCACCGTGCCAAGCTGCTGTTCGGGCTCGCGCAGCTGCCGGCGGCCGCAGAGCTGCATGGCAACATGAGCCAGACGGGGCGACTGGAAGCGCTGGACTCCTTCCGCAAGGTGCCGCTTCTCTCTTCTTTTCCATTGCAAGGCAGGGTGCCGCCCGCGTGCTGTGCTTGTGTGGCTTGGCCCGCGTGCCTAGAAAGGGCGGCAGACTGCAGCATGCATGATCCTCTGGACGCCTAGCAGGACTCAAAAGACACCAGGGGTTGGTCATGTTGCAGCGCTTTGCATCCGCACAGGGATGTGGCATTCCTTTTGGCAACGTCTGACGTTGCGCAGGGCCCGGAACATCACCTCTCTGAACCTTTTTTAATCGCACCGCCCAGATTTTAAACTGTTTGAACCTCTAAACCTGACATGTAGGGGGATGTGGCGTTCCTGCTGGCGACGGATGTCGCGGCGCGTGGCCTGGACATCCTGGGCGTGCAAAACGTAATCAACTATGATGCGCCGCGCACGCTGGAGGACTATCTGCACCGCATCGGGCGGACCGCGCGCGCGGGCGCCGCCGGTCGCGCCCTCACCTTCGTGGAGGACAAGGACCGTGCGCTGCTCAAGCAGGTCGGCGCTTTGCGCATTGCACACTTCCTGCTAGAATGCAGGTGCCGCTGTTTGCCTGGGTTGCCGCTGGCGCAGCCTCACTGCCTATGCAGCCAGATGTGCCGGCGGGCTGGCAGCAGCATGGCAAGCGCCGACGAATGCAGCGTCTGCTCGGGGGCCTTCTCCACCTTCTGCCTCGATGGTTGCATGCCATGTGCAGTTCTACGACGATCCGGTGCGATACCGACCACGCCATGCGCCGCGCATGCAGGTGGTCAAGCGGGCGGGGGCGGTGCTGCAGGTGCGGGTGCCGGTCGCCAAGTCGGTGCGCGAGTGGGCGGTGCGCGTAGAGGGGATGGAGCCGGACGTGGCCGCCATTCAGGCGCAAGAGCGTGACGAGATGGAGCTGCGCCGCGCTGAGATGCAGGCCAACAAGGTGAGGTCCTGTCTCCCTCCAGGGTGGCTTACTGTGCATGGCATCAACAAGGATCGGGGGTTCCATCAAGCCCAGATGCGCGTCCGCTGCACGAGTCTGCCAACTATAAATCAGTCAAACGATGTGCTGGTCACCGCTTTGGGCTATGCAAGACCAGCTTCGGAGTAGGCGAGCATTCGTGCCTAAGTCAGAAACGCACCATATGGTTCTGACGCCACGTCGGTCTTGCACAGGCGTACCAACATGATCGATCGCGAGGGATGACACCACGGCGCGGCCGGCGCGCTCCTGATGGGAAAACCCTACGGACAAAATTATCTCCAACGACATGATTGTCATGCGTGCAGGCGCAAAACATGATCGACCACGAGGAAGACATCATGGCCCGGCCGGCGCGCTCCTGGTTCCAGACGCCCAAGCAGAGGAAGGAGGCTTCGACCGCCGCCAAGAGCGCGGCCGACGGCGCCGCCGCCGGCGCGCAGCCGCGCGGCAAGAAGGCCGACCGGAACGCTGCAGCGAAAGGGGACAGGCGCGAGAAGGGCGGCAAGAAGGAGCGCGACCGCAAGGTGCGGAAGTTGGCTACGAGTTCGATAAATCATGTGCCGGCCTCCCAAAGAACGTAGCAGCCTGCTGCAGTCTGGATATGGAAAGATGAGTTCTCCAAACGAGGCTAATCTAAAATCAGATTGAAACCTCGAGTGGATAGGGCGGCAGATGGAAGGGGCCGGAGGACTACGCGGAAGAGAGAAAGGCGGTGGCGCGCGGCGATCAGTGAAACGATGAAACAACTGCTGTTCGTTGAAATTCTGCATTTGTTACACGCAGGGCGGGAAACAAAAGGAGCCGGAGGACACTGCGGAAGAGAAGAAGGCAGTGGCGAAAGGCATCCGGGCGGCCAAAGAGCGGGAGGCGGCAATTCGCAGCCAGGGCGTGTCGGGCGGCAAGGCTGGCAAGCTCGCCCTGTCGACTGCGCAGCCGGGCGACATGCCGAAGATGAAGAAGGAGTCAAAGAAACGCCAAAGGTGCACTTGTCTTCTACTCCTATATGTTTTGCAAATTGTGCTGCATCAAGAAGCGCCAGAGGTGCGGGTCGCCTTGCGGGCAATGTCAAGTCCGCTATGCCAACCTTCAGGTCAAAACTCATGTCCAAACGTCAATTCCGAGCTTCCTTTGTATTCAGCAAGCAGAGTTTGCAGTGCGCATGTCCACCGGGAGGTATACAGGCGTTATTACAAATGTGGCGTGTGGATGCAGGGAGGAGGGCGAGGCTCCAGACGCAGAGGCGTTGGCGCTCAAGCGGCCCTCAAACGTGTACAGCGGCGGCGCAAAGTCGCAGCGGATCGAGGCGCCCAGTGTGTCCAAGCGGCAGAAGAATCAGCTCAAGCGTGGCGGCGCTGGCAAGCATTCCTTCAAGAGCAAGGCCAAGCATAAGCGCAGGAAGTGATCGAGTGTGCTGATGCCGATTGTGTGCAGTGGCCTGAATGCCGGGATTGCGCTCAGTTGCCGGGATTGCGTTCAGTTGATTGTGGCGTGAGAGTTTTATGTAAGGGTTTTCCGGGCATGAGTCACAGCATCTCTCCCGGAATTGCACACACTGAATATTCTCATACCTACCTAGTCCACAGGCTGCACACTCTTTAGAGCTGAGAATGACCTAGCTGATACCTCCAATGATGTCCTATACACATAATGATACAGGTCACTGTCCCCACACGAGCGGAAACGAAAACCACCGTGCAGGGCTGGGCGAAACGCACTCAGGCAAGGCTGTCCGAGACTTGTTGTTGGTGCCTGCCACCCGAGAAGGGGGGGGGGGGGGGGGGTGGGCGGGGCCCCGCGCGGGGGGGGGGGGGGGGGGGGGGTTCGTGACCCAGCCACCCACCCTGCTCCTCCCTTGGTACCTATGAAGGGTCGTGCATCTGGCCGCCCCACCCTCCCTACCCACCACAGAGGCACCCTCATCTCCCACCAACACAGGGTGCAAACTTCACCGAGTCCATCTCGCCGTCAAACTGAGAAAAATTGGAGCTATCGCTCTCAATTGTGGTGCCAGCAAACATCCGAGCAACATCTGGTAGGAGACATGACTGTTGAGGGTGCAATTCGGCACGCGGTAGGCTGAGAGGTGGTGGTGAGGGTGGAGGGGTGCGGCGGCGGACCCACCCCCCTCACCCGCCCCCTGCGGCGCCGCTCTGGGTACCC
>JAABUW010001030.1_pt1 | contig 30208 bp, 54 predicted proteins | sample 5560081 | NCBI WGS metagenome assembly JAABUW01 (sample SAMN10711882, study PRJNA513363) | rock metagenome | isolation source: Antarctica rocks | place: Antarctica: Victoria Land, Knobhead sud | reverse complement strand
GTTCATCAGCGGCCAGAAGGCAGCCCACTGCGCCCTCAACTCGCTGAAGAGGTGCAATCTCTCTTGCCACTCTCTAGGTTTCTTGGCCCCATGTAGGTAGTCGCTGCCCGATTTGTGCAAGAGATATCCAGATCGTTTTGCAGACGGCGCCGCCTGAGGCGTCACTCAGTGTGGCTCACGCATCCCCGCCCTTTTGTGGCTGCAGGCACAAGGAGGAGACAGCCGCCAAGGCCGAGAAGACGGCCGCCCTGTCTGCTTAGACACCACGCTTCATATGGAACCTGTGCAGACCTGCGTGCGCGCACCGTGAGGGCCAGCTAAACCTGGGCATGCTTTGGGTTGACGCACATGCCTTGTATCATAGCAACTGTCAGGTGTGTGCCTGTACGCCAGTGTCGTTCACTTGGGGCTACTGTGCGAATTGCTTGACGATATGACACCCCTGTAAAGAGATTGTGGTCTTTCAAGGAGGAGGATGAGGAAGTAACGACGAAGAAAATCTCGATGTCAATAGTGCGACGTCCACTTCTCAGCAGTTGTTCATCAGTAGCTCACAGCACAACTGTGGTGCCAACTCCTTTCGTGAGACACATCACTTTCAGGACATGAGTCTTTTTCAAAGCATTAGTCTTCGCACATATAGGTACACCACGGGGGCATTTTCCCTCCCCAGCTACTGCACTGCCTAGCCGCCCTTAAGACCAAATGTCCCTATCTGAGCCCCCGAGCTGCCGCCCTCCCTGCCCTCCATCTCCAGCAACATCGGTTCCTTACGCCGCGCAGTCCAGGGTGTACCTGCATCGGTAGAGACCGTGGACTCACTCGCTGCAGGCGCAGCATTCTGTCGCAAGATGAATGCTCCGTTTGTCTGCACAGCAGCAGTCCTGCAGCAGCACACTTGTGTCGCTGCGAGCACATTGTAGCCGCGGGCCCTGTTGGGGCGTGACATTGCGCATGACACTTAGTCGGCCTGTCCGCACAGAGCAGTTGCTGCAGAATTCGCAGCGACAAGTTCGTGCAGGTTCCAATTTTCGTGTGTATAATAAGTTTCTCACATGCGGGCGAGCGCATTGTAGCCGCGGGTGTCGTGCGTGCGCAGCAGGTTGCCGGCGTCGCAATTCAGCGGGCTGTCTGGCGCCGGGTCGTGCATGAGCGCGATGACCGCCTGGCACACGCTCTGCAGCGTCCACGCGGGGCTCCATGCGTTCTTCAGGATGTCCAGGCAGATCTCGCCCGTCTGCAGACCGAGGAGGGCGAGAATCACAGCTCACGCCTGACAGAGGGGTCCGCACGCTGATGCAGTTCCTCGGCCAACGACCCCATAGCGGTTGTGGATACCGGCGGACAGGGTCTCGTGCACAGTAACTCCGATGCATCAAGCATCACGCCCGTGACCATCGTGCAGCAGCAGCTTGGAAGCGCCCTGGTGGAGTCAGGACGGCAACATGCTCACCTTGAAGTGCACGTTGGGATGGAAGATCTTCGTCTTAAATGACATCGTGGGCGGCACCAGAGGGTACTGTTCCGGCACCCGGATGGCCAGCTCAAAGCAGCCACCGGCAAATGGCGTGTCCGCCGGACCCTGCACGCATAATGCCCTGCTCTTGTCCCGCAGCCAATATGCTCCTGAGCCAGCTTCAGAACACGCTGCTTGAGAAGCTGCGTAGGCCGAGGCCATCAGTCAAAAGCTCGAGCTGATTGTGTGTCAGAGTTATGCAGCAGCGCCATGGGCACCTGCAGAATGGCTTGCCACACGTAGATGTTGCTCTCGTCCGGCACGAGCTGGATGCCCGTCCCTGCTGAAGCCTTGGCTGCCTCCTTGTATTCCTGCGCAGCGCACAGCCATCCAAATAACTTACAAAGGCGTGCAGAAGGAGTGTGTTTTGCTCATCCGGCGCTGACCAGCGGTGTCAAAGTTGCTCACCCGGAAGAGCCTCGTCCGGGCGCTCATGGACACACAGAGCTACCGGCAAAGCTGTCAGCGATACTTGAGTGAGACCCACCGCCTGTGTGTAACTTGCACCAGGTGCAACTACCCTTGGTCACACACAGATTCTGCGCACTCGATGTGTATGCCTGCAACGTCTGACCAGTGCCGCCAGATGTAATGTTCGCTGAGACTGCCAAACTGAGTTCTAGCACAATGCTATTGACTTTTTGAACATGCTTTGCCCAAGGTTGTTTCATGCAGTCTCGGAGCATGTCGGAGGATGATGGCATCGGGCGGCACTTCACGATTGCGCCGCCCGATGAAACCATACGTTTACTCTGCTCCTGGACCATACTGTGAAGAGCAAGGCCTAACTGTTCTGCCTCCGCTGGATCGATCGCCTGCACCAACTGCTGCACCCGAGCACACCGCCACTGCTGTCAGGTCGTTGGCAAGAAGAGTTCGGCTTGCAAAGCATGGCGCTGAAGGCTTCAGAAGGAGATCCGAACAAGGGCAAGAAAGCAAAGAAGGTCAAGGCCAAAGCCGCAGACCTGGAGGCGGAGCCAGCCGCCGCCGCCGGCAAGAAGCGCAAGCAGCCGGCAGAGCAGCAGCAGCCTGCAGTAGCAGAGACAGAAAGAGCAGAGCAAGAACACGCGCAGATGAGCAGCGGTGCAGCTGCTGCAGCCCCTGCTGAGGGAGATCCGCCGGCGCACAAGCCCAACAAGCGCCGCAGGTGATGCGCCGCATTGCTTCGCTGTTAGTGAAAGAGGTCAGTGAGTAAAGGCGCATGCAGGCGCAGGCAGATCCCATCTGAGGTCCTTTGGCTGTGCAGGTCAAAAAAACAACCGGAGGAGCCGGCAGCGGACATCACCCCTGAGGAGCTTGCCCGCCGGGCCTACCAGAAGGAGCGGCAGGTATGCATGAAATTGCACTTGAGCAAACACGCAGCCAGAACGGGGTTTGAAAACAGAATTTCCATGACTGGGATCGGCCCGGTTCCATGGCGAACAACCATTCCATAAGTTGACACTATGTTGCTGCAGGAACTGGCGAAGCGGCTGCAGGCGGCGGGGCGGCCGTACAAGCGGTCAAAGCCGCAAAAGGCCAAGGCTGACACAAAGCAGCTGCAGACGGGCCCTGCGGTGGGCGCCGCAGCGTGTGCCAAGCGACAACAGCCCGGCAGTGGCGGCGGCGGCGGCGGCGACGGTGGCGGGAAGCAGATGCGGGGCAGCAAGGCGGCGCCGTGGGAGACGGGGGACCGGCCGGACCACCCTGTAGCGGTCATCGTCGTGCCCATTTTCTGGCTCAAGCGGGAGCACGAGATGCGAGAGGTGCTGGAGGCGTCCGCCGTGGTCGAAAAGCTGCTGGCAGGTGAAGCTTCTGTGCCATGCAACCACTTTCTGTCTGTTGCCGGACGACCATTTTGAAGCTCTGTTGGCATGTGCTCTCATCGCTGCAACTGGCACGGTGATGCACCAGGATACTGCTGATGCAGCGCTCCGAATATGGCATCTGGTCCAGTTTGCAGTCGCACAGTCACAGGGCATCTGATGCATGTGCCCTGTGGACTTATGTGCAGGCATTGGCATCGATGTTGGCTTGGACACCACCACACCCATGAGCCCCGGCCAGAAGTTCAGGCACTGGTGCGCCGTACACATTTACTGGCATCGCGTATCTTATCAAGGCAGCATGTACTGCTCTGCTGCCAAGTCAGCTGCCGACGGTGCAGCGCCGACGGTGAAAGGTTTTTGCCTCGCAGGGAGCTGCAGGGCGTGAAGGTGCGCATAGAGATCGGGCCGAAGGAGGCGCAGGAGAGCTCCTGCATCCTCAGCGTGTGCACCAAACCGGGCGAGGTCGCCGCAAAGACGCCGCTGAAGGTGAGCCCAGCACTGCTCTTCTCGAAAACAGCAACTGCAGAGCCTCTAGGACTAGCGGAGCGGGCCGAAGCTGCCTTACGTGGATGCTGTCCAGTCACTGCTGCGGCTGGTGTCATACGCCTTGCATATGCACTGAAACGTGATGTGTGAAAAATGGACTGCGCGCTGAAAAGGGTGTCAACCTGTGTTGCGTGCCAGCTGGGGCAGCCGCTGCTGGATGCGGTGCGGGAGCAGCTGCAGCTTCCGGCGGGCGCAGCGGAAGCAGACACCGCGCTACTGCAGCAGCACCTGGGGGCATCGGCCGGCGCGGCGGGCAGCGGCGGCGGGGCGCTGAAGCTCGGGCGGCTGTCCGGCAACAAGGCCCGGAGGCCCGGGGCAGCCGCCGCCGTCGCCGGCCGGCCGGCCGGCAAGCACACCGTCTTCAGCGGTGACGACCTTGAGGACGACTTCCAGCTGCAGGTGCCGTGATCAGGCGCACAGCTTCTACTGACTTGACTCTGGCTTGAGGTACCAGTCACACGGTCGCTTTACGTCCTGCAACGCCTCACAGCAGCTGCAGTAACATGAGCAGTACCTGCTTGCATTCCTGGCCGAGGAAGGTACCGCTTGTCGATCGAAAAACCGCAGCCGTACCTAGGAGTCGCTTGATCTCACCGGTACAGGAGGAGGAGCCTGAGACGAAGAAGCAGCAGGCTGCAAAGAAGAAGAAGATCGCGCCGCCGCCTGATGCTGCGGACGTGCTGAAGACAGACGTAGGCAAGCCGAAGGCGCAGACACGCGCGAAGACAGTCACTTTCTAGCCAGTCGCGTTTGCAGGCAGCTTTCCGCGCAGCATCAGGCAGCATCAGGCAGCATGCGCGCTAGTGTGGCTAGGGTTGGCGAATTGACCTAATGTGTCACACCTGGCACGTGACCCCATGCAGGCGATTGATCGCTCTTCAATTGGGAGTTGACCAAGTCTCAGACGCACCAAAAGGCGTTTGCAACTGTTCGAGAGCGTCTGCAAAGCCAAGCGCCTGTCGTAGCGTCGTCCCTGTCTGCCTCACCGTTTCACGATCTGTGGTAGTGGTCCCTGCGACACTGGATGCAGTCCTGGATTGGGCCGGGACATTCAAACCTCTGATGCACAAGCTCCCACAATGAGTGATCCGCCAAATCAGACTCGCCCGGCTGAGCAGGAGGCGCCAGCGCCGCCAATTGCCGCACAGCCTGAAGCAGCCACGCCTGATGCTGAGGTGCAGCCAGAGAAGCTACCGGCAATCTCGAACAAGCTGGAGCTCGATGAGGCCCTGGTCCACAGACGCAGCCTGCTGACAGCGCTTCTCCTCATGAAGGAGAACAGCCGGTGAGCAGCACCCTTTGCTCACATGGCGTATCGGGAAGCCTAGCCTGAACACGCTGCAGCTGTTCTGGAAGACTGGGTCCCACACGCTACATGAACAGAGGCGCAGTCACGTAGACGTCTGGCAGGCTGACGACACATCTATCTGTTGCGTGCCGCAGGACGCACGACACAGACGCTGCGCTGCACATGCTGCTGTGCAGGTGCGCATGCATCATGTGCTCAGGTCCCTTGTCTCAGGTCCCTTGGGAATGAGCGACTGCCAATAGGGCACACCGATAAACCAGTTTGCATTACATCTTGCATCCTGCTCCTCAGTCTGCGGTACCGCCAAGTCGACGAGGAGCTGCTGCTGAAGACGCGGCTCACTGACGTCGTCAAAGCCATCCGCCAGCATCCGCACAGGTGTGGAGGGCATGTCTGCAGAGCGGTCTCGCAATGCTGATGTGCGCCACCTCTCGTATGTGAGAGCAAGACGTCACAGCAACGATAGCGCAACGAAGTGCCACAGTGGCTGCTGCTGTGGTGACACGCAGGCCGGCAGCGGACCTTGCCGCAGGGCTGCTGCTGGAGCCGCTGTGGGTGGACTTCGCCAGCAAGACGACCGTGCAGCTGCTATAAATGTCTATCAGCGGCAGGTGCAAGGCGAACAACTGAATCGGAGCGCAGCAGAGACAGGCTGCAGTGATTTTGCTTGATCATTGACGCAGGTGTGAACACATGTTGATCAGTAGAGCTTGCACACGAGCTATGAACGTCATCCCACACACCACTCATGCCTGTGGTGTGCGTTGATTAGCCTTCTTCCATACTTGCACCTGACCCCAACCAACTGTTGGGAACCAAAAATGGATGGACACGCGACTGGCCTGCCTGCCAACTTGCTTATTCTCGAGCGTTGATCATTACGAGCGGAGCTGCCGTTGCAGCCAGAGATTACAACAGCAGCACAGCGCGACAAAGCACCAACCCCCCAAGCTCCTCAATTGCTGCGCAACTGGTCAGCCTTCTCCAGTGAGCCTTCCACTTGACAAGGGGTGTCATCTTCTGAGGTGCGCTGTCGTGCTGCCGACGGGTGACACCGTCCACAGGCGCGTCCACTTGTAACCCGCCAAAATGGCCACCAGCTCCCACGCCATGTGGATGATACTGGTCGCCTTGATCTTCGAGCCTGCGGCGAATGCGGACACAGGGGTCAGCTCGATCGAGTCCTGCTCTTTGCATGCACGACACTACATCGTGCGTGATGATTCTGGACACAGCCAGGTCAAATCCTCTGCATGTGTGCATGTAATAGCGACAGTAGTGCATATCAGTTCCAGGCCCAGAAGCCGACGGCTGCCGCCCGCGCGCACACTGCCAGTATCTTTGTTTTTGAGATGCCCATGAACCTTCGCACCTGGGATCTCGGTCCAGTCAATGGGCACCTCCACCACCGGGATCTTCAACTGAGTGGCCAGGAATATGAGCTCCACGTCAAAGCACCAGCGCTGCAGGCGTGAGTTGCTGAACAGCTCCCGCGCCGCGCCGCGCGTCATCAGCTGCTGGCACCAAAAGACACTATGCAAATAAGGGCCTGAATGAGTGCTCAGGCATGCACGTGCAGCAGTCGAGGCGGGCGCCAGGGCGTTAAACGTGAAAGTTCAGGCATAGTGTGTGGCCAAGAACGCAGCGCAGCTCCAACATGCTGTGCTGCAGCAGAACGTCGAGGTGGCTGCCCTGGTGAGCATGCACTCACGACCTTGCAGATGGAAGCCAGGCATTGCTGATCATGCAGGGCTGCAGGAAAATCCGTCAATACGGGTGTTTAGGAAAGTGGCGGCCACCTTGAAGCCGCACTGCGTGTCGCGGATGGCGCCGCCAACGACCAGCATGACCAGCACGTGAAAGCCGTGCATCAGGAAGTTGCGCAGCCAATGCCGCGTGACCTGCGCCTGTTTGAAGCAAGACACAGCGTCATTGTGTCATGCTCGTCCCTGGCGAGGCAAACCTGCGGCGCAGCCAGATGTCCCAGGCTGGCGCGGTGACCAGCTATGCTCCAGCAGAACTCCCGATTTGCATGCCGTGAATGAGTCACCCAAGACTGGACACGAAACCTGCCTTTCGGCTGGCGATGCTGTGTCTTTGCCGGCATGTTTTCAAAGCGCTCACCTGCTCCTGCAGGTGAGCGCGCGAGCCGACCGCCATGCCGCGCTTGCTGGCCTGCGAGCCCGCGGCGCCGGGCGCCGCCGCCGCCACCCTGCTTAAACCCTCCTCCAGGTTCTCCACCCCCGACACGACCGTCGCGCCGTCGGCGTCGGCGAATAGGATGCGCTCCCCGCGCGCGCACAGCACGCCAGCCTTCACCGCTGCGCCCTGCAAACGGAAGGTTGGTTAAAATGGTGACTGGGCTGCCCGGGAACCACCTTGGCATTGATCGCACTGGATGGGCCCACGTCCACCGCCCATCGTCCCAGTTGCAGTAAGCGAATGCACATCAGCAAGTTGCGAATGTCACTGATACACTCCAGAATAACATGCAAAATGCCACTCACCTTTCCCAGGTTGGCGGGCTGCTGCAGGAGGCGCACGGCGTCCAGGCCGTGCCTGCGGATGTAATCAAAGATCACCCGCCGTGTGCCGTCGCGGCTGCCGTCGTCCACCACAATCACCTCGTACGTAAAGTGCGGACCCTGCCGGTCCCGCCGCTGCTGCAGGTACCTGCTTCACGAAAGAAGCAGCTGCCTCTGATGTTGTAGCGCCTGCGCAATGCCTGGCCACTGCAGAATAGTGATTGACGGATACACATCAAACCGCTCTTGATGGTGCATGGCGTCTCACCCGAGCGTCTCATCCAGCATCGGCGCGATGCGCTGCTCCTCGTTGAAGGCCGGCACCACGATCGACAGCGACTTGGTGGCGTCGCTGAACAGCGACGGTGCAGGGACCTGCGCACCGGGGGTGCAGAGCTTTGGGCACATCATTCAGATGCCCTTGCGGCAAACAGCTACTGACGCGGCGATTTCGCCGGTCTCGTTCGAATACTGCGGCGTTGTCGTGCAGGAAAGCGCGATGTATCAGAAAGTCGCTCGAATGCAAAAGGGAATGCAAAGTCTGGCGCTTGCCTTCTGCAGCGAGCCGGGATCCTCGAGAAACTGGTCTGTCGACTTTTGCGCGCTCGCCACATTGAGCCTCCCGAACCATTGCAGCGTTCGGTTGACCACCCAGCACAGCACCGACGACTGCGAGATACAGAAATGATCTCTGGCACTTGATCTTGACTCGCATGCATCATGTTGGATGCGGGTGCACATGCGCGGCATGGAGCTGCAACTGATCAAGGACTCACCGTAGCAGCGATGACTGCCCAGAGCAGCCATCTATTCGACAGCATTGCCTCTGAGCGATGGTCCCGTTGTTGCGAGCAATACAGGCGCCTCCGGTGGCACCTTCAATCAAGGTTGTAACAAACTGCCAGATCGGTCAGTGCACTGCGCCAAAGCTATGAGTGGATTCCAACCACATCAATCAATGTATGCAGCGACTTGCTGCCCCAAGGACGCTGCCTGCGTGCACCTTTGGGGACTGTCGCAGCGATGCGATCTGCGAGATGGAAAGATGGGAAGTACTGGTGGATCAAGGTCTGGTGGCACCTAGGACAGTCTGCGCATGAATAAGGGGTGTGTTGTGTGCCACGTTCATGCGGCTTCTGCAGGAAAATGTTGTCAGGGGCAAGAACGTTCGCTAGTTCCCTCGCAAACTTAGGTGTAATCAAGTGCCAATCGCATCTAACCAAAGCACGAACGACGTGCCCAGCACCGCCACTTTTTGTTGGTGCAAGGCACACGCTACCCGACACTCGCTGCTTGCTGGTTCCACTGTGCCCTGGACGTCGCACACCGCTCGCGACGGGTTTTGGTCGGGCTGGAGACAGCAACATCGGTGCTCGAGTTGCTTAAAGCAATCGTCAATTTCTCCACAGTCTCGAATGCGTCAATCCACAATGCTGACGCCGCAGCGCCCTGCGCCTATGGACTCTCGGGCTACAGAGGAACTGAACCTCAAGGTCATGACAAGGATTGATTCCGCCACGGAGGAGGTGCGCTGCGTGCGACCGCTGCTTGTCTGTCGACGTGTCTCCAAGCTGAACTGTCGCAGCAAAGACCAGTGCCGCAATCTTGATGCAGATTCTCGCATCAGCCGGCCATGTGGCGCTTTATGACTTCAACATGGCTGACAAGACCTGGGTGAGTCAAGCCCTGCATGACTGATAGCAATCTGGTTGCTGAAGGCATCATTCGTTGCTGCAAGCACAGGGCGCAGATTACGCGCCGATCTTGCTCACTCTGCCACCCTATCTGCAGGCCCGCAAGGATGTGGAGGGCTCGCTGTTCCTGCAGAAGCGGAGCTCGGCACCCGTGTACCAGTTCACGATCCTGAACAAGAAGAGCCAATGTGAGATGCCGCTCCTCGCACACGTGGCGACATTTGCATTTTCCTGCATGCGGCACCCTGTACACAAGGATGTGTTGCAACCATCGAGCGCTGAGAGTGATATGGTGCCGATGTGTGCTTGCAGGCAACTACTCGGAGGAGCTGTCGGAGGCCTTCGCTTTCGAGGAGCAGAATGAGAAGTACCTGCTGTACCGCAATGTGCACAATGAGGTGTCCGCCGAACACACTCTTCGCGCATGAACCACATATCTATCTGCTGTAGACGAAGAATGGACTTGTGATGGCAGAGGTGCTCTCTGAACGATACCTTTGAGAGCAACGATACCTTTGAGAGCAACGATACCTTTGAGAGCATGTGCAGGGCACAGGGCTGGCGTTGAAAGCGCGCCTGACTTGACCGCTTGCGACGGCAGGTGCTGTGCCTGTGGTTCCACTCGGCGGACGACTGTGCCAAGGTGTCGAAACTCTTTCGGAAGGTCACTAGCGGCACAGGCCTCAACACGGTGAGCAGCGCTGCATGCACCGTGCCGTCGAAGCTCTGTAAAGCAGCGCTGCAGACCCTGTCATCCAGCCGTGTCGAAACTTCTCGTTAACACATGTGGATGATATCGAGTGGGATCGGCTCTCGCCTGATGTGCCATGTTGGGCGGTGCAGAGCCAGTCAGCGAAGAGTGCTCCGGCTGCGAGCGCGCAGAACGGCAGCACCGGCGGCGGTGACGGCTTCTGGGACAAGGCGGTCCCTGGCATGCAGGTCCGTGGACCGTTCTGCTCCTGAAAGTGTCACAATGGCAAAATACATTCACTGAGCAGAAAGTTGTACATGAGCGATGGCAGAGGAGGGGTATCCCACCAAGGGCATGCTGTATGCCCGGGTGTCATTGTGGCATCAGTTCTTGACACAGGGTGGCGGTGTACCTGGAGCATCATGCTGAGGCAATTATGCCATGTGCTGCAGGCAAAGCAGCTGCAGTCCACAGATGCAGCATTGAACGGCGGCGCGGCACCTCAGGCACAGCGGCCGCCCTCTGGTATGCCTCTGAACTGAGTCCTGTCACCTTCCAGTTTGCTCGCAGCATCAGCTGGATGTCTTGGTCCATCACAAGCACGCACACGACAGCTTTGAATGGTTTTTGGAAGGCTTTAATCAGTAGGGAATCACTTGGTCTATGAGCGTTTTTGCACTTGTTCTTCCTCCAGCCGCGGATGGCCCGCTGCACAAGCTGTTCTCCAACATCAAGCTGGCGCCAGGCGTGACCCCGCACCAGTCCGGCCCGCAGCAGCCGCCGCAGCAGCCACAACCCTCCATTCCGCTGCCGCCGCGCAACCAGATCCCGCGGCCGCAGCGCAGCTCGGCTCCCGCGCAGCGGCAACCGCCGGCCCCCGCGCCGCAGCGCCCCTCCGCGCCGGCGGCCGAAAACGGCATCCAGCAGCAGCAGCAGCCGGCGGCGGCGGCGCGCAGCGGCAGCGGATCGCTGCCCAAGCCGGCCAGCCCGACGTCACCGGCGCCGGCAGCGCTGGGTGGCGGGCCGGCCAACAGCGGCACCTCGGGCACGCCCAGTGGCAAGGCGGGCCCGCCCGCACGGCCGCCGCTGCTGACGCCCTCGTTCTTCAAGCAGCCAGCGCCCCAGAGTGAGCAGCACCCCTGTGCTGGACCAGCATCCACAAGAATGTTCACATTTGCTGCAACGCAGCCAAGCTTGCGCAGTTCCATGCAGTTGAGCATGCTGCTTCTGCCTCTTTTCTGCCGCCTTCGACACACGCGGCCGCGCCGCTGTCGCAGGGGACTCAGCATCGAGCCCGCTGCCTTTCTCTTTCGGCGGCGCCTCGTCTTCGCAGCAGCAGACGCCCGCCAGCGGCGGCGGCGGCGCGGCAGGATCACCTGAGGCAACACGGGCGGCGGTGCGGCACGCCGTGCTGTCGCTGGCGGAGCAGGAGCCGTTCCTGGACATGGTGGCGGCCGCGCTGCAGGACGCCGGCTTCAAGTTTTAGGGTTTTCTCCTGTGGTTTTGGGGTCAGGAGCCCTGTTGCCCGGGGCCGCTTGGGGTTGTGAAAACCGTACCGGCCGCCTGCACGCTGCCTGGCACGAAGCCCTGTGGCCTGACAGCGGGCCGTGAGTATGGCGAATGTGGCAGGGGCCAAGGGGAAGCTTTTTTGCGGACGCTGGGGTGCAGCTGGGACACAGCGCAAGTTGACGACACTCAGCAAATAATATCACCAACAGCGGTGCAGACTGTGACCGCATCAGTCATCCCCGCGCCAGTGATCATCAATGGGGTTAGCATTGCGCACCGCACTTCGTTCTGTCAGTCCGCAACAGCCGCCGCGATAGGCTTCGGCTGGCCGCAGCTTGTGCATGGGTGCCATTTTTGTAGCGCACACCATGTACAGTAGTCATTCCTTTCAAGCCCGCTTTAGTTGGACAGCGGGTGGGTTGCAGCTGCAGTGGCGATGCCGGCCTGCAAGGCCATGCCTTGACAGCGAACATTGCCACATGCCTCTGCACGCGTTGCCGCAGCCGTTTTGCAGATGCAAGTTGGGCGGCGACTCGCCACCAAGACCAAAGAAGACTAGTGCCAAGGCGGCATGGCACCTACCAGGCGCCCTGTTTGGGTTGCCTGATGGACGATCAATCAAGACGCCGCAGCGCATGATCCAGCCTGGGTACAGCTGTGTTTGTGCGGCCGCAGCCCTAATTGGTCTGAAAAACACCCGCCGCAGTCAGCCATCACTGCGGAAGGTTGCCAAACACATGTCATACTCCCGTGTCCACCTGCCGCGCTGTGCCTGGATACCTAGCTGCAGCCGGTCATCAAGTGTTGTGGGTATATTCAGGAAGAACGAACGACAAAGGACACACCGTTTTGTGTGCTGGTGTTGGTCACACCGCCGCGCTCAAGGTAGATGCACGCCGCTCACAGCCATCGTCCCCAGCCTTTTCGACGTTCAGCGTTGACACTTGCATGCTCAAACAAAAAATTGCAAGATGAAATTGGTCCATTGTTTGTCCATCAACATTGTGCAAGAACATCTCCTCTCCACGCAAGCATCTGCGACAGTTTTGACTGCGTCGTTTATCTTCAGCGATTTCCAAGGCACTCATGTCTTCCACCTCTGTCAAGGAACAACTTGACGGCTGTAAGCCTTGCATCTCGTGTTGTTACATTCACGTCAAAAAAAACACTACCTCACATGTAATTTGTATATAGTCCAAATGAAACCCTTCAGAATTCGTCAAGTCTCAAAAAAGCCGCACTCCTTATCAGCGCCGCATGCGCCGATGGAAACCCGACCCCTTCCACACTCACACAACGCAACGCAACTGCAGCAGATGGAGCCGCAGCTGCGAGACTGCATCCGACAGCTGCACCGACGGCTGCGTTCCTCGAGCCCCATGTACAGCCCTCAGGCGGCGACCGCCAACTTCTTGTCGACGGACTCCTTGACTTGGCGGCGCGCCCAGGCGTCAGAGTCCACGATGTCCTCCAGCGACGGCTTGAGCATGAGGTCCGCCTTGTGCGCCTCGCACGTCGCCTCCACCGTCTTCACGATGTCCAGGTACCCGATCTTCTCGTCCAGGAACATCTCCACCGCCTGGAGGAGGAAGGCAATGTGCGGAGCTTTCAACTCAAGTCGATTGGGCATTTGTCCACAGCCTTGAGGACACCTCTCGGGGGAGGGCGTGGAGCAGGCGACTCGACTCCGTTTGATTCGCACTGTGGTTGGCAACCAAGTGTCATGTCAGCCAGTTCACGGTCTGCGCCATCGGGAAAGGCATTCGCAGAACAATTCCAATGCGGCGGCCAGACGACCAGCCAAGTACACCAGCATTCGTATGGCACAGGAGCTAGCAAATGTTGTCCGTCACCGTGATCAGAACAATCATTCCCACCTGCTCGTTGGCGGCGGACAGCACGCCGGTCATGGTGCCGCCGGTGCGGCCTGCCGCGTACGCCAGGTCCATTGCAGGGTACTTGGCATTGTCCGGGTGCCTGCAGCGTCGGCAGGGGTTACCGTTTGGGTGTCGGATTACTATTTATATATTATTTATATATTATTTAGGTGTCGGTTTTGGTTTTGTGTTCGATTTGGGTTGATATTGGGGCAAGCTCGTCTTCAGACACACACTGGATGGCCACGAGCCCGGTGCACAAGTTTGGCAGGGCATGTGCATGACCAGCTATCGCATTGCCAATTACAGGCTGCACACGTGCCAGACCAATGCACACTCCTGGCGGGCAGAGGAACGGTGCAGAAGCTGTTCGAAAGTGCAGGACAGACCAGGGCCGCACCGGAAGGTGAGGTCGCCCATCTTGACGAAGTCGAGGCGGGGCCACGTCTTCTCGGAGCAGGGCACCCGCTGCGGCCACGACATGGTGTACAGGATCGGCAGCCGCATGTCCGGCCAGCCCAGCTGCACGTACAGATTAATGTCCATACGTCAATCACCAAGCCGTGTCAACATGACAACTCAACCATCCAGGCAGTCACAGCTGCAGGCGTTCTCAGCATGTTCGGCCAGCCCAGCTGCGCGCACGGTCACACATGCAGCATCAGCATGTCGTAAAGAACGAGCTGGCGTTAGGCAGCTCGATTCGTGAGCGAGCGGCCGTCAGGAGGTGCCCATGTGTTTGTGCAGGCTTGCAGACTCAGTGCCATCTGCTCCCCGGCAGCCGCAGGAGCACGCGTTGGCTGCACTGCTTCTGCCCTGCCGCCATGCATGCTTCGGGCAGCCTTCATGCCTGTAATGCTGCGTCGTGTTGTGCTTGTCGGCTGATGTGCACAGAGTCAGGTGGGCAGGCTCCTCATGGTGGTGCGCAGGCGGCATTAGCTCATCTCCTTATCATTAAACATATCATTGATTCATTCAACACTCCATTCACGTTTCATCCACAATTCACTGGAAGATGAAGCACCTGCGCAAGAACGGAGGAGTCCTGCGTCTCCACCATGGAGTGGATGATGCTCTGCGGGTGAATCACGATGTCGATGTTGTCGTAGGAGGCGCCGTATAGGTAGTGCGCCTCTATCACCTACGCGCGCGGGTTGCAGGTTACGAGATCAAACACTTGAGGTGTCCCACAAAAGATGACCGCCCACCCCAGACCAACAGGCAGGTCAAGACCCGCTGCAGGAGGGGGACCGCGCCTCCCAGCTGCGTTGTGTGACGCGTTAAACCTGGCACAGCAGCTGTGGGTCTGCACGGCAGCTGCCAAACTGCCTGCAGGGGCTCTGAGCCGGTCCAGCAGGACCTAGAAGGGGTGCAACTGGCTGGCGCTCGGTGATGCCGAGGTAGCCGGCCGGAAGCGGTGCCATGCCCCCACCTCGTATGCTGTACAGCAACAATACCTGAATCCAAACAAGCTCAAAAACAAGTCACCTCCAGGCCCTTGTTCATGAGCGTGGCGCTGTCGACGGTGATCTTGCGGCCCATGGACCAGTTGGGGTGCTTCAGCGCATCCGCGACCGTGACGGTCTTCAGGCGCTCCACGTCCCAGTCGCGGAACGCGCCGCCGCTGGCCGTGAGGATGATACGCCGCATGCCGCCCTCTGGCAAGCCCTGTGTAGTGTGGGAAATGCCGTCTCATAGAGTCCGAATGCCACTCAGCATGGCAGCGCAAACGAGCTGCTCGAAGTCGGCTCAGCACAGCCCATGTGCATGAACAGTCGGCACGGCCGCGCCTTGGTGTGGCACAACTGTGGCAGAGCTTTCTCGACAATCTTTCGCTCTCAACAAACCGTTCTTGGAAATTTGAAGTCCCCACCTGGATGCAATGGGAGATGGCGCAGTGCTCCGAGTCGGCTGGCAGGATTTTGACGCCACACAGCGCCGCGCTCCCTCAACAAACATGTGCCGGCATGTTGTTTAGGGCCTTGCTGTTGTGGAACCCTTCCTCAGCTCCTTACCTGGATGCACTGGAAGATAGCGGAGTGCTCCGAGTCGGCGGGCAGGATGTTGACGCCATATTGCGCGGCGAGCGGCAGCACGTATGGCCCGCCCGCTATGAGCGTCTCCTTGTTGGCCAGGCAGATGTCCTTGCCCTCGCGGATTGCCGCCACCGTTGGCTGCAGCCCAGCGCACCCGACGATGCCTGGACGCCCAGGGACACAACCTCGGGGGCCACGAGCACTGGATTGTCTCATCTTCAAGGATCGCCGTCGAGGTGCTGCGCGCGTTCTACAGCGCAATTTCAACTTTCACCACCGAGAAATCCCCTGTCTCTCACCGGTCGGCGTCGAGGTGCTGCGCGCACTCCACGGCGCCGGCGTCGCCGACCACGGCCTCCGGCAATGACATGAATGACATTCTTCGAAGAGAACTTGAAAGAATGACTGCCCCAAACGCCTCACCAGTGATGACCGCCTCAGCGTCAGGGTGCTGCGCGCACTCCACGGCGCCGGCGTCGCCGACCACAATCTCCGGCATGTGCGCGCCCTTCAGCCGCTCCTTCAGTTCCCCCACCTTGCTGGCATCGCGGATCGCAACCAGCTTCGGCTTGAACTGCCGCACCTGTTGGGTGCAGGGAAGGTCTGAAGGCTCAACATCGGGGCGGCGCCGTCATGCCATGCAAGCATGCGCGGCGCCGCGTCACGCAGGAGCGCTTGTGGGCATGACAGGCAAGAAGACTCCGATGGAATATATGCAGCACGCGCAGCATTCACGATGAACGAAGTGCATCACGCGTCTGCCACCATGCAGCCGTATATTACGGCGCGAGCCGTGTTGCGGCAAGATAGGCACTCGCCTGTTCTGCTAGGAGCTCGACGTTTGAGCCGGCCGCCATCGCCACGATCTCGAATTTGTCGGGGTTCTCCGCCACGATGTCCAGCGTTTGCGTGCCGATGCTGCCCGTGCTGCCCAGCAGCGAGAACCGCTGCAGCAACCGGGCGCCGCGGAGAGGTCAGAGCTGCAACTACTGATGTCATCGTCGATGATCAGGGTGACAGGACTGCGTCGTAGCAATCAAGTGCATGCCGCAATACGAGCTGTGGATGTCTCGGCACGGCCTTGTTGGATGTCTCGGCACGGCCCAGTGCCACCCACCTTTGGCCCAGGTCGTGCCTCCGCTTCAGGCGGTGCCACAGCGCGGCCTGGCCACGCAGGGGGTGGTCCCTGGCCATTGCTGCCGTTGGTGCCCTCTGCACGCACGAGCGTCAAGCGCTGCTGCTGTCGCCGGCTGCCCGCGCGCTGGTTCCGGAGCTGTGAGCATTCTCCCGATAATGGCAGCGCCCTGCTTGGCGTGGAGCAGAACTGCTGCGCGCACTGCTGCATGTGCAGCATGCTTCCGGTATGCGCCATGTTTGCAAATGGGAGAATGCACGAGCTTCTCGGAGAAGCCTTCTCCCTTGCAGTGTATGTCTGGCGATAAGGTTTGAGATTAGCCTAACAAGTCCGCCAGATAATTATTGTGACTGGGCAGCTGGAAGCATGTCGCTTACTCTGTGCTGTTCTGCAATTCCATCCTGGCAAACAGAATGGTCAGGCAGACAGAATGCTGCACCTCTCCTGGCAAACAGAATGCTGCCGTGTCAACGACACGGATGCTGGAGGACACGATTGTCCGTCGTTGTCAGCGCGTGCTTGTTCTCGTTCGCTGGCGGCACTTGCCGCGCTCCCCGGCGCGACGGCCGGCGACAGTGGCAGGCAGCAGCATCAGTCGCCGCGCACGACACATCCGACCTTTCCGCATTCTCTTCGCGCTGCAGCACCGAGACATGCAACCATGTTGGCCGAGTGAAACTTTGATCTGAATATCTGCGGCATTGATGCACATGTCGCTGGCGCATTCACTTAATACGAGACAGGTGTTACTGATAAGCAGAATGCAAAGATTGCCAAGGCGTACCTGTCACTTGTCGCGTGGGTAATGAATCTGTCCTTTATCGATCTCAGCCGCAAGTCTGTCAGCCTCCTGCTGTGCGCGTCTGTCCGCAGCACAGCGGCATTAAAGCAACATCAACATTGTGACATCGTACGTCCAGCAGCAGATGCTTTCATGCCCAGAAATTTGTACTTGCACGCATACAGCATAAAGGATACAGGATACATTATACAGAAAGGGCCATCTCTTGCGCCACACGCGACAATGCGGTCCTTGCCTGCCATCCAGAATGTAAACAACCACCAGGTCTGCGTGGTGAGCCCGGCAAGAGAGATCTTGCATCATCATAGTGCACATGTGTATGCTGGTTGCTTGCCTTCCAGCATCGATCATCTGGATGGCGCACAGCTGCACCCTCAAAAGTCATCCATGCAACCATCAGTGCACGATGCGATCGATGCAATACCAACCTGTCGCCAGGCTCCACGTCCAGGGGTCACGGATCATCGAAGCCTTCAGTTTGGCAGCAAGCGACGTCTTGCTATTGCTTGCTTGCAGCTTCGGCCACAGGTCCTCTGGCAGGATGGTAATCGTGTTGTGAAATCACCACCTGGTGCAGTCCGCAGGTTCAACCGACTGTGTTAACACAGTCGGTCAGAAGCCTGGAAGCTGCAACGTTGCAGCTTCCAGGGCTTACAGATTCACGTCGTTCCACACTTCCCTAGCTGATGTGTTCGCAGCACGACAATTTGGTGGACGAACGACATCATCGAGTAGCTCTGGCTGATTTGCAGGTTCCAAGAGCTGTTGCAGTCTAGCACCACTGCGGCGTCGGTCACTTCAGCACGTACGGCAAGACTGCGGCGTCAGCGCCCCTGCGGCGTCAGCACCCCTGCGGCAAGACTGCGGCGTCACCACCCCTGCGGCGTTGGTCACTTCAGCACATACACTACTACGCTGCACCTAATGTGAGTCATTGCTGGCCGAACTCCCCTTGCCTCTGGCACCACACGTTCCGGCACGAGACTGGCCGTGACTAGGTATTTTGCTTACACCCCAGCATGTTGCAGCTAGGAAGACCCGCTCTGGTGGGCGCCGTTCTGCTCGACGCCGTTCTGCTCGGCGCCAGGCTTCACGTCTGGGGTGGAGACGCCGTCCGAGAGCGCCGCCCGGAGGCGGTCTCGCTCGTCTTCGTCAAAGCCTATGCTGTCCATATACGGCACGAGGCCGCCGTATGCGCGCCTGCATTGGAAAGAAAGATCCTTCAAACACACAACTTGAGGTTCACTCCGATGGCAGCTCTAGAAGTCACAAAAACAAAAGAATATTGCTTTTGAGAGCCTGACGGAAACACTGATGTTGAACTTCAGCTAATGCTGACGCCACCGCACTGCGAACACTACAAGGCCGCCATCACTTTTGAGACATAACACATGGACGGAAGTATGCAAGGATCCAGCAAAGGCAGCGGCGCCGCGGCAGCCCAGGCTTGGACTACGGCAATGTTCAGGATCGGAGCAGGACGGAGCTTCGATTGCCACGGCATTCAGGACCAAGGCGGAGGCCGAGCTTACATTGCCACAACACTCAGGATTACAGCAGGACAGAGGGGCGCACTCGATGTACTCCAGGGTGGTGGCCATCGCCTCCCGCGGCGCGCGGCTGAAGGCCTTGACATCCAGGTTGCGCAGCGCCTTGTCGTGTTCGAGGCCTCCCAGCGCGATCGCGACGCCGTCAGCGCCGTCAGACCTGTATGAGAACAAGAGACATTTGCTAAGAGATCCCATAGTAAGCTGCGCAGTGCCTTGTAGTGCTCTATTCCGCCCAGCGCGACCGCGACGCCGTCCGCCCCATCAGGCCTGTAACACAAAGTCGAGCCATGGACAAGCGGCATGTTTGCGTCTGTGCCAGGGTTGCTTATGTTGCAGGCCGCCCAGCGCAATCGCAACGCCATCCGCGTCACCCAGACCTGTACAAAAGACGAGCGACACTTGCTGGAGGGCCTTCACGTCCAGGTTGCGCAGCGCCTTGTCGCGCTCAAGATCGCCCAGTGGGATTGCAGCGCCGTCTACATCGTCAGACCTGCGGAGTACTTGTGGTATATATACGGTCACTCAAGGCACTGGACAAAATCTGCAATGCTTTCATGTCGGGCGTCAGCACCACAATGCCATCGCCGCGTGCGATGTGTGCATGTGGTGTTGCATCGGCGCATTGGAGCATTGCACGTTGATTCAATGTGATAGTGGGCAAGTGCACTGTGCTGCCGATCGTGTCGCATGTCTGTCTCGCCGGCGGGAGATCGGCGCACATGCAGGCAGATGGTCAGCCATGTCACGATGCGATGGCGGACGCAGTACCTCCTAATTCTAGAAGACCCTGACCTTCAAACCTCACCGGTTATAGTCGGAAATCCGTCCTTGGTGCCGCCGCAGGCCGCCAGCACCAGCGCCGCCGTCAGGCACAAACAGGCAAATACATGGGTTCAAATGCCCCTCCCTCGCTGAACTCTCCCGCGAAGTTAAAGCACCTGTTGTAGTCGGAGATGATCTCGTCCTTGGTGGCGCCGCAGGCCGCCAGCACCAGCGCCGCCGTCAGCCCCGTGCGGTCCTTGCCCACCTTGCAGAAGAACAGCGTCGTCTCGCCCCGCTCCGCCGCCGCCCTGATGATCTGCAGAGCGCAGTAGAGGGAGACGTCACTCTGCAGAAGCGGCAAGGCGCTGCGCACAGCAAGCGATGGAAGACTACCTTGTTGGGCTCACCGCTGTGCAGGCTCTCCTGTGGTATGGAAGCGGACCAGTGGCACACCTTGATTTGCCAGCCTCAAGCCAACTCATGCACTCTCTGAACTGCACCTAGGAGGGAAACACAGCGGCTGGCAATAGCTTGAATGGCCCTGCGCACCTTCAGCGCTGAGCACAGCTCCCGCGTCGCAGAATCCAGCAGAATCTCGTACAGCTGCGGCAGGCCCCCAGCGTTCACCTCTCTGCAGGCACATGTCACGCATGTTATGCTCCCAACTTCGAAGAGCGGTCAACGGCAAGGGCAGATGTAGGCAGTGCTGCTGATCGGCCATGGTCTTGCAGTGCTGCCATGCGCAGTGCTGCAAGACGCTCTTGCCAGCAAGCGTACACATGCGTTTCTGAATGCAGGGATGCAGTGATTTCTTGAACCAGTGACAGAACACTAGTGAGGGAACGAGGGGCGCACTTGAGCACGACGGATTTCGCCTTGTCCAGGTTCACGACGCTCCACAGCAGGGTGACGGCTGCTACACCCCGCGGCAGCCGCGTCAGCAGCGAGCGGTAGTATCTGTTCCTGCAGCAGCGCGATCCAGCAGGGATGTCACCGCCGGTCGTCATTGAGGCTTTGGCAGCGCGCCTGTGGCGAGGCTGCAACACGGAACTGCATGCGCCGTGCACTGCCAGGTGGAATCAGCCCTCGCTTAACAGATTCCTGCCAGCCGCAGCTGCAGAGACCAGCGCTGCACACAGCACACGGCACACACGACAGAACCCATCCCGCCAAGCACCTTGCAGTGGAAGACGCACACCGTAAATTTTAATCCAACGACTGCATGTTTGAGGAAGCCGGGCTCACTTCTCAAGCAGCGCCACGTGGTGCACCGTCAGCGAGGGGCGCTTCGGCGGCGCCGTCACGTCCGTGTTGTCTGCGCCGTCGTCTGCGCCGTTTGCCGCGCCGGTGCCTGCCTCGATGGCGCCGGCAGCGGAGCCCCGCGGTGCTGCGTCGTAATTGTTTCTGACGTGGAACGTCTCCCGCTGCAGCCAGTCGAGTCGCAGATTTATTTCAGTACTCGAGTGTCAGTAGTTGCTCACTCGCACAATGTGCGTGCATGACTCATGGTCACACAGCGCAGAAGCACGTGCGCTTCACGCCGGCAGGGGCGTGCCTGCACACTTCCAGAGGCTGTGAAAGCGCGCACCTCTGCGATGCCGCCTTTTGTCGAGGAGCCCCTGACCTCCGCATGCTCCAGGAGCAGGCTGTCCCCATCCTCTGCCCGCTCGACTGCCGACCGCAGGTCCACCTGGCGGGCAGCATCACGGGATACCAAGTGCGACTTAGTATCTCGCGGCAGGAGCACCCCCTTGCTACCACAGGCATGACCAAATATACATGCAGCCTTGCGGGACTTGCACACAAAGTCATTGCGGACAGCAATGGGACGTCGGTGACGCACCAGCTGCCGGATTTTGAGGGTTTCCCGCAGCACCTCAACGTCCTCCGGCGACGCGAAATTGGGGCACGCCGACCGGAAGAGCAGGCCTGCAGAGCGGAAGGTGCAATCATGAGATAACATCCCACAGTGATGAGATGCACAGCATGGGCGTCAATGCAGGACGATTCACCCAGCAGGTGCGTTCGCCTTACCTGGCCTGATGTTAGGGCACGCCTCGGCGAGGTCGCGCGCGTTTTTGACATTCTGAAGCTTTATCAAAATCGCCCCCGTTTCCACTTCTCGAGGCATGACTGCAGCCACGCAGTCAGGTACAGTCAGGTGTCAGGTGTTTAGGTGTTCAGCCAAACAGGTGCCAACATGTAGGTGTGGACATGTAGCGCAAATGCAGCGCAAGCACCAGCTGATGCAGCCTGTACATCCAAATTGCACACAGACAGAGGTAGTGCTGCCTGAACAATTCCTGCAGGATGCGGTGATTGATTCTGTTGGATTTCACTGACCTGTCTCCCCAGTGTAAGCGGCTGAGGATGACCGCCGGATGGCGGGCAGCGATGCCCGGACGCCAAACAGGCTGGCGCAAGGTTCGAAGATGCTGTACACCACCCCCATCCGTTGCATCCGGACCGTGTGCGTCGGGAGTCCCCGCCTACTTGCAGGCCCCGCCAGCGGCCGTCCTGGGGCTGAGTCTGGGTTATACAGGATGCGCAGCCTGCTAGGTTGGTTGCCTCTGAAGAGCATTTGCCGGCGTGCAAACCTCTTAAGCGATCAGATATGCATGTGGAAGGCTATTCGACCACACACGGACGTTTCAAGACGATGGAACAGCGGTGCAAGCGATTACGTCGCGGGCAGACTGCTGATGGACAATACTGCAAAACACCGCCTCGTCCGCGATGGCTGAAATCCCGCACACTTGAACAGACACAACGACAAGTTACAAGAATCTACAGGCTGCGCTGGATTCAGCAACAGGAGTTGAATTGCAGTGCGCCACTGCCTGCTTCACCTTTGCTTCCTACTAATCAGTTAGCAATAGCAAGAGCAACATTAGCCGTCTTAGCTATAGTTGCTAGCCCATGCTAACCCTGCCAAATTTTCAACAGCAGTTTACTATCTCGTGCTTCAGCCTGCTTCAGTTGACAAAGAGTATTGGCCTTTCCTCGGACTGCACATAATCGATCCATCAAGCGCGCGCGGCATTATCAGGCCGGGCTGAGTGTCGGAATCACCCAAGCTTTGGTGTCGAAAGTGCCTTCGTTCACCCCTGGTGCATGGCACAAGCGTCTCTGAGCCGTGGGGGCTCCTGAAGACAATATGGTGGGCGTCATGGTGGAGCCGGCATCAGTTGCAGCAGTGACAGCAGCGGAGCAGGCTGCCATCGATGAGCTGCTCCCGACGGAGGAGGACCTGCTGTATGAGGAGGAGCTACTGCGCAACCCATACTCGCTCAAGATGTGGTGCCGCTACATCGAGGCGCGCCAGGGCATCGTGGCGCGGCGGCGCTACGTGCTGTATGAGCGGGCGCTGAAGGCGCTCCCCGGCAGCTACAAGGTGCGCAGCAGTTGCGCACCATCGGCATGGCACCATCGGCAAAGAGCTGTGAATTGGACGTCCGACTGGGCATCTGACTGCTGCTGCGCAAAGCATCTGCGTAATGGACACAAGTCCAGTGGGATGCGGCCGCCGGCGGTTGGCGGCAGCAGGTCTTGGCCACCAACAACCTCCTCTGTCAACCCGCGCAGCTCTGGGCGGCGTACCTGGGCGAGCGACGGCTGGCGTGCCGGGGGCTGAAGGTCACGGACCCGCAGCTGGGGCGCCTGAACGACACCTACGAGCGCGCGCTGGTCAGCATGCACAAGATGCCGAGGGTGTGGACGCAGTACCTGGAGCTGCTGGTGGAGCAGCGGCTGGTCGCGCGCACCCGGCGCACCTTCGACCGCGCGCTGCAGGCGCTGCCCATCACGCAGCACGATCGCGTCTGGCAGCTGTACCTGGTGAGTGGACTGTGGACGTCTGGTTTCTGAGGCTGCCAGGCGGCAGTGCACAGACCGGATGCAGCAGAATGTCACAGCTGCCCATCTTCAGCACAGTAGCGTCTGGCAGCTGTACCTGGTGAGCAGCTCAGACGACTGTTTGTTTGGTGTTCCATGTGCAAGCGCTCCTATATTGAAGTGCACTGGCTAGCTGCGGCGGGCCACTATCGACAGATCAGTAGGACGCTGTTGTCAGGCTCTGCAACGCGGCAGCATGAGACCTTTGCTGGCGGCACAAGCAGCTGATGACACGGGCACTCACAAGCGCATGGGGAGAACGAATCGGGTCTGCTCTGCGTGTGTCTGTTGCGGCATTCATGCTGACGCCGCCGTCCGCGTGTACTGCCGCACACAGAAATTCGTGATGCAGCCGGGCATCCCTGTGGAGACGGCGACAAAGGTGTATCGGCGGTATCTGAAGCTGGAGCCCACGCACGTGGAGGAGTACATCGCCTACCTGAAGAAGAAGGTGCGGGCCGAAGCTTTCGTATGTGAAGTCATCATTTCCAGCCTTGATTCCATGAACCCTGGCAGCACCAATGTCCGGACTTGCTTTTGAATTGTCTGACTGCATGTCAGCAACGGCTGCAATGCCAGGTGCACATCGTACAACTCCTGTTGTCCAGAATCAGCAGTCGGCAGGTGGCACTCTTGGTGCATGGCTCTTAGCTCGCTATCCTGGTTCGGCGTCGCGCAGGAGCAGTGGGGCGAGGCGGCGAGCAGGCTGGCTGACGTGTGCAATGACGAGCTGTTCCGCAGCCTCTGCCAGCGACTCACAAACGTCAAACCCAACGAAAACTGCCACACCCTTACTGCAAGCAGGAGCAGTGGGGTGAGGCGGCGAGCAGGCTGGCGGACGTATGCAACGACGAGCTGTTCCGCAGCCTGGAGGCCAAGTCCAAGCACGCGCTGTGGCTGGAGCTGGCGGACATCTGCACCCGCCACCCCCGCGACGTGGCCCACCTCCGCGTGGAGGCCATCCTGCGCGCCGGCATCCGCAAGTTCACCGACGAGGTGCGCGCGCACCATCTTTCGTGGTACATGTTGTATGTTGTAGGCCCTTATGCGTTTTAGCCAATATACACATGTGCAGGCTCTGCTCTGCATCCTGTGCGCCGGCGTCTGCAACTCCAAGCGTCTGCGGCCTTTTGTTGCAGCCTTTTGTTGAGCTGTGCAATGCCAGCCACAGCATCAACCCTGAGGCATCAGCCGGCTGGAAGGGCATGTCGACGAGCGCAGCATGTGATCTGATTGGAGTCGACGCGCAGGTGGGGCGGCTGTGGACCAGCCTGGCGGACTACTTCATCCGACAGGGCCTGTTTGAGAAGGCGCGCGACGTGTACGAGGAGGGCCTCACCACGGTGCGTTTCTCCCCAAAGTACATGTCTTTCATTGTTTGTGAGAAGTCGCCTGCCTGTTTGAGTAGCATTGGACGAGTGCTGCTTCCTTTGCGAGCTGGGTCTGGCGCCGCCGGTGCTTTCCCCTCCACTTTCTGCTTGTTCCTGAAAGCCTTACCGGGGTGCGTCCATTCCTGTGGACAACACCGCACGCTGACCATCCCGTGTGATCCAAATCTTGCTGACCCCATTTTCCACACCCTCCCCATCTTCCACACCCTCCTCATCTTCCACACCCTCCCATTCTTCCCTCAGGTGGTGACGGTGCGGGACTTCTCCCTCATCTTCGATGCGCTGACAACGTTTGAGGAGTCGCTGCTGGCGGCGCGCATGGGCGCCGACGAGGAGGAGCCGAAAGCGGCAGAGGAGAGCGACAGTGACGGCGCGGACTTCATGCTGAACGACCCGGGCAGCGACGTCGACCTGCGGTCAGTCTTTATATACACAAATGTTGAGCACCGTTGCAATGCTCCTTACGAAGTGGAGGAGGAGTCGAATCACGAGCACTAGCACCAGCACCATCGATTTGTGTCTGTGCTGTGTATGACCCTCACCGATACTGCAAGTGCACCACAAACATGGATACTATCCATAAGTACAGGTGTCATCTTCCTGCGCATGCAATGCGTGTACATGAGCACTTGCGTGGAGAGTCTTGGGCAAGGCGTCAGTGATCATGGCAATCCTGCTGCGCTGCACGTTGTTCTGCGGCATAGCTCCCACATTGCGCAACTGAGAGCTCACTGTGGTGTTCGCAGGCTTGCGCGGCTGGAACACCTGATAGGGTGTCTCCCAGAATCACTGTCCAGCGTGATGCTGTGGTAGATACCACACAATGATGATTCAGACGTATCTCCCGTCGTGTCCATCATGACGTTCATTCCTGTTCACAGGCTGGCGCGGCTGGAGCACCTGATGGGGCGGCGCCCGGAGCTGCTGTCCAGCGTGATGCTGCGGCAGAACCCGCATAATGTGCACGAGTGGCACAAGCGCGCGCGTCTGTTCGCCGGCCAGCCGCACAAGCAGATCCTCACCTACACCGAGGCCGTGCGCACGGTAGACGCCGACAAGGCGCGTCTCTCTAGAACCTTGTGGTCACTTTTGGTTGCTTATTTCATGCATGAAATCAGTCCCATGTTGCTTTGCCTTGAGATTGGTACTGAAGCGCGCTCCTGGCGAAACCAGCATGGGCTGCTCAGAGCGGATGGTGCATTTCCTGTTGGCAGCAACTCAGTGCCATCAGAATGTCCGTTTTGCTGAACAGTCCGTCTCCAACATCACATCAACATGCTAAGAGACACTCCAGTCAGCTGCAGGCCCTTTCTCCGCAGCTGCGGTTCAGACAACCAGTAGCTTGCAGTAGGGGTTACTGTTTTCATTCCAGCTCACATGGCTGCGCAGGCCATCGGCAAGCCGCACACGCTGTGGTGCGCCTTCGCAAAGTTCTACGACCGGCACGGCGACCTGGCCAACGCCCGCATCATCTTTGAAAAGGCCACCGAGGTGCGCCGCGTCTGCCAGCCACCCAGCTGCAGCTCCTTGAGTGCACGAATGTGCAGACATGTTCAGAGCTCGCGTGCCGCCAACAAGGTGCAGAGGCGGAGCAGAGTGTGCCGCATCATGTTCAATTGCAAGAACACTTGTCCTGAGTTGACTTTTGTGAGAGATTCCCTCCAGTGCTGCCGGCGCGCTACGAGTACCTGGACGACCTGGCATCGTGTTGCCGACTCAGCAATGTAGGGTCTTGCAATTCAAGATCACCACACTGCTTTTTCACCGTGTCCGCAGGCGCGCTACAAATATGTGGACGACCTGGCGTCGGTGTGGTGCGAGGCGGCGGAGCTGGAGCTGAGCCACAAGAACTTCCGCCGCGCGCTGGAGCTCATGCGCAAGGCAACAACGCCGCCGGCGCATGCCGTGAGCCGCCGCACGCAGGCCGAGATGGAGGGTCCTGTCCAGGTGGCTCTTGCTTGATACAGTTTTGTCTTCAAGCTGATGGAGACATTAAAATTCAACATGCTTCTGAGCAGCTTGTGTCAGAGCATCACTTCCATGCAGCTCCCAGACAGATTGGCATGACGCATGAGGACCGACCAATGTGAGACGCCCGCGGTTTGGGCCCCTTAGCCAAGTGGTCACCCTTGCATGCAGCGCTTTGCGCATTCGTTAGTACCTGTGCAAGTACTGCCATGGGCTGCCTATCGTGTGCTCTCCTGGTTGTTCTGCCAGGCAGGACATGGCAAATGTACTGTATGTACTATGATCGAGCACACTGGAATCTCCTCTCTCAATCTAAGTCCCGCATCGCAGGGGCGGCTGCACCGCAGCCTGAAGCTGTGTTGCTTCTGCTGCGACCGTCGCTGGGTACTTCACTGACACACAACATGTAATCTTCTAATCTACCTTCTGATATTTATAGACCCGCAGGGGCTGCTGTACCGCAGCCTCAACCTGTGGAGCTTCTACTGCGACCTGGAGGAGTCACTGGGCATGTCGCTCCACTTCAAACAATCACAGAGCCTGCTCGCTGAATCTACCCATTCAGCTCACCGCTGAGGATGAATCTACTGAGAAGCTTGCGCGGTGCAGGGGCGGCTGTACCGCAGCCTGAAGCTGTGGAGCTTCTACTGCGACCTGGAGGAGTCGCTGGGCACCCTGGAGAGCACACGCGCGGTGTACGACCAGATCCTGGACCTGCGCATCGCCACGCCCCAGATCGTCCTCAACTACGCCCTCTTCCTCGAGGTGCGCGGCTGTTTGTTTGAGTGGTTTTCAAAGCTTTAAAAAACACCTATCGAGGTAGCGCCGCCGCCGCCCCTGGTTTTGGGCCGCCTGACTCTCATCATAATCCACCTGCCAGCTGCTCTGAGAACCTTCCACTGATCGCTTCATGACACAGACCCGGCTGTCATATCGAAGCTTCATGTGCTGCGCACAGACCTCTGCCACTGCAGAATAAATAGCACCATCGCTTGCTTTCCGCAGGAGAACAAGCACTTCGAGGACGCGTTCCAGGCGTACGAGAAGGGCGTGTCGCTGTTCAAGTACCCGCACTCCAAGGACATCTGGTCAGCGTACCTCACCAAGTTTGTGGCGCGCTACGGCGGCAAGAAGCTGGAGCGCGCCCGCGACCTCTTCCGCCACGCGCTGCGCGAGGTGCGTCTTTTACTGACAATGTGTCCTTCAATCAATCAGAAATGCTGCTATGCCAAGGTACTTAACGATGTATGCCCTACCGGAAAGACTGCTTTACATGAAGAAGAAGGCAGTCCCAAAGCCAGGACAGAAGGGGCAGCCTGAGGGTTTGCTTCAAAGCACGACTTGACACAGGACGGCAGAGATGCTGGGCAGAGTGTGGCGCCACACAGCCTCTCGTATCACAGTCCAAGGACGATGTGTCCATGGCGCAATGCGCAGCTTCTGCCTACTCCAGGCGCCAACCTCTGGCGGTAATGCAACAGATTACCTGGACTGTGCTTCCTCTGGCGAATGCAGTTGTCAGTCTGGCTTGGCAGCCATGATGAGCAAAACCTGATATATGCCACCATGTGAGTTTTTCACAGGCAGGTGATGTACACACAATCTTTGTTTTAATTTCTGAGCTGCCAAGCCTGACAGCCCTGTTGCTGCCCCCATTTGCACCAGTGTCTGTGCATCGCTGCTGCGCCGTGCCAGTTCAGCAGCTACGTGCTTCATGAACGCACTGTGCGCATGAACTCAGCTTTGCAGCCTTTGGGCGACTGTGTCCATGTGTCTCTGCATAGCCTTGCAAAGCTATGCAGCAACTTGGCATCGCCCTCAGACTGCTGGTGACAGATTCATGTGCGCTGCACGCCCCGCACCAAAACGCGAAGTGCCTTCGCATGCAGACGTGGGCAGAGCCGTCAGGCGCTGCGGTCCTTCATTATACGGCTGGAAGAGGAGCCTGGGCAGTCGTTGGTGACAGACGCATTCATGTAGATGATCACTGGCTGATGAACCGATCCTGTATCTTCTTGTTGCGTACGCCGGCGGAGGCGTCGGGCTCCGTCTTCCCAGCAGTATGCGGCGCTTGAAGTGGACACCATGGCCTGGCGTGCGTGGCAATGTGGTCGCGAGATCCAACATGTTCTCTTCGTGTCATTACTGCGTCCCTCAATCTATTTGTTTCTGCTGCCGCAGACGCCGACGGAGGCAGTATGCCGCCCTCGAGGAGGAGCACGGGCTGGCGCGGGCGGCAAAGGGGGTGCACGACCAGGCGATAGCAGCAAAACCGTCGGTCATGTCGAAACTTCTGCAGCGCCCCTCAATCTTCTTGTTCTTGTTGCTGCAGACGCCGGCAGAGGCATCGGGCCCGGTGTTCCTGCAGTATGCCGCCCTGGAAGAAGAGCACGGCCTGGCGAGGGCGGCGATGGGGGTGTACGACCAGGCAGTGCGCACGGTGCCCACCGGCGAGCGGCTGCCCATCTACGACGTGTACCTCAAGCGCGCTTCCGACTTCTTCGGCATCGGCAAGGTCAGTTTGGGATGGGGGGCGCCTCGAGTGAAACTCTGTGCAATGAGCAGGTGTTCTTATATGGTAAACACAAGTGGCTGCCCATCTACGACGTGTACCTCAAGCGCGCCTCCGACTTCTTCCGCATCGGCAAGGTGGGCTCTGGGTTTTAGACTTGTGCGTCCTCTTGCTGTGCCGAGGGGCCGATGCGCTCGCTGCGCTCCAGTGTCAAGCCGCCGAGTGTGTTTCAGAGCTGAGAAGTGAATGAAGAGCCTAACGCAGCCGCTAGCGCGTGGCCAGCAGTGGCGCTGCTGGCGTTGTTCCCTGGCGGCCCTGGATGCTGGAGTTGTACGAGGTGGCGGTGGAGGCGGAGCTGGTCAAAAGACGATGTGCTGAAAGACCCACGAGCTTCACAAGGAGTAATGTCGAATGAGTATCTGCAGGTGCGAGAGATATACGAGATGGCGGTGGAGGCGGAGCCGCCGTACAGCCTGTCAGATGCCGACTGCAAGACCATGTGCGTGCGCTACGCCAACCTGGAGACGCGGGTGCGCCTTTAATTTTGACTTCGCCGCTTTTCTACTGAAACAGGTTGGAATTTAGGTGCTGTGTTCTGCTTCACAACTCGTGTCTGCTACATGTGATCGCCTGATCGCCATCAGGGCTGTCAGGGCTCGCACTCCACGCCTGCTGCCGAGGGG
>JAABUW010002203.1_pt1 | contig 30210 bp, 29 predicted proteins | sample 5560081 | NCBI WGS metagenome assembly JAABUW01 (sample SAMN10711882, study PRJNA513363) | rock metagenome | isolation source: Antarctica rocks | place: Antarctica: Victoria Land, Knobhead sud | reverse complement strand
TCGGCGCGACCAAGGCGATCCTTTATACGCCGCTGATCGAGTATACGAAGGACAACATCAAGGACCAGTTCTGCTGGACCCTCGATACGATCCGCTGAAGCAGTGTCGGAACGGCGTCGCTTGGCGATCTGTTCCGATACAACTGCTCGCGATGACAGGTCGGAACGAATTCTCCGGAGGCGGCACGCGATCAAACCGCGGTCGACGGGCCCGCTCGCGTGCGGCGCCCGCCCCTCATCACTGTGTCCGTTGACGACTGGTGCGCTTCGACGATGTCCCATGCTCTGACGAGGCTGCGATACCAGCTGTGGCCGGACAAGGTCATCGGCGAGCTGCTGCAGAAGCAGTGGATGGAAACGGCGGTGCCCCTTTTCGTCCTGGCGCTGACGATCGGCGTGTTCAGCGCCAGGATCGACAATTTCGTCTCGCCGTCCAATCTCGCCGACACGTTGCGCCAGGCAAGCGAACTCGGCTTCATGGTGCTCGGGATGTCGCTGGTCCTGATCGTCGGTGGCATCGATCTCAGCGTCGGCTCGATCTTGGCGCTCTGCAATCTTGCCATTCTCTACTGTATCAACGTGCTGGAGATGCCGATCGCCGTGGCGGTGCTGATCACGCTGGCTCTTGGCGCGCTGCTCGGCTCCGTCAACGGCCTCCTGATCGGCTACCTGCGAATGCGGGCCTTCCTAACGACCATGGTCACCCTGATCATCTATCGGGCGGCCCATGATCTTCTGAGCTTCAAGGCCGCCGTCGCCATCTCATCGGTCGTGCCGGACCTGCCGGCCTGGGACTTTGTCGGCGGAGGCACCTTTCTCTCCGTGCCGACCGCCGCCTGGGTGTTCGCAATCATCGGCGTCGGCAGCCACGTCTTCCTGACGCGCCTGCGGCCAGGCTGGCGCGTGATGGCGGTCGGCGGTAACCGGCGCTCCGCTTACAACATCGGGCTGCCGGTCAACCGCGTGGTCGCGCTCTCCTACGTGGCCTCCGGCATGTTCGCCGCGCTCGCCGCGATCTTCTATGCGGCGCGTCTCGCGAGCCCCGGTGCCGATACGGGCAAGGGTCTCGAAATCACGGTGCTGACGGCGGCGATCCTGGGCGGCATCAGGCTCGGCGGCGGCAAGGGCTCCGTCACCAAGGCCGTGCTGGGCACGCTCATCGTCCTGCTTCTCACCAACGGTCTCCTGCGCCTCGCCATGCCTGCCGGTGCTTCGCGGGTCATCTTCGCGATGATCCTGCTGCTCGCGGCGGCGCTCGACATCCGTTGGTTCAAGAACCGGCACAAGGCCGTGCAGGAGCTCTATGTCAGCCCCGCCTTCCTGGCGCTCGCGCCCGCGCCGCCGACCGCCGCCGGCTCGGGATCGCCGTTCGCGCTCAACGACCGGCTACGGCATGTCGAGACAATCGGCCTGGGCAAGGTGGAGTCGCCCGAGGACGTGATCCTCGATCCCGACGACAATCTCTATTGCGGCAATCGCCACGGCGAAATTATCCGCTTCTTCGCCCCCGACTATACGCAGATGGAGGTCTATGCGCGGATCGGCGGACAACCCCTCGGCTTGGCTTTCGACGCGGAGGGAGCGCTTTATGTCTGCGTTGGCGGCATGGGCCTCTATCGCGTGACCCCGGCGCGCGTGGTCGAGAAGGTCACCGACGAAACCAACCGCTCGCTGCTGTCAGTCATCGACGACAGCCGCTTGCGCCTCGCCGACGACCTCGATATCGCACCCGACGGTCGTATCTATTTCTCTGAGGCGACCGTCCGCTACGAGATGCACGAATGGCCGACCGACAGCCTGGAGGGCCGCGGCAACGGCCGCATCATCTGCTACGACCCGCGCACCAAGAAGACCACGACCGTGCTGCGCAACCTGATCTTCCCCAACGGCGTGGCGCTGGCCTCGGACGGCGAGTCGATCCTCTTCGCCGAAAGCTGGAACTGCACGATCAAGCGCTACTGGTTCGCGGGGAGGAAGCAGGGCCAGACCGAGACCGTCATCGCCGGGCTGCCGGGCTATCCCGACAACATCAACCGCGCCTCCGACGGGCACTATTGGCTGGCGCTGATGGGCATGCGTAGCCCCTCGTTCGATCTTGCGATGCGCAAGCCCGCCTTCCGCCGCCGCATGTCCAAGCAACTGCCCGGCGACGAATGGCTGTCGCCGAACATCAACACGGGATGCATCGTCAAATTCAACGAGAAGGGGGAGATCCTCGACGCCTTATGGGACCTCGGCGGCGCCAATCACCCGATGATAACCTCGATGCGCGAGCACCGCGGCTATCTCTATATCGGCGGCATCTCCAACAACCGGATCGGCCGGCTGAAGCTCGAGGGCGCCGACGCCGGCTTCGTATCGAGCGGGCGCTACCATGTTTGACGCGCTGACAGCGGCCCTGTTCCCCTCGCGCCGGACAAGCATGTCGGTGCCGGTCCTCGATGGCGCACTGAAGCCCAATAACCTGCTCGAAGAGGCGGCCATCGTCATCGAGCGTCCGGGCCTCGAGGATCTCGCCCTCGATGCGGGCGGCACGCTCTATGCCGCGTGCGGATCGGCCGTCCTGCGCATCACATCGGGCGGCGAGGCGATGGTTGCCGCCAACTTCGACCGCACCGTGACCGCCATGGCATTCTTGACCGACGGGACGCTCGCCGTCGGGTTCGGCGACCGCGTCGTCTTGGATGCGCTCGGCGCCGCGGCGCCCACTATCGAGACAGTCGATGGCGCAGCGCTCTCCGCCGTCACCGCCCTCAGCGCGGGCGCCGGCGGATCGCTCCTGATCTGCGACGGCTCGGCGGGCTGCCCCTGTGCCGACTGGAGCCGCGACCTGCTCGAAGCGGGGTGCTCGGGCCGCCTTCTCCACTATGACGGCGCGAGCCGCACCGCCCGGACGCTCGCCAGTGGCCTCGCCTATGCGTTCGGCGTCATGGTCGACGCGACGGGCCGTGCGCTCGTCTGCGAAAGCTGGGCGCACCGGGTCAGCGCGGCCCTTGATGGGCGCACGACGCCGGTGATCGCGGGCCTGCCTGCCTATCCGGCAAGATTCGCTCCGGCACCCGACGGCGGTTTCTGGCTGACGATGTTCGCGTGCCGGACCCAGCTCGTCCAATTCGTGCTGCGCGAAACCGACTATCGTCGCGAGATGATGCGCACGATTGCGCCCGAATACTGGGTCGCGCCGGCCTTCTCGTCGGGCGCCGATTTCCTTGAGCCGTTGCAGGGCGGTGGGGTGAAGCAGATGGGCATCCTCAAACCGTGGGCTCCCTCGCGCTCCTACGGGCTGGTGGTGCGTTACGGCGCCGATCTGCGACCCCTCTATTCGCTGCACAGCCGCGCCGGCGGCCATCATCACGGCATCGTCGCGGCGGCGCAGCGCGGCGGCGACCTGTTCGTTCTGTCTAAGGGGGCCGGGCGCATCCTCCGGCTGGCCGTCCCCAGCTTCTCTCAAGCGGGACACGCGGAGCCGTCGCCATGATCCCGATCCTGGAACTGCACCAGCTCACCAAGATCTATGCGCGCGCGGCAGCCGTGGAAGCGATCGATTTCACGCTGATGCCCGGCGAGGTCCATGCCTTGCTTGGCGAGAACGGCGCGGGAAAGTCCACGCTGACGAAGATGATCGCAGGGGTCGTCGCGCCGACCTCGGGGACGATCCTGCTCGACGGCAAGGAGATCGCGCCCAAGACGCCCTCGGACGCCCTGGCGGCCGGCATCGCGATGGTCTTCCAGGAGACCAGCCTGGTTCCCTCGATGACGGTCGCCCAGAACCTCAATCTGGGGAACGAGCCCTTCTTCAACCGCCTGCGCGGCGTCAATATCGCGGCCCAGCAGTTCATGCAGTCGCTCAGTTTCCACGTCGACCCGACGGCGCAGGTTTCGTCGCTCGGCGCCGCCAAGAAGCAGATGGTGGAGATCGCGCGCGCGCTGCTGTCCCAGGCGCGGATCATCGTCTTCGACGAGCCGACCGCAACCCTCACGCCGGAGGAGAAGCGGCACTTCTTCACCTCGGTCCGTGCCCTGAAATCCCGCGGCATCTCGGCGATCTTCATTTCTCACGCGCTCGAAGAGGCCCTGGAGATTTCCGACCGCATCACGGTGCTGCGCGACGGCAAACACGTCGTGACTGATGCGACGGCTCATTTCGACCGCACCCGCATCGTCCAGGCTATGGTCGGCCGCACCCTGTCCCAGGAGCTCTACGGCAAGCGCAAGACGGAGGTGCGGCCCGCCGGGCGGCGCGTGCTACGCGTGCAGAACCTGCGCGTCGGCAATGTCGTGAAGAACAATTCCCTGTCGGTCTTCGCCGGCCAGATCACGGGCGTCTTCGGCCTCGTCGGCTCGGGACGAACGGAGACGTTCAAGGTCGTCGCCGGCGCGATCAAGCGGGACTATACCAACGGCGGCGAGGTCTTCCTCGACGAGAAGCCGGTGCGCTACCGCGTTCCCGCCCAGAGCGTGCGCGACGGGGTCGCCTACATCACCGAGGACCGCAAGGTCGAGGGTTTCTTTGAGACCATGTCGATCCGGCTAAACGTGCTGGTTGGTCGCCTCGCCAAGTCGCGCGCCGGCTCGTTCTGGTTGCGCAGGCGCGAGATCGACGCCCTCGGCGACCATTGGATCGAGCGCCTGCAGGTGCGCGCGGTGCGCAAGGGCGGCCGCGTGGTCGAACTGTCTGGTGGCAACCAGCAAAAGGCGGTCATCGCCAAATCCCTGGTACAGGACCCCGACCTCATCATCTTCGACGAGCCGACGCGCGGGGTGGATGTCGGGGCGATCGCCGAGATCCACCAGATCATCAACGGCCTCGCGGATGCCGGTAAGGCCGTGGTGGTGATCTCGTCCTATCTTCCGGAGGTGATGCTGCTGGCTGACCGCCTGCTGGTCGCCCGCCAGGGCAGGATCGTCGAGGAATTCTCGCCCGCCGATGCGACCGAGGAAAAGCTGCTTTTCGCCGCCGTGCACTGACTCCGTCCCGGATCAGCAGCACTGGGTCGAGCCCGCCCGGCAGCGCGATAGCGACCGACACAAAGCCGAAGCCCGTCGTCGGCGACCGATCGTGCCATCGGGGCCAGAACGGAGGTGAGCGATCCGCCGCCGGTGAAACCCGGCCCGTTGGCCAGCAGCCGCCCGAGGGCTTGAACCCCACCACACCCGCACGGACGGGGGCGGCGCGCCGAGCCGCCCCCGTCCGTGCCAAGCGCCAGGGGAACGAGACCGGCGCCGAGCGCGGACGCGCAGCCGCCGCTCGAGCCCCCGGAGGTCAGGCGGGCGTCGAGCGGATGGCGGGTGGTGCCGTGGAGCGGGTTCGAGGTCACGCCCTTGCAGCCGAACTCGGACATGTTCGCCATGCCGACCACCACGGCGCCGGCGGCCCTGAGCCGCGCGACCGCGACATTGTCCCGGGGCGCCCTGAAATCGGCGAAGAGCCGCGAGCCCTGGGTGACGCGCCAGCCCGCCACCCAGATGGCATCCTTGACGAGGACCGGGACGCCCGCGAGCCGCGGACGCTCGCCGTCGGCGAGGCGGCCTTCCACCGCTTCGGCCTGGCGCAGGCTGTCGGCCGGGTCGGTCGTCACGACGGCATTGAGGGCGGGATCGCGCGCCGCGATCCGCTCCAAGGCCTCGGCCACGACGTCGGAGGGGCGGGCTTCGCCCCGACCGACCCCGGCCGCGATCGCCAGGGCCGAAGCCGGTCCGGCGCTCACGCGAAGAGGTCCTGGCGGCGGTCGTCGTAGTAGCGCAGCCTGCGCCGGATCTCCGGAATGGCGGCGGCGTCGAGGTCGCCGAGGACGAGGCCGGGTCCGTCCTCGCGCGGGCGCAGCGCCAGAACGGTGCCGTCAGCGTCGATGACGGCCGAGTAGCCATAGTTGTCGACGATGCCCCCGCCGACATGTTCATCGCCGACCTTGTTGGCGCAGAGCACCGCGAGGCCGTTCTCGCGCGCATGGGTCCGCATCTCGCCGATGAAGAACTCCATGTCGTCGCCCCCGCTCCCGGCCACCGGCACCACGACGAGATCGGCCCCCATTCGGCGTAGCGCCCGCCAGGCTTCCGGAAAGCGGCGGTCGTAGCAGACGAGCACGCCGATCCAGACGCCGCAGGCTTCGACGACATGGAGGGCGTCCCCGGGGGTAAAATGGGCGCGCTCGTCGAAGCCCGGCGGCGGATCGTCGCCGACCGGCAGGTGGAGCTTGCGGGCGACGGCGCCGGACCGCAGGGGTGCGCCCTCCGGCCCGAATCCCAGGACGGCGTTGTGGTGGTGGCCCGTCGCGGGATCGCGCTCGTAGAAGGGCAGGAACAGCGCCGTCGCGGTCTCGGCCGCCAGGGCCGCGAAGCGTCGCGCCAGCGGTCCGTCGGCGGGTTCGGCCCAGGCCCGATAGGGCTCGGGGACGTCGCCGCAGAAATAGGGCAGCGTCGCCATCTCGGGTAGCGCCACGATGCGGGCTCCCTGCGCGGCGGCCTCGCGCACCGCGGCCTCGGCGCGGGCGATGTTGGCATCGAGGTCCAGGGTGCAGCCCGGCAGCTGGGCGGCGGCGAGGCGAAGGCTCACGCCACGCGCTCCTGCTCGGCGAAGGCGCGGTCGACCTCATCGCGCAGGAGGTCCGTCAGGTGATCCGACAGGGCATGGAACTCCGGGCTGCGGGGATCGCGCGGCCGCGACAGGTCGACCGGCACGATGCTCTTGATGCGGCCGGGCCGCGACGTGAAGACCACGATCCGGTCGGCCAGTCCCACGGCTTCATCGATATGGTGGGTGACGAAGAGCATCGAGGCGGCGCTCTCGCGCCACACCTCGATGAGGAAGTCCTGCATCTTGGAGCGCGTCTGCACGTCGAGCGCCGCGAAGGGCTCGTCGAGCAGCAGCACCTCGGGCCGCAGCGCCAGGGCGCGGGCCATGGCGGCCCGCTGGCGCATGCCGCCGGAGAGCTGGTCCGGACGCTTGTCGGCGGCATCGGCGAGGCCGACCTTGCGCAGGAGATCGGCCGCGACGCCGCGCCGCTCCTCGCTGCCCATGCCGCGCAGCTTGAGCCCGAAGGTGACGTTCTCGCCGACCGTCATCCAGGGAAACAGCGAGGATTCCTGGAAGATCAGGCCGCGGTCGGTACCCGGCCCCTTCACCTCGGCTCCGCCGCTGGTGATGGTGCCGGCCGTGAGCTGTTCGAGCCCCGCGATGAGATAGAGCAACGTGCTCTTGCCGCAACCGCTCGGGCCGAGGAAGACCACGAACTCGCGCCGGTCGACCAGGAGATCGATGCCGTCGAGCGCCGTCACGGTGCCGCTTCCCGTCTCCCAGGCCTTCCTAACGCCGCGGCAGGTGATGAGCGGGGGTTTGGCCCACATCGGACGTCCCATCAGAGCCGCCCCACGGCGCTCGGCGGAACCCAGAACAGTACACGGTTCTGGATCTGCCGCAGGGCGACGTCGAACAGGAAGCCGACGAGGCCGATCAGCGTCATGGTGAAGAACGACAGGCTGGAGTTGAAGGTGTTGCGGGCCAGCATGACGATCTGCCCGAGGCCGCTGCCGACGCCCGTCGCTTCCACCACCAGCACCACCATCCAGGCGCCGAAGAGGTTCATGCGCAGCGTCATGAAGAGCGATGGCAGGATGGCCGGAACGATGACGCGAAGGAAGAGCTGCCGGCGGCTCGCCCCCATGATGGCCCCGACGTTCAGATAGGTGCGGCTCACCGAGTCGATCTGGCTGATCGTCGACAACGTCATGACGAAGAACAGCGAGATGAAGACCATGAAGATCGCCGGCGGATTGCCGATCCCGAAGATGAAGATCGCCACCGGCAGCCAGGCGATGGGCGAGATCGGCGCCAGCAGCGTGATGGTCGGCAGGGTGAGGTTGCCGAAGAGCTTGAAGTAGCGGATCAGCAGACCCATGCCGACGCTGCAGCTGAAGCCCAGCGCCAAGCCCGCGACGACGCGCAGGCTCGAGGCCACGATGGTGGTCAGCAGCGCCACATAGGCGCTGTCCGCCGAGACCTCGCCGATGACGTCGCTCGAAGAGAAGGCCTGGGCCTGGTCCGAAAAACGGGCCAGGAAGATATGGGGCGGAGGCAGCAGGAGCGGGTCGGCCCAACCGATCGCCCAGGCCGCCTCCCACAGGCCGGCGAAGCAGCCGATCGACAGCACCCACCAGAACACGACGGCGAGACCCCTGACCGCGCGCACCCGCCGCACGGTCATGGAGGCGACGGCGGGCAGCGCGCCCGCCGTCAGGGGAACGGCCCTCATGCGGACTTCAGCTTCAGTTGGCCGTAAAGTTCGGCGTTCTCGGCGATGACCTCGTTCAGCATGGACCAGTCGAAGATGTCGGCGGTCGGCAGCGTCTTGATGTAGCGCAGATCCTTCAGGTTCTGCGCCCGCCCCAGGATGAAGTCCCGGTTCTTGCGCTGGTCGACCATGCCGGGCTGCTTCGTCGAAGCGTCGAAAGCCGCCTCGTAGGTCGTCTTGAAATATTTGGGGGTCGTCATCTTGATGGCGGCCTCGCGGTCCGTCTCCTCGAAATGCTGCCCCATCATCATGGCCTTGATGAGCGCCTTCACGGCCGGGCGGTTCTCCCCGATGAGCTTCGAGCGGACCGCCAGCACGCAGTCGGTGTAGAGCGGGCCGTAGACGTCCGTGCCGTCCGACAGCTTGACGGCGCCCTTGCGCGAGGCGAGCGCCTGGGACGCATAGGGCTCGATGTGGCACATGGCGTCGATATTGCCGCCGATGAAGGCCTGGGCCAGCTCCGGCGAGGTCCCGAAGTACCGGACCTTGACGTCGGCGAAGCTCATGCCGGCCTTCTTCAGATAGTCGAGCGGCAGCATCTCCAGCGTATCGGCCTGGAACGTGCCGATGGTCTTGCCCTTGAGGTCCTGGGCGGAGTTGATGCCGGGCTGAGCCACGATCACGCAACCCTGGACGCCCGATCCCGCCACGATCTTCACCGGGGCGCCGGCGTCGTAGAGCGTCATGAAGTTGGTGTAGGGCACGACCGAAACGTCCACCACGCCGGCGCCGAACAGCGCCGCGATATCGGCGTTGGTGGGTGTGGTGACGAAATCGAGCGCCACGCCGTCGGCCTTCCCGAAGTCCTTTTCTTTGACCATGAAGAAGGGGCAGTTACAGAGGCCCGTACCATGCGTGGCCTTGAGCGTGGTGAGCGTGGCGGCCTCGGCCGGGCTCGAACACAGGAACCGGCTCGCCGCGACCGCCCCGCCCACGCAGGCGGCCCGGGCCAGCAGGGTGCGGCGGTCGATGGAGGCGGCCGCGAAGGGGCCGGCGGCCCGAGCCTTCGAGTCAGTGGACATGCGACTTCCTTTCGGGGGTGAAGGCCTAGTCGGCGCGGCTGAGCGCATCGCCAAGGCAGGTGAGGTCGATGAGGCCGGGCGGCGGAGGGCCGTCCGGTCGACCGGCGAGGCGCCGGACCGTGGGCCAGCGAGCCAGGATGGTCTCCTCGAGGCCGCGCAGGTCGACCCGCGGCGGCTGACCGGCGAGACCAGCCCGCAGTTCCGCGGGCGAGAAGGACGGGAAGCGGTGGGCCACGGCTGCGAGTGAATGGTCCGGATCCGCCGCGATCAGGGCCTCGGCCTCCAGCATGGCGGCGATAGCGGCCGAGATTGCCTCGGGTCGGGCCTCAACGGTGCTGCGCCGCGCAACCAGCACCGTGTCGGGATAGTCCCCGCCCCACACCCCGGTGCCGTCGCTGAGAACTGCGAAACCCTGGCCGGCGAGCCGGCCGATCCAGGGCTCGACCGTGGTGACGGCAGCGAGCGTGCCGTCGGCCAGCGCGCCCGCGGCCTCCGCGAGCGCGGACAAGAGCCGGATCTCGATCCGGTCCGCGACACCATTGCGGGCGACCTCGTCGGCGAGCAGCACCTGCATGGGATCGTCGGCGAAGGTGCCGACCGCGCCCAACAAGCTGCCGAGGTCCGTACCGGGCCGGCCCATGATCGCCATGCCTCGGATGCCGCTACCGGCCACGATGACGAGGGGATCTGGGTCGTCGGCGTCCGCCAGGACCTGGGTGAAGCCCGTCGTGCCGAGATCCGCCTTGCCGTCGCGCAGGCGTTCCGCGGTCGAACCGAAGCCGTCGAGCTTGGGCGCCGTGACGTCGAGGCCCCGCGCCGCCATGAGTCCCCCGTCGAGCGCGAGGAACAACGGAAGATTCGAGAGGGCGCCGCCGTGCGTGAGGATCAAGGACGCGGTTCCGGGTCGGGATCGAAACGGCGGGACCGCGACATGGACCCGCATGCATGCGGTGTCGCAAAGCCCGTGCCACAGATTTCTCGGCGCTGGACAAGGCCGGCACGGCTCTGGCACGCCTCGGCCCGGTGGAACGTCAAAGAATCGGCTTTTGAATCGTGCACAAATTCGGGACTGGATTGTTAACGATCTGGGCAAAGCGCCCAACGGGAGGGCGGTGTGCAGGGCGGCGCTGAGTCCGTGCGCGACGGTGCGACGGGCGCGGTGAAGCGACGCATTTTCGCGACGACGCGCGAAGCCATCGTGGCCCGGCAGCTGCCGCCCGGCACCAAACTGACCGAGGACGTGATCGCCGAGACCTTCGGCTGCGGGCGCGGTCCCGTGCGCTGGGCCTTGGCGCGCCTCGGCGACGAAGGACTGGTGACGTTGGTCCCGCATCGCGGGGCTTTCGTGGCGCAACCGCCACTCGACGAAGCGAAACACCTGTTCGGCGCCCGGCGCATGCTGGAGGGCGGCATCGTGCGGTGCCTTTGCGCCGAGAGGCACGACGGACGCTTCGCGCCGCTGATCGCCTGTGCCGATGCGGAGCACCGGGCCCATCACGATGGAGACGAGACAGCTGCGCTACGCCTTTCGGGCGACTTCCATCTCATCATGGCGGATCTCACCGGCAATCCCATCGTGGCCGACATGCTGCGGGAACTCGTGTCGCGCACCATCCTGGCCATCTCGGTCCACCAGCGCCCCGATACCTCGGGCTGCCGGACGCACGAGCATCGGCGACTGATCGATCTTCTGATGGCGGGAGACGCGGAGGGTGCCGCCCGGGAGATCGAAGAGCACCTCGGGGCGCTGGAGGACGGCCTCGACCTGTCGCCGCAGCCGCGCGGCGGCACCAGCCTCAAGGACGTTCTGCAGGCCACCATGACGGCTGCGGAGACCTGACGCCGCAGCCTGATCCGCGCGCTGGTATGCCGTTTGCAGAACCCCGAGCATCGGGGCTGCCGCGCGGCGGCCCGCCGCAAACAGGGTTCAGCGATGTCGGAGAGTCTGCTTGTCGGTGGCTGGGTGGTCACCGGGGTCGAGAACAGGGAGCGCGCGACCGTGCTGCGCGACGCCGCCGTGGTGCATCGCGACGGCGTCGTGGTGGAGGTCGGCGACGCCGGGGCGATGCGGCGGAAATATCCCGGCGCGGCGACCTACGGCTCGGCGAAACACGTCGTGCTGCCGGGCTTCGTCAACAGCCACCACCATGTCGGCCTGACGCCGCTGCAGCTCGGCTCGCCCGACTACGCGCTGGAACTGTGGTTCGCGAGCCGGATCTCGGCCCGGAGCGTCGACTTCTACCTGGATACGCTCTATTCGGCCTTCGAGATGCTGGCCTCGGGCATCACGACGGTGCAGCACATCCACGGCTGGATCCCGGGTCCCCTGCCCCATATCCACGCCTGTTCCACCAAGGTGCTGGACGCCTATCGGACGCTCGGCATGCGGGCCTCCTATTGTTTCGCCGTGCGCGAGCAGAACCGACTCGTCTACGAGGCCGACGAGGATTTCCTGAAGCGCCTGCCGCCCGAGACGGCGACCCTTCTCGCGCCGCATCTCGCCAGGCAGCGCCTGCCCTTCGCCGATTACCTGACGCTGTTCGACCAGCTGACGGCCGAGAACCAGGGCCAGAGCCTCACCCGGATCCAGCTCGCGCCCGCCAACCTCCACTGGGTCAGCGACGACGGCCTCCTGGCCCTCAACGAGAAGGCCAAGGCGGCGCAGGTGCCCATGCACATGCACCTGCTCGAAACGGTGTACCAGAAGGAATATGCCCGCCGCCGCACCGGCACCACGGCGGTGAAGCATCTGCACCGGCTCGGCCTGCTGGGTCCCGGCCTGACGCTCGGTCACGGTGTCTGGCTGAGCGAGGAGGACATCGAGGTGGCGGCCGCGACCGGCACCTGCATCTGCCACAACTGCTCGTCCAACCTGCGCCTGCGCAGCGGCGTCGCGCCGCTCAACGTCTTCGAGGCGAGGGGCGTGACGGTCGGCATGGGGCTCGACGAGGCCGGCATCAACGAGGACCGCGACATGCTCCAGGAGATGCGGCTGGCGCTCCGGGTCCATCGCGTGCCGGGGATGCGCGACGAGGAGGTGCCGTCCTGCCCGCAGGTGCTGAAGATGGCGACCGAGGGCGGCGCCCTGACCACGGCTTTCGGGGCCAGCATCGGCAAGCTGGAGGCAGGGCGCATGGCCGACGCCGTCCTGATCGATGTCGAGCGCGCCTTCTACCCCTACCAGGACGACGACGTGCCGATGATCGACGCGCTGATCCAGCGCGCCAAGACCCAGCACGTCGACGCCACAGTGGTGGGCGGCAAGGTCGTCTACGAGCAGGGCCGCTTCGCCAATGTCGACCGCGACCGGGTGCTGGGCGAGATCGCCGAGGCGCTGGCCCGCCCCCGCACCGAGGCCGAGGAGACGAGCCGCGTCCTGCGCCGGCAGGTCTTCCCGCACGTGCAGGCCTTTTACGCGGGCTATCTCCAGGACATGCCGGCCCGCGAGCCCTTCTACGCGCCCTCGGCGCGCCGCTGAGACGCCGGGCGCGGCTGGTCGAAGCGCCGTTCTCGCCGGACGCCACGCGGGCGTCAGGCGGGGATGCGCGGCGCCCCGCCCCCGGCGCGTCGGTCGACGACGCGGCCGCGCCCGGGAACACCGCTCCCTGGCCGTCCGCGTAGACCACCTCGCCCCGCAGCAGCGTCTTCACCGGCCAGCCTACTACCTCGAACCCCTCCCAGGGACGTGGCTGTCGATCCCGCCGGGCAGAGCCAGAAGGCCGGTCGCGTCGATCTCGCGCGCGGCTCCCTCGATCCGCTCGGCCAGGGCGACGATGCGGCCGTCGCGGATGCCGATGTCGGCCCGCATGATGTCGGAGGCCGTCACCACGGTCCCGTGACGGATGGCGAGGTCCAGGGAGGCGGCCATGGCGGGCTCCTTCAGGTTCGGTCGCGGTGCGAGATGCGGTCGGCCAGCGCCGTTGGCAGGCCGACCGTCGGCTTCGGCGCCGGCCGCCGGAACGTGCCGGCCGCGGCTTTCCGTGGCCGCAGCGCCGCCAGCGCTTCCGCCATCTTGAGCGCGGCGGCGATCGGGTCGACCACCGGCACGGGGATGCGCTCCGCCACGCGTCCGGCGAGGCCCGCCAGGGGGGCGCCGGCCAGGATGACGACGTCGGCCTCGTCCTCCTCGACGGCACGCCGCGCGAGGTCGACCAGCAGTCCCTCCTTGTCCTCCGCCACGGTGCCGACGCTGCCGACGGGGCCGTCGAGCATGCGGATGCCGGCACAGCGGCCGGACAGCCCGTGCATCGCGACGCAGTCCTCGAACCAGGGGCCGAGGGCCCGGGCGAAGGTCACGAGCGCGAAGCGCCGCCCGAGCATGAGGGCGGCCAGCATGGCGGCCTCGGCCATCCCGACCACGGGGATGTCGAAGAGCTCGCGCGCGCCGAGCAGGCCGGGGTCGCCGAAGGCTGCCAGGATCGCGGCGTCCGCGGCATCGTGATGCTCCGCCAGCATTTCCAGCGCGATGGCGCCGCCGATCTGGGCCTCTGCGTGCGTGGCGATGTAGGGCACCCCGCGCGGCGCGGTCAGAGGCACCACGCGGGTGCCCAACGCCGCGACGGCTTCGGCGGCGGCCAGCATCCGCTCGGTCATGTGGGCGGAGGTGTTGGGATTGAGGAGCAGGATTCGAGTCACGCCCGCGCCCCTCGCGCGAAGAGCCGCCCGAGGGAGGCCAGGGGGGAAAGATCGGCACCGGCGAGCCCGAGCACTCCCCAGAGCGTGACGGCGACGGAGTCGAGCACCGGGATCCCGAGTTCGCGTTCGAGGAAGGGCGCGGCCTCGGCGCCCCGCATGTTGGTACACACCACGGCCGCGGCGTCGCAGCCCTCGGCGGCGACCTCCCGCACGAGCGCCGCCACGGCTTCCCCGTCCACGCCCGCGAAGGCGAAATTGTCGGACAGCCCGAGGTGGCGTTCGGCCGTGCAGGGGAAGCCGGCTTCCGCCCAGTTGGAGCGGATCATGTCCTGGACGTCCGCCGTGTAGGGCGTGACGAGGCCGACGCGCCGGACCGCGAGGGCGCCGAACGCGTCGCGGAAGGCGAGTGTCGAACTCGTGGCCGGCACGCCGGTCGCGGCCGCGATGCGCCGGCACAGCTCCTCGTCGCGCGTGAAGCCGAGCCAGGCCGCCGACGTCCCGTTCCAGGCGATGGCGTCGACCTCGGCGTCGGCCAGGAGTTCGGCCGCCGCCACCATGGGCGCGAAGGCGAATTGTCCGAGGCCCGCCGCGTCGAGGCTGATCTGCGTCACCCGGAACCGGCTGAAGTGGAGGCTGAGCCCGGGCACGTCGGCCGCCATGCGGGCCAGGGCCGGCTCGAGCACGGTGTTGGACGACGGCGTCAGCATGCCGATCCGAACCCGTTTCACGCGAGACATCCCCCCTACGGTCGCCTCCGCCACCTTCAAGTCCCTCGGGGCGAGGAAGAAAGCGCCGCGGGCGGGACCGGCTGCGGCGCAACATCCGCGGTCTCCAGTGAGCCGACAAGTCTTTTCTGAAGACTGCGTGCAATTTAATCTTAGTGCCTGATATCGGGCAGCTTTTTGCAAGTTAAATCTGCGTGCCAAGCGGGATCCGCCCCGCTAGGCTGCAGATCTCGGGGAGCGTTGGCCGGATGACGGGACAGGACGAGGCGCGTGGGAAGCGAGGGCGACCTCGCAAGGTCGTAACCGCGAACGCGCCGGGGGTCACTCCGCTCGGCGCGGAATTGCAACTGCTGCGGTCCGACCTCCACAGGCAGGCGGCCGAACGGTTGCGCGCCATGATCGTGCACGGCGAACTCGCGCCGGGCGCCCCGCTGATCGAGGTAGATCTTTCGGCGGCGCTCGGCATCTCCCGCACGCCGATCCGGGAGGCTCTGAAGCTCCTGGCCCAGGACGGGTTGGTGGAACTCCGCATCAACCGCTCGCCCCGGGTGCGCAGCCTCGATCCGTCCGAAATCCGGGAACTCTTCGAGGCGCTGAGCGGCGTCGAGCGGATGGCGGCGGAGCTGGCCGCCCGACGCATCACCGCGGGCGAGCTCGAACGCCTCGCCGGATTGCAGGCGGAGATCGTGTCCGAGCACCACGCGGGCCGGCGGGCCGCCTATTTCGCGGCGAACCGCACCATCCACCGAACCATCGTGGAGGCGGCGCGGAACAAGCCGATCGCCGACATGCATGCGGCGCTGCTGGCGCGCGCCGAGCAGGTGCGCTTCTTCGCGCTGCGCCTCGAAGATCGCTGGGAGCAGTCGATCGTCGAGCACGGGGAGATCCTCGACGCCCTCGTGGCGCGCGATGCGGCCCGCGCCGGCCGGCTCCTCGCGGCTCACGTCAGCCACACGTCCGACGTCGTGGCGACCTGCCTCGCCGAGGGCTTCGATTCCGTCACGAGCGCGGCGTGAAGCGCCGCCCGACCTTCCGCGACGCGCTCCACGAGGGCTTCGACGTCGCGGCCGCTTGAGCCCCGAGCAGGACAACAGGAGACACGCCATGACGTTTCGCCAGGACGAGCGCGCTTCGCGAAAGGACCGCTTCCGGCGTGCGGCGGCCGCAGTCCTCTTGGCCGGCACCGCCGCCCTGGCCGCCGCGCCGTCCCGGGCCGCTGACCGCTATGTCCCGGCCCCTGCCGAACCCGGCACGGAGATCCCCAAAGCCGCGGTCAAGTTCGGCATGCGCCCCTACGCCGACAACACCTTCTACGTCATCGGCATGAAGAAAGGCTGGTTCGACGAGGTGGGGATCGGCTTCGATCCCGCCCCTTACGGGCTCAAGGTCAACGACACCAACGTCACCACGCTGCTGCTCAACGGACAGGTCGACATCATCTCGGAGTTCTGCCCGCTGATGCTGCCGACATACAAGGACTCGGACAAGCTGAAGTGTGTCGGCTTTACCGACAACTTTTTGGCCAACGCCATCCTGGCCAATCCCAAGCTGAAGCTGAAATCCTTCAAGGACTACACGGCCGAAGGGATGGACTACGAAGCGGCGTTGAAGGCGGCTCTCGGCCCCATGAAGGGCAAGACGCTGGTGGGGGCGCCCGAGCTCAGCGACCGCGCCTTCGAGGATTACCTGAACAAGACGTCCGGCGCGGGCTTCACCCTGCAGGTGCTCGACGACGCCAAATCCCTGGTTCTGGCGAAGTCGGGCCGCGAGGACTTCGTCAACCCGGAGGGCGCGCCGATCGTCTACACCCTGCGGCAGGCCGGCTGGACCGACCTCGTCGACATCGACGACCTCATCAAGCAAGGACCGGGCGGCGTCGACTCGCCCATCGAACCGCTGATCGGCATCGTCGGCATCGGAGCGAATGCCGACTACGTCAACGCGCACCAGAACACCGTTCTGCGCTTCATGTCGGTGGTGTGGCGCATCATAGACGCGACCGCCAAGGACCCGTCCCTCTACGACCTGCAGGCGCCGTACCTGAACTCCATGGCGGGTACCAGCCTCGACGGCCCGGGCGTCGCCGAGACGGTGAAAATCATGCATCCCTTCACAAGCTTCGCCGATGACGCCCAGTATTACCAGGACAAGGGCGCGACCACCTATTACGCCAATGTCTGGTCGGCGATCATCCGCGACTTCGAAGCCCACAACATCATCCCCAAGGGCAAGGTGACGCCGGATGACGTGGTCTGGGGTGGCCCGATCTGGCAGCAGATGGTCGCCTACCGGGCGAAGACCGACGACCTCATGGGCCAGTTGAAGGGCAAGAGTCTACCGTCCGACAAGCAGGCCCTGGCCGACAAAGCGAAGGCCCTCTACGCGGACTTCGACTTCCTCGACAGCTACCGCCTGGCGCTGGCCGCGTCGCAGTGACGGTGCTCGAGGACAGAAGCGTGACGCCGCTCGCCGACAGTCTCCGCCCGCGCCGCCCGTGGGAGCGCCTCCGCGCGGGCGCGTCCTCGGCCGCTCTGGCGCTCGACCCGCTCCGGCTGGCCGGCGTCGCGCTCTTCCTCGGCGCCTGGCAGGCCGCGACGTTCGCCCTGCCCCCGATCATCCTGCCCACCCCCGCCGGCGTGGCGGGGCGGATCTGCGACGACTTCTGGTCGGCCCCCGCGCTGGCCTATTACGGGCTCGGCGACGCGGATCTCTGCGGCAACCTGCTCTACACCGCCGAGAACGTCGCGCTCGCCGTGGCGGCGGGCGCCGCGCTCGGCATCGCGACGGGGCTCCTGTCGGCGCGGTTCGCGCTGGTCCGGGCGGTCGCCGATCCCGTGGTGATGACAGCCGGCACGGTGCCGATCATCATCGCGGCGCCCTTCCTGCTGATCTGGTTCGGGGTCGGGCGCACGAGCGCCGTCTGCCTCGTCCTGTTCTACGTCGCGGTGACGCTTCACATCTTCGCGGCCCGTGCGGCCCGCAACGTCGATCCGATCTACGAGCAGTCGGCGCGGACGCTCGGGGCGGGCTCCCGCCGAGTGCTCCGCGACGTCATGCTGCCCGCCACCGTCCCGGAGATCCTGGGCGGCCTGCGCATCGCGCTCGCGGGCGCCTGGGGGCTCGAAGCCATCGCCGAGCTGCTCGGATCGCAGTCCGGCATGGGCAAGGTCATCGAGGTGCTGGCGGGCGCCACCGATCCGCAGGGCATCATGGCGACCCTCGCGCTCCTGGGCCTCGCCGCCGTGCTGGCCGACCTCCTGGCCGCCCTGGCGGTGGCCCGCGCCACCCACTGGAGCGCCGCGCGATGAGCGCCCCCGCGCCCGGCCACACCTGAGGAGCCTCGCGATGGTGCGACCCACCGACGCCCGCATGATCGAGCTCATCCACCTCGGGCGCAGCTTCCGCCGGGCCGACGGGCGGGAGGTCGCGGCCGTCTCCGACGTGTCGCTGACGATCCCCGAAGGCGAGTTCGTCTGCCTCATTGGCACGTCGGGTTGCGGCAAGAGCACCCTCCTGTCGATGATCGCCGGCCTCCTCGCACCGACGGCGGGCTCCGTCGTAGTCGATGGCCGCGAAGTCGACGGGCCCGGCCCGGAGCGCGGCATGGTGTTCCAGAAGGACAGCGTGTTCCCCTGGATGCGCGTCGTCGAGAACGTCGAATACGGGCTGCGCTGCCGCGGCGTGCCCCCGGCCGAGCGGCGCGCGGTGGCCCGCAGCTATCTGGAGCGCGTCGGCCTCGCCCATGTCGAAAGTGCGTGGCCGCGCGAGCTGTCGGGCGGCATGCTGAAGCGCGTCGCCATCGCCACGGTCTTCGCCAACGGCGGCAAGGTGCTGATGCTTGACGAGCCCTTTGGAGCCCTCGACTACGTCACCCGCCACCAGCTTCACGATGTGCTGCTCGGCCTGTGGGACGACGGCGGCGCCGGGGCGGCACGGCGCACCGTGCTGTTCGTCACCCACGACGTCGACGAAGCCCTCCTGCTGGCCGACCGGATCCTGGTCGTGAAAAGCGGCCGCATTGCCGACGATATCCGCGTCGAGGCAACGCGCCCGCGCGACACCGACACCCTGCTGCGCCCGGATATCGTCGGCGCGAAACATCGCCTCCTCGGCCACCTCGGGCTGGAGCGTCGGGCGCCGAGGCCCCTCGCCGAGGGAGCCGCGGCGTGAGGGCCGCGGCTCCCTCGCGCGACCGCTGGGCCTCGCTCCTGGTCTTCGCCGCGCTCGCCCTCGGCTGGCAGGCGCTGTCCCTCGCCTACACCGCCGAGGCGCAGCCGGGCGAGCCGATGGTCCCGGGCTGGCAGGTGCTGTTCACCCGCACGCTGCTCAGCATGGCCGATTACTGGCCGGGTGGCCTCGAGGTGCCGGCCGTCACCGACGGCGCCGAGCGGTCCTATCTCGCGGCGATCCTGTCGATCCTGCTGCATTCGGCCGACACGGTCGGGCGCCTGGCCGCCGGCCTAGTGCTGGGGGGCGTCGCCGGACTCGCCCTCGGCCTCGCCCTGTCGTCGTCGCGGTGGACGCGCCGGATCATCGACTGGCCCGTGCAGTTTCTCCGGACCCTGCCGCTGCTCGCCATGGTGCCGCTGTTCCAGCTCTGGTTCGGCACCGACACGCTCGGCGAGGTCATGTTCGTGGCCTATGGCATCGGCGTTATCGTTCTCGTCGGCACCGTCAATGCGGTGCGCAACGTGCCGCGCATCCTTCTCGACAACGGCCGCGCCCTCGGCGCGTCCCGCCTGATGCTGACCCGCACCGTGGTGCTGCCCGCCATCGTCCCGGCCATGCGATCGACAGTGCTCCTCAGCCTCGGCGCCGGCTGGCGCGCCGTGCTCGGGGCCGAATACCTGGGTGCTCAATCAGGGCTCGGCTACGTCATCGTCTACGCCCAGCAGTTCGCCTTCCTCGACAGGATGTTCCTCGTGGCGCTCCTCTTCGTCCTCTACACGGCCCTCAGCACCTGGGCGGTCGCGCGTCTGACCGCGCGCATGCTGGCCTGGGCGCCGGAAGGGCAGCGGCTGTGAGCGCCGGCGCGCCCGAGACCGGGCGGATCGTCCTCGCCGGGCAGCTCTACGCGGTCGAGCGCGACTTCGGCCACCTGCCGCCGGAGGTCGCGCCGGCGCGCGTCAGCCAGGTCGCGGTCGACGCCGCGGGCCGCGTCCACGTGCTGCGGCGCGGGGCCGTGCCGGTCGCGGTCTTCGACCCCGACGGCGCCTTCCTCTTCTCCTACGGGGAGCGTGTCATCTTCGATCCTCACGGGATCACGTCCGATGCGCGCGGCCGGATCCTGGTCGTCGACCGCGACGCGCATCAGGTGCTGGTCTTCGATGCCGAGGGGTCGCTCCTCTTCGCGCTCGGCGAGCGCCACGCGCCAAGCTGGCAGGCGCCCTTCAACCATCCGACCCAGGCGGCCGTGGCGCCGGACGGAGAGATCTACGTGGCGGATGGATACGGCAACGCCCGCATCCACCGCTTCGACCCCCGCGGGCGACTCGTCGCCTCCTTCGGCGAGATCGGCCACAGCCTCGGCGCCTTCATGACCCCGCATGCGCTCCTGGTCGACCGGAGCGGCAGGCTGCTGGTCTGCGACCGCGAGAACGACCGCGTCCAGCTCTTCGACCGGGCGGGGTCGTGGCTCGGCGCCTGGGACGGGCTCTGCCGCCCCATGGACCTTTGCGAGACGGCCGAGGGCCTGATCCTGGTGACCGACCAGGTCCCGAGCCTCACGGCCTTCGCACCGGACGGGACGCGACTCGGCCGGGCGCGGCCGTCCCTCAACGGCGCCCACGGGATCGCTCGGGACGGCGGAGAGACGATCTACCTCGCCGAGATCGAGCCGACATCGGTGACGGTGCTCCGGCCGTGCCCTTGATGGCGCGCCATCTCCGGGGCGGCTCGGCCCGGACCAACCGACGCGGCGCGCCTTCCGCGCCTCGATGGCAACGCCGGGTCCCTGGCACGGCGATTGCTGCATGCATCAGACCAGAGGGCGGAGTCGAACCATGTCGCGCATCCGATCCACGGTCATCGCCGTCGCGGCGCTCGCCGGCGCAGCCTGCGCCTCCGGCGGTGCCCGGGCGGCCGATGACCTGTCCACCTTCGAGGCCCAGGTCGCGCCCTTCCTGAAGAAGCCGTCCTTCACGGCGCCGGGTCTCGCCTTCGACGCGCAGGACTGCATGAAGGGCAAGTCCATCCTGTCGATCCCGGTGTCGAGCGCCAACCCCTTCACGGCCAACATCGAGAAGGCCATGGCGGCGGCGGCCGGCAAGGTCGGCTTCAAGTTCACTACCTGGGAGAACCAGGGCCAGTCCTCGCAATGGGTGCAGGGCATGGACACGGCCGTGAACCAGAAGGTTGACCTGATCGACCTTCTGGCCGGCACCGATCCCCGCGTGCTGGTCCCGCAGGTCCAGGCGGCACGGGCCGCCAAGATCCCGGTGGTGGCGTCCCATTACAGCGGCGTCGAGCAGACGTCCGAGGTCCTGAAATATGCCGATGGCGGCGTGCCGGTCGACTATCATAAGGCTGGCGCGCTGCTGGCCGACTGGGCCGTGATGCAGACCAAGGGTCACCTCAATGCGCTGGAGCTGATCGCCACGGGGCCGCTGTCGACCGACTCGATGATGGCCGGTATCGACGCCGAGCTGAAGCGCTGCGGCGACTGCAAGACCAAGGTGATGAACTTCGCCGTGCCGGACTGGGGCACGCGCATCACGCCCAGCGTGCAGGCCGCGCTGCTGGCCGACCCGACCGTCAACTACATCATCGTCATCTACGACAGCATGGCGCAGTTCGTGGTTCCGGCGGTCAGCATCACGGGTTCGGGCGAACGCGTGAAGATCGACGCGTTCAACGGGACCCCGTTCGTGCTCGGGCTGGTGCAGACCGGCCAGGTCCAGATGGATATCGGCGAGAACCTCGACTGGATCGGCCACGCCCTGATCGACTCCGAAATGCGCCGCGTCTGCGGCCTGCCGGCCGTCCAGGACCCGAAGATCCCGTTCTACATCTTCACCAAGGACAATGCGAGGGACGTCGGCACCCCGCCGCAGCTGAGCCAGGGCTACGGCGACGCCTATGTGAAGGGCTATGCCGACCTGTGGAAGCTGCATTGACGGCTGCTGCGGCGGCGTCGGGCGCGCCGCGGCCGGCTCTCCATCTGTCGAACCTGTCAAAGACCTTCGGGGGTCAGAAGGCCCTCGACGGCGTCGATCTGGCGGTGGCAGAGGGCGAGGTGCATGGCCTGCTCGGCCAGAACGGCTCCGGCAAATCGACGCTGATCAAGGTGCTGGCCGGGTTTCACGCCCCCGACCCGGGCAGCCGCCTCGCGGTCTGCGGGGTCGACGTGCCCCTGCCTCTGGCGCCGGGGGCCTTCCGGCGCCACCGCATGAGCTTCGTCCACCAGCACCTCGGCCTCGTGCCGAGCCTGTCGGTGCTGGAAAACCTGATGGCGGGCCGCCTCGCGGAGCGCCACGATTGGGCCATCGACTGGCGCGGCGAGAGGCGGCGCGCCCTCGCCCGCTTCGCCGCATTCGGGATCCCGCTCGACCCCGATCGCCGCGTCGCCGACCTCGCCCCCGTCGAGCGCGCCCTGCTGGCGATCCTGAGGGCCGCGGGCGAGATCGAGGGCGAGGCCGGCGCGGGGGCGGCCGGCAACGGCCTGCTCGTGCTCGACGAGCCCACCCCCTTCCTGCCGAAAGCCGACGTCGCCCAGCTGTTCGGCCTCGTGCGCCGCGTCGTGGCCCGGGGCGCCAGCGTGGTCTTCGTGTCGCACGACGTCGACGAGGTGATGGAGATCACGGATCGCGCGACGGTGCTGCGCGACGGCCGGGTCGCCGCCACCCTGGAAACGCGGACCGCGACGAAGTCGGACTTCATCGAGGCCATCGTGGGCCGCCGCCTCGCGACAGCCGACGCCCCCCTCGCGCCCGCCGCAGCGCGGGGCCACCTCCGGGTGCGCGGCCTCGATGGCGGGATGGTCCGGGGCTTCGCGCTCGATGCCGGGGCCGGCGAGGTCGTGGGGCTGACGGGGCTGATCGGCTCGGGCTACGACGAGGTGCCTTACCTGCTGTACGGCGCCCGGCCCGCGACCCGCGGCACCCTCGCGCTAGGCCGCGAGGGCGCCGACCTGCGCGGTTTCTCGCCCCGCGCCGCCCTCGCGCGCGGGATCGTCCTGATCCCGGCGGACCGGGCCTATGCGGGCGTGATCGGCCCGCTTCCGGTCGTCGACAACGTGACAATGCCGACACTCGGCACGACACTGCGCCGGTGGCTGCTCGACCGGCGCAGCCTGGTCGGTCGGGCCGAGGCGCTCGGCCGGCGTTTCGAAGTCAGGCCCGCCGACGCCGCGCTACCGATCGCCGCGCTGAGCGGCGGCAACCAGCAGAAGGTCGTCCTCGCCAAGTGGTTCCAGACCGCGCCGAAGCTGATCCTCCTCGACGAGCCCACACAGGGCGTCGACATCGGGGCGCGCCAGACCGTGTTCCGCCACATCGCCGAGGCCGCGGCCGGCGGAGCCACGGTGCTCTGCGCCAGTTCCGACTATGAGCAGCTCGCCGCCATCGCGTCCCGCGTGCTGATCTTCGCCGGCGGGCGGGTCGTGGCCGCGCTCGAAGGGGCGGAGATCAGCAAGGACGCCATCGCCGAGCGCTGCCTCGGCGCCGCGAGCTAGAAAGGGATCGGAACCATGGCGCAGGACGCTCCCCTCAACGGGGCCGTGGCGCGCCCGCCCGGCGCGGGCCTGCGCGTCTTCGTCCGCCGCGCCGAGCAGTTCGGGCTGGTGGCGGTCTGGCTGGCGCTGATCGCGCTGTTCGGCGTGCTGCGCCCCGATACGTTCCTGACCTGGCCGAACCTGTCCACCATCCTGGGCTCGCAGGCGGTACTGGTGGTGGTGACCTTGGGCCTGATCATTCCGCTCACCGCCAACGATTTCGACCTGTCCATCGCCTTCGTGATGACGCTGAGCTCGATGACGGTGGCGGTGCTCAACGTGAACTACGGCGTCGGCATCGGCTGGGCCATCCTGGCGGCCCTCGCCATCGGGGTCGCGGTCGGCGTGATCAACGGCCTCCTGATCACGCTCTTCCGCATCCATTCGCTGATCGTCACCCTCGGCACCGGCACCTTCATCCACGGCTTCACGCTCTGGATGAGCGACAGCATGACGATCAGTGGCCTGTCGCCGAGCTTGATCAATGCCGTGATCGTGGATCGCTGGTTCGGCATTCCGCTCGAGTTCTACTATGCGATCGGGCTCGCCGCGCTGATCTGGTACCTGCTCGACTATACGGCGCTCGGGCGTCGCATCCTGTTCGTCGGCCGCGGGCGGGAGGTGGCGCGGCTGAGCGGCATCGACACGGACCGGATCCGTCTCGCCTGCCTGATGATGTCGGGGCTGCTCGGCGCGCTCGCCGGCGTACTCTACGCCGGCACGCAGGGCGCCGCCGACCCCGTCTCGGGCACGTCCTACCAATTGCCCGCCTTTGCGGCGGCCTTCCTCGGCTCGACCAGCATCGTGCCGGGCCGCTTCAATCCCTGGGGCGCCACCGTCGCGGTCTACTTCCTCGTGACCGGCATCACAGGCCTCGTGTTCCTCGGATTCAGCTCCTTCATCCAGGAAATGTTCTACGGCGGCGCGCTCGTCGTCGCGGTCTGCCTGTCGCAGCTCGTGCGCGGGCGCCAGGAACAGCAGTTCTGATCTGAAAGGCCTTTCGCATGATCCCACGCTCGCTCGACCGCGACTTCGTCGGCTACGGGGCCCATCCGCCGGATCCGCGCTGGCCCGGGGGCGCCCGCCTCGCGCTGAACTTCGTGATGAACTACGAGGAAGGCTCCGAATACAGCATGATGGACCGGGACGGCGTCAGCGACGCCGCCCTGACGGAGCTGTCTTCCGCGGCGGTCCCGCGCGGGGACCGCGACCTCGCGGCCGAAAGCATGTTCGAATACGGCAGCCGCGTCGGCTTCTGGCGGCTGATGCGGCTCTTCGCCGAGCGCGGTCTGCCCATGACGGTCTTCGCCTGCGCGCTGGCGCTCGAACGCAACGCCGAAGCCGCCGCCGCCATCCGCGAGGCTGGGCACGACATATGCTGCCACGGGTGGCGCTGGGTCGAGCACTTCAAGCTCCACGAGGCGACCGAGCGCGAGCACATCCGCCGCGCCATCGAGAGCCTGCGGCACACGGTCGGGGTCCGGCCGCTCGGCTGGTACTGCCGCTACGGGCCCTCGGTGAATACCCGCCGGCTCGTGGTCGAGGAGGGTGGTTTCAGCTACGACAGCGACAGCTACGCCGACGAGCTGCCCTATTGGGTGGCGGCCGAGGGGCGGCCCCAGCTCGTCGTGCCCTACACGCTAACCAATAACGATCTGAAGTGGGGCACCGGCAATCTCGGCACCGGGGAGGACTTCTTCGTCGCCTTGAAGGAAAGCTTCGACATGCTGTACGAAGAGGGCCGCACGGCGCCGAAGATGATGTCAGTGGGCCTGCACATGCGGCTCGTCGGCCACCCGGGCCGGGCCTCCGGGCTGGCGCGCTTCCTCGACTACGTGAAGGCCAGGCCCGACGTCTGGATCTGCCGTCGGCTAGAGATCGCCGAGCACTGGCGCGCCGTCCATCCCTGCCCGGAGCTCCCCGCGTGACCCGCCGCCTCGCCCTCGAACCCGTCACGGCGGAGGGTTTCGCGCCCTTCGGCCTGCTGCTGCCCCGCCCCGCGCCGGGCACCGGGCCGGTGGAGCTGATCGACGCGTTGCAGAACGGGCGCGCGGCGGCGCGCCCGCGCCTCAGCCTCGCCGCCGTGGAGCCCAGCCCCCTGCCGCTCGTCGCGACCGAGATGGAGCGGCACCTCCACTCGTCGCAGGACTTCCTGCCGCTCGACTGCGCCGCTTATCTGGTCCTGGTGGCGCCGCACGGGGCGGACGGCCGGCCCGACGAGGCGGGCCTGCGCGCCTTCCGCGTGCCCGGCGACGTCGGGGTGCACTACCATGCCGACACCTGGCATCACCCGCTGACCGCGCTCGACCGACCGGGAAGCTTCGCGGTCCTGACCTTCGTGGACGGGACGGCCGCCGATGACGAGTTCGTGCCGCTGGCCGAAGCCGTGACGGTGGGATGACGCCGGGCTCCGGCCGGCCTCACTCCGCGCGGGACAGCAGGAGCCCGAGCGCCAGGGCCACCGCCGCCTGGGTGGGGTCGATGACCGGCAGGGCGAGCTCCTCCTCGAGGCGAGCACGGTGGCCCGCCATGCCGGCGCAGCCGAGCACCACGGCTCCGACTCCGAGCGAGCGGAGGCGGAGGCCGGCCGACAGCAGTGCCGCATAGCTGTCCTCGCCGTGTCCGCTGTCGGCGACGCTGATCCCCTCGATCGCCACCTCGCCGGCGAGCCGGCCCTCGACTCCGAGCCGGCGCAGCACGCGCAGGTGCCGCGGGATCGACAGCGGCGAGACCGCCACGACGCCGAACGTGTCTGCCAGCGCCAGCGCCGTCAGGACCCCGGCGTCCTGGATGCCGACGACCGGCGCGCCCGTGAGGCTGCGGGCGAGGTCGAGACCGGGCTGGGAATAGCAGGCGATGACGATCGCGCCGGCGTCGCGACGTCGCTCCGTGAGGGCGCCCACGCGCAGCGCCGCCTCGTCGACCTCGCGCTGGGTCACGATACCGGGCGGCCCCGCGAGGTCGGTGATGCATTCGATCGCCGGCCCGCCCGGCCGGCGGAAGCCGTCGAGCGCCCGCCTCAGTCCTTCCGTCACCACCTCCGAACTGTTCGGGTTGATGACCAGGACCGGGCCGTCGCGGCGGCCCGTCACGGCGCGATCTCCGCCCCGAAATTCCGCGCGGGGTCGAGTTCGGGGGCGCGGTGTCCCGGGATGCCGGTGAGGTCGACGGGCCGGCGCGCGACGAAGCGGCCGTGGTCCGGCGCGCCCACCAGCGCCCCGTCCCGGATCACCGGCACGCCGCGGCTGAGCACGGTTTCTGGCCAGCCCGTGATCTCCATGCCCTCGAAGGGGGTGTAATCCATGGCGTCATGCTGGTCGGCCAGCGACGCCCGGCGCTGTTCCTCGGGATTCCAGATGGCGACATCGGCGTCGAAGCCGGGCGCGAGGGCACCCTTGCGGTCGAGGCCGAAGACGCGGGCCGCATTCGCGCAGGACAGTTGCACGAAGCGCTGGGCGGTGATGCGCCCGGCCACGACCCCTTCCGAGAAGAGGTAGGGCAATCGCATGGCGAGGCCCGGCATGCCGTTGGCGATGGACGGATAGGGCGCGTCGGTGCCGCTGAGGAACTTGCCGGATGCGTCGGCCCTGTAGGGGGCGTGGTCGGACGACACGGCGTCGAACGTGCCGGACGCGACGTGCCGCCACAGCGCCTCCTGCGTGGCGCGGTCGCGCAGCGGGGGCGAGCAGATGAACTTCGCCCCTTCGCTGCCGGGGCGGTCGAGGTCGTCCCGGGTCAGGGCGAGATATTGCGGGCAGGTTTCGGCGAAGAGCTTGGTGCCGGCCAGTCGCTCGCGCTGCACGATCGCGGCGCCTTCCCGCGTTGACACGTGGACGACGAAGAGCGGCGCGTCGACGAGTTTCGCCAGCGCCACGGCGCGATGGATCGCCTCCTCCTCGGCCAAGGCGGGACGGCTGATGGCGTGGTAGCGGGGCGCGACGAGGCCGGCCTCGGTCAATCGCCGGTTCATCCATTTCACCATGTCGTTGTTCTCGGCATGGACCATGGTGAGGGCGCCATGCGCCTTGGCGACGGTGAGGATGTCGAGCAGGCCGCCGTCGCCGACGTTCATGCGGTCGTAGGTCATGAAGACCTTGAACGAAGTGATGCCCCGCGCGAAGGCGCGCGGCAGCCCCTCCGCCAGCACCGCCGGCGTCGGGTCGGACACGATGAGGTGGTAGGAATAATCGATGACCGAATGGCCCGCCGCGCGGGCGTCGTAGGTCGCCATCACCTCATCGATCGTCTGCCCGCGCTGCTGGGCCGCGAAGGGGACGAAGCAGGAGTTGCCGCCGAAGGCCGCCGAGATGGAGCCGGAGCGGTAATGGTCCGCCGTCATGATGCCGGAGGAACTCTCCTGGGCGATGTGGCAGTGGGTCTCGATGCCCCCCGGCAGGACCAGGCGACCACCGGCGTTGATCCGCTCGGCCCCGCCGGCGATCCGCTCAGCCACGGCCGCGATCCGGCCGCTGCGGATCCCGACGTCGCCGCGGAAGCTTTCGCCCACCGTCACGACCGTGCCGCCGTGGATCACCGTGTCGAACGCCTCCGCGCTCATGGCCGGCCCTCCCTTCCGAACTGCCGTGTCAAACCTCGACCACCGCGCCCGCCTGCGCGGTGATGCGGCCGTAGTGCTCGATTCGCCGGTGGCGGGCGAAGTCGAAGATCGTGGACTTGCCGAACGCGCAGGCGGCGAAGTCGCAGTCGGCGACGATCAGCTCGTCCTCCTCTGTGGTGGCCCGCGCCATCACGACTCCGTCTGGGCCAACGATGATCGAGCCTCCCATCAGGGGATGCCCGTCCTCGACGCCGGCCTTGGCGATGCCGGCCACGAAGGTGCTGTTCTGGTAGGCGCCGGCCGTGAGCGACAGTTCGGAATGATAGAGGCGCATGGCGAGCCCCTCGTCCGCGGCCTGCGAGTTCACGCTCGGCGTATTGTAGCCGAGGGTGACGAGTTCGACGCCCTGCAGCCCCATGCAGCGGTACACCTCCGGCCAACGCCGGTCGTTGCAGATCGCCATGCCCATCACGACGCCCGCGTTGCGCCACACCGGGAAGCCGAGGTCGCCGGGCTCGAAGTAGCGCTTCTCCAGGTGCTGGAAGGCGCGCTCGGGATCGTAGTCGGAATGGCCCGGCAGGTGGACCTTGCGGTACCGGCCAACGATCTCGCCCTTGCGGTCGGTGAGGATGGACGTGTTGAAGTGCCGCCCCTCCGGGGTCAGTTCCGCGTAGCCGAAGGTGATGGCCACGCCGAGCGCGCGGGCGCGCTCGAACAGCGGCATCGTGGCGCCGTTGGCCATGGCGGTCTCGAACCACGAATCCACCTCGGCCCGGTCCTCCACGAACCACCGCGGGAAGAAGGTAGTGAGGGCCAGTTCCGGGAAGACCACGAGACCTGCGCCCCTGCTGGCCGCCTCCTCCAGGAGGTCGACCATGCGGGCCACCACGCGCGCGCGGCTGTCGGCCCTCTGGATGGCGCCCATCTGGGCGCCGGCGACGATCATGCGGGTCATGCGGATCCGTTCCTGCAGCGGCGGCGCGGCTGCACCCCGGCCAGGCGCTCGCATGCATGTCGCGTTCCAGCCGCTTATGCCCACCGTTCCCAAGCGGCGACGCTTCCGCTATCGCGCCGGGTGCCGGGGCTTCGGGTTCCTCCGAAGAGCGACGCGATGACCCGAACCGTTTACGTGGATCACAAGTGGCTGCCCGAGACCGAGGCCCGGGTCTCGGTCTTCGATCGGGGCTTCCTGTTCACCGATGCCGTCTATGAGGTCACGGCCGTGGTGGGCGGCAGTCTGGTCGACTTTCCGGCCCATAGGGCGGGCCTCGCGCGCTCGCTGGCCGAGCTCGGAATCCCGCACCCCCACTCCGACGCGCGGCTGCTCGATCTCCACGGCGAGATCGTCGCGCGCAACGGGCTCGACGAGGGCCTGTTCTACCTCCGGGTGTCGCGGGGCAGCACCGACCGGGACTTCCTGGTCCCCGCCGGCCTGTCCCCCCACGCTCGTCATGTTCACCAGGGGAAGGCGGAGGTGGCCAACCCCAAGGCCGAGACCGGCCTTTCGTCGTCACGCTCCCCGACGCGCGCTGGGGACGGCGCGACATCAAGACCCGCAGTTGCTCCACGCCTCGCTGATGAAGGAAGCGGGCGCGCGGCGCCGACGACGCCCTGCTGGTCGAGGAGGGCCTCGTCACGGAAGCGAGCTCCGCCAACGTCCACATCGTGACGGCGGATGGCCGGCTGGTGACGCGCGAGCTCGGCCGCACGCTCCTGCCAGGGATCACGCGGGCCTCGATCCGGGATCTGGCGCGCGCGGCCGGCCTTCCGACCGAGGAGCGCGCCTTCTCGCCCCCCGAAGCCCGCGCCGCAGCCGATGTTTCATCCCCTCGGCGACGAGTTTCGTGCTGCCCATGGTGCGGATCGACGGGAATGTGGTCGGCGACGGACGGCCCGGCCCGGTGACGCGCAGGCTGCGCGACCTTTACCTCGCGGATCGCCTCGCCGCCGCGATCTGACCCTCGGCGTCACGCCCGCTCGGTCGGGTCGGCCGGAACGCCGTAGCTGTCGCGTGCGGTTCGCGCCGAGATCAGGCCGTCGGCAACGTCGGCCCGCACGGCGGCGGGGGGGCGCCGCGCAGGATCGCCGTAGCCGCCGCCGCTCGGGCCGAGCGACACGAGGCGGTCGCCGGTCGCGGCCTTGTGATAGGGCACCTTGGACGGCAGCGCGAGCTCGGTGCCTCCGGCCGTCACGAGCTTCAGCGATGCCGTATATCCGTCCGCGCCGCCCGCAAAGCCCCAGGGCGCGTAGCGATGGCCGTCGCCCTCGAGCGA
>JAABUW010002198.1_pt1 | contig 30281 bp, 26 predicted proteins | sample 5560081 | NCBI WGS metagenome assembly JAABUW01 (sample SAMN10711882, study PRJNA513363) | rock metagenome | isolation source: Antarctica rocks | place: Antarctica: Victoria Land, Knobhead sud | reverse complement strand
GTAACAGATATTTATGATGGCCGTGCTGTTGCGCTGGCAGACTTGTGGAACAGTGGGTCCTTAGATGTTGTCGTTGCGAATCAGCGGGGCCCGCTGCTGCTGTACAAAAACACGGTGGAGCCGCAGAACCAGTGGATTGAATTTGAACTTGAAGGGACGACGAGCAACCGGAGCGGTATTGGAGCGCAGATCTCTCTTCGTTGGAACGGTCAGCAACAGGTGCAGCAAGTCTCTGGGGGAAGCGGATTTGCTGCGCAGAACGATAGACGCCTGCACTTTGGTTTAGGTAAAACGCCTCACCTTGAGCAAGCGACGATTCGATGGCCCTCTGGTAGCATCCAGGTGCTGAAGGACCTCACTCCAGGAAAGCTCTACCACGTGAAGGAAGCCGCATGAGTCAGCAGAACGCGAGCCTCTCCCCCTTGCACGGCGCTACGGCGACCGCTCCCTGGCGACGGCACTTCACGATGGAGAACCGGTTTGTTCCGCCTATTTTCATCACAGCCATTCTCCTGATAGGCAACCTATCGTTTGGCATTCTTGAGAGTTATCGCAAAACGCTGCTTGCTATAGGGGCAAGCATCGCGACCGAGCTGATTCTCGGCCGGATCTTCACACGCAAATGGCCGAACCTCGCGAGTGCGTACATCAGCGGGATCAGTGTCGGCATCCTGCTGCGCTCGCCGGCTTGCTGGCCTTATGCCCTGTGCGGGGTGATCGCAATTACCTCGAAGTATGTTGTTCGGGTGAAGAATCGCCACATCTGGAATCCCTCGAACTTTGGGATTTGCGTGGTGCTCTTCCTCGCGGCCGACGCCGTGACCACGCTCAGCATCCAGTGGGGCAACAGCCTATGGGCGATGCTCGTGATCTGGTCGCTCGGCTCGGCCATCATCTGGCGTCTGCGTCGCTTCCATATCTGTGCCGTCTATGTCCTCTCATTCCTGGGTTTCGCTCTGCTTCGCACGTGGATCACGGGCGATCCATGGCAGTCCGAGATCGCCCCAATCACCGGCCCTGAGTACCAGCTCTTCATCTTCTTCATGATCACCGACCCCAAGACTACAGTCCGCTCGAGAGCTGGTCAGAGCGTCGTAGCGTTCGCGGTGGCTGCAGTCGAGATGGTGCTGAGACTAAATCAGGTAATTTATGCCCCGCTGTACGCTCTCTTTTTAGTTGGACCGATCGCTCTGCTGGTCGAGAACGAGTTGAACTTGCGCCGCCCGGCCTCACTTGGAACCGGAACCGGCACGGTGCTGAACCCAAACGCCGCGCGCGTCTGATCCGACACGGTCACCTCCAAAGGAATAACCCCCATGCTGTTTCGTGCTCCACTCTGTCTAGGCCTATCGTTGCTCGCTTTGATTCCGGTTTCAGGTTGCAAACAGAGATCGCCTGAGTACGCGGTACAGGCTGCTACGTCTCCAATACCTAAACCAGAAAGAATTCTCGAGCCCAACCCGTCCCCTACGCCGGAACCGACGCCGCCCCGTCCCTCTGGACCGATCCGTTTCACGGATGTAACGGTAAACTCTGGTATCCATTTTCGCCACCACAGCGGCGCATTCGGGAAGAAGTACCTTCCGGAGACCATGGGCAGCGGTGTTTGTGTCATCGACTACGATAACGATGGTTGGCAGGACATTCTGTTCGTCAACTCCATGGACTGGCCTGAGCATAAGTCGGAGCGGTCTACAGCGGCGCTGTACCACAATAATCACGATGAAACCTTTACCGATGTAACTCGTGGCTCAGGCCTGGGAATGGAGTTATATGGCCTGGGATGCGCGGTCGGAGATTTCGATAACGACGGTCTCGACGATATTTACCTCACGGCGCTCAATGGGAACCATCTTCTTAAGAATGTAGGTCATGGGAGGTTTGTTGACGTTACCGCAAAGGCAGGCGTGAGCAACCCAGGGTTTTCAACGGGCGTTGTTTGGTTCGATTATGACAAGGATGGCAGACTCGATCTGTTTGTCTCGCATTATGTTGATTGGTCTGTGGCGACGGATCAGACTTGCTCGCTCGATGGGAAGAGTAAGTCCTATTGCACCCCCGAAGCATACAAGGGGCAGAGTGCGGCGTTGTTTCACAATCTGGGAAATGGTCGATTCGAGGACGTTACTAAGAAGGCCGGACTCTTTGACCCATCGAGTAAGTCGCTGGGAATTACGATGCTGGACTTTGATGGCGACGGCTGGCTGGATCTCTTCGTAGCCAACGACACTCAACCAAATAAGCTATACCGGAACAATCATGACGGAACCTTCACAGAAAACGCCTTTGCGGCCGGAGTAGCTTTTAGCGAGGCAGGTAAGGCTCGCGCCGGCATGGGAGCCGACGCCATGGATTACGATGGCTCTGGAAGGCCCAGTCTCGTGATTGGAAACTTTACCAATGAGAGCATCTCGCTTTACCACAACGACGGATCAGGACTCTTCACCGATCGGGCGATGACCTCTGGGGTGGGGCCCGCGTCGGCAACATCGTTGACCTTCAGTACGTTGTTCTTTGACTATGACCTAGACGGGCTTCCCGATATCTTCGCCGCCAACGGCCACGTCGCCGATGACGTAAGCGTGGTGCAACCGACAGTGAAGTATGCCGAACCGCCTTTGCTCTTCCACAACCGGGGAAGCGGCAAGTTCGAGAATGCGTCGGACAAGGTCGGTGGAGCTCTTCGTCAACCCATCGTAGGTCGTGGGGCCGCTTACCTGGATTTCGATCGGGACGGAGACCTCGATTTGCTTGTTACTACTTCGAACGGTCCCGCGAAGCTACTGCGTAACGATAATGGAAACGCCAACGACATGCTCCGCGTTAAGGCAATAGGAACCAAATCGAATCGTGATGCTATCGGGACCACAATTACGATCAGAATGCCCAATGGGTCGCATCTCTCCCAGATGGTTAAGACTGGGTCGAGTTATCTCTCAGGAAGTGAGCTGCCGCTGACCTTCGGTCTTGGAAGACCTCAGGACGGCAAGCTTGTAAGTCTGGAGATTTCATGGCCAAGCGGTCGAAAGGAGACCCTCGCTGGCGTGAAGCCAAACCAGTTCCTTACCTTGCAGGAAGGCAAAGGCATCCTTGCAGCCGAACCGATCACGTTCTCACCGACGAGGTCGCCGATCCCGAGATCACAGCCATAGCACTGCGGTTCGAACTGGCAGGAGTTTCGTCTTCGAAGAGCCTAAACTAGTGCGGCATAGAAGCCGGCACGGTCCAGCACTTGAACGATCTCCTTCTGGGTAGCGCCCAACTTCCATGCTGTGTCGAGTAGATCCTGGGCGATGACCGGATAGCAGGAGTTGGGCTGGTTTCTGCACAGACCAGCGACATCGATGGGCCCGATAATGCGGTAAACCTCGCGGACGATCCTGTCGGTGTCCGGCTCTGGCACCCCGCCTGCTGCGCGATCAAGCAGACTTCGACAAGGCTGTCCGAAAGCGGGGTGATCCTGCAGAAGAAAGGACTTCGCAAGATCCGATTTGCCGAGCCTAAGCGCCGTTTCGGAGTAGCTCGCCGCGGCGAAGTAAAGAAGTGAGAGCGCCCGAAAGACTGGAAAGTTCCCCATGTTCGCGTAGAGAGAAGCGACTAGTTTAGCCGTTGCCAGAAGTTCTCCGTCTGTCCTCATTGCGTAGGATTGAAGCCGCTCTGATAGGTCCCCGGTATCCCAGCCTTGCTCAATGATTTTGGCGAGGCGGCTCACACCCAGCAGAGTCAAAGGAAATCCGGTAGACAGAATCGGGTCCACGAAACCGGCCGCGGAGGGAAGCATCGCCCATCGACTTCCGGCGATAGCGGAGCTTCGGAAAGCAAGTCTGGGAGAGTACGTGAAGGGCTGCTCCGGCTTGGCCGTCGCGAACTGCTCTTCCAAAGCTGGAATTTGAGATAACAGACGCCGCCATGCGTCCCCGCCCTCCGATAACGCCAGCCGCTCCGCGCACTCGTCTGTCGCCGCGACACCCGCGCTTGTTATGCCGTTATTGAACCGCAGGATCCAAATCCACCCACCGTCGAAGACATGATGAACGGCTGCGTCGTCGATCGCATAGGGCGGATCTTCGCTGCCCCGATCATTCGTTTGCGCATCCAGGCGACCGACTCCGGAGAAGTGGCTGTACAAGCCCCGGGTGTGTGGATAGCCGGGCAAACCTGCATCGCTCAGGCCGAGGGCACGGTGGAGAAATCCTCGCGGGCCCGTCGCATCGATCACAAAGCGAGCCCGGTATGCGACGTCGACACCGGCGCGAGAGCCTCCGAGACGCAACTCATCCCCTGTGTCGATCAAGGTATCCACCACAACTTTGTCGACATACTCTACCCCAAGCGTCTGTGCCTGACGCACCAGGAATTCGTCAAGGTCAGCGCGGTACCAATGCGTGTCAGCAATCTCGTCGTGGGGACTCGCGGCGACAAGCAGCTGGTCCGGAGCCGGCTGCCTCCCGGGGTGATCGAGATCATGGTGGTAGAAGGAAAAACCGCGCTTCAGACCGCACGCCAGCTCCGGGTAGCTTCGCTGCCAGCTGCCCCACTTGGTCAACGGCTTTAGAGTGGGGAGATCGTATCGCTCGGCGATGTCTTCGAGTAAAAGATTTGAGAGTGGCGTTGAGGACTCCCCGATGACCACTCGCGGATGCGTTCCGCGTTCCAGAATAAGGACAGACCGGCCCAAGCGCCGGGCGATCATGGCAAAGAGCGAGCCCGCGAAACCAGACCCAACAACAGCGATGTCGTAGACGAGTTCTATTCAGTGCCTCCACAGAGGGCGCATGAGATCGGAGGAAGTAGCCTTTGCGAAAGATTCATATGGTGGAGTCTTTGCACCCGCGAGGATCGGCATTCCAAGCAGGAGATGGCCGATGCAATGTCCCAAAGATCGACGAAAACTCTGCCTTTCGCCAAGCTTAGTCCGTAAGCCAGTGCGGCTTCGACGATCGAGAGCTTTGGCGGACGGAAGAGATCCAAAACGGCGAGCGTGTCTACGGCTCCATTGCCCGCACGCGTCGGAATAAGCGTTACGGCAGCGGCGTGACACGCAAAGGCGAAGTCCAGTGAGCGCTCGGCCCAGAACAGCGCCTCCCCGCTTTGGAGAAAGGGAGGCTGAATGAGAACGAAGACGCGAAGGTCTATCTTCTCCCGCTGCAATCGTTGAGCCGCATTGGCGAACTGCTCAAGCGTGAGCCGTTTGTTCAGTTTGCTCAGAATCTCCGGGTGCGCTGTCTCGAGGCCCATTGCAACCTCAAGCTGGCCCGCCACAAGGCCGCGAAACCGCAGGCACCGGTCCCCGACGAGCGACGGATGACTCTCTACGATCACTCGCTCGAAGGATTGAACCGCAGCGGCTATTTCTGGATACTCATCTGGCGGAATAGCTCCGGAATCGAAGAAGCTGCCGCTGTTGTATAACTTGATCTGCCTGGCAGCGGGCAATCGAGAGAGCGCGTAGGCAATCTGTCGTTGAATCGCACCTGCTGGGACAGGCTCCGTGAGCGTGTTCTTCCAGAGGTCGCACATAACGCATCGCCACGGACACTCGCGGTTGGTCAGAAAGACTGTCGCGATCGGAACCGCCTCACCCGTGTGCGAGCACTCATTCTCCACCAGAAAAGCAAAGGGCTTATCTGGATCAAGTTGGTTACGCCCAGGCCTGCGATCGAGAATCCAACGATCGCGTTCGGGAGCTTCCGCAGGGTAGAGCGAGGGGGGCATCATGCTCACTCGTACAGGGAAAGAAACTGCCGTCGATAGTCCGCTTCCTCGAGTGGAAGAGCTCTCCTCATGGCAGGCTCCGGAAGAGCGCCGTGCTGGAAGCGACGCTTCCCATACACCGGCATCTTCAACCCCGTCAGACTTTCAATACCCTTGGAGACGACCTCACCTTTCAACTCGTAAAGACGCTCCACGTCATAGTTCGTCAAAGTGGTGAAAGGGATAGCCTCCGCTACGGCCACAACTCTCGGTCTTGTGAACGGACTGAAGCCCCGGAACCCGAACCTGCGCGCGGGAGCGTAGGTGCGAGCGTAGGAGCGGCTCAGGCCACCGCTGTAGGTCAGCGAGTGTTTGATCTTGCCCACGCCCCAACCCTCCTGATAAAGCATGGGATTGTTGATGACGCTGCGAATGGTGAGCTCAGGGTTCGCGTCGATTGGGTAATCCTTCAGGTTCTCGTCACCGCCGTCCCCGTCGATCAGGTATCGCCAGTCTCCGTAGCGAGCGCGAACGCCACGGCAGAGCGCGAGCCCCATCGTTGCAGACTCCACATCGAGCGACTTATAGTCCTCGATCACGCTGATGGTCTCGCGAATGTCGAGTGCATCCGCATGAGCCAGGATCGGCTCAAGAAACATTTCGAGGCCGAGAGTACTAAGAAACTCACGGGCTTGCTGAACATCGGGACCCTCTCCAAGATCAAGAACGAAGGCCTTCAGCCGCCCAAGATTCATCCCCTGCTGTTGCATCACGTGGTACGTGGCCAGGAAGACACTTCCACTATCAACGCCGCCCGAAAAGCAGACGCCAACGGGCTCCGTGACGGGAATGCGGTTGAGCCAAAGTGAGATCTCGTCAGCAAGAACGGCGATATACCGCCGGCCAATCTCCTCGGTGTCAGGCGGCAGCGAGGCCATCTCCGGTGTAAAGAAGCGCGTGTAAACGGGGTCGGGGTCCGGGCATCCAATCAATTCAAGATCCACCACGTGATGGGCCGGAACCATGCGGGTATAGTTTGGGTGAAACTGACCGCTCAGACCTTCGCCCTCGAGCCACTGGTGAATGACGTCGATACGGTCGGCGACGATGAGCACGGGGCCTTCTTTACGCTTTGCCAGGAAATATCTCATGGGACGATCCAGAGACCGCGCCATTCTGACCTTCTTGCCGGATCGCGCTACCAGGGCGAAGGAACCTTCTATCTTTCCAACCGCATCTGCTCCGTGTTCGAGCAGAAGAGCTCGAGCCTCTTCTAACGGCAGATTGTAGATGTCGTTGGCTGATAACTCAGTCAAATCGACTACTCTCTCGATGTACTGGTCCAAGATTTAAACCTTTCTAGATCGATTCAGTTTACTCCCAGCTAAAGGATTGATTTCGAGGCCGCAGGGAGAACTCAACATTCAGCAAGCAATCCGTTTGTCCCGCGAAAGACGGAGTATTCCGGGCGCTCTGAAACAGAGCCATCCTTCTATAATCGTTGCATGTCAAGGGCTGGAAAATATTCGTTTGAACCTGGAACGCTTGAACCTGGAAAAGGTCTGCTGCTCTGCCTGTGTCTTTTCAGTTCCTTGATTGCGAGCGCTGCGAAACCCACTAGCCCCAGTGTTGAGGCGGCTCGCCTCAATAATGTTGGCGTAGCTCTCATGAATCAGCAGTTCACGGATAAAGCTCTTCAGAAATTCGAGGAAGCTCACAAGACCGACACCGGCGCTGCTGTTCCACTCTTGAATAAGGGGATCGCACTCCTTTATCTCCGACGCCTTCCGGAGGCGGAAGAGGCTCTGAAGTCGGCCACAGCAATTGATACGAAAAATGCACGTGCCTGGTACAGCCTCGGCCTGGCTCACTTCGACGGCGGTGGACAGCAGGTGGCGCTGAACGACTTTCAGCAAGCGAGCCAGATCGATCCAGGTGACGCCGATAGCCATTACTTCCTCGGCACCATCTATCTCGGGCTCAAGGATTACGAGCACGCCATCTCTGAATTCGAGAACGCTTTGCGTTTAAGCCCGCTGCATGCTTCGGCTCAATTTGGGCTCGCGCGCGCGCTGCAGCGTGCCGGCATGGCGGACAAGTCTCGCGAACACCTGAAGCGTTTTCAGGAGATCACCCAGGCAAAGATCGCTACGCCGCTCAGTGCAGTCTACGGAGAGCAGGGCCGATACGCGACGGTGCAGGATATGCGCTCGCTCACGCCATCGGTCGGTCCAATGATCCCGGTCAGCTTTGTATCACAAGAGGCGCACGACGGTGCTGCGGCTCCGAACTCTAAGACAGATTCATCGGCTGTGGGCGGCGGCGAGTGCATCCTCGACGTAGAAGGCAAGGGAGAGAAGAACGTCATAGTGGTTGGAGCCGGCGAGAATGCGCTTCGCGCCTACCGTTTCACTGGCGAAGCGACGTCCGAGATTTCGCTCAAGGGAACAGGTTTGATCGCAGCAGGCCAGGGGATCTCCTGTGCTGTTGGAGACTACGACAACGATGGCCTCTCCGATCTTGCAGTTGCGCTCGCGGATCGCATCGCTTTGTTTCACAATCTCGGCCACGGCAAGTTTGCAGAGACGACTGGGGCCGTTGGCATCCGGTCGCTGAACCGGCCCGCAGGTCTTACCTTCGTTGATTTCGATCACGATGGCGATCTGGACCTCTTCGTCACCGGGAGCCCGTCCCCATCTGGCGCGGGCCCCAGCGTCCTTTGGCGAAATAACGGCAACTCCACCTTCACCGAATGGACCAGTGTTCCCGGTCTGGCAGGCACCGGGAGCACCCTCGCCTCCGTGCTCTCGGACCTCAATAACGACCGAGCCGTAGACCTGGTAGTCACCGGTTCCGGAAGCGCGCCGACGCTCTATGAGAATCAGCGCGAGGGTGCCTTCAAGCAGCTGGCCCTCTACTCGGAATCGCTGCCGCAGACGAGGGGCGTTGCCACTCTTGATTTCAACAAAGACGGTTGGATGGATATCGCCGTGACACACGCTGGCGCGCCGGGCATTAGCCTGTGGAGGAATGTCGAAGGAAAGAGCTTCGAGCGTGTGGCGCTGCCGATCTCCGACGCTCGATCCGCCTGGGGACTCACTCCGATCGATTTCGATAACGATGGCTGGATCGATATCGCCGTCCTGGTCGAGACAGATCACGGGACTCAGTTGCGGGTCTTTCGAAACTGTGGCTCGGAAGGCTTTAAAGATGTCAGCGAAGCTCTCGGGCTCACGAAGATTTCCCTGGATGGAGCGCGATCTCTCATCGCGTCAGACCTCTCAGGTAGCGGCGCTGCTGACCTGATCGTCTCTCGCCCTGGCGCATCGCCGCTCGTGCTGCGGAATGTGGGAGGGAACAAGAACCACTCCCTCCACATAGCGCTCACAGGTCTCGCCGACAACAAGAGCGCTCTTGGAACCAAGGTCGAGGTGTTCTCGGAGGGCATGTGGCAGAAGTTCGAGGTCGCCGGCAGTTCGGGCTATCAGAGCCAAGGCTCGACCGAGATCCTCGCCGGACTTGGCCAGAGCGATCACGTCGACGTGGTGCGCATGCTGTGGCCCACCGGAGTCCCGCAAGACGAGCTGGACGTGGCGGCGAACAAGCCAGTGGCGCTCACCGAGTTGGATCGAAGAGGAAGTTCCTGCCCTGTTCTGTTTGCCTGGAATGGATCCAAATACGAGTTCATCTCGGATGTGATCGGTGCTGCCGTGATCGGCCACTGGGTCTCTCCCATCTCGAAGAACAACGCCGACTCCGACGAGTGGATCAAGGTAGACGGCTCAAGTCTTCGATCGCGCAATGGGCGGCTCAGCCTCCGCTTCGGTGAGCCGATGGAAGAGATTAACTACGTAGACCGCCTGCGCCTGGTTGCCGTCGATCATCCTGAAGGAACCGAGGTATACCCCAACGAGCGCTTTCTCAGCGAGGCACCCTTTGCATCGGGAAGCACGGTCGTCGCGTCCTCCGCGACCCGGCTGCCGGATGGGGCATGGGATGATAAGGGCCGTGATGTGCTTCAGCTGCTCGCTCATCGCGATCATCAATACGTCCAGGACTTTCAAACCCTGAGCTACGCTGGATTCGCCAGCCCTCATGCCCTCACGTTGGACCTCGGCGCGTGGTCGAACTCTCATCCGCTCCGGCTCTTCCTTCATGGATTCATCGAATACTTCAGCGCGACCTCCATGTACGCCGCATGGCAGGCCGGCCTCGAGCCACAGCCACCTTCGGTCGAAGCGCTTTTACCAGACGGATCTTGGAAGTGCGTCATCGATGACATGGGATTCCCAGCCGGGTTGCCGCGGACTATCGTCGTCGATCTAACCGGCAAACTTCCAGTTGGGACCCGACGCATTCGCATTCGATCCAACCTGCAGATCTATTGGGACCAGGTGCTCGTCGACAATGGCGCCGACGCGTCCAGCCAGGCCAGGCGGGTCGAGCTCCCCCTCGCATCGGCTCATCTGGCATTTCGCGGATACCCGAAACAGGTAGACGGTAAAACGCCGGGCGATATTACCTACGACTACCAGAGCATCAGCGCGACCGGACCTTTCCACTGGCAGCGCGGCACCTACACCAGCTACGGCAGCGTCACGCCTTTGCTGCAGGCAAAGGACAATCGTTACGTAATATTCGGCAGCGGAGAAGACATTGACGCAGAGTTCAGCGACACCGCGCTACCCGCTCTACCCGCGCACTGGAAGCGCGACTACTTTTTCTACGCGGACGGCTTTGTGAAGGACATGGACTTTTATGAGGCGCTTCCCTTCACCGTGGCGCAGCTGCCATTCCACGAGATGAGCGCCTACCCGTATCCTGCGCGCGAACACTATCCCGAGGACCTCGACACGCTGAACTATCGGCTCGACTGGAATAGCCGCTTCGAATCCGGAGACCGCACGCAGCCCTACCAATTCCGATACCAGCCGGCTATCTCCGAACCAATTCCAGATCTTCCCTGATGAGCAGGCCATTTACTCGTGCGGCCGCGCTCTGGTTGAGATTCTAGTGAATCGGAGGGAGCTGGTATCCGAACTCGCTATCCAGGGCGTTTGCGACCGCTAGCACAAACTCGTCCTGGTAAGGCCGCCCGGCGATCTGCAGACCGATCGGGAGACCTTCGGAAGATCGCCCAACCGGCACCACCGCGGCAGGCGACCCCAGAAGATTAAACCATTGCGTATACCGCATCGAATCGAGATAGTTCACCTTGCAGCTGTCGATCTCCCACATCCGCTCTCCGTGGCGATAAGCGGGTGTTGATGAGACCGGCAGAAGCAGCAGCGGACACTGGTCCATCTCCGCCAGAAGTTGCGCCCGTACCAGGTCGGATTCGGCCCAGGCTCCCAGGAGAGACTCCGGCGTGAGTGGCGGCTGTGCTCCCGCAAGGTCTAGGAAATCGAGAAAGGTCGGGCTCAGCAGATCATGCTTTCCGGCGATCGTAGGCTCATAGAACATTGCCCCGCACTGCACAAAGAAGATTTGCCAGAGCCTTCTCGCTCTCTCCAGGGATTCTGGCCGAAAGCGTCGCAGAGGAAAGCCTTGTCTCTCGAGCGCCCGCACTGCATCGTGGACCGCGACACGGGTCTCCGGAGTCACCGGCGTAATTCCATCGTCTTCAAACCATCCGATGGTGACCCGCTTCGCCTCGCTCAGAGTCACTTGTCTGTAAGGCACTGGAACGCCGATCGGATCGAGCTTTGAGGGCTGTGAAAGGAGGCGAAAGATTAGCTCGACGTCGGGTATGGTCCGAGCCATCGGCCCGATTGCTCCCAGGGTTGAGAACGGTCCCACACAGGGAGGCAAGTGACCCTCCGCAGAGATGCGTCCAGAGGTAGGTTTTAGAGAGCAGATCCCCGAAAAGTGCGCTGGTTCTCGCACGGAGCCACCGCTGTCACTACCTACCCCCGCAGCGGAGAGCCCGGCCGCGATAGCCGCTGCCTCTCCACCGCTCGAGCCACCCGGGGTGCGATCAAGAGCCCACGGATTGTTTGTCCGCCCGTACAGTCGATTGTCAGTCTCGTAGGCCATAAGGAACTCAGGGCAGTTCGTTGTGCCAAGTAGGACCGCACCTTCTTCCCGTAGACGCGAAACGCTTGCTGCATCCTTCTGGGGGACCTGCCCGCGATGCAGCAGGCTGCCAATCTCACAACGGTAGCCAGCGGTCGCGATCGACGATTTGATCGTCATGGGCAGTCCAGAGAGTTCGCCCTCACGCACGTCGCGGGCCTGCTGTCGAACACGCGCAGCATCGAAGTCGACGATCGCATTGAGCTCCGGATTGAGCCGTTCAATGCGTGCGATGTGTTCTTCCGCCAGCTCCACCGCTGATATCTCCTTCGCGCGAAGGAGTTTGAGCTGTTCTACTGCGGGCAGGAGAGCGACGCTCATAAGAAACTCCGAGTGCCTTGGATAGGGACGGGCGCAACCTTGAAACCGGACTGAGCGAATTCAGAGCGCTCGACCAAGCACTTAGACGCTGGCATGCGCTCAGTATAGGAGAGCGAAGTTGACACGATGGAACTCGCCTGCAGTAGCCGCCTCTGCGAGTTTGCATCGCATTCCGTGCAGTTCGTAGGATGGAGATGGAGCTGGGATGCATCCACGTACCTTGGAACCGAAAGACGCTCGGGAGCCTCACCCAACCATTGGGCCAGGAGAACAGGCGAAACCGCTTGAGTGACGTTCGCGAGTTCGAAGACGACGCTTGGACCCTCTTTACGGGCCGATCCGCCGGCTCGCCTGATCTCCATGCCGTTCGCGAAAGCATCGCGGGCAAAAGAGTGCTGGTTACCGGGGCCGGTGGGTTTATCGGCTCAGCTCTCTCGAGTGAGCTCGCGAAGGCGGATCCGGCGGAACTCGTTCTCCTCGACGTCGGCGAGCTAGGCCTCCATCAACTTGACTACGATCTGCAACGGGCCGGCGTAAGTTTGCGAAAGCGGCTAGTCGTCGGCAGCGTTCGCGACTCCGCTCTCATCGATCAGATCTTCCGGCAATACCGACCCCAGGTCGTCTTCCACGCCGCCGCCTGCAAACATGTGCCGCTCATGGAGGCGAACCCCTTCACCGCCGCTTCCACCAACATCCTCGGAACGCAGCTGATCGTCGAAACCGCTGTAGCTGCCGGCGCGGAACAGTGCATTCTGCTCTCGACCGATAAGGCAGTCGACCCGGACAGCATCATGGGCGCCACGAAAAGGGTTGCCGAGCTGATTCTGCTCGCGAAGTGCACCCCCACCGAAATGAAAGCGCTTCGACTCGGCAATGTGCTCGGCTCCTCCGGCAGCGTCGTCCCGCTCTTCTTAGACCAGATCTCGCGCGGAGGTCCGGTCACGGTTACGGACTCACGGGCGACTCGCTACTTTCTTCCTGTCCGGGAAGCTGTTCAGCACCTGCTCGCAACGCTGGCAATCCCTGTCTCGCCAGCTATCCTCGTTCCTGACATGGGTGAAGCCCACAGCATCTGTGATCTGGCAAGGTTCCTGATTGCACGGACCTCCCAAAACACAACTCACGTTGAAATCACATTTACGGGTCTGCGGCCCGGTGACAAAGTCGCGGAACGGATGATCTCGACCCGGGAGCACCTCGCCACACCTGCAATCAAAGGGCTGTACAGAGTTCAGACCTCAACGATCCCTTCGGCTGAACTCAGCAGATGCTTGGAGAAGATTCAAGCTGCTGTCTCCGAACGCGACCTCGCTCCTCTCCTGAACGCCATTCAGGAGATCGTTCCCGAGTATCGCCCCAGCAACCTACTCAAGCACGATCTTGCCGCTGCGCCAGAGGTGCCTTCCGCATGAGACAGACCATTGCGGTCGTGACTTCATCCCGCGCCGACTACAGTCATCTCTACTGGCCTCTGCGGGACCTTGCCGCACATCCGGCGGTCGACCTCAAGCTCATCGTGCTCGCCTCCCACCTGTCGCCCGAGTTCGGGAACACCGTCCGGGAGATCGAAGCGGATGGGTTCACAATAGCCGCTCGCCTGGAATGCCTCTTGAGCTCGGATACGGACGTCGGCATGGCCAAGAGCATCGGCGTCGGCGTGCTCTCGCTGGCGGACACCTTGGGTGCGATGCGGCCCGATCTACTGCTCCTGATCGCTGATCGGTACGAGATGCTCGCACCCGCAGCCGTCGCTCTCGCATTACGTATCCCCATGGCCCATATCGAGGGCGGCGAACACAGCGAGGGTGCCATAGACGACGCAGTCCGCAACGCCCTGACGAAGATGAGTCACATCCACTTCACCTCAACCGAGAAGGCCCGCAAGCGCGTGATCAGCATGGGCGAGGAGCCGTGGAGAGTCCACCGCGCGGGAGCTCCATCGCTCGACCATCTCCGAAGAAGCGATCTGCTGAATCGCGAGCAGGTCGAGCAACGGCTCGGCCTGGACCTGGACCATCCGTCGATCCTCGTCGCCTACCATCCGGTCACCCTTCTCTCTGACACAACCGCGGAGGCCGACGCGCTCTTCGAAGCTCTGGCCGCACTTCCCCAGCAGCTCCTCTTCTGCTATCCAAACGCCGATGCCGGCAGCCGCTCCCTTATTGAACGCGCGGAGTCGTTCCTCCGCCTGCGTGGAAGCGGACGCCTCTTCATCAACCTCCCTGCTGTGCACTACTGGAGCCTTCTACGGCAGATGCGGATGATGATCGGGAACTCCAGCAGCGGGATCATGGAGACCGGATCCTTCGCCCTGCCGACCGTCAACGTGGGCCTGAGACAGCAAGGCAGGGAGCGGCCCCCTAACGTCCTCGACGCCTCTCCTTCGGCAGCTTCAATTCTTGAACAGGTGAAGAAAGCAGGAAGCTCCGCGTTTGCGCGAAGCATCCGGAGTATGGTCAATCCGTACGGAGACGGGCACGCATCCGAGCTCATCGTGCGCGTCCTCACAGCACTCCCCCCAAGGAACAAGCTGCTGATGAAGCAAAGCTCCGAGATCTCGGCATGACGGATATTCCTCTTTCGCAGCCGGACATCACGGATCTGGAGGTCGAGGCTGTTGTCTCGGTTCTGCGAAGTTCTCGCCTCAGCCTGGGCCCCAGAATGGAGGAGTTCCAAGCACTCGTCGCAGCCTACATCGGCGTTCCGCACGCGCTCGCCGTCAGCTCCGGCACCGCCGGACTTCATCTCTGCCTCCGTGCAATGGGCATCGGCGCCGGGGATGAGGTGATCGTTCCCTCATTCACCTTTATCGCTGCGGCGAACGCTATCCGCTATGTGGATGCGGTCCCGGTCTTCATCGACATTGAACCAGCAACCCTGAATCTCAATCCCGCCAGGATCGAGCGCGCCATCACCGCTCGCACCCGCGCCATCATGGTCGTACACACCTTCGGAATTCCCGCTGAGATGGACCTGATTCTGGAGATCGCGCGCAAACACAACTTACGTGTCATCGAGGACGCTTGCGAAGCCATCGGAGCCTCTTTCCGTGGCCATCGTGTCGGCTCGTTCGGGGACGCTGCCGTTCTTGCCTTCTACCCGAACAAACAGATCACCACCGGCGAAGGTGGCATGGTCCTGACCCGGGACGCAGATCTCGCCCGTGAGATCAAGGCGCTTCGAAATCAGGGTCGCTACGATTCAGACGATTGGCATCAGCACTCTCTTCTCGGCTATAACTACCGGCTCTCCGAGATGAATTGCGCCCTCGGCTGCGCCCAGATGCGTCGCCTTGAATCCATACTCGAACATCGGGAGACGTCAGCCCGCAGATACGAGCAGCTTCTAGGCGGCAATCCAGCCTTGATTTCCCCACCCTCTGCGCTCCAGCACAGGCGTATCAGCTGGTTCGTCTACGTCGTGCGGCTCGCTGCGGAGTTCACCCAGACTGACCGTGACGAGGTGGTTGTTCAGATGCGCCAAAGGGGAATCCAGTGCGGCCGATACTTTGCGCCGATTCACACCCAGCCCGCCTACGGCCAGATCCCCACGCGCTTCCCGCTCCCTGTTACCGAAGCCGAGAGTCAGCGGACCATCGCACTTCCCTTTTTCACTCGCATGACCAATCAGCAGATCGAGTCCGTAGCGCGTAGCCTTCTCGAAATCATTTCCTCGTCGACCACGCGCTCCCTCATCCCATGACGTCTGAGAGCTGTTCCATAGGCCGTTGGTGACCGCGAGAACGATGCCTTTGCGTCTTAAGATCTAGTCGACAAAGTACCCGATTTCAGTCAGGTGACGGTCGCTGAGTTCGACCCCGAGTAGCCGCACACTGGAGCGGAGACGAAGATCTCCTCGAAAGCGCTCCAGCACAGACGACGGCAGCTCCGTCTTCTGTGCAAGCATCCGCAGCAGAGCCTCGCTGTCGGTAGAGTACTCGAATTCCCCGGGCAGACCACAAGCTGGCCGGATCGTCAACGAGAGCGGAAACTTAGAAACACCTGGGTTAATAGGAAGGGACACTTGGGCGATGAGATTGACGCGCATATGGAGGGATGGTGCCATGAGCTCCGAAAAGGCTCAATGCACCAAATGGGGGAGTTTGCCTTATCAAAGCATCTTTCAGAACGGTCGTGCCTGGTAACCCAGCGGTCGATCCGTTCCCATGCTGCCCTTGGCGCGCCTATGATGAGGTGAAGTGCCCACTGATCTTCTTCCCATCCAGCTCATTGCGCAGAAGCTCGGCCTTCCTGCGCAGTACATCGAGCAGCTTGGCCCGTACGGTGCCAAGGTGAAGCTCTCCTTGCTCGACGATCCTGATCTCCCGCGCAGGGGCAAACTGATCCTTGTCACCGCGACCACGCCCACCACCTCGGGTGAGGGTAAGACCGTCACCGCCATTGGGCTCGTCCAGGGTCTTGAACTCATCGGCAAGCGCGCCGTCATCACCTCGCGCGAACCGTCGCTCGGCCCGGTCTTCGGCATGAAGGGTGGCGCTGCCGGCGGAGGACGCGCCCGGGTCGAGCCCGCGGACAAGATCAACCTTCACTTCCATGGCGATTCCACGCCATCACCAGCGCGCACAATCTCCTTTCCGCATTGATCGACGCTCACCTCTTTCACGGGAACGATCTCGACCTCAACCCTGCCTCCATTACATGGCCGCGCACCCTGGACATGAACGACCGCGCTCTCCGCCGCATCGTCGTCCAGGCCGGCGGCAAGCGTGACGGGCACGACCGCGCCACTGGATTTCTCATCACCGCCGCCTCCGAGGTCATGGCCATCCTGGCCCTTGCAACCGGTCGCGAAGATCTCCGCCAGCGCCTCGCCCGCATCGTGATCGGCAGCACCCGGTCCGGCGACCCTGTCCACGCATTTCAGATGGACGCGACCGGTCCCATGATGGCTCTGCTGGCCGACGCCCTCCTTCCCAATCTCGTACAGACCACCGAGGGCACGCCAGCCTTTGTTCACTGCGGCCCCTTCGGCAACATCGCGCACGGCACCAGTTCCGTGCTGTCGCAGTCTATGGGCCTCCAATTGGCCGATTACGTCGTGAATGAGTGCGGCTTTGCCAGTGATCTCGGCTTCGAGAAATACATGGACATCGTCATGCCCTCGTCCGGCATCAAGCCCGCGGCAGCCGTCCTTGTCAGCACCGTCAAGAGCGTACAGACGCAGGGGGAGGGCGTACTCGAACGCGGCTTCGTCAACCTCGGCAAGCACATCCGAATCCTGCGCGGCTTCGGCCTGCCCACCGTGGTCGCATTGAACCAGTTTCCCGATGACACGCCCCAAGACCTCGCCCGCATCTCCGCCTTCTGCCGCGACCAAGGCGCCACCTTTGCACTATCGCAAGCCTTCACCCAGGGCGGCGAAGGCGCCGTCGCCCTCGCCCAGGAGGTCGTCCGCACCATCGAGGCAAACCCTGCGCCGTCCCCCGTCAGCATCTACAACCCCGGCGACTCGGCCGAGGAAAAGATCGGCAAGATTGCCCGTCGCGTCTACGGCGCAGCCGGTGTACACATCAGCGACACCGCAGGGGCCAAGCTCGCGCAGTTCGAACACTGGGGCTATGGATCTCTGCCCATCTGCATCGCCAAAACCCAGTATTCGCTCTCCGACGACCCTGCCCTTCTCGGCGCACCGACCGGTTGGACCCTTCGCATCACCGACGTATCCCTCTCCGCAGGCGCTGGTTTCCTGGTCGCGATCGCCGGCAACATGATGCTCATGCCCGGTCTCCCCAAGGAGTCCCGCGCCGCTACCATCGATGTCGATGCCGACGGCAATATCTTCGGGGTGGTGTAGGGGCGCTCGCTTCGCCCGCTACTCTCTTTCCCTCTCCGGCCTCAGGAGCCGAGTACGAACTCAGCTAGCAGCGGAAGGTGATCCGATGCCATCAACGCCGCCGGAGTCCGAACGAGCCGTATGGACTCCAGCCGAAGCTGGGGATCATAGTAGAAGTGGTCGAGATGAAGCACCGGCAACAGTCCCGGATAGGTTCGAGATCGGCCCAAAGCCGCCCCGGGCTCAAATGTTTGGAACGCCTCCGAGAGTCCCTGCGAAGCCAGCCCGCGGGTCCACTCGTTGAAGTCGCCGAGAACGATCCGCGGTCCGCTCACCTCAGCCGTCTCCAGCAGCGAAAGAAAGGCCCGCCCCTGGTGCCGCCGCTCCATAAAACCGGTGCCAAGGTGCACGTTGAAGATGTGCACTTCCTCCCCTTCTGCCGGCAGCACATCCGCCCGCAGGCAACCACGCCGTTCCCGCTTCCGGTGTGAGAGATCGTAGTTCGTGAACGACGCAATTGGAAACCTGCTGAGCAGCATGTTGCCGTACGACCCGCCCCGTAGCCGCCGGTTCTCTCCGAAACGCCACTCATACCCATCCATCTGGTCCGCTATGGTGCGCGCCTGGTCGTACTTCGCCACACCTTCCCGCACGTCCAGCACCTCCTGCAGCCCGACCACGTCTGCATCCAGCGATCGCACCACTTCGGCCACCCTGCGTGCGTCGGTCCTGCCGTCCAATCCCTTGCACTTGTGCACGTTGTACGTGGCGACTCTTAGCTGCATTCGCGCCTCTTTGCTGCCGCGCAAACAGCCAGCCGAGCAGCTCGAGAACCCGCTCTGTTCCAGGTCGGCTCGCCCACTCGGTATAGGAAAGCTTCCGGCCCGCAGCTGCATCCATCTGAAAGTCTCGCTCCAGCCGATCGGCCATCCCTTTGCCCCGCACCGCCAGATTTACCTCGTCGTTGATGCCGAACGAGCGATAATCCAGGTTCGTCGACCCGACCACACTCCAAAGTCCATGCACGATCAGAATCTTCGCGTGGATCATCGATGGCTTGTACTCCAGGATCTCTGCTCCTGCCTTCAGCAGCGGCCCGTATCCCCGGCGGCTCGCACTTCTGGTCAGCAGGTGATCGCTCTTCTTGTTCGGAACCACAATCTTCACCTCCACCTGCCGCTCCTGGATCGCGCAGACCAGCTCCGCCGTCAGGCTTTTGTCCGGCAGAAAGTAAGGTGTGTTGATATGAATCGAATGCTGCGCCGAGCTGATCAGGAGCTGAAACAGTATCCTTGCTCGCGTGGAGCCCCCGATTGTCGGTGTGCTGGTCACCACCAGCGCCAACTCTTCGGAGTTTCGCGCCTCCTTCCGGAAGTACCCACCGCCGCTTATCAGCTCCCCGCGGCCCTGCAACCAGTTCTCTGCAAAAGTGGCCTGCAGGTTGGAGACAGCACCCCCCTCCACCTTCACCACTGTGTCTCTCCACCTCGGCTTTCCATCCGCACCGTGGAACCACTGGTCCGCAATACCCGCGCCACCGATAAGCCGATGCGACCATCGATAATCAGCAGCTCGCGATGTGTCCTGTTGTCGAGCTGTGCCAGCCGGTACCAGGCAATGCCGTTGTACCAGCACACCACGCCTCCGGCCTCAAGGAGTGGCGCGAAGTAGCTCTCGTCCACTGCATGGCTGCCAAACGCATCCAGCAGAACTTTAACCCGGCACCCGGCGCGCGCCCGTTCGGCGAGGGCGTCGCGAAAGCGCAGCGCAATCTCTCCGCGTTGAAAGATGTACGCTTCGAGGTTGATGCTGCTGCGCGCCTGAGCGATCGCTGCGAGTTCCGCCTCGTAGAACTGCGGGCCATTCGTCAGGACCTCGAACGCCGACCCCGGATTCGCCTTGGCATCGGTAAGCGCCTCGAGGTAGAAGGCAAACGCCTCCGAGTCGTTCGGCTGGCTCTCACCTCTGGAGATCGTGTACTTCAGCTCCGGAGCGAACAGGCCGCTCAACACGAACAGCAGCAAAGCTGCAAGCGCCCCAAACGAAATCACTGCCACGCTCGTCGGAAGGCTAATCGCCGCTAACCATACCAGGAGCATCGTTCCATCCTCTTCAACTCAGATGCCGAGGCATGGGTCGCGGCCGTCTCGCAGACACTTTTCGAATACCCCCGGAAGGCTTGCCGCTGCGGTCGCCTCAGCACCCCTGCGGCGGCATCACCATAATGGGTAAGCCTCAGCGGAGAGTTTTACATCGATCGCTCGCGATCCGGCGCAGAACCTTCACCAGGCTTTCACGCCAGAACAACCGCTCCACTCGTCACCCAAAGACCATACGATCTGAAGATCATCTTCGACCGCTCGTCCGTGGAGGCCTATGCACAGAACGGCACGATTGCCATGACTAACCTGATCTATCCAGCTAGCCAGAACATCAGGATTCAGCTCTTCTCGCTGAGTGGAAAGGCTGTTGGAGTCCAGGGTAAAACATGGAGACTGAAATCGATTTGGAAGTAAAGTTCTGAAACATAGGTTCGTTCGTTGATTACCACCGCGTGTGGCACATCTGTAGTGTCTGATAGTGTGTCCGTGGACCCATTAGAGTGCAGTGTCCTCGCCCAGTAGAACCGTCATGTTCCGGGAGGTTTACGCTAGGTTGGTGAGCACCGAACTACACCTGCGCCCAGTGGGAATCTCGCCCTCAATCCAAATGTAGAGACCCTCGCAATGAGATAGTACCGCTGCGTCCCGAGCTTGCGGCACTCATCCCACTCCGATCTCTAGACGTCTTCTTGGAGACCTCTTCTTCGGATGTTCCGTCTTCCGCAAGGCTTGGTCCCGAGCTAGGTCAGGCGTCCGATGCACAGCGAAAGCTGATGTTCGAGGCTGAGCTGTCCGGCGTGTTCCCAGTGCGTGCCGCTACGCGGTAGCGATTGAAAGGGGATACGAAAACGGACCGCACTGGTCCCTCTCCATCCGCGACAAAGGACTCTTGATAATCAGTACCCATGAGAAAGGTCCCTCCGGGCAGGGCGACGACCCCCGCGCTTCGCCGGTGATGTGGAGCAAGTGGGACCTGACATGTCGCAGAAGCCATTTTGATCTCAGGTACATCTTCCTTGCGCGGTGAACAACACGCGTTCGTCGTTGGAACTTTGGAATCTGTCTTGTCATCTGAGTCCTGGCCACATCTTTCGCGTGGAAAATTGAAGGCCGGTCGTCCTGCTTGTCTCTCCCTTGCAGAGGGGAGCTACTCCGGCTTGGTGAAGAGCTGCATATCGCCGGTACTCTTTGGCAGCAGCGCGTAGCGCGCAATTCGGAACTCCGCCCAGTAGCCTACCCAACGTGGATCCGCTTGCAGTAGCGCTCCTAGCTGGCGCACCATCTCGTCGCGAATCTCGCGATAGGCAGTCTGCGTGATCAGGTTCACTGCATCGTCCGCGTCCAGATCATAGAGCTCGTCGTTCGGTGAACTGCAGTTATAGGCATATAAAAAATGCCGTCCGTCCGCCGTGCGATGCTCCAACCCGCAGGCAAAGTTCACACCTACATGCCACCCGCCAAAAAATAAGAGCGGGGCACGGAGCGGCAGATGCTTTCCAGTCAGCGCTGGTACGAGCGAGCGGCCGTCCATCTTCGCTGCAGGAGCAATCCCCGCCAGATCCAGCATTGTGCACGATAGATCAAGCAGTGATACGGAGTCCTTCACCACGAAGGGCCGCTCCTGCCGCGGTCCTTTGATAATGAATGGCACACGGAGCACATCCGGGTAGAGATAGACGCCTTTGTCAACCATGGCCCTGCGCCCGTTCATCTCGCCATGGTCGCTGATGAAGGCGATCGCCGCGTCATCGTAGAGTCCGGCTTCGCGCAGCTCTGTCAGAAACATACCGATTGCGCGATCGACTAATTCCATCTGCAGCACGTACGCGACACGGTAATCCAGCAGGGTCGCGGGGTCATAGATGCCCCAATATTTGCGGTAGACGTCCAGAATCTCCGGCTCGTCCGAGCCGCGGGCAAAGTCACGCTTACGCACCGCTTCATAGGAATCCGGGAGACGTATGATCGCGCGCAGCTCACGTTCCCGTTGCTCAAAGCCCGCCGGAATAGCAAACGGCTGATGCGGATCGAACAGGTCGAGCTGCACATAAAGTGGATGCTTGGCGGCCTGCCCTGTACGTACCGCATCCTTGACGAAATCAGAGGCACGTTTTGCCAGAAAAAAACTGTATTGTGCCTCTACCGGAAACGGTCTCCCGTCCTTCTGCACCACCCATCCCCCCGCTGAATTTCCCGGCGAGGTGCGGTCCTGCAGCTTGAACACAATCTCCCGTGAGTACTTCTGCGACTTTACCCCCAGTTCACGCTGATAGGTCAGGAACTCGTCATCGTCAAACACCGGGGGTGACCAGCGGTCCCACGGCTGATCGTTCTCACCGAATGCATCCAGGTACTTTTTGGTGCCCACATGGCCCTTGCCTGCCTGGCGTGCCACGTATCCACTCGCGCGCAGATACTCGGGAAAGATGGTATCGTCCGCGCGCAGCTGTGACTCAAGGCCGTCCGGAGCGCGTTCGCCATTACCCTGGATGTAGCTATACCTGCCCGTCATGTATGAGGCGCGTGAGGGCGCACAGAGCGGCACCGTGCAAAACGCATTCGCGAAGAAGGTGCCATTTGCCATCAGTGATCGCAGGTTAGGCAGGTGCACGTGCTTGGAAAGCGGCCGGTCCGGGTGGTAGAGGTCAGGGCTCACCATATCTGCTGAGATCAGCACCAGGTGTGGCGGCCGCGTTGTACGCGTCTTCTGGAAAGGTCCTGTTCCAGCACGCGGCTGGATAAATTCGAGCGACTCTGCCGCCGGTCCGGGAGCTGGAGCGCTCTGCGCGTCTGGGGCTGGAACGCCGCGCATCGTACCGGACACAAGGGCCCCGGCAGCCTGGCCAAGAAATGAGCGCCGATCCATCTGCCCTCCCAGGCATCGACAATACGCAACACAGGGTGGTGATGTAAAGCATTCCATCCAGGACCACTTATCCATCTCTGCCGTCATGACTTTCTCCCGGTTGAGGACCGCACCATCAGACGCGGCTGGATGAAACTCGTTGTGCCGTCACGCCCGCTCCCGCCGCCAATCTGCAAACCCATAAAGGCGCGCGCCGCGATCTGCTGCCGGGAAAGGTGCAGTGTCGTCAGCGCAGGCTGCACGATTTGGCTCATCAGCAGATCGTCAAAGCCGATCAGCGACATCTCGTCCGGTATGCGGCGGCCCAGTCGCTGCGTCGTGTGGAGAACGCCGATCGCCGTCATATCGTTGGAGCAGATCACCGCCGAGGGCCGCTCCTTCATGCTGAACAGGCGCTCCGCGGCAAACTGACCGCCGCTGATCTGATGATCGCCCTCATCGGCCGCATCCTCACCAAGCTTGAAAAGGAAGCCAACTCGAGAACACGCTCTTCCTCTTCCTTGCCGACAACGGCGGCAACTACGAGGAGATAGGTCGCTTAACCCCTGGCGCAAAGCGACCCGTCTACATCCGCGAGCGCACCCGCTCCGGTGCCTCGCTTGTGCCCGGCAACGATCCCGCCATCATGCCCGGTCCTGCCGCTACCTTTCAAAGCTATGGCGGTCCGTGGGGCAACGTCAGCAACACGCCCTTTCGCATGTATAAGCACTTCGCGCATGAGCAAGGCACCAGCCGCATTGCGGATACTATCTTCGGCAGCTTTCTCGAACCCATTGGAAACTCCATCAACAACGGCATTGCGGCCGAGATCCGAAGGCGGTCTCTGGAATCACGTCAACCTTGAAAATCTCTACCGTGAGCAGCCTGAGCTAATCGAGTCCTCGAACTCAACTGGCATTCCACTGCCTTGGCAGTCACTCAACCCAGCCGCGGGCAATCGCTTCGAGCTGCACGTCGGACAGGCTGCAAACAGCTGGCAATCGCTCGAGCTCATCGGCCAGCCGCAGCAACTCACAGGCATCATGCAGAAGGTTTACCTGCCGGTGCACGGTGTGCTTGGCTACAAAGTCTCCTTCTACGCTCGCCACATCACCGGGCCTTCTGGCATCAATGTTTCATTCCGCGACCGAATGAGCGGTAAAGTCCTCGCGGAAGCCCACAGCGATGCAGCCGCTCCAGAGTGGAAGAAGTATGAGGCAACACTGCGGCTTTCTGCGGGCGCGGTACAGCGGCTGCAAGCCGTTAGTTCGGCATAGCCGTAGAAGGAGACGAGCGGGCCGAAGTGGATCAGATCTCCCTTCTTCCCTAAGACGCTATCGGCGGTCTTGATCCGGATGAGGTCGCCCTCGCAAGAGCGATGCACATCACGGAGCTTCGCTTCGGCGGTAACTTTAGCTCCACGCGTAGCTCTGATGGCAAGACCCTTAGGTTGCTCTGTGTCAATCGAAGCCTTGAGCAGAGACACGTCCACCACCTTCGACCTCGGCGCTCTGCGCGCCACGGGTCCAGCACAGGCGCAGCAGCTTAGAGCAGCAAGCCGCTACGAGCGTAACGATGAGGTAGAGCCGCAGCATGTTACCCCGCTGGCAACTTCCGTTGCTGTTGCAGCAGGCCACCTTGCCCTCGTTCTTCCGCACGAAAGCGTTACCGTGCTCCGTCTAACAATTCGGTAAGTCGTTGACACGAGCGAATAAATATAAAGCCCTGTCCGCGGCGGCGACGCGAGGTCAAGCCTGCAACGAACGAGTTTGCGAGATGGAGCGTGACCTCACGGAAGGCGGGGCCCACTGATCTGGTATCGCGGTTGCCCGGAAGGACTTGAACCTCCGACCCTGTGGTTCGAAGCCAGATGCTCTAACACTGCCATTCGAGGAGAAATATTCCTCGATATCTAAGATATTCGTTCTGCAAGTCGTTCTTCCTGGTGCCCGGAGGGGGACTTGAACCCCCACGACCGGTTAAGGTCTGCGGATTTTAAGTCCGCTGTGTCTGCCGATTTCACCATCCGGGCCCTCTCCGGCTCTGCACCATGCTACCCCATGGAGCGCAAACCTTCACTCAGCTCCGAGAGCCCCGCCCCGCATCAGCAGCCCCCGAACACGCCCTCTTCTCCGCTACTGCGACGACGCGGTCGTGATCGGGTACAACGTGCGGTAGAGCTCGCGATTGCGCAGAATGGCCTGGACGTACTCCCGCGTTTCGGTGTACGGAATCGACTCGACAAATTCCGGGATGTCCTTGTAATCTCCATTCGCCATCCACTGCCGCACGGGGGTGTCGCCGGCATTGTAGGCAGCCAGCGCGTACTCCACCTGCCCGCCATACCGGTTGAGCACCTGCCTCAGGTTTGTGGTTCCTAACTGAAGATTGATCCGCGGATCCAGCAGCCTGCCCGCGTCGAACGGCTTTATACCCTGCTGTTTGGCCAGGCTCTTCCCGACCGGTGGCAGCAGCTGCATCAGCCCATAAGCGTTCGCATGACTCACAACATTCGGGTTGAACTCGGATTCCTGGCGGATCAGGGACGCCACCAGATATCGATCCAGGCCGTTTCTCTCGGACTGCTCCACAAGATCAGACCAGTAAGGCTGCGGAAATAGCAGATGCCAGTAAGCCAGTGGAACCCGCGCCACCGGCTGTGTGAAGAAGGAAATGCCGCTATGCTTCATGGACTGCATGGCGCGAGAGTACTCGCCATAGGAGGCATAGATCTCAGCCTGCCCCAGGTCTCCCCACGAGGCCGCCGTTGGGCTTGCCGCGATCTCGGGCCCGATGTATTCGTTCAGCGCGGCATTGGCCAGCAGCCGCGCCTTGGAAAGATGAGGATCGTCATCGGGAAGCGCCTCTTCCAGGCTGGGCGTGGTCGGCTTGCGAACCGCTGCAAGCACCGGTGATACCTCGTCCGAGGCGGGTTGTTGCCCCAGAACCCGCATCCTTTTTCTCGCCAGATCCGCATAGTAGAAGTTACAGTACGACTCCGATAAAACGCGGTAGAAGGCATAGGCCTCAGGCCGCTTCCCTTCCTCATCCTCGAAGATCCGGGCGCGCCAGTAGAGTGCCGCCGGTGCCTCGATACCCGCCGGGTAGCTCTGAATCTGCTCCTCCATCAGCCGGGCCGCTTCCGGAAAACGTCGCATGCGATAGTTCATCCATGCCCATCGCCAATGCGCGGAGGGAGCATAGGTGCTCGTCGGAAATAATTGCGTCAGCTGGGAGTACCTTTCAGCTGCGCGACTCGAGTCATGTTTCAGCAGATACATATTGCCGCCCGAGTACAGCGCCTCCTCGAGCCATCGACTCCTTGGAAAGTGGTTCACCATCTCCGCCACCAGCCGATCATGACCGGAGGTATGGCCCTCGTTACGCGATAGCTCGGACAGGAGATACAGCTTCAGCGCGGCACTGTCATCCCCCGTATCCGGTAACTTCTCCACCTCACGCCGACTCAGCCGTTTCAGCTTCAGATCGCACACCGCGGCGTAGATCGCGAGCGCGTCTCGATCCGGGGGGGTCAGTGCGCTTGAGTTCCGTGCAATGGAGTGATACTGGTCGCTCGCCTCCCTATAGCGCTTGGCATTGAACAGTTGATCGGCATGGACCTTGAGCTCTGCCGGAGACAGGTCCATCGACATCGCTTGCAGCTGCTGCCTCGCCTGCGCCGCCTCACTGCTGAGTGGCTGCTTCAGGTAAATCTCCCGGTAGATCGTCCCCGCCCGCGCGCTGTCCCCGGTCGCCTGGTAGGACCGCCCCAGCGCAAACAGATAGTCCGCGTGTGTCGCCATCGGGGTCCCGTCGAGCGGCGTCAAGGCTTGGACCGCACCGGGGCCGTCATTCTGTTGCAGATGCAGATTGGCCAGCAGAAGGGGTGCGCTCTGCACGAAGATGCTGTCGGGATATCGCTCCTGAAATCCCTCCAGCAGCGGGTAAGCCTGGGCGCTCAGATTGGCCCGGTACGCCGCCTGCGCACCAAGGTAGTCGGCATAATCGCTAAGAACCTCACCATTACTCTTAGCCAAACGGAAGGCGTTGATCGCATCGGGGTATCGACGGTCGAGAGCAGCCGCGTGGCCAAGCGCAAGGTAAGCCGCTGCCGCCGCCTCACCCGTATGCTGGCGGGCGTAAGTCTCCACACCGCGGTAAGCCTCCGCGGACCGCGTAGCCGAGAGCTGCTGAGCCATCGGCCGAAGCTGCACCGACGCGACGAAGGCACTCCTGATCTGCCTGTTCTTCAGAGCCGCGAGTTTGGCTGCAGAAGACGCCCTCTTCCCTGCCGACCGGCTGACTCGGCCCGCCTTCCTTCTGTCCGTTGTCTTGCCGGCAGACGTCCGTGAGCCCTTGGCTTTGCTCCCTGATCCAGTCTTTCCGGTCTTCCCGGATGCGGGCACCTTCTGCTTACCCGCAGAAGGTTTCTTCCCCGAAGCAGACCCATGCTGCAAGGTAACCGTTGCCACTCCGGCCGATGCCGCTCCTGCGCTCCGACCGGCACACACCAACATCCAACACGCGGCAAACCATGCCAGGCACCATCGCCTGGAGACCAATTCTCGTTGATTGCCCAAGCGTGCGCTCACTTTACTCAGAATAAGCTGGCTAAGCCGAATCCGCCTGGATCGAATCAACTGAACCTTTGGGGATACGTCAACAACGTTCGTCTGCGAACGTCTCATTTCCATGCTTCCCCTGTTTGACTCACGGTCTCGGCATCAGTGACACGGTCCGGCCTTCTCCCGGAGCTTGCATCGGGTTTATTATGAAGCAGTATGGATTGAGGCAGGGCAAGCAAGCGACTCACCCTGAGAGTCTCCTATGCCCTCCGCACCCTTTGCTCATGTCCACCATCCAATCTCCAGTTACGGAAGAGATTCACCCGGACGTTGCGCTCGTCGCTCGAGCGAAGGACGGCGATGGAGCAGCCTTCGAGCAGCTCGTTCGCCAGTATGAGCGACAGGTATTTCGGGTAGCACAGCACATCACGCAGAACCGTGAAGACGCGGAAGACATCACGCAGGACGCTTTCCTCAAGGCTTACGAAAAATTGAACCAGTTTCAGGGGAACTCAAAGTTCTCCACGTGGCTGATCCGAATTGCAGTCAATGAAAGTCTTATGCGCCTGCGAAAACGAAAGACGAGCAAAACAGTGTCGATGGATCAGGACGTGCAAACCGAGGAAGGTTCAATCCCGCGGGATTTTGCGGAGTGGCGCCCCAACCCGGAACAGATCTTCGGGCAGTCCGAACTGGGTGAGATCCTGCGCAAGACAATTCAGGGACTCCCTCCAGGATTCCGTTCCGTCTTCACGCTGCGTGACATCGAGAACTTATCGACCGAGGAGACCGCGGATGCTCTCGGGCTAAGCGTGCCGGCCGTGAAATCGCGTCTGCTGAGAGCCCGTCTGCAACTTCGAGAGCGGCTTAGCCGATACTTTCGACAGCACAAAGAGGAGGGTCAGACCGCATGACCTGCACCGATTTCCTCAGCAAGCTTACCGACTACTTCGATGGGCAGATCAGCCCCGATCTGCTGGAAGAGGTTCGCGCCCACACCGCCTCGTGCAGTCACTGCGAAGTCGTCCTCGATACCACGCGGCAGACGATCGAAGTCTATCGCGACAACGAAATCTACGAGTTGTCCACCGAATTCCAGCAGCGGCTTCACGCAGCCATCACGGCCAGGTGCAAGTCGCGTCCGAATCCCTGATCCAGCGCACATCGCGCCATCCTCGATAGTGCACAGCAGGTCGCCGCTCCCGCCTTCGTCTCGAGCCTAGCCATCTGCATCGTCTTCATTCCCGTGGTCCATCTCACCGGTGCCGCCAAGTACCTCCTCACCCCTCTGGCCATGGCCGTCGCCTTCGCCATGATGGCGTCGTACTTCCTCTCGCGCACCCTCGTCCCGACCATGATGCACTTTACCCTTCCATCGGAACTCCACCTCTACCAGAACGAATCCGCCTCATAAGCTGAGGAGAGGTCGAACTGGGTCTGGCGTTGGCACAAGCGCTTCGATCACCAGTTCGAGCGCTTCCGCCACCATGACAAAGGCGCCCTAGAGTGGTGCCCCGGCAACGCCGACCTCACCCTCACCATATACGCCGTCTTCGTCGGCCTCTCGCTCCCTGTCATCTTCCTCGTTGGTCAGGACTTCTTCCCCTACGTCGACTCCGGCCAGATGCACCTTCACGTCAACCCGCCCGAGGGCCTTCCCAAATAAGCTCCGTTAGGACAACGCCGACCAGGTCGAGCAGGGGACGCTTGCCCTCATCGAACTAACCCGCGCCTCAGCGCTCGTCAGCAGCAGTGAGTTCGATATCGTGCAGGCGCAGGGCCTCTATCGCCAGGAGGAGGTCATCCTTCGCAACCTCCTCATCCGGTCCAGCTCCCCCGTCTTCGCCGCCTCGTTCAGCGAGATCGTGCCGACCGATCGCATCGTAGTTCCCGATTCGCCCGAGTCCATCAGCCTTGACTCCCTTGTGAAACAAAGCCTCACACGCCGCCCCGATCTCGCCCAGGCGCTGCTTCAGGTCCAGGCCAATCAGGTCAGCGTTCAAGCCTCCGTGAGCGCTGAAAGCTCGAGGCGAGTCTCCTTCCTCTAGAGATCTCGTCGATTCATCTGCTCCGCGAGATGCTCTGACGCTCTCATGGAAAGCGCAAGGATTGTCATCGTCGGGTTCTGCCAGCCCGCGCTGGTAAAGCTGCTGCCATCCACAACAAACAAGTTCTTGATGTCGTGGCTCTGGTTCCATCGATTCAGGACGCTGCGCTTCGGGTCGTCTCCTATACGGCACGTGCCAACCTCGTGAATGCTGTATCCGGGCGGATTCGGTTCCGTGTTCTTCGCGAGCACCTCAAATCCCGAGGCCGCCGCCAGCGCCTCACAGGTCGCGACAGCATCCCGCGCCATGTTGAACTCATTCTCGGTGTACTTGGTCTGAATGTGCAGAACGGGAATGCCCCAGGCGTCCACCACGTCTTTATCGATCCTCACGAGATTCTCGGGCCGCCCAAGGACCTCGCCCATCATGGTCATGGAGACCGCGCTTCCATGATAAAGATCCAGTTTCTCCTGCAGTTCGGCGCCATAGGCTGCAAAATTTCGCGGCTCCATGGGTCCTATTCTGCTGCTCACATTGAGCGCGTAACCGCGAAGGAACTTATCTGAACGAGACTCGATGTTGCGGAAGCGAGGAATCAACGCCGATCCGCCCATCATCTCCTCCGTCGCTTTGCCTCCGCGTGCCTCGGGAACCGAGCACGTCACACCTGCCCCATAAATCTGATCCATCAGGTAGTGACCCATCGCACCGCTTGACCCGACCCGCTTATCTAAGCCAGAAGTCATTGGACATTTCGGCTTGCATGGTTCGGTTCGGCCCGTGCTGATGGGCGGATTTGCAGCTACTGTAGCTCAAGTGAGTACCTCAAGCAAGGATG
>JAABUW010002194.1_pt1 | contig 30329 bp, 29 predicted proteins | sample 5560081 | NCBI WGS metagenome assembly JAABUW01 (sample SAMN10711882, study PRJNA513363) | rock metagenome | isolation source: Antarctica rocks | place: Antarctica: Victoria Land, Knobhead sud | reverse complement strand
GCCTGTCCCGGGACTACGAGCACCTGCCCGAGGTGTCCGAAGCCATGGTCACGCTCGCCATGATCCGCCTTATGCTCCACCGCGCCGTCCACCCAAACCGCAAGCGGTTGGCCGCACCATGACTTCGAAAACGGGGTCTAAGCTTCAGTGCCATGGACGCCCATGCGCCGAATACCGGTGCAGCAGGTCTGGAATACAGGGGGGTACCATCGTTGACGTCGTACTTGCCGAATACTTAGGCCGGACCTGGCTGGTCCAAGGGGAGCAGCACATTGATGACCTCCTTGCCAACACGTTGCGGCGGCATATTACCATCGAGGTCGTGTCCTGCGAGTCGAAATCGGCGGTCGTGGACCTTTGGCGCGTGGACGCCGGGCCGGACGCGAACGCAAACGAGATTTGGCTGATCCATCCCGCCATCGCCGACCGCGCCCGCGGCTCGTTGCAGGATGGGAACCAGGATTTGACGGTCGGATTTGCCGAGTGGTCCGCAGCCCTGGACGGCGCGGCTGCGGATGTCATCGCCGCCGCCGCTGCCCGCGCGGCGGAGCGCCCGGAGATGATGCTGGCCGTCATCCGGCATGTGGCAGCCGACGGGCTGGCCATACTGGCCGAGCTGGGCAACCTGCGGTCCAGCCTGATCGAGGCGCGGCTTGCCACGCTGGGCCTGGAAGCCGGGCGCATGGTCCGCGACGCCGTGCCGGCCGAGGCCGAGGCGCAGGCGGACCGAATCAGCTTGGTGCTCCGCCTGCCGGACTGACCCGGCTTGTTGCCCTGATCTGCCGCCATAGCCTATTTTAACGACGCGAGAAGGGCGTCGAGGTCGGCTTCAGCCTCGTCATCCGCCACCGGCGGCGGTTCCGCACCGAGGCTTGCCAGGAGCGCGTCAAGGTCATCCCCCGCTCCGTCGGCGGTTTCCTCGTGGCTGGCTGCCTCCGCTTCGGCCGGGGCCTCATCGTCGGCCGGCACCCTGTCCGCCGCCGCAGGCTCGGTGGACAGCCCGGCCATCAACGCATCCAGGTCGCTCGACGCCTGCTGCTCCTCCGCCACACGCGCCGAGCCGCCAGCGCCGTCATCCCCCGCAGGCGCCGGCGCGACGGTGACGGATTGAGCCGCGGCGACCGGCACTGCGGACGTCGCGGAAGCTGCCGGGGCAGCGGGCGGCAGCGCCAGGTCCACAGGCGCCCAGCGGCCGGCCAGCGGCGTTCCGGCCAGCGACGACATGCCTGCAACCCGCACCTCCGGCCGTCCGCGCATGCTCACGATGGGGATCACGCCCGCGCCGGCCACCTGCGCCGCCTGGCGTTCGGTCATCAGCCGCTCGGTGCAGGGCAGCGCAACCTGGTCGCCGTCAGAGTCTCGATAGACATAGACCGGCAGGTCGCCAATGACGCCGCCGGCGGGCCGCATCCTGGCACCGGCGTCTGACCATGCCTCACCCAGCAGCAGCGCGGCCAGCAGCGCCGGATGGCCCCATGCCATGCCGGACAAGCCGCTTTGCCGGCTGAACTCTTCGAACGCGAACGCGTCTATCGGGTCCGTCCGCTTGCCATAGGGCATCCGGAGCAGGAACCGCGGGGTCGCCAGCGCGAGGTAGGCCGAGGCCGGCAGCCCGCGCAAGGCGGACCAGGCGGACCGCGTCAGCGGGTGCCAGTCGTGCTCGGGCACCTGCAGGGCATCCGGGCCGATGCCGGACACGAACGGCGCCCCGGCCGCCGCGTCAACCTGCGCCATGCGGCCCAGCAAGTCGGCATGGGGCGGCGACAGCTCAAAGCCGTGCAGGCCGGCGATCAGGCCAAGCGGCCCGGCCTGCGCGTCGAGCGCCGGCTGCTCGACCAGCAGGGCGTGCAGCGCCGTGTCAGCGAGGTCATCGGTTGAGGCGAGGTCGGCAGCTAGCTCCTCTGCCGAAGTGTCATACAGCACGACCTGCAGCCGCGCCCCGGTCTCCAGCCGGCGGACCAGCAGCTCGACGCCGCGCCACAGCGCCTCGGCCGCCTGGAAATCGGGATGGTGCAGCAACAGGCGCAGGGCGTCCGACAACGCTGCATCCACCCGCGCCGTCAGCTCGTCGGCCCGGGGGTCGCCCTTGGGGATGACGAACGGGCCGACCAGACGGCGCACAAGGTCGTCTGCCGCAGCCTCGGCCGGCGCCGGGCGGCCGACCAGACGGCCGAAGTCGGACAGCTTGCGGTCGGCGGCGACGGCGGCGCCCCGGTTGCGGCGGTCGGCGGGGCGCCGCAGCGGCTCGGCCCCTGCCCAAGACAGCACTTCCTTCGCCGCAACGCCGAAGCCGGTCCGGCTCTGCAACCGGCGGCGGAGGTCCAGCAGGTGCTCGAACACCGGCAACTGCTCCACCAGCTGGTCGGGGTGGAAGTCGTCCATGGCGCCGATGGCGACCTCTACCGCGCCTGCGTCCCCGAACGGGATGCGCAGCCGCGGCGACAGCCGGGCCAGAACGGCGTCCAGGGTGTCAACGTCCACACGCAGCGGCTTCCGCCCGGCCAGCGCGGTGCCGGTCGCCGCATCCCCGGTGCCGGCCCGACCGGAGAAGTCGCCGAGCAGCGCGATGCGGAATGCCGGTCCAGGCACGGAGCGGGGCTTCGGGCCGATGCGGCCGAAGCTGACGTCATACTGCATGGCTGGACTTCCCCGATGGTCGCAAAACCGAGAAGGAGGCTGTCATGCTCCCCTCCCTTGGCATCGCTGGTCCGATGGCGGACGGCGACTAATGCACCACCTTGGCCAAGGCAGCCCGGGACACCGTCAGCGTCTTCTGCACCGCAAGCGGAGTGGAGGGGTTGCGGTCAAGCTGGGAGAGCAAGACCTCGCCGGCGATGTAGGTCTCATACTGGGCGATGACCTGCTGCGCCTCCTGGACCAGCCTTGCATGGGCACCCGGGTCGGGGTTGGCGCCGATCACCGTGCTGACCGGGTCGCGCTTGGACAGCAGGAGCAGCGGCTTCATCTCTGCCGGCGACATCAGTGAACCGGGTGCGCCCTCTTTGGCCATCAAAGGTCTCCTGGCAGGAAGCTGCGCCGTTCAGATACAGGATTTCCAACGGTCGCCGCAACGAACACCGCAGGTTGCACAAGCAATAGTGTGTTCCTGGCCGTTGTGCATCCCGGCTGCACGATCACCTGCGCGAAACGAAACCAGGGCGACGCGCTGCCCGCCGCCCGGCACCTCGGCCGCGGCTGACTGGAGATCGTCGCGCCCTTCCTCGGCATCGTGGCTTGGCGTGTGGCCACCGTGGTAGACAGGATCGTGGGCCGCGGCGACACCCGCGCCTTGGCCAAAGCCTGACTGCGGCCCCCATGAACGCTGGACACGCAGGAGGCGGTGGCCCGCCAGGCCGGCAGCTTCCCCGGCGTGGCGGCCTTCGCCATCGCCGACGTGTCCGGCGAGTGGCGGGACGTGCGGCGGAAACACCTCGGGGATGGCGGGGCACCCGACCGGGTCCATGGGCCGGGGCGGCGGTTGCAGCGCAGGCGGTTCGTCACGCGCGCGGGCGTTCGCCCTGGCCCAGCCGGCGGTCCAGTTCCTGCGTCAGCTCCCCCACAGCAGTGACACGCCCCAGTTCGCGCGTCCCTGCGTTCACGACGCTCGCCTCGGTTCCCTCGACGGCGCTCGTGCGGTGCATCATCTGGATCAGCTTCGTCATCTCCCGCTCGACCAGCAGGTTCGCTTGTAGGCTCAGGTGCGACCGCCGCTCGGACAGCCGGCTCTCATGCGCCTGCTTGGTCAGCACGGAGCAGGCGAGCAGCACCCCTTGCAGCGAGAGCAGCGCGCCGCCCAGCGAGTACGGTAAGGGGTCGAACGCCGGCACGCCCGGGACCAGCCCGACGTTCACCACCACCCAATTGGGCACCGCCGCCATCTGCGCCGCCAGGAACGCCGGCGTGGCGGCGGTGGCCGCCACAGCGTCGCCAAGCCGCTCGCCCCTGCCGCGGCTTGCCGTCAGCGCCTTCTCCACACCCACGATGGCGTCTATGTTGTTCATCACGCTCTTCGGGGCCACGCTTTGGGGCGGTGCCGGCCGTCGCATCGTTCCTTCCAGGATCGGCGCCGCGCCGCATGTTCCTCAAGCCGTTCAGCCGAGCAGCGCATCTATCTCGGCCCGCAGGCGCTCCAGGCGCCGCCGGTCCTGCTCGTCCAAGGTGCGGCCGGCTGCCCGCATTTCACCCAGGCGTTGCGCCAGCCGGTCCAGCACGGTCGTGCTGAACCGCACCTGCGGCGGCTCTGCCGGGCGCTCGGCCGCGGCCTTGGCCTGGCGCAGCTCCCGTATCGTCATGCCGCCTTCGCGCATCGCTGCCGCCAGGCGGCGCAGCTCGTCCGGGTCCTTGACGCGCGCCAGCTCGATCAGCGTGTTGCGCGGGATCGGAGGTTCTGACGTCAGAACTTCGTCGAGCAGCTCAGGCGGCAGGTGCAGGACGCGCAGCACGGCGCTCAGCTCGCCCTTGCTGCGGCCGACCGCCTCGGCTGCCTGGAACTGGGTCCAGCCCTTGGTCTCCATCAGGCGGCGCACCCCGCGCGCCTCCTCGATCACCGTCAAGTCCACGCGCTGCAGGTTCTCCAGCAATGACGCAACCTCCGGGTCCCCGTCGTGCTCGATGGCCAGCATGCTTGCCCAGCCCAGCAACCCCGCCGCCCGCCAGCGCCGTTCCCCAGCGACGATCACCCAGCGCCGCCCGCCGGGATGACGGCGCAGCAGGATCGGCTGCAACTGCCCACGCTCGTCCATCGTGGCCGCAAGCTGGCGCAGCGCGGCCTCGTCGAAGTTGCGGCGCGGCTGCCCTGGATCGGCTTCCACCACCGCCACCGGCACCTCGAAGGTGTGGCGGAACACGCTGTTCGTGACCAGGGCGCGGGACTCCCCCTCAATCGTTGCGGTGGCGGCGCCGAGGATGGGCGAGGGTGGCCGTGCGCGCCGGGCCACGGTCAGGCTTCCCTCAGCGGCAGCAGCGGCTCGGCGGCTGGAAGCGGGTCGCCCTGGGAAAGGGCGCGAGCCAACCGGGAATAGACGCCTGTCGCGCCGCTGGCTGGATACGCCTCGAGCGCGATGCGGCCGTTGCGCGCGGCATGGCCGAACACCGCACTGTCCGGCACCGGGTCCAGCACCGGCGCCGTCGCGCCCAGCGCCGACATCAGATGCCCCAGCACCTCGCGGTCCACCAGCTTCCGCGCGCCATACTGGGTCGGGAGAATGCCGGCCAGGCGCAGCGCCGGGTTCAGCCGGCGCTGGACCTTGTTGATCGTGCCCAGGATCAGGCCCACGCCCATCGCGTCATATGGCTCGGTGCGGACCGGCACGATGCATTCGTCGGCCGCCGCCAGCGCCATCCAGGTCAACATGCCAAGATTGGGCGGCGCATCTACGACGACCCAGTCATAATCGCCGCGCACCCCGTCCAGCGCCTCGCGCAGCGCCGCGTCGAACCCCGGCTCGCGCCGTCCGTCGGTTTCGGCGAGGTCTATGTGGCTGGCCGCCAGGTCGAATGGCAGGACACGGCCGTCCGGCGCATCGGCGGCCCGCAGCACGGCCTCCTGCAAGGAGCGGCCTTTCAAGATGACCTGCGCCATCGTGCGGCCGTCCCGGTGGGCAACCACTGCGGCATCGGCCAGGATGGCGACGGTCGCAGTGGCCTGCGGGTCCATGTCCACCAGCAGCACCCGGCGGCCCAGCCGCGCCAGGCCGCATGCCACGTTCAAGGCGCTGGTGGTCTTGCCGACCCCGCCCTTCTGGTTGGCGAACACGACCACGCGGGCGGCACCGGGCTGCAGGGCGGCCAGTCCCTCGACGACGGCGGCCACGTCGTCCGGGACAGGCTCGTGCTTGTTCTCCCACCGGCTGACCCGCGGCTTGTCGTAGCTGCGGCCCAGCTTGGCGTTCAGCGCCTCCGCCAGGTCGGTCTGGCTCAGGCGCAGCGTCAACCGTGACCGGCGCAGTCCGGAACCATCCATCGCCCACCCCCACAGCGGAGTCCTGACGTCAGAACCCGGCTACCATCCTGACCCGGCCTGGCCAGCCACGTCAACATCAACCCCTATGGTTGATGGTTGATCCAAATCCTTGATCCGCCTGTGGACAACGCCCGCCGGTCGGGAATGAACGGGTTGCCAGGCGGAACAGGCGGGTCGCTTTCGGGAAGGGAGGGGTCACGAACGGGAATGGAAGGGGTGACGACTCGAGTGATCCCATTGGAAGCATTGGCTGACCCTTGCATAGACTCGTTTAGATACTCTTTGACTCACCTAGACCGCGCCCTGTGGGTGAAACACCCATCAGCCGGATCGTAAGCAAAGAGGGCACGCATCGCGACTCATGGCAGCGCGAATCGGGAGCGGTGCAGTTGGACAAAGCGACCCCTCCATTCCCGCAGGTTCAAAAACGGCCAGCCACAAGGCGTCCAGGAGCGAAAGCGACCCCTCCATTCCCACGCGTGACCTGGCCTGCAAGATCGGCCTTAATAACGGGAGCAGACGGGTCGGATGAGAGGCAGGACATGGCAGACGAGACGGGTATGAACGAGACGGGCATGAGCGACACCGAGCGCAAGCGGCTCGAACGCTTTGAACGGATCAAGCAGAACCGCCGCGGACGCCGGAACCCGGCGGTCGTGCCCAGCAAGCTCGCCCGCACCTCCGCCTTCGCCCCGCGCAAGAAGGGCCTTGTCACCGACAGCAACTTCGTCCGCGTCTATGCCGTGAAGCCGCACGCAGTGGTAGAAGTGCGGGGAAGGGAACTTGGATCGCAGCACCGCGATGCCCTCTACGCACTGTTCCGCTTGCGGGCGCGGCGAACCGAAGTGGCGAACCCGGAATTCGACCCCTCCATTCCCGTCAGCATGACCAGCGCGAAGCCCAAGCTGATCTACTGGCACACCGAAGCGACTTGGCGGCAGCTCCTGCAGGCAACCGGCCGCACCTGCCACGTCAACAACCTCGCCACCCTGCTGCGCGTGCTGGAGGAGATGCGGGGAGTCACCTTCCGGGTATTCGACGGCAACTTCGACGCCTACGAAGCCGCAGCGAAGCGCGGGCGGCTGTCTGGCGCCGGGTTCTCCGACAACCTGCTCGGCCTGATCCAGTGGGACGGGGTGGAACTGGATAGCAGCATCACCGTCCGCTACGGCGAGTGGGTCCGACGCATGTTCGAGACCAAGACGCTCGTCAGCCTGAACGGGGACGCCTATTTCAAGCTGCGGTCGGACTACGCCAAGAGCTTCTGGCCGTTCATAGACAGCCAGCCCTCCTACGACCACGTCGCCGTCGAGCTGCTGGCCGACCTGTCAGGGCGCGACTACCGCAACGAGACCACGCGGCAACGGCTGAAGTTCCGCGAGGAGGTGCGCCAGGCGTTCGACGACATGGTGGCAGCCGGCGGCCTGGCGTCCTGGACCTGCGAGGACGTAGGCAGCGGCCGGGCCAAGTCCTACCGTTACCGCTATGTCCACGCCTTGCAGCGCCAGGGGCTGCTGGAGCTTGCACCGGATGCACCGGACAGCCTGGAACCGGCGGAATGAAAGGGTCGGTTTCGTGGTGCCGGACCCTACCGCCGCAGCGCCGCCAGGCTGCGCGCCCAGAGTCGCGCTCCCCGTCCGAACACCACGTCCTCCCAGGCGGCGAAACCCAGCGCCTTCGTGATGTCGGACCGGGTAGGGTAGGCGACCACCGCCCCTCCGATGGCCCAGGTGGACGCCTTGCCGCGCATCGCCAGGCTCCACGGCAGCAGCAGGTCTCCCGCTCCGGCGCCGACGATGGTGACCCCGGCCACCCGCCGGCCAACCAGCACGACCCGCGCGAAGCCCGCAGCCGCACCATCGGCGAGGGCCCGGTCGTTGTCGGCGAACGCCTCGTGCAGCACCCGCACCCCCTTGTGGCGGCGCCGCGCCTCCGGCTCCGTCAGGCCGATCTGGGCCAGTTCCGGGTCGGTGTAGATCACCGAGGGCAGGGCCGCGTAGTCCACCTTTGCCGGGAGGCCGAAGCCTACGGCCATGACGGCGATGCCGCCCTCATAGCCGGCGGCATGGGTGAAGCGCGGTCCTTCCCGGCAATCACCGATGGCCAGGACATGGGGATTGCTGGTCCGCCGCCTGCGGTCCACCTGAACACCGTCCGGCGACGCCGTGATCCCGGCTGCCTGCAACCCCAGCTCATCCAGCGACGGCCTGCGCCCGATGGCAACCAGGAGGTGGCTGCCCAGCACCACTTCACCATCTGCCAGGACCACCCCGACGCAACCCGCCTTTCCGTTGACGGCGGCGGCCCGGACGCCAACACGAACCACGACGCCCTCCGACTCAAGCTGCCGCAACACCAGCGCAGCGGCGTCGGGGTCGTGCCGGGGCAGGGGCCGGCCGCTTTCCAGGACCGTCACCTCGGACCCCAAGCGCCGGAAGGCTTGCGCCATCTCCAGCCCCGACGCCCCGGCTCCCAGCACAACGAGGTGCCGCGGCAGCTCCGCCAGGTCGAACAGGGTCTCATTGGTCAGATAAGGCACATCCGCCAACCCCGGCAGGTCGGGCACTGCCGGGCGCGATCCCGTGGCCATGACGATCCGCGGTGCGGACAAGCGGCGTTCTCCGACCTGCACCTCACGCGGCCCGGTGAAGCGGGCGTCGCCGTGGATGACCTCGACCCCCCACGCAGTGAACCGTTCAGGCGAGTCATGCGGCGCGATTGCGGCTATCGCGGCCTGCACATGCGCCCGCACCCCGGCAAAGCTCACCTCCGCTCCGCTTGCGGACACGCCCATGGCGCCCCCACGCATGGCGTATGCCCGCCGTGCGGCAGCGAGCAGCGCCTTGGACGGGACACAGCCAGTGTTCAGGCACTCGCCGCCCATCCGGTCCCGCTCCACAAGGGCGACGCGCAGGCCCAGCCGGGCGCAGCCGCCTGCCGCAGTCAGCCCTGCGGCGCCGGCGCCGATCACGATCAGGTCGTGCGTGCAACGCATTTGCTTTCACCTTTCACCAATTCGGCCTATTGGACCCTGCCGCTGCGCCCCTGTGCTTCGGCCCTGGAAACCTACGGCACATGCGAATCCTCGTCACCGGCGCTGGCGGCCTGATCGGCCGGGAGCTGACCGGACACCTGGCCGAACGCGGCCACGGCATCGTTGCGGTGCAGCACCGAAGCGCCATGCTGCACCGCAACGACGGTCGGCCAATCCCCGCCAGCCCGTGGACCGGCGTCCTGCCAAGCCCAGGCGAGGTGGTGACCCTCCGCGGCGATGTGGGGCGAACCGGCCTCGGCCTGCCGGACGACCTGCCCGCTGGACTGGACGTGGTCGTGCATTGTGCCGCCGTCACTGGCTTCTCGCTCGGCGCCGATGTTTACGAAGCCGTGAACGTATGCGGCACCGCCAACGTCCTGGCCTTCGCCGGCCCGGTGCCGGTCCTGCACGTCAGCACCGCCTATGTCTGCGGCCGGCGTAGCGGCGCCATCAGGGAAGGGGAGGGGGACGCTGGCCAAGGCTTTCACAACGGCTACGAGCGCAGCAAAGCCGCGGCAGAGGCTTTGGCGACCGCCGCCGCGGATGCAGGCCGGACGGTCGCCGTCGCGCGGCCCTCCATCGTGGTGGGCGACTCGCAAACGGGCGCCATCGGCGTGTTCGGCAGCATCTACGGCCTGATACGCCTGGTGGCGGAGGGCCGCATCGGCACCCTGCCGGCGGCCCCCGGCGCCACCTTGGACCTGGTTCCCATAGACCATGTGATCGGCGGCCTGACCGATATCGCGGAACACATGGCAGCCGCGGCCGGGCAAACCTTTCATCTCGTGTCAGGTGACCCAGTCCCGGTTACGGCGCTGGCCGGTCTAGCGCAGGACTATCCCATGCTCCACGCGCCGCGGCTGGTGCCGCCCGAGAGGTTCGATCCGAGCACCCTGCGGCCCAACGAGCGCAGCCTGGTCGGCCAGGTCTCCGGCCTGCTGGAAGGCTACCTGCAACGGGACCCGCGTTTCCAGGACGGCAACCTGCAGGCGCTCAGCGGCCGGCGCTGCCCGGCCACCGGGCACCCCTTCCTGCGCCGGCTGCTGGACCACTGCCTGGCCACCGGATACATCACCCCCCGCCGTGCTGCCGCCGCCTAGATGTTCAGTCCCGGCGCTTCGGCGGCAAGGCAAGTCACCTGTCGGATGAGCCGACGGGTGACGCAAGCGTCGCACTGGTGGTCAAAGAGGGTGCCGCTGCGGCCGGGCTGAGTGCGGCCAAGTCCAGCGACCACAGCTTCTGCAACGAAGCGCCGTCATCGCCGTTCCTCCTGGCATCCCCCGGAGCGCTCATGCCGGCGGCCCGGCCGCGTACAGTTCGCCGAACGAGGGATCAACGGCGGCGTCGATCAACCAAGGCCGGCCGGAGCGCAGCGCGTGGGACAGCGCGGCGGCGAACGCCCCTGCTGTTTCCACCCGGACGCCCTCGCAGCCGTGCCCGGCGGCCAGCGCGGGGAAGTCAAGGCCGGTGATGTCTATCCCCGGGGCGCCTTGCAGGTTCATGGCGCGGCTGAACGACCGCATCGCCCCGTAGCCGCCGTTGTTGAGCACCACCGTTGTGAGCGGCAGCCGCAACTGCGCCGCGGCGTGGAGCGCCTGGATGGAGTACATCATCGAGCCGTCGCCGATGATGGCCGCCACCCGCCGGCCCGGCGACGCGAGCGCCAAGCCGACCGCCGCCGGCAGCGCCCAGCCCAGCCCGCCGCTGGCCATGGTGAAGAAGCTGCCGGGCCTGCGGATCGGCAGCCGGACTCGCGAAACAGCGTCGGCGTCCAGTTCACGACGAAGTAGAACGTCGTGAGGTTGACGAAGCTGCCCAGCCAATACAGCAGCGTCATGCGCCGCCGCCCCTCGGCGAACAGCGCGGCGACCCCTGATCGGCGATCCTCGTGCATGGGCAGGACATACTTGTCCGCAGTGCCGTATCGCCCCTGCGGGTGAATGCGCGTCATCAGTTGCGCCAGCCGCCCGGCATGCCGGGGTGCAGGGCCAGGAACCGGCTGCTCTCCGGCAAGGCGGCGATGCAGGCAACCAGGACCGCTGCCGTGACGCCGGCGCCGACGAAAGAGATGGACGGCCAGCCGAACCTCGGGATGCACCAGGCGCCGAGAAAGCCGCCGAGGAACCCGCCCAGCGGCACGCCGACCAGCATCCAGGCGATGAAGGTCTGGCGGTGCCGGGCCGGCACCGTTTCGCCCATCAGGGCATCGGCGGCGCTAGGCACGCCGCCGATGCCGAGGCCGCCGAAGAAGCGGACCAGCATCAGCGCCGCCGGGCCATGCACGAAGGGGGTAGCGAGCGTCGCCAGGCCGAACACCGCGGTGCAGACGATCAGCAGCCGGCGCCGGCCAAAGCGGCCCGCAAGCGTCCCGAACACCATGGGCCCGAGCAGCAGCCCGAACGGCCCGGCGCTGAACACCGGCGCGAAGTCCACCATGCGGAGGCCCCAGTCTGCGGCGATGGCAGGCGCCGTGAAGGCGAGAGCCTGGTTGTCGAACCCATCGCAGGTCGCCACCATCGCGCACAAGGTCAGCACCAGGGCTGAGACTGGCTGCAGCCTGGCCTGGTCCACCACGGCGCCGACATCCACCACACGCTGGCCGTCCATCGGTTGCCCTCCCGGGGCTTTTCGGGAAGCGTAGGCTTCGGGTCCTGCAACCGGCAAGCTGGGCTTGCAGCCTGGCGCCGGGGCACCGTCAACCTGTTTGGCCGTGATCGCAGCATGGCCGACAAGGCAGCCGGACACAGTGATGGCCATGGTGCCGCGGCAGCGCCGGCCGGCAAGCCGACGCTGGCTCGGTCCAGTCCGGTTGAAGTTTCGGCGGGACGACCGCAGCTATGCATCCTGGCCCGTCCGCACCTTCCGAAGGTTGACCCGATGCCCCGACCCCGGCTCCGTCTTGGCTTCTTCACCCGCGTGCTGGACGAGGCGGACCCGGCAGAGCGCTACCGCCTGGCCGCCGCCCAGGTCGTCCATGCGGAGCGGCTGGGCTTCGACTCCGCATGGGTCGCCCAGCACCACTTCCACGGCGACGAGGGCGGGCTGCCCGCGCCGATGGTGTTCCTGGCCCACGCCGCCGCGCAGACCAGCCGCATCCGCCTGGGCACCGGCATCATCACGCTGCCGCTTGAGCTGCCGGTCCGCGTGGCGGAGGACGCCTCCGTGCTGGACCTGCTCTCCGGCGGACGGCTGGAGGTCGGCGTCGGCGCCGGCGGCAACCCGACGGCCTTCAACGCCTTCGGCCTGGACGTTGCCGAACGGGCGGCACTGTTCACCGGGCACCTGGACGCGCTGCGGGACGCCTGGGCTGGGCGGGAGCTGCCCGGCGGGGACCGGCTGTATCCCGCCAACCCGCATCTGCAGGACCGCGTCTGGCAGGCCAGCTCCTCCGCGGACGGCGCGAGGCGGGCCGGTGCGGCGGGGGACGGGCTGCTGCTGTCCCGCACCCAGCCCCGGCCGGCGTCGGCGCCGCGGGCCTCGCTGCATGACCTGCAAGGGCCGATGGTGGACGCCTACCTGGCAGCCCTTTCGCCGGGCCGGGCGCCGCGCATCCTGGCGTCCCGCAGCGTGTTCGTGGCGGACGACCGGGCGGACGCCATGCGCTTCGCCGAGGCCGGGCTGGGGCGGATGCGGGCGCGGCTGGACCCGGCGGGGCCGTATGCCGCGGGCACGCTCGCGGACCTGATCGCCGCCTTCGACGTGCATGTCGGCCCCCCGGCGGACGTGCTGGCGTCCCTGCAGGCCGACCGCACGCTGGAAGTGGCGACCGAGCTGGCGGTGCAGGTGCATTCGGTTGATCCGCCGCACGCCTTCATCCTGCGCTCGATGGAGCTGATGGCGGAGGCGGTGGCGCCCGCACTCGGCTGGGCGCGGGACAGCGCCGCCCTGCGCCGCGTCGCCTGAGATGACCGGCACGATGGGCATTGACGTGATTGACGGCCTGGCCGGCATCGCGCCGGGGTCCGCCCTGGACGCGGCGCGCGCCCGGCGCCCGCAGGCGCGCACCCATGCCCAGGCCAGCTACGACGCCCTGTTCCACCCGGTTGATCCCGGCGGCGTGTCCCTGACCGAACGCTATGCGGTGGCGGCCTTCGTCGCCGGGCTGCACGGGCCGAACGACGCGATGGGACTTTACGAGGCCGGCCTGGCCGGCAGCGGCGCCCCGCCTGCCTTGTTCGGCGCCGTGGCGGCGGCAACGGCGACGGCCATGGACCGTGGCCCTTACGGCAGCTACCCGGCTGGTCCCCTGACAAGGGAGGACGTGCCCGGTCCGGCCTACCGGGTGGCCGGCGCGCACCGCGCCGTGCTTGGCCCACGCCTCTCGGCGGCGCTGGAACACGCGCACATGCTGGTGCTGCATCCGCGGGACGCCGCGCCGGAACATCTGCAAAAGCTGCTGGACGCGGGATGGAACACGCCGGAGATCGTCACCCTGTCCCAGCTCGTCGCCTTCCTGTCCTACCAGATACGGGTTGCCGCCGGGTTGCGCGTCCTGGCCGCCACGAAGGCCCCCGCATGAACGACGCCGTGACCTGTGCCCTGCATCCGTCCGGCCACCATGCGCCCGCGACCTTCACCCGGGACATGCTGGACTGGCTGCCTTGGCTGGAGCCGCCCGCCGCGGATGCGTTGACGGAGCGGCAGCGGACCAGCCTGGTGGACCCTGGCCGGGCCGGGTCCGCCTATTTCCGGCTGCTGTCGCTGGACCCGGACGTCCTGGAGGCGCGCACGCGCACGGACAAGGACATCTTCTACAACACGGACGCCGGCCTGCCGCGGGCGGAGCGCGAGCTGGCCGCCGCCGCGGCGTCCCGCCTGAACGGCTGCATCTACTGCGCGTCCGTCCATGCCCGTTTCGCCGTCAGCCACTCGAAGCGCGAGGCGGACGTGCAGCGCCTGCTGGACGAGGGCGTGGGCGCGGACCTCGGGGAGCGGTGGAACGCGGTCGTGGCCGCGGCGGTGGCGCTGAGCGCGACGCCGGTTGCCTTCGGGCCTGGGCACGTCCGGCGGCTGCGCGACGCCGGGCTGGACGAGCTGGCCATCGTGGACGTCATCAACGGCGCTGCGTTCTTCAACTGGGCCAACCGGCTGATGCTGTCCCTGGGGGAACCGGCCGCCATGGCAGCGGGATAGCGAGCCTCTCCCGCGGGCGGGCGCGGGAGGCGGCCCCCAACCGCGGCGCCACGCTTGCGCCGCGGGCCACACGGCCCGGCTTAACGACATTGCCGCACGGCCCGGCTCAACGGCTTTGTGCCGGACCATGCAATCCTGCTTAGTGTCGCCGCACCGCAAGAGGACACGTCCATGACCCTGACCCGCCGCACCGCGCTCCGCGCCGCCCTGCTCGCCGGCGGGGTCGCCACCCTGGCCCGTCCGGTGCGCGCCCAAGGGGGGAAGCGCGGCGGCGTCGTCACAGTTCACATGAACGCGGAGCAGCGCATCCTGAACCCCGCCATCCGCGCCTCGACCGGCGTCTATCTGATCACCTCGAGGATCGTGGAGGCGCTGGTGGACATCAACGCGGCCGGCAAGCCCGACCCGGTGCTGGCCACGTCATGGACGAGCGCACCGGACGGCCTGACCCACACCTTCCAACTGCGGCAGGGCGTGACGTGGCACGACGGCAAGCCGTTCACCGCGGACGACGTGCAGTACACCGCGATGGAGATGTGGAAGAAGGAGCTGAACTACGGCACCACGCTGCAGCAGTACCTGACCGCGGTTGACACGCCCGACCCGCATAAGGCGGTGTTCCGCTACAGCCGCCCGATGCCGCAGGACCTGCTGCTGCGGGCGCTCGCGGACCTTGGCTACGTCGTGCCGAAGCACGTCTTCGCCGGCACCGACCTGATGGCCAACCCGGCCAACACCGCGCCAGTCGGCACCGGCCCGTTCAGGTTCGTGCGCTACGAGCGCGGCCAGTACGTGATCGCCGAGCGCAACCCGGCGTATTGGAAGCCGGGCAAGCCTTTCCTCGACCGCATCGTCTGGCGCTTCATCAACGACCGTGCCGCCGCCGCCGCTGCCCTGGAGTCCGGCCAGGTGCAGGTCAGCCCGCTGTCGTCGCTGTCGCTCGCCGACATGGACCGGCTGCAGAAGGACCCCCGCTTCGAGGTCAGCACGCGGGGGAACGAAGCCAACGCGGTGATGAACACGGTCGAGTACAATTGCCGCAACAAGTACCTGTCGGACGTGCGGGTGCGCCGGGCCATCGCGCATTCGCTGGATATCCCGTTCTTTTGCGAGAACTTCCTTTATGGCTTCGGCAAGCCCGCCACGGGGCCGATCCCCAGCAGCTCGCCGGCCTTCTACCCCGCCGACAGCAAGCCGCCGTATCCGTTCGACGCCGCCCGCGCCAACGCCCTGCTGGACGAGGCCGGGTTCAAGCGCGGCGCGGGCGGGACGCGGTTCGGCCTGCGGCTGCTGCCCACCGTCGCCGGCGAGGACGTGCCGCTGTTCGCGACGTTCATCCAGCAGTCGCTGGACGCCGTGGGGATCAAGGTCGAGATCATCCAGCTCGACGCGGCCGGGTTCCTGGCCCGGACCTACCGCGACTGGGACTTCGACCTGGCGACCGGCTGGCACCAGTATCGCGGCGACCCGGCGGTCTCGACGACCGTGTGGTATCGCTCCGGCAGCCCCAAGGGCGCACCCTGGACCAACCAGTTCGGCTGGAAGTCCGACAGCGCCGACGCGCTGATGGACGCCGCCGCGAGCGAGATAGACCCAGCCAAGCGCCGGGCGCTCTATGCCGACGTGGTGCGCGAGGTCAACGCCGAGATACCGGTCCACATGGCCATCGAGCGCGTGTTCCTGACGGCGAGCAGCAGGAAGCTCATCAACGCCAACAACAACCCGCGCTGGGCCAGCAGCGACTGGGCCGACCTGCAGACGCAGTAGCCCATGCCGCTGCTCCTGCTGGCGCTGCGTCGGCTGGCGCTCAGCCTGCCGACCCTGGCGCTCATCCTGGTCGGGCTGTTCCTGCTGCTGCAACTGGCGCCGGGCGACACGGTGGACGCGATGCTGGCGCAGATGGGCGGCGGCGACCCGGCGCTGGCGACCCGGCTCCGCACGTTCTACGGCCTGGACGCGACCGTGCCGGTGCAGCTCGGGCGCTATTTGTGGCGGCTCGTGCGCCTCGACCTCGGCGAGAGCGCCATCTACGGCAAGCCGGTGCTCGCCGTGATCCTGGAACGGCTGCCGGTGACGCTGCTGCTGATGGTGTCATCGCTGTTCCTGGCGGTGTCGGGCGGCATCGCGCTGGGCGTGCTGGCGGCGCGGCGGGTGGATGGCTGGCCGGACACGCTGATCAGCCTGCTGGGCCTGCTGTTCTATGCCACGCCGTCGTTCTGGCTGGGACTGATGGGCATCGTGGTGTTCGCGGTAAAGCTGTCCTGGCTGCCGGCCGGCGGCTTGCAGGAGGTCGGGACCGGCACCGAGGGCGTGCTCGACATCGCCCGGCACCTGGTCCTGCCGACCGCGACGCTGTCGCTGATCTTCATGGCGATCTACCTGCGCGTGATGCGCGCCTCGATGCTGGAGGTGCTCGGCCTCGACTTCGTGCGCGCCGCCCGCGCCAAGGGCCTGACCGAGTGGGCCGTGCTGGTCCGCCATGTCCTCCGCAACGCGCTGCTGCCGGTCGTGACGCTGATTGGGCTGCAAGGCGCCACCCTGCTGGGCGGGTCGGTGGTGGTAGAAAGCGTGTTCTCGCTGCCGGGCCTGGGGCGGCTCGCCTATGAGAGCGTGGTGCAGCGCGACCTCAATATGCTGCTGGGCATCGTGTTCGCCTCCACCCTGCTGGTGATCACGGTCAACCTGGCCGTGGACCTGCTGTATGCGCGGCTCGACCCGCGCATCAGCCGTTGAGGCGGCTGCTGCGCGGCTGGCCCGGCGCAATCGGGCTGGTGCTGGCGCTGCTGGTGCTGGCGATGGCGCTGGCGGCCGGCTGGGCGTTCCCGCGCGACCCGCTGGGGCTTGCCGGCCGCCCGCTGATCTGGCCCGGCGGCGATCCGCGGTTCTGGCTGGGCACCGACAACTCCGGGCGGGACATCGCGGCGCAAATTTTTCATGGCGCGCGGGTGTCGCTGCTGATCGGCCTGTCGGCCACGGCGGTCGCGCTGCTGATCGGCACCGGGATCGGCGCGGTGGCCGGGTTCTACGGCGGCTGGGTGGACGACGCGCTGATGCGGGTGACGGAGGCGTTCCAGACCCTGCCGAACTTCCTGCTGCTGCTGGTGCTGGTCGCGGTGTTCGGCTCGGACATCCGGACCGTGACCATCGCCATCGGCGTCGTGTCCTGGCCCGCGAGCGCCCGGCTGACGCGGGCCGAGTTCCTGACCCTGCGGGAACGGGAGTTCGTGGCGAGCTGCCGCACGCTCGGCATGGGCAACGGGGCAATCATGCTGCGCGAGATACTGCCGAACGCGCTGCCGCCGCTGATCGTCTATGCCAGCGTCGTGATGGCCGGCGCGATCCTGCTGGAGAGCGCGCTGGCGTTCCTGGGCCTGTCGGACCCGAACGTCGCCAGTTGGGGCAACCTGATCGGCCGGGGCAGGGGGGTGCTGCGGACGCAGTGGTACGTCTCGGCGATCCCCGGCGGCGCCATCCTGGCGACCGTGCTGGCGGTCTCGCTGCTGGGGCAGGGGGTCAACGACGCGCTGAACCCGCGGCTTCGCAAGCGGTGACGGCGGCCCTGGCCATCGATGGGCTTTCGATCGCCCTGCCGCCCGGGGCCGACCGCGCCCTGGCGCTGGACGGCGTGTCGCTCCAGGTCGCGCGGAACGAGGTGCTGTGCCTGGTCGGCGAGAGCGGGTCCGGCAAGTCCATCCTGGCCTCCGCCGTCCTGCGTCTGCTGCCCGGCGGCGTGCGCGTCACCGGCGGCGCCATACGGCTTGCGGGGCAGGACCTGCTGGCGCTGCCGGAGTCCGCGATGCGCCGGGTTCGCGGCGCGAAGGTCGGCATGGTGTTCCAGGACCCGATGACGGCGCTGAACCCGCTGCACCGGGTCGGCGCGCAGGTGGCCGAGACGCTTTGTACCCATACCGCCTTGTCCGCCGCCGCGGTGCGCGCCCGGGTGCTGGAGCTGTTCGAGCAGGTGGGCCTGCCCGACCCGTCCGGCGTGGCCCGCGCCTATGTCCACCAGCTCTCGGGCGGGCAGCGGCAGCGCGTCGGGATCGCCATGGCGCTGGCGCTGGAGCCGGACGTGCTGATCGCGGACGAGCCGACGACGGCGCTGGACGTGACGACGCAGGCGCAGGTGCTGGCGCTGATGCGCGGCATCCAGCGCCGCCGGGGCACGGCGCTGCTGTTCGTGACGCATGACTTCGGCGTGGTGGCGGAGATCGCGGACCGGGTCGCCGTATTGCAGCGGGGCGTGCTGGTGGAGCAGGGCGCGGCGGACGAGGTGCTGAACCGCCCGGCGCATCCCTATACGCGCGCGCTGATCGCCGCGGTGCCGCCGCTGGCGCCTGCCGCGCCGCGCGTCGTGTCCGGCGATGCGATCCTCGTCGTGTGCGGGCTGTCGAAGACGTATCGGGCCGGTGGCTGGGGCGGGCGCCGTGCCGTGCAGGCGCTGGACGACGTCAGCGTGACCGTGCCGCGCGGCGCGACGCTGGGCGTGGTCGGCGAGAGCGGGTCGGGCAAGAGCACCCTGGCCCGCTGCCTGATGCGCCTGCTGCCGCCTGACGCCGGGACGGTGACGCTGGACGGCGAGGATCTGCTGCGCCTGCCCCGCAAGACGGCGGCGTGCCGGATACAGATGGTGTTCCAGGACCCGTACGGGTCGCTGAACCCACGCCGGCGCGTGGGGGACCTGATCGCGCAGGGTCCGATGGTGCAGGGCATGGGGCGCGCGGCTGCGATGGCGCGGGCGCGGGCGCTGCTGGCCGACGTGGCGCTGGGGCCGGAGGCCGCCGACCGCTTCCCGCACGAGTTCAGCGGCGGCCAGCGGCAGCGGATCGCGCTGGCCCGCGCGCTCGCGCTGGAACCCGTGGTGCTGGTGGCCGACGAGCCGGTGTCGGCGCTGGACGTGTCCGTGCAGGCGCAGGTGCTGGCCTTGCTGGCCGGCTTGCGGGCGCGGCTGGGGCTTTCGATGGTGTTCGTCACCCACGACCTGCGCGTGGCCGGGCGCATCTGCGACCGCATCGCGGTGATGCGCGCCGGCCGCGTGGTGGAGGAGGGCACGGCGGAGGCGGTGTTCCTGCGCCCGCGGCACGCCTACACGCAGGCGTTGCTGGCCGCGGTGCCGGGCCGTGGCTGGGTGCCGCCGCAGGCCGGTGCCCCCTTGGATTGAGCTGTGCGGGGCATACGTTGCAGTGACCGGGCCTGCCCAGCGCCTTACCGCGGGTTCGCGCGAGGGGACGCAAGCCCGGCGTCCGAGCAGGTGTCCGGGTGGTCGCCGCCGAACAAGCCATCGATCAGCAATCCGAGCTTGTCGAGGCCAGAGGCATCAAGCCGGCCCTGAATGGCACGGAACGGTCCCTCGACCACCACCGGCACCGAGACGGGCGAGCCTGAAACCTGCGCCAGCGGATGCAGCTTGAACGTCATCGTCTCCCGCCTGAGATCAACTTGGCCGACGCCAGCCAGTTGCAGGTACGTCGTATCGAGGGCGACCGTCCGGAACCGGCCGACGCCGTTGGCGAACGCTGCAGCAAGCCCGAAGCAGCGGATCGCCGTCTCACCCTGTGGAGGCACCTTGATGCCCAGGGCGTCCAGCGAGGCGGAGGTCAGCTTGATGAACGCCGCGTTGCTCAGCCGGCCGCCGATCACCGTTGCCGAGAACGGCCCGTCGAGCGACGACGCCAGGTCGTGAAGGCTGTGTCCGGCCCCACGCAGTTGCGCCTCGATCCGCACGGTGCCAGCGACCTGCCCAGCCACGCCGGCATAGTGCGCGAGCCAAGCAATCGGGAGGGCGGGTGCATGCACCGCCAGGCTGACCGGCACGGCATCCCTGGAGGCGTCGGCTGTGACCAGAATTTCGAGCGGCCCGCCGGGCAGCGCCAGCTTGATCATACCTGCCTGCATCCGGCCGCCTTTGAATTGGAGAGCGAGGTCCGCCTTCTGCCAGTCTCGCTGTTGGAACCTGATCGCGCCGATGCTGGCCGACACGTCGATGGCGGGCCCGCGCAGGGCCGCCCAGGGGAGCGACCGGTCAGGTATCATCAGCCCTGCTGCGCTGTCCAGTGACGGAGACGCTGCCAGGCTGATGCCGAACGCCTCCAGCATCGCGTCCATGTCGAGCCGGGTGGAGTGCAGCCTTGCGTCCAACGCCATGCCCCCATCCAGGCTGATGGTCCCGTCGCCCGCGATGTCGCCGTCATGGGTCAGCAGCTTCGCATCTTTGAAGGTCAGCGATGCCGCGTTGGCCGGGATGATCACGTGTCCATCGAGCCGTAGATCTGTCAGCGACGGCAACGCGTGCGCCAGCACCTGGCGGAACGCCGCCAATCTCGGCGCCCGCAAGTCCGCCCTCGCGTCCAGGCCGCCGAACTGGAGGCTATCGAGGGTCAGCTTGCCCTTCAGGGCAAGGCTGCCAACCGCGGTGCCGGCGTGAGCCCCTGCGTCCTTCCCAGATTCAAGTTGAAGGTCAACCGGCAGGCTCACTCGCCCATCCGGACGCACGGGCATGCCGAACGTCCCATCAATCCTGAAGTCCTGTCCTGCATACTGGCCTGCGCCGGCCACCGTCGCAACGCTGCCTGGGGCGGACAGCGACAGGCTCGTCGCACCCAGCCGCAAACCGCGTACGCGGCTGCCAAGGTCGGCGTTGCGGAAGTGCAGCCGCGTCGCGCCGACGATCGGGAGCGCACCCAGCACCGGGCCATTCGTCAGGTGCGTGGAGAGGGTCACCTGTTGCAGCGGCGGAAGCCTCATCTCAGGCAGCAGCGCATTCAGCTTGTCCAGCGCGCCTGCCGCGGCCTCGACTTGCAGGTCATAGGTGCCGGCCACGTCCATCGTGCCTGCCGCCGACGCAGCCGTGTCGAAGGCTGCGAACTCCAACTGCGTGGTCCATGGTCCGAGGTCGCCCGCGGTGGGCTGCGCCGAAGCCCGCAGGCTGAACGGCTGGTTGTCCGAGTAGACCAGGACCGCGCGGAGGTCGAGCGGGCCGCCGTCCGCCGCATGGTGCAGGTCGAGCGCGCGTATCCCAACGACCCTCGTCTGCGCCGGCAGCCGCGTCGTCACCATGCCGTTCTGCACATGGGCGCTGCGGATGCGCAGGCTGAACGGTGAACCCGGCGCCGCGTCAGGCCCGCTCCCCGCACCCTCCGGCCGGGTGAGGATCCAGTTCGGAGCGTCCCCGACCTGCTCGAACAGGATGTTCGGTCCGACCAGGGTCAGCCTGGTGACCTCGATCCGGCGCGAGAGCAACGCCGGGAGCGATAGCTGCGCCTCGATCCGTTCGGCCCTGGCCATGTCGGGGCGCGTGCCGCCGGGCAGGTTGGCCAGCGTGACGTCGTTGACCTCGATCGTCGGCCACAGCGACCGGCTGATCCGCAACGGACCGTTCAGGCTGAGCGTCCGTCCCGTCGCGGCCTGCACGGCCCGGACGATCTGAGGCTTGTAGTCGTTCGGATCCAGCACGGCAAGGCCGATGCCGACGGCCGCGAACGGCAACACGGTGATGATTGCGAGCGTGCTCAACACCCAGGTCCGTTTGCTCAATCCAGCGTCCCTCCCATGCCGACGTCTTCCGGCGCATGATGACGAACGCACGGACGCGCGGATCGTCACGGCACAGGGGCGCAGCAACGGAGACCTATGGCCTGACCGGTTCTGGAAGCGGTCAAAGGTGGGCATAGGTGCCGAGGCATGGACGACTGGCCACGGCCGGCACCCCGTTGCGCAGCCTTCGGCCGGCGGCGATGGTGCGCCCACCGCGCGGGCGATGCTAGAAACGTCGTATGACGGAGGCCGCAATGACAGTGAGAAGCGTCAAGGACTTGGTGGCAGAAGCGGGCAGTTCCGTCCGGGCTTTGTCGGGACAGGAAGCGGCCTTGCTCGTAGGCACCCCTGGCGCGGTCTTCGTTGACGTGCGCGAGGCAGACGAGTTGCAGACGACCGGACGGATCAAGGGGGCCATCCACGTGCCGCGTGGCCTGCTCGAATTCCAAGCCGATCCGGGCAGCCCCACCTACAGGCCGGAACTCGGCTGCGGCAAGACATTGGTCGTCTATTGCGGCTCTGGCAGCCGCTCCGCCCTTGCGGCGAAGACGCTGGGCGACATGGGCATCGAGGGAGTGGCGCATGTCGCGGGCGGCTTCCCGGCACTCCACGGCGCGGGCGCCCCGACGGAGCCGTAAGCGGATGGGCCTCTATTCCGACAGGGTCTTGCCGCATCTGCTCAACCTCGCGATGGGCAGCAAGGCTCTGGCGGCTTACCGCCGGCGCCTGGTTCCCTCCGCGGCAGGGCGGGTCCTGGAGGTCGGGATCGGATCAGGATTGAACCTGCCCTTCTACGGCCTTGGAGTACGTGAGTTGATCGGGCTTGACCCATCGGCTCCGCTGCTGCGGATGGCCGGGAGCAGGGTCACGCAAGGCGGCCTCGCGGTGACCATGCTCGAAGGCTCGGCGGAGGCCATCCCGCTGGAGGCTGCGAGCGTTGACACTGTCCTGACCACATGGACGCTTTGCTCGATCCATGACCCAGGGGCTGCCCTGGCGGAGATGCGCCGGGTCCTGAAGCCGGCAGGCGTGCTCCTGTTCGTCGAGCATGGAAGGGCGCCCGACCTGGGCGTTGCCCAATGGCAGGACCGGATCACGCCGCTGTGGAAACCGATTGCGGGGGGATGCCACCTCAACAGGCCGGTCGGCACGCTGATCAGGCAAGCCGGCTTCGGGATACCGGAGCTGCACGCCGGCTACATGCCAGGGCCGAGGCCGTTCACGTTCATGTACGAAGGACGCGCCACCCGGGCCTGATGCGGCCGGGTCTTTCGAGCGCGGCTGCGCTCCTATGCTGCATGCCAATAAGCACATACCGGTCAGCACACAGGGGTATCAGCCCGGCACGACGGGCAGCATGGGCAGCAGTGGACCTCAAACTCAGGAACGACCTGTCTTCCTCGATGCTTTGCCCCGGAATAAGCAGCCACTCAGAGCGTCGGTAGGCTTGCTGTGACAGTGGCAAAGAAATCTCATGACCCGCTCCGCCTGCTGACCCATGCCTGACCGTGGCGCGCAGGTTGAGCCGCTGCTCCCCGCGCTGCGCCGCTATGCCTGGGCGCTGTGCCGGGACGAGAACGCCGCCGACGACCTGGTGCAGGACTGCCTGGAGCGGGCGCTGTCGGGCTGGACCCAGCGGCGCCCCGATGGGATGTTGCGGGCCTGGCTGTTCGCCATTCTGCACAACTGCTTTGTCACCACGCGCCGCCGCACCGCGCGGCGCGGTGTCCACCAGAGCCTGGACGAACATGGCGCAGACCTGCCGGTGCAAGCCGCCCAGGACGCCGCTGCCGGAGTGCGCGACGTTCTGGCCGCAATGGACCTGCTGCCGGACGATCAACGGGCGGTCCTGCTGCTGGTGGGCGTCGAGGAGCTGACCTACGACGAGGCGGCGCGGGTGCTCGATGTTCCGCTCGGCACTGTCATGTCCCGCCTGTCGCGCGGGCGCGAGCGGCTGCGCCGCATCATGGACGGTGACCGGGCCGCTATCGCCGCAGTCGCACTGAGGAGAGTGAAGTGACCGACGCCGAACCCTCCCGCCCGGTGTACGAGGACGAGTTGCACGCTTACGTGGACGGGCGCCTTGACCCATGCCGCCAGGATGCGGTGCGTGCGTGGCTGCAGGACCATCCTGCCGACGCAGGCCGCGTTCAGGCCTACGTGGCCCAGCGGGACGCGCTGCGCGCCAGCTTGCAACGCCGCTACGACGAACCGGTGCCGGCGCGCTTGCACCTGGATGCCCTGCGCCAGCGTCGGCGTGAGACGCGCTTCCGGCGGGTGGGCGCTGCCGCAGCCGGGCTGGCCCTGCTGCTCGCGGGCGGCGCGGGCGGCTGGCTGGCCCGCGGCGCGGCGCCTGCGCCCTCCGATCCCATGGCGCTGAGCCGGGCGGCGGCCAAGGCGCACGTGCTGTTCGCGTCCGAAGTGCGCCACCCCGTGGAGGTGCCGGCGGCGCAGGAGGCGCACCTGGTGCAGTGGCTTTCCAACCGGCTCCGCCGACCGCTCAAGGTGCCGGACCTGGCGCCGCTCGGCTTCCGGCTGATGGGTGGCCGCCTGTTGCCCGGCGCAGCAGGCCCCGCGGCGCAACTCATGTACGACGACGACAACGGCACCCGCCTGACGTTGTTCATCAGCGCCGATCCGCAGGACCAGGAGACATCGTTCCGGCTCGTGGAGCGCGACGGGCTGGCCGGGTTCTACTGGGTGGACCAGGGGTTCGGCTACGCGGTGATGGCGCAGGCCGGCCGCAAGCGGCTGCTGCCGGTCGCGCAGTCCGTGTGGCACCAGATCGCCGGCCCGGCGCCCTGAGCACGTTTTCGCACCGGACATGCAGTGGGCCTGGAATAAACCCGGGCCAACGGCGTCCACCATGCAGTTCTACCCAACACGGAGCCGCCCCATGTCCCCTTGCAGCCTGGCCCGTCTCGCAGCACTGGCCATCACGCTGGTTGCCGGGTCTGCCCTGCCAGCCGCGGCTGCGCCGGTCACCGATCCGGCAGACGACTTTCTCGCCAGCTACGTCGGCCCACAGAACGCTGACCTCGACGTGCTGGCCGCGCAGGGCGACTTCCTGGGTAGCCGCTTCGTGTTCGGCGCCACCCTGAACGGCGCGGTCGGCACGACCAGTGGCGGCGTGTATGTGTTCGGCATCAACCGCGGCCAGGGCACCGCCCGGTTCGGGGCGCTGGCCACGGGGGTGCTCTTCGACTCCGTCGTGGTGGTGGCGCCGGGCAGCAACGTGTAGGTCAGCGTGGATGCGTCACTCCTGCCGACGCGCGGCTTTGCGCCGGAGGCCTACACATTTAACCTGTGGCCGCGTAGCGGGCTGACTAACAACAACTAAATTGCCGACTTCGCGCCCAACAACGGCAACACGTCCGTCGGCGTGCCGGAGCCTGCGTCCCTGGCGCTGCTAGGCGTCGGGATGCTGGGAGTTGCCCATTCCTGGGCAGTTCCTTGCCCAAGCCAACGCTGCCCCCGGGCCACTCAGGGTCTGGGCTGAACTGGAGCAACCAAACCATGTCGAAGTCCTTCTGCCTGACGCTGTCCGGGCTGGCCATCGCCGCTGCCCTGGCGGCACAGCCGGCCCGTGCGGAAACGATGTCGTTCAAGGCCGACCTCAAAGCGGCGTCCGAGGTGCCGCCCACCACGAGCCAGGGCACCGGCGCCGTGACAGCGACGTATGACACGGCAAGCAAAGCGCTCGCCTGGAAGGGCACCGTGTCCGGCCTAAGCGGCAACGCGACGGCAGCCCACTTCCACGGCCCGGCCGAGGCTGGCAAGAACGCCGGCGTTATGGTGCCCGCGCCCGGTGCCGCCACCGGCTCTTTCGAGGGCACGGCTACCCTGACCGACGACCAAGCCAAGGCGCTGACGGCCGGGCAGACCTACTTCAACGTCCACACTGCCGCCAACCCGGGCGGGGAGCTGCGCGGCCAAGTGGTGAAGGTGCAGTAGGACACCATGCCGCAAGGACTGCCATGGGGTCCGTGACCCTGCGCCGGACGGCGCTCGCCGTCCTGCTCCTGCCTGTGGCCTTTGCCGCAGGTGGGGCGACGCCTGCGGCCCGTGCTGCCGCCGACAGCTTCCAATCCTTGATGGATGCCTCGATGGCGCGGATGCACCGGGCGATGGCGTCGCCCGCTACCGGAGACCCTGACCGGGACTTCGCGGCCATGATGATCCCCCACCACCAGGGCGCGGTCGAAATGGCCGAAGCCGAGCTTTGCTTCGGCAAGGACGAGCGCCTGCGCCGCCTGGCCCAGGGCATCATCGTCGAGCAGCGGCAGGAGATCGCCGTCATGCGCCAGGTGCTCGACACGCTGCCGCTTGCCGCCCCGCTATCGCTGGCCCCGCCGCCTATGGCCGGCCACGCCCATCCAGACAAGGACCGTTAGATGACCATGCGCCTCGCCCTGGCACTCCTGCTGGCAACCGCCCTGCCCGCCTTCGACCGTCCGGCGCTTGCCGGGCAGGCGCCCGGTTCGGCGGAGGCGCCCGACGTGGCGGTCAGCGGCCGGGACCGTTTCTACACCTCCGACCAGTTCTCCAACACGGTCTCGGTCATCAACCCCGCCAGCAACACGCTGCTCGGCGTGATCCGGCTGGGCGACCCCACGCCCGGCAACCTCAGCCCGCTCTACCGCGGCCAGTTGCTGGTGCATGGCATGGGCCTCTCCCCGGACCACCGCACGCTGCTGGTGGTGTCCATCGGTTCCAACGCGGTCAGCTTCATTGATACCGCCACGAACACGGTCAAGCACACCGCCTATGTCGGACGGTCCCCGCACGAGGCGTTCTTCGCCCCGGACGGGCGCGAGGTCTGGGTCAGCATACGCGGGGAGAACAGCATCGTCGTGCTGGACGCCCAGACCTACAAGGAGACGGCGCGGATCGAGGTGCCGAACGGCCCGGGCATGACGATCTTCTCGCCGGACGGCGCCTATGCCTACGTGTGCTCCAGCTTCAGCCCCGAGACCGTGGTGGTGTCCACCAAGGACCGCACCATCGTGGGCCGTGTGAAGCAGGACAGTCCGTTCTCCCCGGACATCGCCGCCACGCCGGATGGCAAGCAGGTGTGGCTGACCCTGAAGGACGTGGGCCGCACGATGGTGTTCGACGCCCGCCCACCGTTCGCCGTGCAGACAGTATTGAACACCGGGCCGATCACCAACCACGTCAACATCGTCCGCACCGCCGCCGGGCAGTTCGCCTATGTGACGGTGGGCGGGCTGAACCAGGTCAAGGTGTTCCGCACGGACGGCTTCGCGCAGGTGGCCGCCATCCCGGTCGGCGCGATGCCGCATGGCCTGTGGCCGTCCGGCGACGGCACGCGGATGTATGTCGGGCTGGAGAATGCCGATGCTGCGGCGGTGATCGACACGGCGACGAACGCGGTCGTGGCGACCGTGCCGCTCGGGCAGGGGCCGCAGGGCGTCGCCTACGTGCCAAACGCCGTGCCGGAGGGTGCCGGCACGCAGAACCTGCAACCGCTCGGCGGCGCAGCCAACCTGACGCAACTGACGCTCGGCTCGCCGGACGGGGCTGGCGCGGCGCAGGTCACGCTGTTCGACCAGGGGCTGGTGCAGGTGCTGCAGGCCGCCGTCACCGGGTTGGAACCGAAGCAGTCCTACGTGCTGGCGCTTGCCACGGATGCCGCCGGCGGCGGGACGCTGCAGCCCCTGGCGGCCTTCATGAGCAACCCGGCTGGCGCGGCCATCGTCAACGCCATCGGGCCGATCCGGCAGGTGGTGCAGGCCGACGCCGGGACGGCCCGCCGCTACCTGGTCGTCGCGGCGGGCACCGCCGCCCAACATGGCAAGCTGGTCCAAGTGCAGAAATAGTGGCGAATGGGCCACATCCTGCGCAGGGCGGCGACTGTGTCGAACCGGACCAGGTGGCGGGTGCCGGCCGGCGCCGGACCGTCCCTGTCCCGTGCCGTCCTAATGGCCGTAGCCGCCGGGGCCGTCGCGATTGCGGTCAACATCGCCGTGCTCGACGCCTTCGACGCAGCCGGGATCGTGACCGCCCGCGGCGGGCTGCAGAAGCTGGTGCGCATGTGGCTGGCCACCCCGCTCACCCGGTTGGGTGCGGACGAGACCTGGGCCTCGCTCGGCCTGCCCGGACCGGACACGCCGGTGTTCAAAACGGGCTTCAAGGTTGCGGTGGGCCTGCTGATGGCGCTTGCCTACGCCGTCCTGCTGGAACCCATTCTCCGGGGGCGCTGGCTGCAGAGCGGTCTGGTCGCCGCGCTCCTGTTCTGGCTTGTCAACGCGCTGGCCGTGCTGCCCCTCCTGGGCGAGGGCGTCGCCGGCCTGCGGACCCTGACGGCGGGCGGCCTGCTCTGCTATGCCGTCGCGCACACCACGTTCTTCCTCGTGCTCGCGTGGCTCTACAGCGTCTTGAGCCGCCGCCTCGGATGAGGACGGCGTGGCGCAGGGCTGTGCCCCGGCGCCCTGGCGCGTGACTTGGACTGCAACTGAATGGCCTAACCTACCTGGGACCTCATTGGACGAAGCGCCTCCTGCTGGCTGCCAGCCTTCTCGCGGCAGGCCCCGCCTTGGCTGCCCCGCCAGAGGCTCCGCCCGGGACACCGCCCGACTGCCCGGCGGCTCGCCTCCGCGTCGTGCGGTCGCGCGGCGGAACGGTGGACTATCTGGGCGCCGTGCCAGGCATCCCGTCGCTGTGCCACATGCGGCGCAGCAACGGGGAGGCGGACCACTACCTCGGCACATGGCGGTTGGACTGGCCCGGCGCGGGCCAAGCCTACCCGGCCTACACGGGGCAGGTGCATGCCCAGGGCACGCAGTATCGCCTTCCCACCCACCGGCGCTCGGCGACGCGCCCGATTGGCCGCCCCCAGGGCAGTTCGACGAACTGGTGTGGGACGACCTGTGCACACTCCTGGCCGAGCCGGAACCGCTGGCCACGGCCGTGTCACGCGCCCATGGCGGCGCCTGGCTGCCGCAGGAACTGCTAGCACGCCGCAAAACGCTGCGCCGCGGCCAGGCGCACCCGCGCCAGCAGCTTGAACGGCTGACCGACGCCTATCTCAGGGCCGTCATCCCGCCCGACGAATACGAACGGCGCCGGCGCGACCTCGAACAGCGCGTCCAGGCACTGGCCGGCCAGGAGGAGCAGCTGCGCAGCGACGCCGTGCGGCAGCAGCAACTCGCCGGCATCGCGGTGTCGCTGGAGGCGTTCCGCGGGCGCGTGCAACCCGGACTGGCCCAGGCCAGCTTCGAGCAGCGCCGCCAGCGCGTGCTGCTACTTACCGACTGCGTGGTCGTCACCGACGCCGACGTCGAGACCCGATACGTGCTGCCCACCAGCTCAGACAGCGAACACGTCCGGTTTTGTCATTTGCGTAAAGACTACTTCGACGATCCAGCACTTGGGCAGCACCACGAACTTGCCGGCATCCGAGCGCTTGACGATCCCGACGTTGACCTGGCGGCACACCCGGCCCAGCCCGGCCTGGAACAGCAGGCCCGCGTAGCCGCCATCGGCATACAGCTTGCGCAGGAACGGATGCAGGCTGAACAAGGTCGCCATCAAGGGCACGCCGCCGTCACGGCTCTCGCGAAGCGAAGCCGCTTCACCGTCGCCCGAGGGGTCCTGGATGTCGGCGGCATGGACGATGGCGTGCAACAGCAGCCCTTGCGTGTCCACAAGCACATGGCGCTTCTTGCCCTTGATCTCTTGCCCGCGTCGTAGCCCGGCGGATTGATGCAGGCCCCCTTTTTCTGCGCCCTTCACGCTCCGGCTGCCGGTAGTGGCGGCGGTCGGGCTGGGCTCGTGCCCGGCCTGCTCCTGGCACTGCTGGTAGAGCGCGTGGTGGATGCGCTCCAAGATGCCGTCCCAGTCCAGCGGGCAAAGTAGCCATAGACGGTGCTGCACGGGGCCAAGTCCTTCGGCACGGCGCGCCACTGGCAGGCCGTGCTTAAGACATATCTCAGGCCATGCACGACCTCGCGCAGGTCCACCGTGCGCTTGTTGCCCCCGCGCTTGGCCGGCGAGATAAGCGGCTCGATCAACGCCCACTCGGCGTTGGTCAGATCGCTCGGGTAGCACAGCCCGCTCCGGTCGTAGCGGCCATGGTTCTCGGCAGTCCACATCAGCATCGCCCAGCAGATCAGATCAATGCCGATCAAATAATAAATCGCTACAAACGCTCAAGATGTTCAGGAACAGACACCTAAGCAGGCTTCCTTGGCTCCATGCACGGATGGTAATATCGGGCCATTGTTGACGTAAGCTGGGTGGTTGTCATGGCGGGTCGGTCTTCGTTGGTTGCGAGCGCTGAGCAGGAGGCGGAGTTGCGGGCGCTGTCGCGGTCTGACGTGCGGGGCGAGGCGGACCGTGCGCGCGCGATCCTGCTGACCTTGCAGGGCTGGACGAGCCTGGAAGTGGCCGAGGCGTTTGGCGTCACGCCGGACGCGGTTCGGCACTGGCGGGGGTGGTTCACCGAGCGCGGGGTGGACGCGCTGCGGTCCACGCTGGCGCCGGGTCCGTCGCCGGCCCGGGGCGAGCGGGCCTTGGCGGTTGCGAGCCTGTTGCTGCGCCAGCCCGTGGAGGACCGGACCAACTGGACCCTGCCGCGCTTGCGGGCCGAGATCGAGCGGCAGACCGGCGCTACGATCTCGGCGGGGCGCTTGAGCGTGCTGTTGAAAA